>Ga0335074_10014838_pt1 | contig 10928 bp, 8 predicted proteins | sample Lox_Sample_23_FD_206715 | JGI IMG/M metagenome (GOLD analysis project Ga0335074, IMG submission 206715) | Soil microbial communities from Loxahatchee National Wildlife Refuge, Florida, United States - Lox_Sample_2.3 | ecosystem: Environmental > Terrestrial > Soil > Wetlands | place: USA: Florida... | reverse complement strand
GCCCTCCCATATCTGTTCTTTTGATTGTCGCACTGCACACAAAACACGGCTTTCCGTGCCGGCGATACACGTAGTGAACTTCGCTGTCCTCCGCTCTTCCGCGCCTGTGCGGACGGTCTTTCGCCCGAGTGGTCACAATCCGGCGATCCTCCATGGCTGCCCGCATCAGCGTTCGCGCATCTCGCCAGATCCCCTTGACCGGCGCACGGCCAACCGACTTCCCTGGCCGGAACGGGCTGATCCGGGCCCGGTACAGCAGCTCGGCGCGAAAGATATTGCCAATTCCCGCAATCACCGACTGATCCATCAATAGCCGTCCTATCGGCGTGTTGCGCTTCTCGATTACCGTCAGCGCATTCGCGAGATCGGAACGCTCCCCTAACGGATCCGGGCCCAGCCGCGCCAGCAGCGCCTGCCATTTCTCGTCGCTGAATATTGTCGTATCTGTGCCGCCGCGCAGCTCGATCCAGTCGGCCTTGGTGTAAATCCTCAGCCGCAACGCGCCTTTCTCCGGAGGCAGCGGCATCTGTCCCTCCCAGAAATCGCCGTACATTCCTAGGTGAATATGCAGGATCAGGTCCCGCCCGAATACGTAACCCAGATGCTTGCCCACTGCCTCAACCGATCGCAGCGTCCGTCCGTTTAGAACCTCCGCATCCGGGAAGCCGCCGTTGGGGGAGTCCACCCGCACGCGCCTGCCGGCAAACGCTGCCGCATGACGCTTCGCGAACCGGTGGATCTCATTCCCCTCGGGCATAAATTAGTTCCACACCATCCGTGCTTCCACTGCTTCCATCCGCCAGAAGAGATCCGGTTCCGCCTTGCGCATCTTTGCCACAAAGCTCTCCGCCTCTTCGCGCGTGTCAAACATGATCTTGTTGCAAACTTGCCCAGCCCGCAGCTGTTCGCATTTCCAGAGAGTATTCGTCATTTCGGTTCCTTCAATTCTGAAAGCATGAGGGGCACCCCGTATCGAGACGCCCCTCATCAAATCGCGGTTTTACCCGCGCTGTTCTCTTGCGCTTAATTACCGTTTGTCTTCGACGTCCACGTACTCGGCGTCGATCACTCCCTCGTCCTTCTTCGCTTCCTCGGTCGTTCCCGAAGCCGCAGTTGCGCCATCCGTCGGAGCGGTGCCCGGGCTGGCTGCATTGGCCTTGTACATCGCCTCTGCCAGCTTGTGCGAAGCCGCGGTCAGTTTCTCCCGCGCCGCGTTCAGATCAGCCACTGAAGGCTGGCCTTCCAGCGTCTTCTTCGCATCGCCCAGCGCCGTCTCCACATCGAGCTTCTCTGCGCCGGAGACCTTATCGCCGTTCTCCTTGAGCATCTTCTCGATGTTGTAGACCAGGCTGTCGAGCCCGTTCCGTGCCTCGATCTCCTCGCGCTTCGCCTTATCCTCGGCCGAGTGAGCTTCGGCATCCTTCGCCATCCGCTCGACTTCGTCCTTGCTCAGACCCGAAGAGGACGTGATCGTCACCTTCTGGTCCTTGCCCGTGGCGTTGTCCTTCGCCGTCACATTCAGAATGCCGTTCGCGTCGATGTCAAACGTCACTTCGATCTGAGGGATCCCGCGTGGAGCCGGTGGAATTCCGCCCAGTTTGAACTTGGCCAGCGTACGGTTCTGGTTTGCCATCGGACGCTCGCCCTGCAATACGTGAACCTCGACCTCGGTCTGGCTATCCGCTGCCGTCGAGAACGTTTCCGTCTTCTTCGTCGGGATCGTCGTGTTGCGCGGAATCATCGGTGTTGCCACTCCGCCCAGCGTTTCGATCGCCAGCGTTAGCGGCGTCACGTCGAGCAGAAGCAGGTCCTTCACCTCGCCCGCCAGCACGCCCGCCTGCACCGCAGCGCCAATCGCGACCACTTCGTCAGGATTCACGCCCTTGTGCGGTTCTTTGCCGAACAGGTCCTTCACCAGCTGCTGGATCCGGGGCATACGTGTCTGACCGCCGACCAATACCACCTCGTCGATCTTGCTCGCGTCCACACCGGCATCTGCCATCGCCTTCTTGCACGGCTCAACCGACCGCTGGATGATGTCCTCAACCAGCTGCTCCAGTTTGGCGCGCGTCAGCTTCTTCACCAGGTGCTTCGGGCCGCTCGCGTCTGCCGTTACAAAGGGCAGGTTGATCTCCGTCTCGACCGCCGTTGAAAGCTCGATCTTGGCGCGCTCCGCGGCATCCTTCAACCGCTGCAGCGCCATCTCGTTGCCCTTCGAGCTCAGGTCCAGACCTTCGTCCTTCTTGAACTCTTCGATCAGCCAGTCCACAATCCTCTGGTCGATGTTGTCACCGCCCAGGTGCGTGTCGCCGTTCGTCGACTTCACTTCGATAACGCCTTCGCCTACTTCGAGAATCGAAATATCGAAAGTACCGCCGCCGAAGTCGTAGACGGCAATCGTTTCTTCCTTCTTCTTGTCGAGACCGTAAGCCAGCGCAGCCGCTGTCGGCTCGTTCACAATGCGCTTGACGTCCAGTCCTGCAATCTTGCCGGCATCTTTTGTCGCCTGGCGCTGTGCGTCATTAAAGTACGCGGGAACCGTGATGACCGCCTCGGTAACCGTGCCACCCAGGTAGTCTTCCGCGGCCTTCTTCAGCTTCTGAAGAATCATGGCCGAAACCTCGGGCGGGGTATAAAGCTTGCCCTGCGCCTCAACCGCTACATGGTCGCCCTGCTTCACCACCTTGTAGGGCACCATCTTCATTTCGTCATTCACTTCGTCATAGCGGCGGCCCATGAAGCGCTTGATCGAGTAGATCGTGTTCTGCGGATTGGTGATTGCCTGACGCTTGGCCACCTGGCCTACCAGCCGCTCGCCGCTCTTGGTAAAGCCCACGACCGACGGAGTTGTTCGCCCGCCTTCCTCGTTGGCGATTACCTTTGGCTCGCCGCCTTCCATTACGGCAACCACCGAGTTGGTGGTGCCCAAATCAATTCCTATAATCTTTGCCATTGGGTGCTCCTGAAAATCCTGCCTAACTTGCGCTCAACCGCGAGCCTCTCAGGGAGTGTCGCACTTGAGTGACTTATTGTCAATGTATCTGATGCTGTAGATGAACGGTTGGATGCAGATTCGCTGACAAAGACCTACCCGCGTCGAAATTAGCAGTTAAGTTTCTCATTCCAGGTAATATCCGCGCATTGCAATTTTAGGGAGGCCTTGAGAACAGCCCACCTGATAATGGGAGTGAGAGCTCAGCAGCTCGTCCGAGGCAGAGTGCGTTCGGCCTGTCATCGCTTCGTCTGAAAAAAACACGGATAAATCATTTTGAATGAGATTCTTATGTCATTGTGTTAAATCAAATCCAATGGAATCAAGTAGTTTCGCTTGAGCATCGAATACTAGAACCCAGGGAGTCGTTTATGCCAGCCACACCATTTTCTGTTCCGTACTCGAAAGCTGATGTGGATGACCTGCGCGACCGGCTTGCCCGGACCCGCTGGCCTGATGAGATCCCCGGAGCCGGCTGGGAGTACGGCTTCGACCTCAAGTCGCTTAAGAAAATCTGCGAATACTGGCGCAAGGACTTTGACTGGAAGACGCAGATCGAGCGCATGGGGCAGTTCGAGCACTTCCGCCTCACCGTTCAGGATACTGGGGTCCATTTCATCCATGCCCGTGGCAGGGGTCCCGCTCCGCTCCCGCTGATCCTCACCCATGGCTGGCCTGGATCGTTCCTGGAGATGCTCAAAATCCTTCCGCTCCTGACCGATCCCGCCGCCCATGGAGCCGATCCCGCTGACTCCTTCGACGTCGTTGTTCCATCGTTGCCCGGTTTTGGCTACTCGGACCGTCCCGACCGCCCCGGCATGAATGTCTTCCGCATCGCCGATCTCTGGGCAGCGCTGATGGCCGAACTCGGCTACACACGCTTTGCCGCTCAGGGCGGCGACTTCGGGGCTGGCGTAAGCACTGCTCTCGGCCTGCGCCATCGGGGTCGCCTCCTTGGAATCCACCTCAACTACATCCCCGGCTCCTGGCGGCCCTGGCTCGCCTCCGACGCCGCGCTTCAGCCAATCGAAGAGGAATTCCTCAAAGACGCAGCCCGCTGGTACGACGAACAAGGAGCCTACGCGCACCTGCAGCGAACGCAGCCGCAGACGGCGGCCTACGCGCTCAACGACTCCCCGGCCGGCTTGGCTGCGTGGATCCTAGAAAAATTTGTCAAGTGGTCCGACAGCGATGGCGAACTTGAACGCCGATTCACCCTCGACGAGCTACTCAGCAACGTCACCCTTTACTGGATGACGCAGACCGTCCACTCTTCCTTCCGCCTGTACTTCGAAGGCCGCAAAGCCCAGCTGCAATTTGCCGAGGGAGACTTTGTCCACGTTCCCTCTGCCATCGCGCGCTTCCCGAAAGAGGAGCCATTCCCGCCTCGCCCGTGGATCGAGCGCGGCTACAACATTCAGCAGTGGACTGACATGCCTTCCGGCGGCCACTTCGCTGCAGCCGAAGAGCCGGCGCTTCTCGCCCAGGACGTCCGGCAATTCTTTCGACAATTTCGCTAAGCACAAGCGCGGCGCGAGGCGAGCCGCTCCGGGTATACCCTATTGGCGTGATTCCGTCACTGCGTCAGGACTTCAATTCGCGCTTTCGGCCTGAAACTTACAAGCGTTTCCTGCACAATCTCGACGCCTGCGTGCGCACCCACGTGAGCTTCCGCGTCGCCGAAACCCCCGTCTTTCTGCCCCGCGAACTCCTGGCCGAAATGGCCGCCATCGGAGCCGAGCTCACACATCAGCTCGTCGGGGACGAGGAATACCTCGCCGAATCCCGCAAGGCTATCCCCGAAGCCTATCGCGCCGCGGACGAGACCCCGCACCCCCACTTCATGACCGTCGACTTCGGCTTGGTACGCGATTCAAAGGGCAGGCTCGCCCCGCGCCTGGTCGAGTTGCAGGCCTTTCCATCGGTCTATGCCTATCAGCTGGTTCTGGCTGAGAATTACCGCACGGCCTTCGGCCTCGATTCCAGCCTCGACCCCTTCCTCAACGGACACACCGAAGCCACCTTCTGGAAGCTCATGCAGAAGGTCATCACCCGCGGCCACCATCCCGAACACGTCGTCCTTACCGAGGTCAATCCCCAGCACCAGAAGACCCTCCCCGACTTCCAGGTCACCGCCGACCGCCTCGGCATCCGCGTCATCGACATCTCCGAGGTCGTCCCCGAGGACCGTCCCGGCAAGCTGCCCCGTCTCTGCTACCGCGACGGCTCCCGGATGGTCCCCATCCACCGCATCTACAACCGCGCCATCGTCGACGAGCTCATCCAGAAGCAGGTGCACCTGCAGTTCGACTACCGCGAGCACTTCGATGTTGAGTGGGCCGGCCATCCCAACTGGTATTTCCACCTGAGCAAGTTCTCCATCCCCTACTTCGATCATCCGGCAGTGCCGCCGGCCGTCTTCCTCCACGATTGGTTCCGCGGCGAGGGCCGCGATCGGCTCCCGGCCGCCCGTGAGCAGTGGATCCTTAAGCCCCTCTTCTCCTTCGCTGGGAAGGGAATCCGGTTCGCCCCCACCGACGACGATCTGGCCGAAATCGCGCCTCATGATCGTCATAAGTACCTGCTCCAGCAGCGCGTAAGGTTCGAGAACGTCATCGACACCCCCCACGGCCCGACCCAGCCAGAAATCCGTATCCTCTATCTCTGGCCCGATGGCGGCCACCTAGAGCCGGTGTTACCCCTGATCCGCCTGGGCCGCGGCAAAATGATGGGAGTGGACCACAACCGCGATCTCGAATGGGTCGGCGCCTCCGCAGCCTTTCAGCCCCGGCCGCTGTGCAAAAAATAGCCCGAAGTAACATCTAAGTTGCAGTCGATCTCTCGAAAGTTCCTTGGCCTTCCGTGTAAACTTTGGTAATTTCATGGCAGCAGCCGATCAGACGCCTTAAAAATTTCACAGACAGTCTGATCGAAGCGCGGGATGTGAATTGCTAATGGATGTCGCTGCATTGGAAACGCAACCCATGGTCCCTGAGGCTCCCGAAGGTCTACGGTCAGCCGTGCGTTTTCCGTTAGCTTTACCCGTACACCTGGTAGCCGACGCAAAGCTGTACGAGGCGGTTACCGACAACATATCTGCGAATGGTGTACTTCTGCGGCTGGGTGAGTTGTTGGAACCCGGAACGGTTGTGGAATTCCTCATCGAAATACCTGAGGGTACGATTGCTCCGGATGAAAGTGCGGCAGTTCACTGCTCGGGTAGAGTTGTGCGTTCATACGGCCTGCTCTCCGCGAGATACGCCGCGGCCGTGATTGACGAATACAGTTTTCAGTAGTTATCGCAGGAAGTAAAGCTATGGCTGACATTGTTCAAGGAACGAGTGAAGAAGCGGTAAGCCGGGAACCATCTCCCAGTACTCCTGAGCGGCCCTTGATTCGTATTATGCTGGCTGACTCACAAGCCATCTATCGCGTCGGCATGCGCAAGGTCTTCGCATTAGAGGACGATCTGCGAGTTGTCGCGCAGGTGGATCGCATCGAGAACCTTCACGCGGCTCTCGAGCGTCATCCAACCGATGTTTTGTTGCTCGAGAGCAACTTGATCAACGGGGTCGCGAATGCCATTCCCGAAATCATGCGTGTGGCGCCGGACGTAAAGATCATCGTCCAGACAGCCGGTGCTGATGAGGCGAACACGGTGGAGCTATACCGCCGCGGCGTACGCGGAATCATTCCGCGTTCGATCTCCCCTGACTTGCTCGTCAAGTGTGTACGCAAGATCGGCGCGGGCGAGACCTGGATCGACAATCAGTCGGTGAACTGGGTCATCGAAGCCTACCGGTCGCAAGCGACTGCAATCACGAATCCGAAGTCACAGCCCCGGCTCTCTCCAAAAGAGCTGTCCATCATTGCCTGTATCACCCAGGGCAAGCGGAATAAGGAAATCGCCTTCCAGCTCGGCACCACCGAGCAGGTAATCAAGAACTATCTGCGCAAAATCTACGACAAGCTTGGAGTGTCGGACAGACTGGAACTGGCCCTTTACTGCCTCCATCATCAGATCCACAAACGGGCCAAGGAGATGGAGAGTGCCGGAACGGCGAATGGTGCAGGCGAAAACTGACATACCTCCGGCTCTCTTCTCCAGGCGAAAACAGGCTCTGATAATCTCGTAGCTTCTCCTCTGCTAATGCTTACCGCCTTCCGGAGCCTGACCCCGCAGCAGCGCCATGCATTCACCGCAAGCTTCCTCGGCTGGTCCCTGGACGCTTTCGATTTCTTCCTCCTGGTTTTCTGCGTTTCGGCGATTGCTCGCGACTTTCAAACCAAGCCGTCCGCAGTCGCCGAAGCCCTCTTTCTGACGCTCGCCTTCCGGCCTGTCGGCGCTTTTCTCTTCGGAATGCTCGCCGACAAATATGGGCGGCGTCCCGCCCTGATGTTGAACATCGCCTGCTATTCCTTCTTTGAGCTGGCATGCGCCTTTGCGACATCGCTGCACGGTCTTTACTGGCTGCGCGCTCTCTTCGGAATTGCAATGGGAGGCGAATGGGGCGTGGGCGCCGCGCTCGCCTTCGAGACACTGCCCAAAGAGAATCGCGGCTTCTTCTCCGGCCTCCTGCAGGAGGGCTATGCCGTGGGTTATCTGGCAGCAGCAGCGGCCTACGCGCTCCTGTTTCCCATCTTTTCCCGGATGCACTGGCATGGATATCCGATAGGCTGGCGGGGCATGTTTCTGGTTGGAGCGGCACCTGCCTTACTTGTCTTCTACATCGGCTTGAAGGTCGAGGAATCCCCTGTCTGGCGCCAGCGTGGCAAGATGGACAAGGCACAGACGTCCCCAGGAACGCTTGCCCTCTCAACCGGGATCAAACGCTACGCGCCGACCTTTATCTTCCTCGTCCTCCTGATGACCTGCTTCAACGCGTTCTCGCACGGCACGCAGGATCTCTATCCCACATTTCTCGAGAAGGACCACGGATTTTCTCCGACCCTCACCGGAACCATCGGCATCATTTACAACATCGGAGCTCTTCTCGGCGGAGTCTTGTTCGGAGCGCTTTCCGAACGCTTCGGCCGCAAGCGAACCATCATTTGTGCAGCCTTGCTGGCTTTGCCTGTGATTCCACTGTATGCATTGGGCCATTCGCTATTCGTGATTGCAACAGGCGCTTTTCTCATGCAGTTCATGGTGCAGGGCGCATGGGGTGTCGTCCCCGCCTACCTGAGCGAGCTCTCTCCCGGACCCGCGCGCGCCACCTTTCCAGGTCTGGCGTATCAACTCGGCAACCTGATCACTTCGCGCAACTCAGTAATTCAGGCCCGGGCGGCAGAACGCTTCGGTGGATACGGTAAAGTCCTCGCAGTTACCGTACTGCTGGTCGCCGGCTGTCTCGCACTTGTTACATCGTGCGGCCGTGAATCACGCGGAACCGAGCTGACGGCTTAGACTCAGCGCGACTTCTGCAGGATGGCCTCGACCGCTCGCAGATCCTCTTCCGTATCCACGCCAATCGTGTCGTAAGGAGTCTCTCCGACATAAATATCGATGCCGTTTTCGAGGAAGCGAAGCTGCTCCAGTTTTTCCGCCGCCTCAAGCTTGCTTGGCGGCAGCTTGGGAAAGCGCTTCAGCGCATCCTTGCGATAGGCATAAATGCCCAGATGCTTGCGGTACGAAACTCCGCCCGCGTTGTCCCGATCATAGGGAACCGTCGCCCGAGAAAAATAGAGCGCCCGTCCATTGGCCGCGATAACCACCTTCACGGCGTTCGGATTGTTGATCTGATCGGGCGCGCACCACGTCGCGACGGTGGAAACCTGGACTTCCGGTCGCGCCATTGGTTCCAGCAGCGCATCGAGATGTTCCGGACGAACCAGTGGCTCGTCACCCTGAATATTCACATAGATATCCGCCGCGATCGATTCCGCAACCGCGTGCACGCGATCCGTCCCGCTGGGGCAATCCTCTGGAGTAAACACCGCCGGAAGATTATGCGCGTTCGCGAACTCGAGAACCTCTTCCGAGTCGGTCGCGATCAGCACCTGATCCAGCAGCGGACAGGCGCGCGCCGCGCGATAGACCCAGCCGATCATCGGGTCTCCGGCAATCTCCCGAAGTACTTTGCGAGGCAGCCTCGTCGACCCGAGACGGGCCGGAATAACGGCAAGAATACGTTGTTTCTGGAGTTCAGAGTGTGCAGTATCAGGTTCAGGCAAGACGGAGAAATCCTCGGAAAATGCTCAAAACGCCAGTCTAGTGTATGGCGCGGAGCATAAGAAATTCCTCCTTTTCACATATTGTCTATACATGTAGACAGGAAACCGCTTGCGCCTGCATGTTCGCAACCTTTAGTGTGGGTTCTGAACGGCACATCCGCCGCTGACAAATACTTTCTTTCATCAGGCAGGGACAAAATACGCATGGGCTCTCCGACCGCCACTCACCAGAATCTTGATTCGATCCTGCGCGAAGACCGCGTTTTCCCCCCGCCGGCAGAGTTTGCGGCCAAGGCGCACGTCGGCAGCCTCGCCGACTATGAAGAGCTTTATGCGCGCTCCATCGCCGATCCGGAGAGCTTCTGGGAGAGCGCCGCTAAGGAACTCCACTGGTTCTCCCCGTGGACCCGCGTTCTGGACTGGAATCTGCCATGGGCAAAGTGGTTCGTCGGCGGGAAGACCAACATCTCCTACAACTGCCTCGACCGCCATGTCCTCAACGGTAAGCGCGACAAGACGGCGATCCTGTGGGAAAGCGAACCCGGCGAGATTCGCAAACTGAGCTATGGTGAACTCCTGACCGAGGTCCAGAAATTCGCCAACGCCCTCAAGTCGCTCGGCATCAAGAAGGGCGATCGCGTCGCCGTTTATATGGGGATGACTCCCGAGCTGGCCATCGCGATTCTGGCCTGCGCGCGCATCGGAGCCGTCCACTCTGTCATCTTTGGCGGCTTTGCCGTCAATGCCATCGTCGACCGCGTCAATGACGCGCAGTGCGTAGCCATCCTCACTCAGGACACCTCCTATCGACGCGGCAATGAAGTGAAACTGAAGGCGACGGTCGACGAGGCCGTCGTGAACTGCCCGACCGTGAAGAATGTCGTGGTATACAAGCGGTCAGGCTCACCCATCCATATGCTTACCGGCCGGGACCACTGGTGGCACGATCTTGTGGCAGCCGCATCCCCGGATTGCCCTGCAGCAGAACTCGACTCCGAAGATCCGCTCTACATCCTTTACACCTCGGGCACCACCGGCAAGCCGAAGGGCCTGGTGCACACGACAGGCGGCTATTCCGTCCAGACCTACCTGACCAGTAAACTCGTCTTCGACCTCAAAGAGGACGACGTCTACTGGTGTTCCGCCGACATTGGATGGGTCACCGGACACTCCTACGTCGTTTACGGAATCCTGCAGAACGGCGTTACCACGCTTATGTACGAGGGCGCGCCCAACTTTCCCGACTTCGACCGCTTCTGGAAGATCATTGACGAGCACAAGGTCACTGTCTTCTACACCGCGCCCACGGCCATCCGCGCATTCATCAAGTGGGGAGATCAGTACCCGCAGAAATACAGCCTCGATAGCCTGCGCCTGCTCGGTACAGTAGGGGAGCCGATCAATCCGGAAGCATGGATGTGGTATCGCGACGTCATCGGCAAGGGTCGCTGCCCTATCGTGGACACCTGGTGGCAGACGGAAACCGGCGCCATCATGATCACCCCGCTTCCCGGCGCGATTCCGGCCAAGCCCGGCTCCGCAACCCGGCCCTTTCCCGGCATCGTGCCTGAGGTCGTGTCTCCGTCCGGCGAGCCAGTGCCAGCCGGCCAGGGAGGTCTCCTTGTGATTCGCAACCCCTGGCCGTCGATGGCGCGCACCATCTTCAATGATCCCGAGCGATACGCGACGACTTACTGGAGCCAGATTCCAGGCTCCTACTTTACCGGCGACGGCGCCCGCCGCGACAAGGACGGCTACTACT
>Ga0335074_10014837_pt1 | contig 10928 bp, 8 predicted proteins | sample Lox_Sample_23_FD_206715 | JGI IMG/M metagenome (GOLD analysis project Ga0335074, IMG submission 206715) | Soil microbial communities from Loxahatchee National Wildlife Refuge, Florida, United States - Lox_Sample_2.3 | ecosystem: Environmental > Terrestrial > Soil > Wetlands | place: USA: Florida... | reverse complement strand
AGCCTGATGACCTCCTCGGCCAGGTCGTTGGGGTCGGTGAGGTCGGGCCGCCACGACGGCGGCCAGACCACGAGCGGCGCGGCGCCGGCCGGGCTGATGTCATCGGAAATGTCGCAGCCGACCTGGCGCAGCCTGCGCAGCACGGTCGCCGTGCCATAGTCCATTCCGGCCACCTGGTCCGGGTGATCCGGCGCCATCACCACCGACACCGGCGGCACCTCGACCGAGGCGTGGGTGCAGCCGGGCACCACGGTCCCGCCGGCCAGCGCGGCCAGCAGCGACGCGGCCTTGGCCGACGCGCGCAGCGGCAGCTCCCGGTCCACGCCGCGCTCGAATCTGGCCGAGGCCTCAGAGAACAGCCGGTGCCTGCGGCTCATCCGCGCGGTGCCCGCCGCGTCGAAGTGCGCCGCCTCGATCACCACGTCGCGTGAGTCATCGGTGATCTCGGTGGCCAGGCCGCCCATGGTGCCGGCCATCGAGATCGGGCCTGAGTCGTCGGTGATCAAAATGTCGTCGGGGTCGAGCTCCCGGGTGACGTGGTCGAGGGTCTCCAGCCGCTCGCCCAGCCGGGCCCGGCGGACCACGATCGGCCCCTGCAGCCGGCCGCGGTCGAACGAGTGCAATGGCTGGCCGAGCTCGAGCAACAGGTAGTTGGTGATGTCGACGGCCAGCGACACGGTGCGCATGCCGGCGCGGGCCAGCCGGACCCGCATCTGCAGCGGGACCGGGCGCTTCGCGTCGATGCCGTGCACTTCGCGCAGCACGAACCGGTCGCACGCGGCCGGATCCCCGATGCTGGCCGGGTACACGTCGGCGGATACCTGATCGGTGTCTGGGGGCAGGCCGATGTCGGCGGGGTCGGTGAACTCCACCCCGAACGCGATCGCGAGCTCCCGCGCCATCCCGCGGATCGACAGCGCGAACCCCTTGTCCGGGGTGACGTTGACGTCGAACACTTGGTCGCGCAGGCCGGCGTACTCCACGAAATCCGTGCCGAGCGGGGCATCCGGGGCCAGCACCAGGATCCCTGAGTGGTCATCGCCGATGGCCAGCTCCGCCGCGGAGCAGATCATCCCCTCGGACATCCGGCCGTAGGCCTTGCGGGCGCCGATCTCGAAGCCGCCGGGCAGCACCGCGCCGGGCATGGCCAGCGGCACCCGGTCGCCCACGGCGAAGTTCGTGGCGCCGCAGATCACCTGCTGCTCGCCGGAGCCGGTGTCCACCCGGCAGTACCGGATCGGCTTCTTGAACCCGGCGAGCTCCTCGATCTCGGCCACCTGGCCCACGATCACGTTGGAGATCTCCTGCCCGACCGGCTCGACCGACTCCACTTCCAGCCCGGCCGCGGTGAGCCGCCGGGCGATCTCGGCGGGCTCGGTGCCGGGGTCCACGGCCGCGTACTCGAGCAGCCACGAGAGCGGGACCCGCATCACGCCTCCATTCCGAACTCGCGGCTGAACCGCACGTCACCCTCGACCGTGTCCCTGATGTCGGTCACCCCGTGCCGGATCATCAGCGTGCGCTCAATCCCGAGCCCGAACGCGAACCCGCTGTACCGGTCCGGGTCGATCCCGCAGGCCACCAGCACCCTCGGGTTGACCATGCCCGCGCCGGCGATCTCGATCCAGCCCTGGGACCGGCAGACCCGGCACGGGTCGCCGCCCGGCCGGGTGGACGCACCGCGGCACACGTGGCACTCCATGGAGACGTCGGCCGATGGCTCGGTGAACGGGAAGAAGTCCGGCCGCAGCCTGGTCCGCAGCCCCTCGCCGAACATCGCGTCGACGAACGCGGTGATCGCGCCGCGCAGGTCGGCCATGGTCAGGCCCTCGTCCACGGCCAGCCCCTCGATCTGGTGGAACACCGGGCTGTGAGTGGCGTCCAGGGTGTCGGTGCGGTAGCACTTACCCGGGCTGACCACGTACAGCGGAAGCGGCCTGGTCAGCATGGCCCGGATCTGCACCGGCGAGGTGTGGGTGCGCATCACCACGCCGGACTTGGCCTGGGTGTTTGCAGCACCGGTGTTTGCAGCACCGGTGTTTGCAGCACCGGTGTTTGCAGCACCGGTGTTTGCAGCACCGGTGCTCGCCGCACCGCCCTCAGGCCCGGCCACGAACATCGTGTCGTACTGCTCCCGCGCCGGGTGGTCGGGCGGGAAGTTCAGCGCGTCGAAGTTGTACCACTCGTCCTCGGCCTCGGGCCCCTCGGCGACCTCGTAGCCCATGGCCACGAACACGTCGGAGAGCCGCTCGGCCACCGTGGTGACCGGGTGCCTGGCCCCGGCCGGCCGGCGATCCCACGGGAGCGTGACATCGGCGGCCTCCTCGACCAGCACCCGTGCGTCCCGTTCTGCTTCCAGTTCGTCTTGGCGCGTGGCCAGGGCCGTCCTGATCGTGGCGCGCGCCGCTCCGATGCGCTTGCCCGCCTCGGCCCTGGCGGCGGGCGGCAGCGCCCCGATCTCAGCGTTGGCCAGCGTGATCGGCGCCCGGTCGCCGGCGTGGGCCAGCCTGGCCGCCTTCAGCTCATCGAGGCTCGCGGCGCCGGCCACGGCGGCCAGCGCATCGTCGACCATGTGCTGCACCTCATCCGGCGACAGCACGGCCACCCGTACGGGGTCATAGCTCTTATTCGGTGCAGACATAGCCTGGCTGCTCTCCTGCGGTCACCGATAGTTGACGGAACGGGCACGGCTCATCCCCTGGGCAGCAAGCCGAGCCGCCCGACGCGGGGTTTGTCCGCTGCAGGCCCGCCGGTCAGCCGAAGTCGGGCGTACCGGCGGGCATGGTAAATCGGAACTCCGCCCCGCCGCCCGGCGCCTGGTGCACGGCGATCGTGCCCCCGTGCGCCTCGACCAGGCCCTTCACGATGTACAGGCCAAGGCCCGCACCGCCGCGCCGCTTGACCCGCCAGAACTGGCGGAACACCCGCGGGGCGAGTTCGGGCGAAATGCCCTGCCCCTGGTCGCGGACTGAAACAGCCACGCCAGGAACGCCGTCGATCCGGGCCGACTCGACCATGGTGGTTACCGTACCAGCCCCGTGCCGGACCGCGTTCTCGATGAGGTTGGCCAGGATCTGGAAGATCTTGTCGGCGTCCAGCCAGGTCTCCGGCAGGCCGGGGCCGGCCCTCAGCCGGAACTTCTCCTCCGCCTCCCCGGCGGCCACCCGGCCTGCGATCACCCTTCGGGCTTGTTCCGAGATGTCGACCAGTTCGCGGTGCACCTCGATCCGGCCAGACTCGATCCGGGACACGTCGAGCAATTCGGTGATCAGGCGGGTGACCCGGTCCGCGTCGGCGTTGACCGTCTCCAGCATCACCCGCTTCTGGTCGTCGGTGAACCGCGGCCACTTGTTCAGCAGCGTGGCGGTGAAGCCCTTGACGCTGGTCAGCGGGGAGCGCAGCTCGTGAGCGACGGTGGAGACCAGGTCGGCGCGGCTGCGCTCGGCGCGAGAGCGCTGCTGGGTGTCCCGCAGCGTGATGGCCAGGCGCCGGACCGCTCCCGACCGGTGCTGCCGCCCGCCGCCGGAGTTCCTGTCCCGCACATAGCCCACGCTGACCAGCAGTTCGGTGCCGTCCGGCAGGAACAGCGACCGCTCGGGGTGCCTGGTCCGCGTGCGCAGGCCGCCGTAGGGCTGCGTCTGCGTCCACCAGCAGCGGTCGTCGGCATCCCGGAGCGGCAGCATCTCCCGCACGTCCCGGCCGATCGTGGCGTCCGCGCTGATGCCGGTCAGCCGCGAGGCGGCCCGGTTGAAGACGGTGACCCGGCCGGCGTGGTCGGCGATGACCAGGCCGTCGGGCAGGTCATCGGCGCAGAAGAGCCCGTCGGCGAGATTCTCCGATGGCGGAACTTCGGCGGAGCGCGGAGCCTCGGCCGGGCGGGGAACCTCCACCGAACGTGGGATATCCGCGGAGACGGGTACACCCTTCACCGCCGCGGGAGCATCGCTCAGTGCCGCGGCCGCACCCCCCGGCGTGGTCCTGTCCACTCGACGCCGCCTCCGACCGGCCGTTCCTGCCGACAACCGTCCCCGGGATGGCACACCCCGCCGGCCCAGGTCCGGGGTACCCGCAGGCCAGCAGCGCCGCGTCGGTGCCCGGTCGCCGGTAACGCCGACTGGGCTAGCCATGACACAACGTGATCAGAACAAACTCTAGCGCGTCCGGAATGCCGGATGCCAAACTGAGATGCCCTAAGTGTGCGAACGATTGCAGGAATCGGGCCTGCTGATGCGGAAGTCTCCGCCCGCGGCCGCTATCACCTGCGGTTGGCCCGAGCGGACGCATACAGGCAGACCGCCGCGGCGGCGGCCAGGTTCAGGCTCTCCGCGCGGCCATAGATCGGCACGGCGACGGCCTGGTCCGCCAGGGCCAGCAGGTCGTCCGGGAGGCCCCAGGCCTCGTTGCCGAACATCCACACGGTAGGGCGCCCGAGCGCGCCGTCCGAGTCAAGCTGATCGAGTTCCCGGCCCGCGCCACCCTCGGCCGCGAGGATCTGCAGCCCGGCCTCGCGCAGCGCCGAGCACGTAGCCTGCAGCGGAGAGCCGACCACTATCGGCAGGTGAAACAGGCTCCCGGCGGAGGCACGCACGCACTTGCTGTTGTACGGGTCGACCGAGGCGTCAGAGAAGATGACCCCGTCCGCGCCGGCCGCGTCCGCCGTTCGCAGCACGGTTCCCGCGTTGCCCGGGTCACGCACGTTCGCCAGCAGCGTCACCAGCTGTGGCGCCGTGGCGATCAGCCGGGGCAGCGGGATGTCGATGAACCGGCACACGGCCAGCACACCCTGCGGCGTGACCGTCTGGGCCAGTTCCGCCATGACCTCGCCGCTGACCGCGTGCACCGGCACTTCGAGCCCGCGGGCCTGGGCGATCAGGTCGTCGTAGCGCCCCCAGGCGGCCGCGGTGACGAGCAGCTCGGTGACCACCGCTGGAGAGCCGGGGCCGTCCGGCGCGCCAGCGGCCAGCGCCTCCCGCACCGCCTGCGGGCCCTCCGCCAGGAACGAGTGGGTGCGCTGCCGGAATGACCGCCTGCCGAGCATCCGCGCCGCCTTGACCCGCGGCGAGCGGATGCTCGTGACCTCCCCGCTTACGATCACAATCGTCAGATCCCGTGACGGTCCGCGCCGACAGGAAACGTGGCTTAGTTCGCAGCGCTCAGGCGGCGGCCGTACCGGTGGCCTGGTCGTTGACGTTCGCCGGCAGGGCCTGCCTGGCCACGTCGACCAGGGCCGAGAACGCGGCCGCGTCGGCGACCGCAAGCTCGGCCAGCATCCGGCGGTCGACGTCCACGCCTGCGATCTTCAGTCCCTGGATGAACCTGTTGTAGGTCATGCCGTCGGCTCGCGCCGCGGCGTTGATCCGCTGGATCCACAGCCGCCGGAACGCTCCCTTGCGGTCCTTGCGGTCGCGGTACGCATATGCCATCGAGTGGAGCGACTGCTCCTTCGCCTTGCGATACAGGCGGGACCGCTGGCCGCGGTAGCCACTTGCCCGCTCGAGGACGACCCGACGCTTCTTGTGGGCGTTCACCGCCCGCTTCACGCGTGCCATTTCTCCGACTCCCTTAAGCGGGCTGGGTCACTTACCCAGCAGTCTCTTCATCTTCTTGCTGTCTGCGGGCGAGAGCACGACCTCGTTCTTGAGGCGGCGGGTCAGCGTGCTCGGCTTGTGTTCCAGGTAGTGGCTGCGGTTGGCCCGGCGGCGCATGACCTTGCCGGTACCGGTCAGGCGGAAGCGCTTGCTGGCACCGCTGTGCGTCTTCATCTTTGGCATGTCGCCGTGGTCTCCATCCCTGGCGCGCCATCGGCCCGCCTGCCTTGGTGTGCCGCCGGCGCGCCTTCCCAGGCGGGCCCGCGGCACAGTTGTTTGTTCGCGTGCCAGTGGCACGGTGCTTATTGCGTGCCGGTAGGCACGGTGCTTTTGCGTGCCGGAGGCACGGTGCTTATTGCGTGCCGGAGGCACGGTGGGCGTTGCTGGTCGGATCAGGTCCCGGCTGGTGCGTCCCCCGCGCCCTGCTCGGTGGGTCCGGCCGCGGCCACCGGCTGCTGCGCTGGCGCAGTCGGCCGCGGTGCCCGGGGCGATGGTACCGGCCGGCCAGCGGGGCCAGACGGGCCAGACGCGCGAGCCCGGGGCCGGGATGGCGCCGCCGGCCGCTCGGCCTTGGCGTCGGGCTTCCTCTTGTGCGGCCCGATAACCATGATCATGTTCCGGCCGTCCTGCTTCGGCTGTGCCTCGACGAACCCAAGCTCTTCGACATCTCCGGCCAGTCGCTGCAGCAACCGGTAGCCGAGGTCGGGCCGGGACTGCTCGCGTCCCCTGAACATGATGGTTACCTTGACCTTGTCTCCCTGCCGCAGGAACCGCTCGACATGGCCCTTCTTGGTGCCGTAGTCGTGCGGGTCGATCTTTGGCCGGAGCTTGATCTCCTTGATGACGGTCTGCGCCTGGTGCTTGCGTGACTCTCGCGCCTTGAGGGCGGACTCGTATTTGAACTTGCCGTAGTCCATGAGCTTGCAGACGGGCGGCCGCGCCGTCGGCGCAACTTCGACCAGGTCCAGGTCTGCCTCCTGGGCCAGCCGGAGCGCATCGTTGATCGCGACTATGCCGACCTGCTCGCCGTTCGGCCCGACGAGTCGTACTTCGGGTACGCGGATTCGTTCGTTGATGCGGGGCTCGGTGCTGATGTGACCTCCTGTGTCACTCTCGCCGCCGCAGGACCTCCCTGCGGCGGGCGGCGACTCGCGCGGTGGCCCACATACGTAAGGCCCCGCACTGCGTGCATGCGGGGCCACCCTGACGCGGGTTCCCTGTCTGCCATCTGCTGGCGGACCAGGTACACCACGCAACGCCTGTTGCCCGCCGCGGCTGTTACGCGCGACGGGCGTCCATGCGCCCGGCCCGACCGTCCGGCCCGTGAGCCTTCCGGCCTGCCGGCCAGTCCTGGTGCGGACTGCCCGGCGGGTACCCGCCAGCAATTGAGCTAGCCAGGTGGGAGGTGGCCGAGGTGGTCCTCCGCTTGCACGTCCGGCCCAAGCTGCGCCGGACTCGCCGTCTGGCCAGGATAACGCATTCTGGGGCCGTTGTAATCCCGCCCGGCCGGGCCCGGTTCCGCCGGGGCTGGCCTGCGGCTAGCTGATCTCGCCCGCTATCCGCCGCCTGCCGCCCGCCGCCGCAGCTCGGCCTGGCCGGCCCGGCGCATCGCGGCCGTCGGCGCGGTGCGCGCCGTCATCAGCTCGACCTGCCGGGCCGCCTGGTGCAGCAGCAGTTCGAAGCCGAGGACGAGAGCCGCACCGGTCCGCTCAGCCGCGGCGGCCAGCCTGGTGGGCCAGGGGTGGTACACGACATCGAGCACGGCCGAGGGAACCAGGTCCCCGCGGAGTATCCGTTCTGCGTAGCTATCGGCGGCTCCGGCCGGAACCGTGGATATCAGCAGGTGCCAGCGGCCGCCCGGGGGCCGGCCGCCGAAATCGGCCAGCTGGACCGGCATGCCAAGCCGGCCGGCCGCGGCTTCCAGAACCGCGGCCCGCGCCGGATCCCGGACGGCCACGGTCACGTCGCCCGCGCCGAGCCCGCGCAGCGCGGCCAGCGCCGAGCAGGCCGTGGCCCCGGCGCCGAGGATCAGCACCGGCCCGGAGCCGGACACGCCGGCGGCGGCCAGTGCCGTGATCATGCCGGGCACATCGGTGTTGTGGCCGTGCCGGGCGCCCGCCGCGAAGATGACCGTGTTGGCGCCGCCCACGTCGGTCACGAGCGGGTCGGCCTTGTCCAGCAGCGGCAGCACGGCGCGCTTCAGCGGCATGGTCAGCGACAGGCCGGCCCAGTCCGGGCCGCACCCGCTGAGCAGGCCGGGCAGGCCCGCCTCGTCGCACTCGATCGCGTCGTAAGTCCAGGCGGTCAGGCCCAGCGCGCGGTAGGCGGCCCGGTGCAGCACCGGCGAGAGAGAGTGGCCGATCGGCGAGCCGAGCACGGCAGCCCTCATCTCGACGGCCTCAGCACGAGTTGTTCGCGTCGCACTCGTTCACGAGCTGCTGGAACCCGGTCGACGTCGTGGCGAACTTGGTCAGGCCGGTCTTGATGTTCACGGTCACGAAATAGAGCAGGGGCCCGTGCGCCGGGTGCAGCGCGGCCTCGATCGCCGCGTTGCCCGGGCTGTCGATCGGGCCGGGCGGCAGCCCGAGGTGGATGAAGGTGTTGTACGGCGAGTTGACTTCCATCTGCGTGTTCGTGAGGCTGACCCCGAACCGGTGCAGCGCGTAGTTCACCGTGCTGTCCAGCCCGAGCTTAATGCCCTGGTTTAGCCGGTTGTAGATGACCTCGGCGACGTCCGCGTAGTACTGGGGCGCCCCGGCCTCGGCCTCCAGGATGCTGGCTATGGTGATGATCTGGTTCGGCTGCATTTTCCCGGTCTTCGCCGCCGCTGGCAGGTTGATGCTGGCCGCTTCCTGGTTGAACCGGGCCACCATGGTCTGCAGCATGCTGAGCGCGCTGGTGCCCGGGTTGAAGTTGTAGGTGGCCGGGAACAGGAAGCCTTCCGGGTTGCCGTTGGCGTAGGAGGGCAGCCCGAGCGCGGAGGTGTCCGTGAGGGCCTTCGCGAACGCGCTGGCCGATGTGCCGGTCTTGGCTTCCAGCGTGGCCAGTATCTGCGTCTCCCGCAGGCCTTCCGGGATCGTGACCACGCTCTGGATCCGTGATTTCGGGTTGATCAGCAGCGCGTAGGCCAGCGCCGAGTTCATGTGGTGGTGCAGCCGGAAGAAGCCGGGCTCCAGGCCGTCCGGGTTCGTGTTGCTCTTCGCGGCGCTGATGAACGAACTGGTGCTGGCCACGACGCCCAGCTTCACCAGTTCCGGGGCCATGGAGAACGCCGAGGCGCCCTGCGGCACCTGCACGGTGACCTCGCCGAACCCTGGTCCCGTGAAGTCCGGGGACTGGAAGTGCCGGTAGAGCTTGTAACCGCCCGCGCCGAGCACCACCAGCAGCACCAGCGCGAGCAGCGGGGCCAGCACCCGGCCGATCCGCCGTCGGGGCCGTCCGCCACGGCCGCCCCGGCCGCGCCGGGAGTCCAGGCCCGGGATGAGCCCTTCTCCGCGGCCCGCGTCATCCCACCCGCCCGGCTCGTCGAACTCGTCGGCCTCGGGCGGCCACACCGCGCGGTCCACCGGTCCGGACAGGGGCTCGGCCAGGTTCATGGAACTATCGGACAGGTCCCATTCATGTTCCTGGCTGGCGTCCCAGTCGCGAGGTCCCGGCCGGGCCTGGTGATCTGTCTCGCCGTGGTAATCGGGCAGTGGGGCCAGCGCCTCCGGCTCGGGTGCGCCGGCCGGCGGGCGCCATCGGAACGGGCCGTCGTCCCCGTCGCCGGCGGGCGCGGCTGAGCGGTAGCCGTTCCGCTCACCAGGCGCGCCGGGTGCCTCCCGCGGCCCGCGCGGATCATCGAAACGCGGCGGGGCATCGCCGTTCGGCGGGCCATACCCAGCCGGGCGCCCGTAGCCGTTCTGCCCGGCCCGCGTGGCCAGCGGATCAGCGGAATCCGGTGGGCCATAGCCGCTGCGGCCGCGAGGGCCGGCCGGCTGGTCGAAGGAATCCGGGCGGCCGCGCTGGTCGTACCGGTCCCCGGGGGAGGCGGGCGGGCCGTAGCCATCCGGGCCGGCACTGCCGCCGGCCGGTGCGTACCGATCCGGCGGGCCGAGCCGAGCCTGGGCCGCGTACCTGTCACGCTGCGAGAACGGATCCGTCCGGTCGGCGGAGGGGTCGGTCTGATCGCTCGCGTCGGTATCTGGGCCGCGATCGACCCGGGCATGCGGTCCCGACTGGCCATAGGAAGGCGGACCCGGCGGAGTGCCGGGCCGCCGGGGCGGGCGGGAGGCGTACGGGTCTGCCTGGGCTGGCCCGTCCGGCGGGCCGTACGGGCCCGGCGGGGCATACTGACCCGGCGCGGTCAGCGGATCCGGACCGCGGAACCGGCCCGGCGCGGTCAGCGGATCCGGCTCATCAAACCGCCCCGGCGAGGTCAGCGGGTCTGACCGGTCAAACCGGCCCGGCGCGGTCAGCGGGTCCGGCCCAGCGAACCGGTCCGGCGGGCCATAGGAGCCCGGCGAGGCGTACTGGTCCGGCGCGTCCGGCGGGCCGTAAGAACCCCGCGGCGCGTACTGGTCCGGCGCGTCCGGCGGGCCGTAAGAACCCCGCGGCGCGTACTGGTCCGGTGCATCCGGCGGGCCATAGGAACCCTGCGGCCCGTAGTCATCCGCTTCATCGGGCGGGCCATAAGGGCCAGGATTGCCGTACCCCTCGGGCGGACGGCCGTGCCGGCCCGAGCGGCGCGACCGCTCCTGGTCCGGCCAGTCTGGCTGCCGGTCGCCAGTCACCCAGCACCTCCTGTGGCCGCGCCGACCAGCTCTCCCGGGGGCTGACCCGTGGAGCGCTCCAGGTCCAGCGCTCCCTGCAGCAGCAAGGCAGCCGCCGCGCTGTCCACTCTAGGCCGACGGGCCCGGGCATCGCTGCCGCTCTGCCGCAGTGCGTCGTGGGCGATGACCGTGGTGAACCGCTCGTCGACCAGGCGGACCGGGACCGGTGCCACCCGGCCGGCCAGCGCGGCCGCGAAGCTCCTGGCGCTGGCGGCGGCCGGTCCTTCCCGGCCGGAAAGGCCGATGGGCAGGCCGACGATGATCTCGATGACGTCGTCCGCCCCAGCCAGGCCCGCGATCGCGTCCAGATCCCCGCGGCCGCGGGGGATCATCCCGAGAGGGCTGGCCAGCCGTCCGTCACCATCGCAGTGGGCCACTCCGATCCGGACCGAGCCGACGTCAATGGCGAGTCGGGTTCCGGCTCTCACCAGACGGCTCGGCAAAGTCCGGGTCTCGCCCAGGCAACGATACGGCTGCAGCACGGTCTCACCGTACGCTACCCGACCCCAGTATGTCCCTAATGGCCACG
>Ga0335074_10014835_pt1 | contig 10929 bp, 21 predicted proteins | sample Lox_Sample_23_FD_206715 | JGI IMG/M metagenome (GOLD analysis project Ga0335074, IMG submission 206715) | Soil microbial communities from Loxahatchee National Wildlife Refuge, Florida, United States - Lox_Sample_2.3 | ecosystem: Environmental > Terrestrial > Soil > Wetlands | place: USA... | reverse complement strand
CTTTTTGAGGTAGAGAGCATTGACATGGCCCGCGAAGAGGGCGTATGGAGTGCGCGTGCAGGTCAGCAATCACACGGCGCGCCTCTCAGTGCGCGATATCGAAGACCTCGCGATCGCGTCCGAGCGCCTGGTGGCCGCGTACCGCACGATCGAGGGTAGCGGCTACAAGAACGGTCCCGCGCTTCTCCAGCTCATCCAGGAGGCGAACACGCCGATTGAGCGCATCCGCGCCAAGGGGGCCCGCTCGATCGCGCGCTTCCTCGAGCGCCGCGGTGTTGCCGAGCCGCAACAGGAAGCGGGCACAGAGAATGCTCAGTCTGAGCTTGCGCTCGAACCCGGTGCATCAGTGAACGAGGAGGGCGATTAAGCCGTGGGATCCGATCTGTCGACACCGTGCGCAATCTGCCTCGAGGTCGATGAAGGCACGTCGATGGTGCCGGTTGAGATTCCAGAGCAATCCGGCTTCCGCCGGCAGCTCCGGCACGTGTGCCTGAGATGCTCCGGGAAGATCGTCGATTACGTCTACAACCAGGGGGAAGCTGAACATGGCGCTGTGGGCACTGCCGCTAGCGATCGCAACGAGCTACCTGGTGGTTCTGCTCATAGCCATGCTCATCGGAAGGCGCCTGGTGCTGTGGTACTGGCAGATCAACCGGATAACGCGAGCTCTGGAGGACATAGCGCTGAGTCTGAGGTTCCTGCCGGGGCGAGCGCAGCACGACCAAATGAAGCGGGCTCAGCAGGTCAGGAAAGTGCCGTAGACCCTGCTCTTTTTTCCCGTAGAACTACGCATAAGAAATAATGCGTTAACTGGGAGTCTAACTCGCTATGACAAGCAGGCTAGATGCGACAGTACCGGAAAAGGTGATTGCGAGTAAGCCCGTGGTGCGCGTGGTGAGGGTCGGGAGGCAACGCACCTGCATCACCGGCAGATACGTCGATGTGACGATCGAATGCTCGGAGTGTGGCATCGATACCTCGCGCGTCGACCTGGATGACGATTTCACCAGCGCAAAGCTTGTCGGGCTCGGGCGCCTGGTCGCCCTGGCCCACAAGTCGCTGCACTAAGAGTGATGTAGTGGCTTACGCTGAAAGCACGCGCGTGCCGGTTGAGCGGACCCGGCTTGAGATCGAGCGCATCCTCGACAAGTACGAGGCGTCGCACTATGGCGTCGCGTTCGATCGCGAGCGCAATCGCGCGAGGGTGCAATTCCAGGTGGCCGATCGACGGATCCGGTTTGAGCTGGCGCTACCCCCGTCCGAGCACTCCCAGCAGGTGCGCAGCGCCTGGCGATGCCTCCTAATGTGCATCAAGGCCAAGCTCGAGTCGGTCGAGCGCGGCATCGAAACTTTCGATGAGGCATTCCTCGCGCACATGGTCATGCCCGACGGCCGGCGCTTCGGTGAGATCGCGGCGCCGCAGCTCGCGGATATGCGCGCCGGAAATGCGGGGCGAGGGTAGGGCATGGCAAAGCGCTTGCTGATGGACGTCATAGTCGAACCGTGCGGCTGCAACTTGCAGCTCTGGGTGGATGGTCAAGAGCTGCACGCGGCCGCGCAATGCGATAGCTGCCGCGAAATGGTCACGAAGATTGTGCTGCGGGTATTTCCCAGCGCGAGGGTCTCAATCGAGGACTAGTAATGGCGCGTGAGCAGCTCCTGTACGCGAACGATCGCGACGAGATCGAGATCGACGAGGCCGGGTGGAAGGCGTGGCTCGATCGCAACGCGCCGCACCTGGAGTTCTCGCACCAGGGCATTTTGAATTTTTTGCGCGACTACTTCCGCGAGGCGGCCAAGCGACGATGAGCGAGCGGCGTTATGACGGGCCCAGCGGGGTCGTGAAACCGGGCTTCTATATCTGCCCGCGCTGCGGGAAGGCTCGCTCAAGCGATGAGGCCATCCGCGTGCGCGTGCGGATGTATCGAGGCGCACCGCAACTGGTGTGCGCCGGATGCTTCGAATCAGATCGTGACAAATACGAATTAGTTTCCGCGCCGGCGGGTTGAACGCGGTGCGGGGTGGTGGTGGTGAGGTTGATGGACGGTGGAGGTTGTGAGGACGGTGCGGCTTAAAACGCTCTAAGCGGCCCACGCGCGCGCTCCGAAATCGCGCAGTGAGTCGGACCGGGGAGACGTAACCCCCAGCAGCTCGGCCGGTGCCGGGCGGTGGTAGAGCATTCCCATGGGAATGGTCAGAGTCTACAAAGTGTATGATGAAAGTACCAGTTGGACGCAGATGCTGCGCGTGTCGCCGCGGCCTGGTAAAGCGCGAGGAGTTCGTCGAGCTCGAGTGGCTCGCGCCTCGCGGCCGCTACAAGCCCGCGCTCTGCTACAACTGCATCAATCGGCTATGGGAGCAGGAAAGCCGCTCCATGGTCGAACGACAGAAGCGGTCAGGTGCGATCGGCGTCAGCCTCAGGAGGCGACGCGGTGCCAATCCTGGCCATGGTTCAACGTAGACGGTGGCGAAGCCGGCCACCTCGAACCCTTTCGCAGATTCCGCTCAGAGGAGCGGATATCCGGAAGCAAACAGGCCCGCTTCATCGCGGGGCGCATTCCCTTCAGCAATCGAGAGGTACATGCCGACCAGTCGTCGGGCTCAGTCGATAGCTGTGACCTGGGCACGGGCGGGTTCATGCGCGCTGGTTCCCGGAGGGGGAGGGGGATCGAAATGCCACCAAACTCCGTACTTCTGGTTCCGATTTCCGTACAGTCTGTAGGAATAGGAAATGAGATCAATGGCTGGGCGACTGCCACGCGGAGGCAGCGATCGCATACCGCGATGCAGCGCGCAGCGCGTCCGGCGCGGGCACGTCGCAATGGCTGCGACCCGACTTATCAACAGGAGGGCTGTGGATAATGGAGCAATCGGTCTACCTGGTCGCGATCACTCTGTCGTTTTTTGTTAGAGCCAGCTCCGAAGGATTGGCCACTCGGATCGCCGCCGACCTGATGACCAGTCGTGGTGCTGACTTAGAGAATCACGCCACCAAATTGGACATCGTGAACATGGAGGTCTCACCTGACGGAATTCTGCGCATGCCGTTCGTCGGTGAGGTTGACGCCGAGGAATGAGATGAGAAGTTACCTCGATGCCCTGGAGGTTCGCCGGCGCGAGCTGCGCGCCGAGCTGGTCAAGATTACCGATGACGAAAAGCATGGGTTGCGCCACGATCGCGCGCGCAAGCGGGCCGCGTCGAAGCTCGCGCACGTCGATGCAGCGATCTTCGCGGCGCGTCAGGGGAGGCTCGGGCTATGAATCGCAATTTGCTACTCGGGATCGGCCTCGAGGCGGCGTACCAGGCGACCAACATGGGCGCCGCGCGGATGGGCTCGATACTATCGCGCGAGTTCTTCCTCGAGGCGCCGTTTGTTCCGCAGTTCGGGATCACGACGATCCTGGAGATGATGCATATGGGCGCCCAGGTGAAGGGCTTCAACCTCGCGATCCAGGTGCCGCAAAATAAAGCGGTCGGCGTGCCGAACTGGCGAAAATGACGGTTTTGCAGGAAATCATCGCGATCGGCCTAATTTTGTTCAGTTGCATAGAGACGGTTTTGTGCCTGGCGGTGTGCTACTACAAGCTACGCCGGATGATCGGCTAACGGGTGTTATGTCAACCAGAACCGATCTCGACTCATGGTCCTTCGATCGTGAATATTATCCGTGGCTGATGGGAATCTGGCTGAAGCACCCCCGCTGGCCGGGTAAATTCCTCACTGCGATCGGCAGCGCCGCGCGCCACGCTAACGGCGCCGAATACAATTTGATGCGGCCGTTGCTCGCCTTACTCAAAGCGAAGTATCCAGAATTCCGCCTGCCGCCTGAGGTGGCTAACTCGTCGAAACCGGAGTCAGAACCGCAGTAGTAACCGGCTTGATGAGCGCGGTTGCCGCGGCGACCAGCGCATTCTGATAGGTCAGCGGGATGCCGAGCGCCTGAATTTGAGCGCGCATCTGATCGGGTGTGATGAGACCCGACTTGACCTGGTCGCTGATCGCTCCAACCCGCTGGCGCAGTAGGGTCGCCTGCTGCGGTGGAAGTTGCAAACCGTATACCCATCGCAAGGATCCCAGCAGCTGAAGCTGCGCGAGGTCGACCCAGGCGGCCGTCTGCGCGAGGGTAAGCCCGGTGGCGACCAGCGCGGCCGCGAGGCCTCCGGCATCGAGGGCGCCATCCATAAAATTTTTGACCGCTGCGCGGCGCGCTTCGCTCTCGGTTGCCTTGACCAGGGCGCGCGCCTGAGCTTCGGACTGACGATTGAGCGTCGCGGCGACCTGGTTCTCAGCCACCGCCAGGAGCGCGTTGATCGTATCGGACTGCAACCCGATGCCCTGCAATTGTGACTGATAGGTTGGCACGTCGGTGAGGCCCGCTTTGTAGAGCGTGGTGTAAGCGGTTTCCATCCGCTTCGCGATCGCCACCTGCTTTTTGAGCTGCATCGCGGTTAGCGCGAGGCTGTCGCGGTTGGTGTTTTGCTCGGCCGAGTCGAGCTGCGAAGTCAGGTCGGTATCCGAGAGCAGGCCCGCGACGTAGGCCTCTTCAATCGCGGAGCGCAGCTGCGCGCGCTGGGATTGAGTCGCGAGGTACGGCGCCATCAGCTGCACGCGCGCCTGAGACGTCGGGCGCATGCCGGAAAAGGTGAGCTCGTCGGTGAGATCGCTGCTGGTGAAGAGACCGCTTTCCATCAGCCGGATGATCTGGCGCGGCTGTACGCCGTGGTACGCGGCCGTTTTTTCGATCGCAATAAGCGAGTCCTGGAGGCCGCCGAACTGCATGATTGTGGTCGCGCTGCCGTCGTCGATGAGCCCGCGCGCTTCCCAATTCGCGGCCGCGCCGGCGCCGGGGTTGGTCTGACGGTAGATCTTCTTGGCCTGCAACTCGGCCGCTGCCGCGATGCCATTTCGGATTAGAGGCGCTATTTGTGCTTGATGGATGTCATCCAATCCGAGCAGGCGCGCCATGCGGTCCGCGATTTTGCTCAGCTGCTCGGTGCCGCCTACACATAGGTAGTTGAGGACGAAGGTCGTCAGCTGCATCACGAGGTAGGGGCCCAGCGAGTAGGAAACGATGCTTCCCGGATCGACCCCCGTGATCCCGAGGCTGGTAGCACCGTTCGGTGCGAGCTTGGTGATCAGCGCGGCCAGGGCGCCATCGATGGCGGGCCCGAGCACGGTTGAGCTCGCGCCCAGGGTATCGGCCATGAGCGCCTCGGCATCGTATCCAACCGTGTTGGCGTAGCCTTTGAAGACGAACTTCGTGCCGTTCCAGTGGAACCCGAGATATTCGGACGCCCAGGTGAGGGCGTTCCATCCGTACTTGCGGAACAAAACCATCAGGCCGGAGCCGAACTCGCCCGATCCTACAAGCTGAAGGTCTTCGCTACTGATGAAACCATCGGCCTGCAGCTGCTGATATACTCCGATCGGGGGATCCAGCGTGGTGAAGATGTTCTGCAACGCCTGGACGATGCCGGCCACATTGGTGGGCTGCACGTTGGCGATCGCTCCGGCGATGTTCGAAAGCGGTGCGGTCAGTACCCCAGCTGCTGCCGTCCATGCCGCCGGCCAGGCCGCCACCGCGCTAACGAGCTGACCAATCGCGGTAACTACCGGAGTGAGATCGATATTTACGGTTGTACCACCGCCGCCGCTGGGGGAGCTCGGGAGGTTGGTGACTGCCGTTGCCACCGACTCGATGGCGGCCACGACGTTCTGACAGCATTGATCGCTCGTGCCGCTGCCCGAGCTCCCCTGCCAGTTCTGAATCGCCTGCGCTATGAAATACAGGTATGTCGCAGTCGCATTACAGCAATCCTCGAGCTCGTCGCCGCCCTGGTTCGGCGCCGGCGGGTAAGGCAGCGTGGAGGGGGGCTGCGGATTTGGATTACCGCCATATCCGCCACCTCCAGAGCCAGATCCATTCCCTCCTTGACCGGATGGACCCTGCGGCCCTTGAGGTCCGGGAGGTCCTGGCGGCCCTTGAGGTCCTGCTGGACCGGTCGGCCCAGCAGGCCCGGCGGGTCCGGTCGGTCCTGGCGGGCAGTTGCAACCGCCGGGATTCGGATTCGGATTCTTAGCGATGGTGATCTGCTTGAGGTCGGACCAGGTGCAGTGCTGCATCGCGTAGCGCAGCGCCAGAATCGAATTGTACGGGTCGAGCGGATCGTTGCCGTTGAGCAACTGTAACTGCTGGTTGTAGATGTTCAGGAAGTTCTGCGTGCCAGCGACGGTTAGGGTCGACCAGAGCGGCTGTTGCAGCTCGATCGGGAGCGCCTGACTGGCGCTGCTGGTGTAGAGCAGAATCGATTGAACGATTTGTTGCGCGCGAGTCGAGCTCACGCCCTGCTGCTCGAGCAAGGTTACGAAGGCATAGTGCGCATCGCCCAGGAGCGCTTGATCTCCCGCCGAAGACGAGGAAAGCACGATCCCATCGTCGTTCAGCAGGCGCATGATCATGGCGCCGTAGACTGACCCGGCGACGTTCTTCGAATGGAGGCAGCGGGTCGCGATGGTGATGGTGTCCTGCGCGCGCGGCTTACCCTCGAATGCCTGGATCAGGTCATCGATCAGGTCCCATACGATCGAAACGACCTGGTAGAGGAGGTCGGCCGCGTAAATCCAGCATCCGGGGTTGTACAAGCTGGGCGCGTCGCTGCAAATCGCTGCGGCCCAGTCGACTAGGCCAGGGGGTATCGGATTCGCCGGTGGCGCCGACAGCGGCTGCACATCCGCGCTCATGTCCTGGGTGATGATGATGTCGCCCAGCCACGGGTAGGTTGAATTAATCATCTCAGGTCGCGCCGCGCCTGGTGTCGATTACGCTGAGGGCGTACCAGGTGACGCCCAGGGTGAAGGTTGTAGCACCGCCCGAGGGAATCGCGTCCACCATGCAGCCCCATCCAGTCGGCAGCCGCAGAAAGCGGAACGGCCCGAGCGGAGGCCATTCAAACACCTGCGGTGTGGTCTGGGTGGTCACGATGTTAAATTGCGTGCCGGAGAAGAGACCGACGTTGTCGACTTCGGCATGCGGCGCGCCCTGGGTCGGATCGATCGACATCACGGTGAAGTTCGACAGCACAGTGAAATCGCGGTTGGGCATGTACGCGATGACCGAAAAGCTGCAATCGACGGTGGCCTCCGCGGTGAGGGCATAGCAGTCGAGATAGCTGCCATCGGTCGCGATGTTGCGCATCAGCAGCGAGATCTTCGAGGCGCTGGAAACGGTATTGGAGGCGAGCGCCCACATGGCGCCATAGCCGAGCCAATCCCAGGTGTCGCGGGTGTAAACCCCTTTTCCGCGGCGCGCCATCGGGCGAGCTCAACTAAGCGTCGGGCGAGTCGACCCAGAGCACTTCTTCGGGGTGACAGACCTGGAACAAAAAGGAAATGTAGGTGGTCTCCGCGTTACCGGGCTGCACCAGCAGCGACCATCCGGGATCGAGTATCGAGAACGGGATGAGAGGGACCGCCGGTTGCACCATCGCGGGCCCGATGCCCTCGATCCAGTCGGTGTTGAAAGTGCTCGGCACGGTGCCGGTAGTCGTCTGACCCGGTCCCGAGGCTTCGGTGCCGCGAATCGGATAGCAGGCCGCGAGCGTACCGACATTGCCCTGGTAATTGGCCCAGAGGTTATGCGAGTTGGTTCCCGCGTAGTAGCCGCGCGCCCACACGACGAGGAGCTCGGCGCCGCTGCTGCCATTGTAGAGGCCGCCGCAGCTGCCCGAGGACACGATAACGGCGCCACGATAGAGACGGCGGGGAACGATGCGTGGGATCATGGCTGCCTGCGCGCCTAAGCATCCTCACCGTGAAACAGCGTCATGTAGCAAAAGCTGCCAAACTGTTTCGCGGTGACATTTTGCCCGGTGGGCTCAACGGTTACCTCGATTATCGAGCCGCTGGGCCAGAACATGGTGTCGCTCGAAGTGGTGGCCTGGAAGATCGGATAGAGCAGGGTGCTGCTCGCAACCAGCAGCGCAGCGGGAATCGATACGCTGGAGAAATCCGACGAGCCATGCACGCGAAACCCCAGCGCGAGCGCGCTGGGCGCGGAGCCGCCGAAGAGGATCGTAAGCAGGCCCATGAATTGAAGCCACCAGTTACCCTGGCTCGGCGCCTTGAGCGCGGTGCTGGTGGTAAAGACGGTGGTTTCGGCGCCGGCATTGCACGTCGTGTCACCGGTGAGGGTGAAGACGTCGGGCGTCATGCCCGGCTGGGAGCATCCGTAAACGTTTCCCACGATGACCTAGGCGGCTTTCGCCGGCGACTCTTCCGGTGGCAGTAGGCGCTTTTTGATCTCGTTCCAGATCGCCTCGAGGTGCGGATGGCTGCCGAGCAGGCGCACCAGCGCGTCGTTGTATGCGACGTGGAGCTCGTCGTCGCTCATCTCCTCGATCGTCTTCGGCTTGGGCGTCAGATCGTCGAGCTGCTTCTGCAGGTCCGCGCGCTTCGCCGCGATCTCTGCTGGCGTGAGCGGGCCGCCGGTCGGGAGCGGATTAGCTTTGAGTCCACTTCCGGACTCTGCGGGGGTATCGATCGGTGCGGCCGGAGCGGTCGCGGTGGTCTCTTTGATTGGATCTTCTGCCATCGGAATGAACCTCACCAGGCGCGGTTTAGAATAGGACTTTTTCTCCATCCCTCACGGCTTACGGCGACACGTACACCAGGTCAAACCAGCCTTCCTGCGAGGTGTCGGCCGAGGTCGCGTAAATGTTGACCTGCGGCGGCACGTTCTGCCGGAACTGCAGCCACTGGCCCCATCCGAGCGTCGGGTAATAGAGATAGCTCGCGGCGCGCTGGTTGGGAGGATCGAGGGAATCGTAAGCCTGCACGCAGATACCGCCGGGACGCCAGAGCGGCTGCGTCGCGGGGAGCATCTGGAAGAACAGGCCGGTCGCCGAGTAGACGCGCACGCCAACCAGCGCATAGAGACCCGCCGGCAGCGGGGTATCGATGCTCGGGGTGACGGTCGACATGGCGGCTGCGGTGAGCGTGGTGGAGCTGGTCCAGTGCACTGAGAGAAATTGTCCCGCCGGCGCCGGCGTCGGAGGCCCGTCGCAGAAATTGATACCGACGTATACCGTTTCGTTCGAGCCCGCGTTTTGCGTGGCAAAGCAATCGAGCTCGTCGGTCGGATTCATCGGCAGGGGGTTGCGCGAAAAGTCCCAAACCCTTGGGGGAGACTCGAAAGCGGTGCCGCGGTTGTTCGGATTCAGGTTCGGATACGGGTAGGGCAGGAACCTCGGGGTCTGCATCTGGACTTCGCCCATATGCGCGCTGACCCCGAAGACGCTATGCAGGAAGGGAAGTTGCGAGGGAACCTGAAACCCTTTGTTGAGGGTGGGAACGACGCTGTTATTGATGCTCGTCACCTGGGCGCGCGTAGTGATGCCGGTGGCGATCGAGCTTGAGAACATTTCGAAATGGAACATGGCCTAACCCTCAGTGACTCGCGGTCAGTGATGGATCCTCAGAACAGTTGACAGCCCGGCGCGCTATTGCGCGGTGATCTTGCCTTTGTAGGCAGACATTCCACGCGACCACGCGAGCATGCGAGCCTCGTTCGGGGCGCCCTTGCCCTTCGGCATGGCATTGACGGTGGCCAGTACCGAGTTTTCGGCCGCCGCCAGGGCGTTGACCTTGGCGGAGTACTTGTAAGCTTTCGACGTACCCGACTGGGCGTAGTTATTTACGCCAAACTGTGAAGCATTGGCGGCCGCCTGGGCGATGTTGGCGTTGGCCATCCCGGTGGCGTAGGTGTTGTTCGCGATCGCGGCCTGCACCCCGGTGGCATATGCGGTCTGCGCCTGCTGGGGGTTCGCGTTAAACAGGCTCTTCGGGTTTAGGTACTTGTTGAGCCACTTCTGGGCATTCGCGGCGACGCCCTTGCCCCAGTTGGCGGCCATCGTGGTGGGGTTCACCTGATTGGTGGGTGTGATGGTGGCGCCGAATGCAACCGCCGCGAAGGCGATCAAATGCAGCCACGAAAAAGCAAAGTGAGCGAGGTGAAGCATAGAACAGCGAGCCTCCTGGTCAGGCAATATCGACCGTTTGGTAGGTAGCGCTGTGGTGCACTTCTGTCAAATGCTATGTACGGGACGTCGGCTCTGGGAGCCACCGCGCCGCGCACGCAACGGGTAGTCACGCACCCGCTCCATCGCACGGGGACAGCGTCGTCCGATGCGATTTTGCGCTGCGCGGTGCCGATAGCGGTGGCTCACCAGGGCCGGCAAATCGAGGTCGCCATGAGCGATGAGATCACCATCACGCCGACGCCGATTCCTCCGGGAAGACGCCGGGCAATCCAGGCGAGTACCACGTTGCTGCATGAATGGGCCGCGACGCAGCCGTGGGTCGCGGGCCCCTGGTACGAGCTACGACTCGGTCCGACCAGGATGTTTTCGCCCTACGCGCAGTTGACTCCGCAGATCGAAGCGATGCTGCGCAGGAGCAATTGGTATGCTGATCTGGTGGGCGTCACGGCGACGGAGGTCCAGGTCATCGAGGCCAAAGTTGTCATTACCCCCGCGGCGATCGGACAGCTGGAGCACTACGTCGCATTGGTGCCCGGTACTGAGGCGCTGCGTCCTTATGCGAGCCGACATGTCGTGCCCGTTCTGCTCGTGGGGGTCGACGACGACGTGATTCACCAAATGGCTGTCAACAAGGGCATTCGGGTGATCGTGAGCTCGCCCAGCTGGCTTCAGGAGTACCTGCTTTCCCGCTACTTCCGGAGGCGTCAATTGAACCGGGCGGATCTGAACAACGAACCAGAGGAGTAGCACGTTGGCTCCAGGAGCCATCCAGCGCGTCACCCGAGACGATTCAGCGTGAGTGAAGGGACTCCCTACCGTCAGTCGTCGGACAGGCAGACGTCGTTTAGGGAGGTCATTTCGAAAATATTTCCTCCTCGCGAGCAAAGAAAT
>Ga0335074_10014832_pt1 | contig 10930 bp, 10 predicted proteins | sample Lox_Sample_23_FD_206715 | JGI IMG/M metagenome (GOLD analysis project Ga0335074, IMG submission 206715) | Soil microbial communities from Loxahatchee National Wildlife Refuge, Florida, United States - Lox_Sample_2.3 | ecosystem: Environmental > Terrestrial > Soil > Wetlands | place: USA... | reverse complement strand
TACCTTTCCGGACAGCACGTTCTTCAGCTTGGTGCGCACGAAGGCGCCACCCTTGCCGGGTTTGACATGCTGGAAGTCCACCACGCTCCAGAGCGCGCCGTCGATGGTCAGCGTCATGCCATTCTTCAGGTCGTTGGTGGTGGCCACGTCTGTGTGTCTCCTGCATGCTGCGGAACGCGGGCGCCCGGTCAGAGCACCAGCAGTTCCTTGGTGGTCGTAGTAAGTACTTCCGCTACCGTGCGGACCACGAGGGTGTCCTCGATCCTGACGCCGCCCCTGCCCGGCAGGTAGATTCCTGGCTCGACGGTAACGGGAACCCGGTCCATGAGTTTACCTGTCCGGCCAGGTCCCATTAGCGGTGCTTCATGCACCTCAAGGCCCACGCCGTGGCCCAGGCCGTGACCGAAGTGATCAGCGTGGCCGGCCTCGGCGATCAGGTCGCGGGCGCTGGCGTCGACCGCGTCGATGTCTGCGCCCGGCACTGCGGCCGCGATGCCAGCTAGCTGTGCAGCCGCCACGAGTTCGTAGATGTCCCGCTGCCAGGGCTGAGGCTGGCCGAGGGCCAGCGTCCTGGTCATGTCGGCATGGTAGCCGCCGACCTGCGCACCGCAGTCAATCGTGATCAGATCGCCTGGCCGGAACGCCCGCTCCCCCGGTGAGTGGTGCGGAATCGCGCCGTTAGGGCCGCTAGCCACGATCGTGTCGAACGCAACCCCGTCAGCGCCGAGGTCAATCATCGTGCGCTCCAGCAGTACCGCGACGCTTCGCTCGGTGCGCCCCGGCTCGATCTCTGGCAGCACCGCGGCAAACGCCTCAGCGGTGATCGCGCAAGCCCTGCTCAACAGCTCGAGCTCGGTGTCGTCCTTGATCATCCGAAGACCCTCGACGAGGTGACCGAGCGGCTTCAGGAGTGCCGGACCGTCTGGAAGTTCGGCTAGCGCGTTGTACCGCTCGACCGTCATCTCGTGCGCCTCGAAGCCCAGCGTGCCAAAACCCAGCTGGACGGCGAGAGCGGCTAGCGCCGGCTCGACCTGGCGTTCCGTCACCACGTCAAGGTCGGGGCACTGCTGCATGGCAGCCTCGGCGTAGCGCGAGTCCGTGGCGAGAACGCCGGAGCCGCTAGCCGGGAGCAGGATTGCCGCGTTCGAGCTGACCAAGCCCGACAGATACCGGACATTAGGCAGGCTGGTGATCAGAGCGGCGTCGGCGCCGGAATCAGCGATCTTCTCCTGGGCACGGGAACGGCGGGCGGCATGGATGTCGGCCATGCCTTGGAACTCTACTGACCGGACGCGCCGGCCACTGGCCGGCTAGCGCTGCCCGGCGCGTCGTCCCCGATGATCATGCCGCCGCCACGGCTCCAGGTCAGGTAGCGAGAGGACAGGTTGATCAGCGTCACTACCCGGTTGCGGCCGCCCAGCAGGTAGATCAGGTGCAACCCGAGCCATGCTAGCCAGGCGATCGTGCCCCGCAGCCGCACGCCGCCACGTAGTTCGACGACGGCCGACCGGCGGCCGATCGTGGCCATCGTGCCTTTGTCGTGATAACGGAACGGTGTTGTCGGCTGGCCGGCAATCCGCCGCAGGATCTGCCGAGCCGCATGCCGGCCCTGCTGAATCGCGGGCTGGGCTAGCTGCGCGATCGGGTCCTGCTGGTTGATGGAGACATCACCAGTGGCGAAGACACGGTCCTGCCCGGTTACCTGCAGGTCAGCATCCACTTCGATGCGGCCGCCTTTGCCGCGCGGCAGCCCCGATGTCCAGGCAGCGTCCGGTCCGGACACTCCGGCCGCCCAGACGGTGATGTCACTGCGGTGCTCGCTGCCGTCGGCCAGCAGCACAGAAGCCTGGCGGACCTCCTTGATCGCCGTGTTGAGCAGGACCTCGACGCCCCGGTTCACCAGCTGCTGGCGAGCGTAGCGACGGAGCTTGTCGTGATACGGCGCGAGCAACGCAGGCCCCATCTCAATCAGCCGGACCCGGAACATCGTGCGATCGATCTCGGGAAACACCGCAGGCAGGGCGACGTTCCGGAGTTCGGCAAGCGTGCCGGCCAGCTCGACGCCGGTTGCCCCGCCGCCGACAATGGTCACGTCGAGCTCCGGGTCGGTCAGGCCCTCGTTGCGGGATTCCAGGGCATCCATCAGCTGGTTCCGCAACGTGATCGCGTCCGGGCGGGTGTACAAGCTCAGGCTGTGCTCGGCGGCCCCGGTCACGCCGAAGAACGCGGCACCAACCCCAGTTGCGATGATCAGGTAGTCGTAGCCGAGCTCTTCCCCGGTGTCCAGTACGGCGACACGCCGACCGAGGTCGAGTCCGACCAGCTCGCCCTTGCGGAACCGCGCCCCGCGCTTACCGGTCGCTGACCACAGCGGATAGGCAACGTCCGCGCCCGTCAGTCCTGCCGTGGCTACCTCGTAGAGCAGCGGCTGGAACGTGCTGTACACCTGCCGGTCCAGCAGCGTCACCTGGACATCGGAGCGTGCCAGCGCATGCAGTGCCGAGATCCCGGCAAAGCCGCCGCCAACAATCAGCACCGCCGGACCGTCGGTTTCACTGCCCTGTCGGTTGGGTTGCATCATGCTCCGCTCTCGTTCGTCACGAGCGGGCCTGCCCACGGAAGTGCGGTCAAAACCGTAGCCGAGTGTCCCCGGCGCGTCGCGTGCGGGGCCGCTGCCAGCCGCCGGCGCTGGCAGCAGCCGCTGCTGCGCCCTAGGCTGCCAGCTCCTTGATCTGCTCGACCAGCGCTACCCGCTCGGCATGCGTGCCGGCCATCGGTGCCACGTTGAGCGTGGTCACGCCCGACTCCCGCATCGCGGCTACCCGCTCGGCCACGAACGACTTGGGCCCGATCAGTGACACGTGCTCAAGCAGTTCCTGCGGGATCAGCCCGGCCGCCTCCTCCTTGCGCCCGGCGAGGTACGCGTCCTGGATGGCCGCCGCTTCCTTGCCGTAGCCGTACCGGACAGCCAGGTTGTTGTAGAAGTTCTTGGTTCGGGCACCCATCCCGCCGATGTAGAGCGCCTGCACCGGGCGGATCAGGTCGATCAGGCCCTTGACGTCGTCGCCGATCGCCAGCGCGGTCTGCGCGAACACATCCAGCGGCGGCAGCGAGGGGTCGCGCTTGGCGGTCCCGGCCGCGAGGGCAGCACCCCACACCTCCTTAGCCTTCTCCGGGTAATAGAAGATCGGCTCCCAGCCTTCAGCCAGCTCGGCTGCCATCTCCACATTCTTGGGGCCGAGTGCCGCCAGGATGATCGGGATGCGCTCACGTACCGGGTGGTTGATCAGCTTCAGCGGCTTGCCGAGGCCCGTGCCACGCCCCTCCGGCAACGGGATCTGGTAGTGCGTCCCGTTGTAGACGAGCCGCTCCCGGCGCCAGACCGCCCGGCAGATCTCGATGGTCTCCCTGGTGCGAGCTAGCGGCGCGTCATAGGGCACGCCGTGCCAGCCCTCGATCACCTGCGGGCCGGAAGCGCCGATGCCAAGCGAGAACCGGCCGCCGGAGACGTAATCGATGCCCGCAGCGGTCATCGCGGTCAGGGTCGGGGTGCGCGAGTACAGCTGCATGATGCCGGACGCGAGCTCCACCCGCTCCGTGACTGCCGCCAGGTAGCCGAGCTGGCTGACTGCGTCGTAGCTGTAGGCCTCAGGAACGAAGACGATGTCGAGCCCGGCCTTCTCGAAATCGGCCAGCTCAGCCGCTGTCTCCCTGAATCCGCCCGCGTAGTTGATAGCCATCCCGATGCGCATGCGCAGACCCCTTCGCGCCATAACGACCGGTCATCGCCGGCCGGCCGCGGCCCGGCTGGCCACAGTCCATCGCTAGGGATGCATCGTAACTGCCTGGATCTGGTCAGCACAGATGTGAGCTGCTGGAACCGCGAACCGTCAGGGCGCGTCCAAGCTGCGACAGGGGCGGCGGCAGGACTGGCCGCGGCACGGGATCCGGGAGCGGGCATGCGCGCATTAGGGGCAGCACAGCGACGGTCTTCGCGGCGCGTCATCGGGGTAGTTGCCTCAGTCGCTGGCGTGGCGATCCTCGCATCAGCGTGCGGCACTGCTCCGGCGCCGGGCGCGCCGGCCAGTCCGACGGGGCTGGCGCTGACGCGGGCGCACCATGTCCCGGCCGCGGACTCCCGGGCAGGAGCGACCGCATACGCTCGCAGGCTGCTGGCCGGCCTCCGCTTGCCGCCCGGCGCGCGGAAGCTGCCGTGGCCGCCCAAGCCTCCGGCCGGGCTTGCTCCGAACACGCCCCGCATTCTCTCCGACCTAGTCGACCTCAAGGTGCTGTACCGCCTGACGCAGCCGATGAGCTCGGTCTACAGCTACCTGCTCGCCCACCGTCCGGCCGGTACAACGGCCGATGCATACGGCGCCGACAGCATGTCCGGAACTGTGACGTCGCAGTTCGCGGACTTCGCATCCGTGCGCCTGCCAGACGGAATCTTCTCGGCTGACGTCAACGCAGCTATCGAAGCTCGTCCAGGTGGCGGATCACTGCTGCGGGCCGACGCTTTCGTCGCCTGGTATCCGCCGCGTGGCACGGCCCGGCGCATCGACCCGGCCGAGTACCGCGCAGTGACCATCCGGTGGCAGCACGGCTACTCGGTCACGGCGAGGACGTTCACGTCACGGCGAGCGGTGGCGCGCTATTCCGGCCTTTATAACGCTCTCCACGGCGCCCCCGACGTCGAGACAAGCTGCCCGGGCGAATTTCTCGGAGCAGGGCGGAACGACTACCAGGTCGTCTTCATCCCGGCCGGTAACCGGCCGCGAGTCGTGGTCGATCCGACGACCTGCATGTTCGTCGACGTATCGATCGGCGGCAAGCAGGTATCGGCGTTGTATCCGGCAACCGGTCTGCTGAGCGCCGCAACGCAGGCAGTGCATCACCGCTAGCTGGCCGCCGACCCGAGCATGCCCGCGATCGCGCGGAGCGCGAGCTCGTAGGAGTGCACGCCAAAACCAGCGATAGTGCCGTCCGCGACCGGTGACACGACCGAGTTATGCCGGAACGACTCGCGCGCTGCCGGGTTGGACAAGTGCACCTCCACGAGCGGTGCGGTGCGCATCGCCAGCGCGTCTCGCAGCGCGTACGAGTAGTGCGTGAACGCGGCCGGGTTGATGACCACCGGCAGTCGCCGCTCGAACGCCTCGTGCACCCAGCCGATCAGCTCGGCCTCGTCGTCGGTCTGCCGCAGGTCGATCTCAAGCCCGAGGTCCGCGCCGAGCGCCGCGCACGCAGCCTGGATGTCGGATAGCGTCGCCGACCCGTAGATCTCCGGCTCGCGTGCTCCGAGCATGCCCAGATTCGGACCGTTCAGCACGAGGACTGCCGCCAACCTAGGACACCCCCAACTCAGGACACTTCCGCGTACGCCAGCTCGAGCAGTTCCTCCGGCGGATCGGCCATCATGCCGGGCTTGGCCAGTCCGTCCAGTACCACCAGCCGGAGCTTTCCCGCTCTGGCCTTCTTGTCCATCGCCATCGCGGCGCGCAGCGCCGGCCATGCGCCGGACCGGTAGCGCACCGGCAGCCCCACGGCGGTCAGCACTGACCGGTGGCGTTGCGCGGTAGCCGGCTCCAGCCGTCCGGCCAGCCGGGAAACCGCGGCTGCGAAGCACATGCCGATGGACACTGCGTCGCCATGCCGCATCTGGAAGTCTTCGGATCGCTCGATCGCATGCCCCAGCGTGTGACCGTAGTTGAGGATCTCCCGCAGCCCGGACTCGCGCAGGTCGGTCGACACCACCTCGGCTTTCACCCGCACTGCGCGCTCGATCAGCTCGCGCTCGTGTGGTCCGCCGGGCCGCGCGGCGCTAGCCGGGTCGGACTCGATCAGGTCCAGGATCGCCGGGTCGGCGATGAAACCCGCCTTGATCACTTCCGCCAGCCCGCTCACGTACTCAGCAGCCGGCAACGTAGCCAGCACGGAGGTGTCGGCCAGCACGCCGGCCGGCGGGTAGAACGCGCCGACCAGGTTCTTGCCGTCCAGAGTGTTGATCGCTGTCTTGCCGCCGATGGCAGCGTCAGTCATGCCGAGCAGCGAGGTCGGGACGAGCACGACCCGGACGCCGCGGAGCCACGTCGCTGCCACGAACCCGGCCAGGTCGGTGACCGCCCCGCCGCCGACTCCCACGATCGCGTCGGTGCGGCCGAGCCCGGCGGCCGCGAGCCTCGACCAGAGCCGGGCCGCGACGGTGATCTCCTTGGCTGCCTCGCCGTCCGGTACCGGCTCGGGCTGCACGGTGTACCCGGCCCTGGCTAGTGCCCGGCACACTCCGGCGGCGATAGTGGCCAGGTGTGCTGAGTGGATGACGACCACGGTCCTGGCAGCGGGACCGACCAGGGACGGCAGCTCGGCCAGCACGCCGGTGCCGACCGCCACTTCATAGCCCCCCTGGCCGCCGACCACGATCCGTGTTGCGGTCACCGGCCATCGCCGGGTTCACAGTTGACACCGTCACTGGCGCCTGGTCCCCCGCCGCTGGCTACCACGCCTGTGACCATCCCGGCGATCTCCGCGGCTATGTCATCCGGTTCTCTGCCATCTGTGCTCACGGTAAGCCAGGCGAGCCGGCCGTAAACCGGAAGCCTTGCCTCGAGCAGCGACTTCAGCTGGGCGCGAGGGTTCGTGCCGATCAGCAGCGGCCTGGCCCGGTCAAGTCCGACCCGCTTGGCCAGCTCAGCGAACTCAGTCTGCAGGTAGACCACCGCGCGCCCGGCCAGCTGCGCCTGAGTCCGCTCGTCCATGACCGCGCCGCCGCCAAGCCCGACTACGCCGCTAGCGGGCGTTTCCTCCCTGGTGGTTCCAGAAAGCGCTGCGGTGACTGCGACGCGCTCTAGCCGCCGGAATTCCGGCTCGCCGTCGGAGACGAAAATGTCGCTCACCGGTTTCCCGGCGGCCGCCTCGACAACCGCGTCGGTGTCGGTGAAGGACACACCGAGCCGGGCAGCTAGCTTCGTGCCGACCGTCGTCTTGCCCGCGCCTGGCGCTCCGATCAGGATTACCGGCGGTGGCGGGGCAGTGCCAGGCTGGCCGTTGGCCGTCACCGGATCACCATCGCCTTCAGGTAGGCCTCGGCGTTTCGCGCGGTCTCGGTCACGCTGTCGCCGCCGAACTTCTCCAGCATCGCGTCGGCGAGTATGAGCGCGGTCATCGCCTCCGCGACTACGCCGGCGGCGGGCACCGCAGTCACGTCACTGCGCTGGTTGATCGCCTTGGCTGCCTCGCCGGTCCGGACGTCCACGGTGCTCAGCGCACGCGGCACGGTGGAAATCGGCTTCATCGCCGCCCGCAGCCTGATCGGCTCGCCGGTGCTCATTCCGCCCTCGACCCCGCCCGCCCTGTTGGTAAGCCGCCGGATGCCCGTATCGGTGCCCTCGATCTCGTCGTGGGCCAGCGACCCGCGCCGCCCGGCGGTCGTGAACCCGTCGCCCACTTCGACGCCTTTGATGGCCTGGATGCTCATCAGCGCGCCGGACAGCCTGCCGTCCAGCCGCCGGTCCCAGTGCACGTGACTGCCCAGGCCCGGCGGCAGCCCGTAGGCGATGACTTCTACGATTCCGCCGAGCGTATCGCCGTCACGGTGTGCTGAGTCGATTTCGGCCTGCATCGCGGCGCTGGCTTCCGCGTCCAGGCAGCGTACCGGGTCGGCATCGATCCGGGCCTGGTCCTGCGGGCCCGGCAGATGCTCCTGCGGCGCCTCGACCGAACCGAGCGCGACCACGTGACTGACGATCTCGGCACCCAGAACCTGACGGATCAGCCGCCTGGCTATCTCGCCGAGGGCGACGCGCGCCGCCGTTTCCCTGGCGCTCGCCCGCTCCAGGATCGCCCGCGCGTCATCCTGACCGTACTTCTGCATCCCGGCCAGGTCTGCGTGCCCTGGCCGTGGCCTGGTCAGCGGCGCGTTGCGGGCCTGCGCGGCGAGAATGTCCGGGTCGACCGGATCGGGTGACATCACGGTCTCCCATTTCGGCCACTCGGTGTTGCCGATCCTGATCGCCACCGGACTGCCGAGCGTGAGTCCGTGCCGGACACCGCCGGTGAACTCCACCTCGTCCTGCTCGAACTTCATCCGCGCGCCGCGGCCGTACCCGGCGCGGCGCCGGGCCAGCGCGAGCGCGACGTCCCCGGTTGTCACCTCGACTCCCGATGGCACGCCCTCGCACACTGCGACCAGGGCGCGGCCGTGCGACTCTCCAGCTGTTAGCCACCGCAGCATGCTGCCGATACTGCCATGTACGGCATGCCGCCGTTCCGGTGCCCGGCGCCCCGCCCCCTGGCTCGCTGGCGGGGCGCGTCGTTTTGCCCGTCCCGCTGCCGGGTATCCCGGCCTAGGAATTCCGGGGAATCGTCAGCCTTGCAACATCCTTACGCATGCCTTGCGCCTGCCTGCACCTGCCGCCGTCCTAGCGGCAGGTGCGTTTTGCCGTAGGCGCGAGAGGTCTTCGGGGGGGAATCTTAATGCGGCTAATGCGGCGGTTTGCCGTTTCAGTGATAGGAAGTCTCGGCACGGTCGCGGTAGTTGCGGGAAGCTCCGCCACGCTGGCGGCTGGCGCCGGGACAGCGCTGGCGGCGGTCGCGAATCCGCCCGGCGCCACGACTCTCGCATCGGCTGTTCCGTCGACGGCGATCCCCCGCGGCCGGGTCACGTTCGCGGTTTCCTGCGCCAGCAGCAGCGCGACTGCGGCCACGCTGTTCGGCCGGGCACTCGGGCTGGCCGCGCAGATTCCGATGCAGCCGAGCCCGGCGGCGGGTCACTTCACGGTCTCGGTGATCATGCCGGGCAACATCCGGGCTGGCACCTATCACGCCAGCATCGGCTGCTCAGACGGCACATCGGCAACAGCGACCGTGCTGATCCCGGGGTACGGGGCGGCCGCTAGCGCCCAGCTCCGCGACCGGGCGCCCGGCTCGTCGGCCGGCACCTGGCTGGCCGCTGGCGGGCTGATCCTGGCCGGCGCGGCCGCGGTCGCCGGCGGTATCACGCTGCGGCGCAGGCGGCGGTGGCGTCGCTTTGCTCGCCCGGATGGCCCGGATCGCCCCGATCGCCCGCACCACGTTCCTGTGCAAGGTCGCCCGGACCAGTCAGCTAACCCCGATCGCTCAGAGCGCCCGGACTACTCAGCTCACTCTCGTCACGCCGGTACCCGGCTATGAACTCGGCCTGGGTGAAACGTTTGGATTACTGCTTCCCTAGTTGAGAGGCACCGCGGCCCGCGCACTCGCGGCAAGCGTGGCTATCTGCCTCCCGTCCGGCACATGCGCACGATTCACCTTGGCTGACACGACGGCCAGCCAGAGCTGCCACGCCGCCAGCCAGAGCGGCCTGATCCACAGGACTCCTTCGAGCCGGTCAAGCTCCTGCGCCGTCAGTTCCTGGTTCTCGTCGTAGCCGCGTATCACGTCGGCCGCGCCCGCAGGTCCGGCGCTATGCAGCAGCACAGCGAGTGAAGCTAGCCGCGGGCCCCGCCCGGCGCCGGTCCAGTCCACTAGCAGCGGCCCGGCTGCGGAGGAGATCGCGTTGACCCGCGCCGGGTCGGGATGGACGAATGTTTCGGGCAGCCCGGTGCAGTCATCAGCCCGGGCCATGAGCTGCTGCAGCGATTCGTAGACCTGCTGGCGCTCGGCGGGCACCCGCCCGTCCAGGTCGGCCAGCATGGCCCTCGCCGCGGCAAGGTCCTGCCCGGGCAGGCCCTCGTAGTCAGGCAGGTGGTGCAGCGACCCCGCGGGCCGCTGGCTCGGGCCGGCCTCGGTGACCAGGCAGTGGATCTGGCCGAGGAGCAGCCCGAGCGCGTGATAGGAGGCTGGGGTGGCCGGCCAGCGGCGGCCTGACACGAACTTCGTGACCATGATCGCCCGGCCGTCCAGCTCAGACACCGGTTCGGGATGCGCGCACCGTTCCGCCCGCACTCCGCGCCGCTCCAGCAGGCGCAGCACCTCGGCGTCAGCCGCCGCCCGCTCGGCCGGCCGGGCCGTCAGGTGTGCCCGCGCGACCCAGGAAGGCCCGTCCAGGCGGTGCACCCGGTACACGCCCGGCGCAAGCTTGGTCACTTTATCGACCTTGATTCCGTACCGGTCCTCAAGATGAGCAGGCAGCGCGTCGGCGCCTGGGCGCCGGTAGACATCGCGGATGACTATGCCGATCCTCGGCATCGCGACGGCCTCCTTCACCCGTCCGCGTTGAGGCGTCCGCGCTCAGCTGGACGCCAGCGGACCGTGATAGCGTCAGAGATGATCATTTGCGGGAGATGTCATTGTCTCGCGGTATCCGTCGCAGCGTGCCCAGCCCCGTGAGTTAGCAGCCCGTGAGTTATCCGTGACCAGACAGGTAATCAAGCTCGGCTCCAGTTCCATCGCCAGCCGCGACGGGCTCGCCCTCGACGTCATCGCGGGGCTGGTCAGCCAGATCGCCGCGGCCCAGCGGGCGGGGCACGAGATCATCCTGGTCACTTCGGGTGCCGCCCGGCTTGGCCGGAGGCTCCTCGCGTTCGAGGGCCCGACCGCAGGGGCGGTTCCGGCGCTGCAATCACTGGTCAGCTCGGTGCGCTCGGCCATCGGCGCGGCGGCTGTCAGCGCGGGAGCCTCAGCCAGCTCAGCCGGCCCGGCAGCGACCGGGCCTGCCACCATGACGGCGCCCGCCATCCCCGTCGCCGCCGACGGCAACGGACGGCTGGTCCAGTCGCTGACGGACGTGCTGCGCGGATATGACGGCGTAACCAGCGCAGCTGACGGACCGCAGCCGACCTCAACCGCGCTGCCTGCGGCAGTAGGCCAGCCTGCGCTCATGGCGCTGTACCGGCAGCTGGCCAGCGCGGTCGGCGTCGAAGTCTGCCAGATCCTCGTCTCCCGCAGCGACCTCGCGTCCGCGCGCGCCATGGGCGACCTCGGCCAGGTACTGCGGGAGGCGGTCGGCCGCGGC
>Ga0335074_10014831_pt1 | contig 10930 bp, 7 predicted proteins | sample Lox_Sample_23_FD_206715 | JGI IMG/M metagenome (GOLD analysis project Ga0335074, IMG submission 206715) | Soil microbial communities from Loxahatchee National Wildlife Refuge, Florida, United States - Lox_Sample_2.3 | ecosystem: Environmental > Terrestrial > Soil > Wetlands | place: USA: Florida... | reverse complement strand
AGTTCCAACCTGAAGGAACGCCTGTAAGAAATGAAACAGGAACTGCAACCTGCTGAGCAAACGTTCCCTGCTGTTCGACGCCGACCGGCCCACGAATAATGAGTGCCAAATCTCCGGGCTTAAATAGCTTTACACCCGGTCCAGTTGCGCTGACTTTCCCGACCGCGTCGCGGCCGAGTACATGGGGTAATGACGGGCGAGCGGGATATTGCCCTTCAGCCAGATATCGGTCGGCTGGATTCAGGCCCGCGTAAATCACATCCAGGAGCACTTCATCGGTTCCGGCAACCGGCGGAGGAATATCGGCAAGATGCAAATTATCGATCGATCCAATTTTTTCCAAAAGCCATGCGCGCATAAAAAATTTTCTCAGAATCTCTAATAACATAAGCTGGGAGCCGCCTTATATTGTTAGAGGTGCTCCGAGTTTACCTCAAATTGACTCATTGGGGGGCAACCTGTAGCCTACATACGGCGGTAATCGCCCATATTTTGGAGAGATGTCCGAGTGGCTTAAGGAGCACGATTGGAAGTCGTGTGTGGGGGATAACCCCACCGTGGGTTCGAATCCCACTCTCTCCGTTTTTGGCCGAGAGCCAAAAATATAGTTGGATCAGGAAAACATAAGACTAAGGCAACAAAACACTAACGCCGGGTACATATCACACTTCCTCCCGTGGTCTTCTGTTCACCGGTCTGCTACTTCGTTATGTCACACTGCAAAGGCATTCGCATTTCGAAATGCCGCACAATTTTCTTTAACTAGTTTCCTGTGAAATCACACTTGCTATAAGATTACAACGTCCGAAAAAATCACCGCCAGAAATAAAATACGCCGCCCGCTGCTAATACTATTGAATATTTTTTATCAAAATTTATAGGCTGACATCTATTAGCCGATGCACAAAAAGAGAGCATGTCATGACCGCATGCGGCCGGGCTTGAGTAAACATAACCTGCCTACAAGCCTGAGCAGATAATCATACGGCCATTTTCGAGGGAAAAGCGATAAGGCGGAGTGATGGTTTGAAGGGCAAAACCAAAATATCCGGATGTAATGAAAACGGGTTTTCCCTTGTGGAACTACTCGTGGTGATTACCGTTATTGCAATACTAATCGCACTGCTTTTGCCGGCGTTGTCCAGCAGCAGGCAATTAAGTTTAACCACCGGATGTCTGGCAAATATACACCAGTTGGCTGTCGCTTATGATGAATATCTTACCGCCGACTGTCCAAGAGGTTGGTTGTATGATGTCGGCAGCTGGCCTGTAGAGTTAACACCATTTCTCGGTACACCTGGTGCACCAAACATCAATGGCCCATATACAACAAGTAATCCATCCTGGAGCAGCTTGTTTTCAGGACCACCATTTGCTCCTGCTGGTGAGGCCTATATATCTCCACAGATTCAGGAAATTTTACTTTGTCCTGCGACCCATGTTGTACCGTGGTCTGTTCCAGGTCACAGCGGTGGTTACTGGCCCGGTTGGACAAAATACTGGCCTGATTCAGAAGCAGTGGATGAAGCCTGGGGTAGACAGTGGTCGGCCAATTTAAACAATGGAGTTCCGTGGGCGGGGAGCTATACATTTAACTGTTGGCTTTATAATGTTTTCAACGCATCAGATAGCACAGATTCTTATCAACCTTTTCCTAGTGGCCCAACTCAAACCTATAGTGACATCGAAGGAGCCTTGGATCCCGCTTCTTACGCCGATGGGGGCGGCACTATTTCATCAAATCCGGCGTCGAACGGTGGTCATTATACTCCTTCAGGCGAGGCGTACACCTTAAGTTGGACATACCAGATTTCAGAACAACCGCCGAACGTTCCGGTTTTTTGCGACGGGTTGTGGGCTGACACCGCGACATCCCCGGAGGATCAACCAAGCGCCTGGCGGAATGCGGCTTCTGCGATGATCGTCCCCTCCACTGGCGTGATTAGTTCCAGCGCTAATAGCAGCTATGCCGGTAGCTCGTCAAATTATCCCACTGCAACAGGTTTGGGTATGTTCCGAGTATGTATCAATCGACATAATATGGCTGTGAACATCGGCTGTGTGGATGGCCATGCCGAAACAGTTCCTCTTGCCAATTTATGGACTTTGCCCTGGGCCAATGCACCAATGGAATTCACTCGCCCCGCTCCGATCGAAGCGCCGTAACGCTTAATCATTCATGATTATTTTTTTTTAATAACGATAATATGTGCAAAAATTTTCGTGTTAGATTCATTTTGATTCTTCATACAAACCGGCGAAAAAGGTGTATCAACAAGGTCCGAAAATATGCCCATTTCGACAACACATTCAACACATAAGGTCAGCGAGCCAAAAGTAGAACTGAAACATCGCTAAAAACTGAATTTCCCCGGCTATTTTCTCCGATCACAATATAAAGAATACTGCATTATTCAAACGCCGCAGGATTCCAGCTTAACATTTCAACCTGGAAACGGTGGCAATTCAATGAATGCAGTCTGCTCTTTTGGCGTAATGTAATAAAGATGCGTGGACTATGTATCGTCCGATAAATCAGGAACACGACCTGCGACGCGGTTTCACCCTAATAGAAATGTTAGTCGTCATTACCGTCATTGTATTACTAATAGCACTCTTATTACCGGCGTTGACTACAGCGCGCTCTCTATCGCAAAGCACATCATGCCTCTCGAATGTTCGGCAATTGGCTGTAGCTTATACTGAATACTGTGCAGCCAATAATCCACACGGCTGGTTGTATGACCTTGGTGGATGGGAAATTGAACTTGCTCCATTTTTAAGTACTTCCGTTGCGCCATCACCTACCGGGCCATTTTCCGGCAGCAACTCGTCGTGGAATCAAGGGTACTTTACCACGCGGATTCCCGATGCACCGGTGTCTTATGTACCAGCGGCCGTGACGAAAATATGCATTTGCCCTTCGACCCAGATCTGGCCATGGGGCTCCAATCAGGGAGGAGGCTTTTATCCAGGATTTCAGACTGACTGGTCTAATTCAGTCGCGGATATCCAAGCGTGGGGACGCACCCCATCCAATAATGCCTCAACGGATGTAAACAATAATATTCCACTTGTTGGCAGCTATGCCTTTAATGCGTGGCTTTATAACGCTTATGATGCTGGCGATCAAAATACCAACGACTATTATTATGCTTTCAACGATATAAAGGGCGGCAGCAATTCACAACTCTGGTACGGATATGCCGGCGGTCAGAATGGCCTCGTGCGCAGATGTTACGGATATGCAGACACCAATAGCAGTGGTTATTCGGGCATCAACACACAAACCAGATATCTGCTCAATTGGACGACAGCGGCAGCAACATTGCCGCCTACCGTCCCTGTATTCTGCGACGGCCTATTTGCTGAAACAACGCCCATGCCTGAGGATCCACCAAATCCCGTAAACAATGAATGGGGGATTATCAACGATACGACTGGAACTATTGGCGCCGTTGGATCGTCTCCAAACACGGCCTCGGGAACGTTTTCAAGCAACCCCTATAGCACAACAGCTGGCTATTATTCACCTTCGGGCGCCAATTTCAGCAGCGCCACGGGTATGTTCCGTGTAGCGATTAACCGACATAACAACCTGACTGTAAACGTCGGTTTTGTCGATGGTCATGCAGAAAACGTGAAAGTGGCGAACCTTTGGACGCTTCCGTGGGCTTGTCAGCCAGCGTCTTTTACAACGCCGGCAAATATCGTCGACCCTCAATAACTTCGTGGAAAAGACTGAAATCAATTTGAAAAGCGGTGCTCTACGCGACCAACTCTTCGGATCACAACGATTTGCGTGAATAGGTTATCACAAGAATTTCTAAAGCCGAATCCAAATTACCAGTCGGCATATTGTGGCGAACCTACCTTCAGCATTATTGCGCCATGACTGGGAACTTGAGCCGTGAAGATTTTTGTTTCGTCCAAATCTTTGCGTTGCCATAGGTCGCGAACTTTTAATGACCCGTTGGTTGGATTGGATTTCTGAGCAACATGAAGTAAATCGTCGGCAAAACTTACTGTAATAGCACTGCTGCCTGGACCCAAGTTAAAAAGCGCCACGGCATATGTGCCGTCCCAAAGTGGTTTAGCCCAAATCTGGGTAAGCATGTCTGTGTCCACCTTGACTGGCGCCGCCTGGAAACCCAGCGGATCCTGATTCACATCAAGTACTTCTGTATTGGTCAGTAAGCTGATCGTGAATGGATCCAAAGTAGACATATCGCACCCAATCAACAAAGGTGCTGCCTGCATGCACCAAAGTGTAATATGCGTCACCTGTTCCCACGGAGTAAGATTGGTCGGACGAAGTTTGCCCCATCCCAACCGACCGACAACAAGCATATCCGGATCGTTCCAATGCCCTGGACCGGCGAATTTCCAGAGATCAAGATTGGATTTAAATCCGTTGCGCGTCATTGATTTCCAATTGTCGCGAATATCTCCGCAGATTCTCCATGCGTTGCCGTAAACGGGATCTCCTGCCGCCCATTTCCATGAATCTCCCAGACCATACTGACACAGACTGTAGAGGATGTCCCGATCAGTCTGGTCGAGCGCATGGCGCATAACGCCATAGGGGAACATGAGTTTATCGGGAGACGAATTTTTCGGCGTAATATGAGAATAACTGCAATAGTCATATTTAAGATAGTCCACGCCCCAGGAAGCGTACGTTTGGGCATCCTGGAGTTCATGCTGATAGCTGCCCGGATATTTGGCGCAAGTGGTCGGACCAGGCGAAGAATAGAGTCCGAATTTAAGTCCCTTGGAGTGAACATAGTCGGCTAATGATTTCATATCTCCGAACTTTTGATTGGCTGTGATGTTTCCCGCGGCGTCGCGCGGTCCTTCCCAAGTATCATCCACGTTTACATAGGTATACCCTTTGGCAGCCAAACCTTTGGAAATAAAGGCGTCAGCCGCCTGCCTTACATCTTCAGCAGTGACATGTGTGGCAAATGAATTCCACGAGTTCCATCCCATGGGTGGCGTAAGCGCGAGTTTATGTTTCCCCGCAACAATTTTTAGTTTGCGAGTTGCTCTGCCCAGACTGTTAACGGCGGTGAGCGAGACAATGTGTTCTCCCGCCGCAGGCAAGGTTCCCGTAATAAGGCCGGTCTTGGACACTATAAGGCCAGGAGGCAGATTTTCCGATGAAACAGTTACCGGATCTTGACCGGTATACGCTATTTTGAACAAAAACTGCCTGCCGGGGGTACAACCAACAATCCTTGCTCCATGAAACATTGGTTCAGCAGGATCAGAACTATTAATGAGAGGCTCGTTGTCGGCATCGGATTGAGCACGGACGTTCGAAGCGGCCGCGGCCCCCAAGCCGGCGGCAAGCAGCATGGCCGCAATAAATTCGCGACGCGATTGCCGATCAAAACCACGTTTTACAACAGGCATAAAATCCTCCAATAATCTGATTGACCGAGCCTTATGCATGGTATAGCTACCTGCGGTGAATTTCTACAGGAGACACGTCAATAAATCCTAAAGTAAAAAAAAAGAGATATGTGGCTTATGCACCTAGCGGGCGGCAGAATTTTTCAATGGTCCAGTCGATTTTCCAGGAACCAATGAACATGAAAATAAAATACTTTGTTGTGGTTCATCAGGATGAGTCAGGCGATGGCGGAGGCGTTTAATGGTGGCGGCCCCAATTTCAGAAAGCGAAACAGTGATGGTGGTAAGCGGCATACGGGCTTCAGAAACGATTTCGGTGTTGTCAAAACCGGTCACTGAAACATCCTCAGGAACGCGCAGCCCGGCTTTGGTGAAATGATTAACCAGAACATGTGCGGACCATTCGTTTGCGGCGGTCCATGCTCGAACATCCTGTTGCTGGACAAGTCGGATAACGTCCTGAAGTGCGGAATCCGGCATCATTCTTTCTTCGAACTCTTCAGATTCCAATGGGATAATCCACCGAGGATTGATAGGCAAACCGAGTTTGGCGAACGCCTCAATGTAGCCGGCGAATCTGGCCCGCGACCAGGAAAGTCCGGTGGAATGTCCAAAAAATCCGATCTTTCTATGGCCGAGTGAATACAGGTGATCAATTAACTGATCCATTCCAGAGCGATGATTCATATCAATCAAATCCACGCTGAGCGATGGATAAAAATGTACAATTGAAACACATGCATAATGACGCGTAAGTTGTTCAATCACTTCCTGCGGCCAGCGATGAATCAGGCAAATGCCCTTAATCCGCCCGTCCCGCATGGCAGGAGGCTGGCGCGTCGGATTGAGTACACTCGGGCAGTCACGAAAACCGACATAATGCACCGTCAGCCAGGCGTTGAGCTTGGCAGCAGCTTCACTAATGCCCACAAGGTAACGGGTCTGCGCCCAGTTAACCTCCGGCGTCTGAACCAGCACGCCAAGATATGAAGCTTCTGATTCGGTTATATTTTTAACTCTGGGGCGGAGCGCATAGCCAAGTTTTTTCGCCAGTTTAATCACCCGTTCACGTGTATCGGGATGGATACCCGGATCATGGCGCAGCGCCCGTGATACAGTTCCCGGTGCAAGATCGAGTTGTTTGGCGATAAAGGACTGATTCGGTGATTTAGTCATAATATGGCTTCGAGCATATATAACTTACGAAAATTTTTCAATCTTGTTTAAAGTATTTTATTTATTTGACTAATAAGATTCTGCCAGATGCAAATAATGCACCTAATCCGAGCTTCGTGAATTTATCTCGGAATCTTTGGAATATTCAACCGTATATGCGAGCACCGGTCGTTTAGGTTTTCAGCGGACCGGTAGACTGACCAACAACCATATCACAAGAGAATAGTATACTCTGGCATGCTTCGTCAGGATGGGCCAAACGTTGGCGCAGGGTTCGAATAGTGACTTCACCGATAAGGGATAGAGATACGCCTACCGAGGTGAGTTGTAAGGCCGCCTTGGGAATTGTTTCGGTATAGTCGAATCCAGTCACAGACACATCCTGGGGCACATTAAGCCCTGCTTTAATGAAGCCATGCACCAGTGCGTGCCCGGACCATTCATTGGTTGCCATCCACGCTCGGACGCCATCCTGCCGGACCAGTCGCAGGGCTTCCTGTACCGCGGATTCCGGCATGAATCTTTCCTCATAACTCTCGGGTTGAAGAGGAATGACCCACTGAGGATTAAATGAAAGGCCCTGCTTCATTAAAGCATCGACATAACCTGCGAACCGGGACCGAGACCAGGAAAAACTTTCACTCAGACCAAAAAAACCAATTTTCCGGTGCCCAAGAGAATAAAGATGTTCAAAAAGCTGATTCATACCGCCGCGATGGTCGATGTCGATCAGGTCAACATTCGCCGACGGAAAATAATTCACGATCGATATACAAGCATAGTGTTTACAAAGCTGTTCAACGACATTCTCCGGCCAACGGTGAATCAGGCAAACACCTTTCACGCGACCATCGCGCATGGCAATAGGCTGCATATTGGGATTCAGAACGTTAGCACATTCCTGAAATCCAACATAGTGCACGATCAATGTAACGTTCATTCGTGTTGCCGCATCGCTCAAACCGACAAGATGATGTGGTTGGATCCAAGTACTTTCCGGAGTCTGCACCAGTACGCCAAGATAATGCCCGCTGGTATCAGAGACCTCCCGACCTCGTGATCGGAGAGAATATCCGAGTTTCCTGGCATATTGCAGCACGCGTTCGCGCGTTTCCGGGTGGATTCCCGGTAATTGACGTAAAGCTCTCGATACGGTTCCAGGTGCAAGATTTAAATCTTTGGCGATCAGAGATTGATTAGGCGGCTTATCCATCGGCTATAAAAGATATGGTTTTTAAAGGTATTTTTCAAACCCCAATTCGGCAATTTATAGCTTTATTTACTTTTGCCTATAATTTCAGTGATAATTCATAATCTTTATCAAATGGATACGCGGACGGGCAGGTTAGCAATCCAACTTATCCATTCCGCCGCGCGCGTCCCCCAAGTGTAATGATTATTGACAAAAGTAATTTGTCTACGAAGCAATTGTTCCGCGGTTTCAGGAGCAATGGTCAATTCTTTAAGCACACCTACAGTTTCGTTGATAAACCATTTTTGATATTCCGATCCCCCGAATCGAACCGGAATCAGTTTAGCGAAACCGGCCGTTGTTTCCGGCAAAGCTCCCAGTTCGCTGGTGACCACCCGGCAACCAGCAGCCATCGCTTCTATGACCGAAATGCACGAAGTTTCTGGAAAAGTATTGGGATATGCCAATACCGCAACTTGGCGCAGACGTTGGGACAACTCTGGTTGAGGCAGCGAGCCAATATATTCCACCCCCTCTGTTTGCCGACAACGTTGATACAGCGCGCCATACTCTCTGGCTTCCTGGTCTTCGGGTGTCATATACACCTTCATGCTCGAAAAGATCTGTAATCGTATTCCGGGAACCTGCGCGCGTATGGCAGGAAAAACATCCAACAGTACGTTCAGACCCCGGAATGGCGTGCTCGTGTAGGCCAGAATGAGACTGGAAGATTTTTCCTTGAGCACCGACACACCGTCTTTAAACAACCCTATAAAAAATGGTGAAGCAGCATAGCGCAGCAATCCCATGCGTAATTGATCAATCCCAAATTTTTTGTGAAATTGCTCTGCCTGCCACAGGCTTATAAAAGCGAAGCCGTCGAACAAGTCTCGAATAGATTGCTCCTGGAAAGCTTGCACGCCCGGTTGATCATGAGCATGTCCTGTCCAGAAAATCAACTTGCATCTGGAGCCCAATATGGTGCGTAGGTTATTCTGTACGTATAACGCCATGACAAGAACAAATGCATCCAATTCCAGCGAACGCAATTGCTGAATCTCAAGGGTCTTAAGCGACAGGCAATGAACGCCACGAAATTTACCCGGTTTTGTGGTATTGGTAAGCAAATAAGCATCATGCCCGAGTTGGGCCAATGCTTCACAAAGATAACACGCGGCAGACTGTGTTCCTCCCAAAGGAATCTGGTAAACGCTTTCGACGTTGTAGTCCCACGGAATAAAATCCGCCATCGCTATTTTCATATGTTTCTCTTACAACACCTTATAATACATAAACAGAGTGATCCCATGGCAAAAACTCTTGTTTGTTCAACGATTGCTTCGGGCATGATAGGATCATATCGGCAGTTGCTGATTAGTGGCAATAAATATTGCGCAAGGACAAACTGTGAACAGTGAAATGATAACATCGGTTCCCGGCTTTTATGCAGGAGCCATTCATTGCGGCATTAAACAATCCGGAAAGCCGGACCTCGCGATGCTGGTAAGTCGTGCGCCGGCTGCCGCCGCCGCGGTATTTACCACCAATAAAGTTGTTGGTGCGCCGGTCATCGTTGGACGCAAGCATATTAGAAGCGGAACCATTTCCGCGTGCATTATTAACAGCGGTTGTGCAAATGTTTGCACAGGACGGCGGGGAATTCAGGATGCACAAGAAATGTGCTCACTTACTTCGAAAGTATTAACCGCCAAAGGCATTGCCATGACGCCCGAACGTGTATTGCCTTTCAGCACGGGCATCATCGGTCATTTTCTTCCCATGGAAAAAATCCGCAGTGGCATTGTTTCATTAGCCGAACAAATTGGAAATACCATTGAACATGGGGTAGCTTTCGCCAATGGCATTTTAACTACCGACTTGAAACCCAAAACTGCGTCGACACAGTTTACAATACAGGGAAAAACCATCACCATTGCTGGTTGCTGTAAAGGATCAGGCATGATTGCCCCCAATATGGCGACAATGTTGGCTTATGTCGCCACGGACGCGGCCATTACCACAGCAGCCTTAAATCGTGCCGTCAAACAGGTTACCGATCAGACTTTCAACTGTGTGACCGTGGATCAGCACACCAGCACCAGCGATACCTTTGCCGTTCTGGCCAATGGTCTGGCCGGTAATAGTCCCATTGCCGCCCCTACAAAACCGTGGCAAAAATTTACTCAGGCCCTGTATGAAATATGCGATTCCCTGGCCCGGCAGATTGCCGCCGATGGCGAAGGCGCAACCAAACTGGTTTGTGTCCATGTGACTGGAGCGGCGACGCAAAAGGATGCCTACCGGGCCGCCATGGCCATTGCCAACAGTCCCCTGGTTAAAACTGCCATACACGGCGGTGATCCAAATTGGGGCCGGTTTGTCAGCGCCGCAGGCTATAGCGGCGCTAAAATGAATCCCGATCGCGCATCATGCAATGTTGGGAAAATTACGGTATTTAAAAATGGCCGTCCAACTCAAACCGATCTCTCACAGGTCGAGGCGCTGATGCGCGGGTATGAGGTGCATATCCATGTGAATCTGGGAGTTTCAGGAAAGGGCATTTGTCGGGTATATACCTGCGATTTATCGCGAGAATATATCACGATTAATGCGGATTATCACACATAAACGTCATTTCGGATTCTGTTTGTTGGTCAGGCCTATGCGTTTTTTAAATTTACTTCACCCGTGAGCCTGATGTCAGCCGCTGAAGCGCCCACCATCACTTTTACTATGCCAGGAACACGTATTTGAGTGTTCGTTTTTTCATCATAATAGCGCAATGCCAGCGCATCCTTGTCAAAGGTTAAATTCACCCGAGCACTTTGTCCGGCCTTGAGATCTATATGTTGGAAAGCGGCCAGTTGCATTTTCGGTTGTTGCACCGGCCAGGACGGAGCAGTGACGAAAAGCTCAACGATTTCAGTTCCGTCGAGATCGCCGGTGTTGGCGACCGTAAGACTCGCAGTGATCGGATTCGCCGGACCGAATTCATCGCTGCTGAATTTCAAATCTGAATATTCAAATGTGGTGTAACTCAAACCATGGCCGAACGGATAAAGCGGCTCTTTTTGAAAATATAAATAAGTGCGTCCATTTTTAATATCATAATCACGATAATCGGGCAGATCATCCGCGCCGCGA
>Ga0335074_10014830_pt1 | contig 10931 bp, 6 predicted proteins | sample Lox_Sample_23_FD_206715 | JGI IMG/M metagenome (GOLD analysis project Ga0335074, IMG submission 206715) | Soil microbial communities from Loxahatchee National Wildlife Refuge, Florida, United States - Lox_Sample_2.3 | ecosystem: Environmental > Terrestrial > Soil > Wetlands | place: USA: Florida... | reverse complement strand
AGCAGATTGCGGCGCTCGCAATCGACCGCCTCGCGGCAGAGCTCGCTGAAGCTGGTGACGGAGTACACATCCACCGGCACGCCGAAATCGCGCTCGAGCAGCTCCGCGGCCGCGAGGCATTCGCGCAGAATGGTGCCGGAACCGAGCAAAGTCGCCCGCACGCGCCCGCGTCCGCCGCTCTTGAGCGGGTATATGCCCTTGAGAATGCCCTCCTGCGCGCCCTCGGGCATGGCGGGCTGCGCATAATTTTCGTTCATGCACGTGATGTAGTAGAAGACGCGCTCCTGCTCCACGTACATCCGCCTCAAACCGTCGTGCACGATCACGGCGAGCTCGTAGGCGTAGGCCGGGTCATACGCGATACAGTTCGGCACGGTCGTCGCGACGAGCTGGCTGTGACCATCCTGATGCTGCAGCCCCTCGCCCGCGAGAGTGGTGCGACCGGCGGTCGCGCCCATGAGGAAGCCGCGCGCCTGGCTGTCGCCCGCCGCCCAGATGAAATCGCCGACGCGCTGGAAGCCGAACATCGAGTAGAAGACGTAGAACGGCACCATGTTGATGCCGTGGTTCGAGTAGGCCGTGCCGGCCGCGATCCACGAGCAGAGCGAGCCGGCCTCGTTGATGCCCTCCTCGAGCATCTGACCCTTCTTGTCCTCGCGGTAGGACATCAGCGTTTCCGCATCCTGCGGCGTGTACAGCTGACCGACCGACGAGTAGATCCCGATCTGCCGGAACAGTCCCTCCATGCCGAATGTGCGCGCCTCGTCCGGAACGATCGGCACGATGAACCGGCCGACGTTCTTGTCCTTCAGCAGGATCGTGAGCACCCGCACGAACGCCATGGTCGTCGAGATCTCGCGCTCGCCGGTTCCCTCGAGCACCGGCGCGAACGCCTCGAGCGCAGGCACCTGCAGCGCCGGCGCCTCCGTGCGGCGCACGGGCAGATAGCCGCCGAGAGCCGTGCGGCGCTCATTCAAATAGTTCAATTCTTCCGAGTCGTCCGCCGGCTTGCGGAACGGCACGCTCGTGATCTCCTCGTCCGTGACCGGGATGTTGAAGCGGTCGCGGAACGTGCGCAGCGTCTCGACATCGAGCTTCTTCTGCTGATGCGCGATCATCTGGCCCTCGCCGCCCTTGCCGAGACCGAACCCTTTGACGGTCTTCGCGAGGATGACCGTCGGCTGGCCGGTGTGGTGCGTCGCGGCCCAGTACGCGGCGTAGACCTTGCGCGCGTCGTGACCGCCACGATTGAGCCGCCAGATCTCATCGTCCGACATGTTCGCGACCATCGCCTTCAGCTCGGGGTACTTGCCGAAGAAATGCTCCCGGGTGTAGGCGCCGCCCTTCGCCTTGAAGTTTTGATACTCCCCGTCGACGCACTCCTCCATGACCTTGCGAAGCAGCCCGCGATCGTCGCGCGCGAGAAGCGGATCCCAACGCGAGCCCCAGAGCACCTTGATGACGTTCCAGCCCGCGCCGAGGAATGCGGCCTCGAGCTCCTGGATGATCTTGCCGTTGCCGCGTACGGGACCGTCGAGACGCTGCAGATTGCAATTGATGACGAAGATGAGATTGTCGAGGCTCTCGCGGACCGGCATCGTGAGCGCGCCCATCGACTCCGGCTCGTCCATCTCGCCGTCGCCGAGGAAGCACCAGACCTTTCGGTCGGAGGGCTTCACGAGACCGCGATGCTCGAGATAGCGAATGAAGCGCGCCTGGAAGATCGCCATCATCGGGCCGAGCCCCATGGAGACCGTGGGGAACTGCCAGAAATCCGGCATCAGCCACGGATGCGGATAGGACGAGAGCCCTTTGCCGCCGACCTCCTGTCTGAAATGGTGCAGGCGGTCCTCGGTGAGTCGTCCCTCGAGATAGGCGCGCGCGTAGATGCCGGGCGACGAGTGGCCTTGGAAGAACACGAGATCGCCGGGATGGCTCGCCGATGGCGCTCGCCAGAAATGATTGAAACCCACCTCGTAGAGCGTTGCGGAGGAGGCGTAGCTCGAGAGGTGCCCGCCGTACTCGGAGGAAATGCGGTTCGCCTGTACCACCATTGCGAGCGCGTTCCAGCGCAGGTAGGCCTCCAGGCGCCGCTCGATCGCGCGGTCGCCCGGGTACTCGCGCTCCTGCCCCGGCGAGATCGTGTTGACGTACGCCGTGTTCGGCTTGAACGGCAGATAAGCGCCCGAACGGCGCGTGAAATCGATGAGCCGCTCGAGGAGGAAATGCGCCCTTTCGGGGCCGTGAACCCTCAGCACCGAATCGATCGACTCGAGCCACTCCTGAGTCTCGACGGGATCGAGGTCCTGAAGCTTCGGCAATTCAGTCATGAAATAGGCCACTTGCGCGCGCCCCGCGCTGCCCGCCGCTTACGGCCGGTCTCGAGCTCGACGGGCGCGCGCGGACGCTATACTAGGGTGGAAACGAGCGAATCCGCGTGAACGAGCATCTTACACTCAACTCATCCATGATCCGGATTTCGTCGCTGACGGTCAAGCAACCGCACCGCCCGGAATCTGCTCGGCGCGCGCGCCCGCTGTGCGGCCGCCGCGCTCGCAACTGATGCCGCGAGGCTTCGCCTGGCCCGCGCTGCCGCCCTCGCCCGTGGTCGAACGGCGCGCGCGTTTGAGCGAGCGCGCTGTCGCCGAGCTCGATGCGATCCTCGCGCTGGTGCCGCACGAGGCCGGCGAGGCGCCGCTCGCGGCGCTGCCCTACGCAGAGCGCTGGCGCAGGCTCCGCGCGCGCGCGGAGCGACCGGACGTCGTGCGCAGCGCGACATTGGCCAACGCGCGCGACACACGCGCCGTGCTCGGCGTTTTGTCGCCGCGCGCGAGTCCGTTCGATGTGCTCGCCCTGGCAGGCCGGATGCTGAAGGAGATTGCGCGCGAGGCGGAAGTGATCGCGCTCGTCGCGCCTCGCGAGAACGAGGCTCGCGGCACGCCGCGCCCCGTGCGCACAGCTACTGCCGCAGCTTCGCCCGGGACCGTGCGCAGCGCCGCGCTTCTGTCGGCCGCGCTCGCGCACGCATTCGAGCTTCCCGCCTTCCGCAGCGCGCCCGCAGGCGGGCGCGGCCGCCGGACGCTGAAGCGCATCGAGATCGTCGATGCACCGTCACTCGACCTCGCGTACATCGAGGCCGCCGCACGCGGCAACGATCTGGCGCGCTTCCTGACGGCACTGCCTCCGAATGTGCTCGACGCCAGCGCGTACCGGCGCTTTCTCGAGCGCTTCGCCCGTGAGCACGGTCTCGGATTCGAGTGGATCGGCGAACCCGCGCTCGAGCGGCTGGGTGCGAACGCGTTTCTCGCCGTGGCACGCGGGAGCGCTGCACGCAACGCCGGCATCGCCCACCTCCGATACCGGCCGGGCCGCCGCCGCGGCGGCGGCGCGCCGGATGTGGCGCTCGTCGGCAAGGGCATTCTCTTCGACACGGGCGGCACGAATTTGAAACCGCACCGCTCGATGCTCGAGATGCACACGGACATGGCGGGCAGCGCGGTCGCGCTCGCGACGCTCGGTGCCTGCGCACGTCTCGATGCCCCGCTCGCCGCGGATGCATGGCTCGCGATCACCGAGAATCGCATCGGTCCGCGCTCCTATGTTCCGCAGGAGATCGTGCGCGCGGCGAACGGGGTCACGATACAGGTGATCCACACCGATGCGGAGGGGCGCATGGCGCTCGCCGATGCCCTCGCGCTCGCGGGGCGTACGCGTCCGCGATTGATGCTCGATTTCGGAACGCTCACCGGCACGTGCGTGTATGCGCTCACCGAGCGCATGAGCGGACTCACGACGAACGAGCCGCGGCTGCTGCCGACGCTGCTCGCTGCAGGGCGTGCGAGCGGGGAGCGGATGTGGAGCTTCCCCTTCGAGACCGACTACGATACCGATCTCGAAAGCAAGATGGCCGACGTGCTGCAATGCTCCGTCGAATCAAAGGGCGATCACATCCTCGCCGCGCGCTTTCTCGCGCGCTTCGTGCCTGCCGGCATCCCGTGGGTCCATGTTGACCTGTCCTCCGCCGTGCGCTCGGGCGGCCTTGCCCACATCCCCACGGATGTGACGGGCTTCGGCGTGCGCTACGCGCTGGAGCTGTTGCTCAAGACCCGCGTGCTCGAGGAGGCCCAAGCGCTCGCATGAGAACCGAGCTCACCATCCGGCGGCCCGACGATTGGCACCTGCATCTGCGCGACGGCCCGGAGCTCGCCTCCGTGCTGTCGTTCACGGCTGCGCGCTTCGCGCGCGCGATCGTCATGCCGAATCTCAAGCCGCCCGTCACGAAAACCGAGCTCGCCATCGCCTATCATCGGCGCATTCTCGCCCAACGGCCGGCAGGCTCGAGCTTCCAACCGCTGATGACGCTCTATTTGACCGACCATACCGATCCGGCAGAGGTCGAGCGGGCCCGTGCGAGCGGCGTCGTCTTCGGATTCAAGCTCTACCCGGCGGGCGCGACGACGCACTCGGATTCGGGCGTGACCGATGTGCGACGCATCGAAGGGGTGCTCGAGCAGATGAGCGCGGCCGGAATGATTCTCGAGGTGCACGGTGAGGTCACCGATCCGCGCGTGGACATCTTCGACCGCGAGAGCCGCTTCATCGACGCGGTGCTCGCACCGCTCGCCGAGCGCCACCCGCGGCTGCGCATCGTGTTCGAGCACATCACGACGCAGCGCGCAGTGGAGTTCGTGCGCGGCGCGCGCGCAGGGCTTGCCGCGACGATCACTCCACAGCATCTGCTGCTCAATCGCAATGCGCTCTTCGTCGGGGGGCTGCGCCCGCACCATTTCTGCCTGCCGGTGCTGAAGACGGAAAGCGACCGCGAAGCGCTCATCGAGGCAGCGACGAGCGGCGACCCCCGGTTCTTCCTCGGGACCGACAGTGCACCGCACGCGCGCCGCGCGAAGGAAGCCGCCTGCGGTTGCGCCGGGGTGTTCTCGGCGCACGCAGCCCTCGAGCTCTATGCGGAAGCATTCGAGTCCGCCGGGCGGCTCGATGCACTCGAGGGGTTTGCATCCGTGTTCGGCGCGGACTTCTACGGGATGCCGCGGAACGCGGGCACGGTGACGCTGCGCCGTGAGCCGTGGGACGTGCCCGCGACGCTACCCTTCGGCGATGATGAGCTCGTCCCGCTGCGCGCCGGCGGGCGCATGGCATGGCGAATCGTCCCATGAGCACGCCGCTCCCGAGCGAGACGGCGACGGCCCCGAGCGAGGCCGCAGGGCGCGAGGATCGGGGGGCATCCGCTGCAGGTGCGGGCCTTATGGCGCGCCGGTTCCGGGGTTTCCTACCCGTCGTCGTCGACGTCGAGACCGGCGGATTCAATGTGGCGACCGACGCACTGCTCGAGATCGCTGCCGTGCTCATCGACATCGATGCCGCGGGTGAATTGAAGCGCGGTATCACCGTGAGCTGGCACGTGCAGCCATTCCCGGGCTCGCGCCTCGATCCCGCGGCACTCTCCGTGACGGGCATCGACCCGTACCATCCGCTGAGGCCCGCGCTGCCGGAGCGCGATGCGCTGCAGCGGGTGTTCCGCGAGGTCCGTCACGCGCTGAAAGCCTACGATTGCCGCCGCGCGATCCTGGTCGGTCACAACGCTGCCTTCGATCTGGCGTTTCTCAATGCGGCGGTGACGCGCGCGGACGTGAAGCGCAATCCCTTCCATCCGTTCTCGAGCTTCGATACCGCGACGCTCGCCGGTGCCGCGCTCGGGCAAACCGTGCTCTCGAAGGCGGTCACGGTCGCCGGAATGCCCTGGGATGCGAGCTCGGCGCATTCGGCCCTCTACGATGCCGAACGAACGGCGGACCTGTTCTGCCACATCTGCAACGCGATGCGCGCGAGCTATGCCAGAGCGGAGGAGCGCGCGTGCAAGCTCGGCTGGCTGGCGGTGCCCGCCGCGCAGCCGGTCAACGACGATCCGCGGATGGAGACCTAGGAGCCCCGCGGATTCGGACTCGCAGACTCCGTAGCAGCCCCGGCGCCTCAGGCCGATACGGCGCCGGCTTCCTCGAGGAGCTTCTTGAGCTCCCCCTTCCGATACATCTCGAGCGCGATGTCGCAGCCCCCGATGAGCTCGCCGTTCACGTAAAGCTGGGGATACGTCGGCCAGTTCGAATAGCTCTTGAGCGCTTCGCGCAGCTCGGGATCCTCGAATATGTCCACGTGCTTGAACTCGGCTCCGCATGCGCGGAGCGCAGCCACTGCCTGTGCGGAGAAGCCGCACTGCGGGAAATCCGGGGAGCCCTTCATGAAAAGCACCACCGGGCTCGATGAGAGCTGCGCCTTGATTCGATCGACGACTTCCATCTTCACTCTCCAAGGTCCGCTGCGGTAAGGATACTCCCCTGCCGCATCACGGTTGAATTATGGGGCCTTGCCTCCTACTCTCCAAGGCATCCCCCGAGCCCACGGGCGACCTTTAGGGCGCACCGCCGATGAACGCCAACCCCCGTCCGCGAACGCCCCCTGCACCCGGGGTTCCCGCCGATGTCCCCCAGCAAGTCGCCGCGGCGCTTCGGGAAGATGTCGGCACGGGGGATGTGACGGCACGCCTCATTCCCCCCTCCCAGCTCGTTCGGGGGGAAGTGGTGAGCCGGGAGGCTGCGGTGATCTGTGGCGCGCCGTGGGTTGCCGAGACGTTCCAGCAACTCGACCCGCGAGTCTCGCTCGAGTGGTGCGTTGCGGAGGGCGGCCGGATCGAGGCGGAGGCGACCGTGCTGCGGATCGAGGGCCCCGCGCGCGCGGTCCTCACCGGCGAGCGCACCGCGCTCAATTTTCTCCAGCTCCTGTCCGGCACGGCAACGGAGGCGCGCCGCTTCGCCGAGGCGGTGGCCGGCACGAACTGCGTCATTCTCGACACCCGCAAGACCCTCCCCGGCCTGCGCAGCGCGCAGAAGTACGCCGTGCGCTGCGGGGGCGCGCGCAACCACCGCATGGGTCTTTACGACATGATCCTCGTGAAGGAGAACCATATCGCGGCAGCCGGCTCGATCGCCGCGGCGGTGGCCGCCGCGCGGCGCGAGGCCGCCGGGCTTGCGATCGAGGTCGAAGTGGAGACGCTTGCGGAGCTCGATGAGGCGCTGACCGCCGGGGCAGATCTCATCCTGCTCGATGATTTCACGCTCGAGGACCTACGTGCGGCCGTTGCGCGCGTGCGCGCACGGGCTCCCCTCGTGAAGCTCGAGGCCTCGGGCGGCGCGAGCCTGCAGACGGTGCGCGCGATCGCCGCGACCGGCGTCGATTTCGTCTCCGTCGGTGCGCTCACGAAACACGTGCACGCCATCGATCTGTCGATGCGCCTCGAGTTCGCCCAGTCGTAGGAGCGCTGGGGAGCAACTGTGCCCGGGGCCGGACGCTAGGCGACGGCCGACTTCAGGACGCGCTGCGGCTGCGCGACGCCGTAGCCTTGTGCGTAATCGACGCCGAGGCTCGTCAGCATCTGGATGATCTCGGCGTTCTCGGCGAATTCCGCGACGGTGCGCTTGCCGGTCAGGTGCCCGATCTCGTTGATCGAGCGGACCATCTCGCGATCGATCGGATCGCGCAGGATCTCGCGCACGAAGCTGCCGTCGATCTTCAGGAAATCGACCGGGAAGTGCTTCAAGTACCCGAAGGAGGAAAGTCCCCGGCCGAAGTCATCGAGCGCGAACTTGCAGCCGAGCTCCTTCAACGCCTGAATGAACCGGTTCGCCTGGGAGAAGGAGGCGACGGCCGCGGTCTCCGTGATCTCGAAGCAGATCTTCGAAGCATCGAGGCCGCTCTTGTGGAACTGATCGATGACGAACGGCAGGAACTTGTCATCTCCGAGGCTCTGCCCGGAGAGGTTGATCGAGCAGAGCGCGAGCTTCTCCCGCTCGTCGGCTTCGCACACGAGCCAGCGGAAGGCATTCTCGATGACCCAGCGATCGATCGCCGGGGTGATGCCGTAGCGCTCCGCGGCCGCGATGAAGCTGTCGGGTGCCACGATGCGGCCGTTCTCGTCCTTCAGTCTGAGCAGCAGCTCGTAGTGCGAACCCGTCTCGACCCGCTGCAGGGGCTGGATCTGCATGCGGAAGAGCTCGAAGCGGCCTTCCTCGAGCGCCGCGTTGATGCGCGCGGCCCATTGCATCTCGCGCCGCCGGCGCATGAGCTCCACATCGTTCTCGGCAAAGCTGTGCACGCGATTGCGTCCACCCTCTTTCGCCGCCGCGCAGGCGCTGTCCGCCGCCGACAGCACCGAGGCCACATCCTCGTTATCGGCCGTGATCGGAACGACTCCGACGCTCGCGCCGAGGCGAAAGACCCGATCTTCCCAGGTGAAGCGGAAATTGCGCAGCGCCTCGCGCAGGAGCTCGGCGGTGCGCATCGCCTCATCGAGCGAGCAGCTCTCGAGAAGGATGCCGAACTCATCGCCGCCGAGTCGCGAGAGCGTGTCACGCCAGCGGATCTTGCTCTTCAGCAGCGCGCCCACCTGTCCGAGCAGCGCATCGCCGGCGCTGTGCCCGCAGGTGTCGTTGATGATCTTGAACTGATCGATGTCGAGGTAGCAGAGCGCGTACGAGGCCTCGCGCGCCTTCGCGCTCTTCAGTGCCCGCTCGAGGCGGCTTTCGAACTCCCGCCGGTTCACGAGGCCGGTGAGCAGGTCGTGGCTCGCGTGATACGAGAGACGTCGATTGAGCTCGCGCGATTCGCTCACGTCGTGGAAGACGAGCACGCCGCCCGCGATCTTGCCCTGCCCGTCGCGAATCGGGGCGGCGGTGCTCTCCACGTACAGTTCGTTGCCGTCGCGCCGGATGAGCAGCATCGGGCGCACGGATTTGGTCGGTCGCGCCCGGCGGATCGACACAGCGAGCGGATTCTCGAGCGGCTCGCAGGTCTCCTCGTGGAAGGCCCGGAATACTTCCTCGACCGGACGCCCCATCGCATCCTCGAGGCGCCACCCCGTGAGTTCCTCCGCGACAGGATTGATGTAGTCGATGACCGAGTGCGCATCCGTCGTGACCACACCGTCGCCGATCGACTGAAGCGTGATCTGCGCGCTCTCCTTCTCCCGAAACAGCGCCTCCTCGTACAGCTTGCGCTCGGTGATGTCGAGCTCGACGCCGACGAGCCGCATGAGCCTGCCCTGCGCGTCGACGCGCGCCCGCGCGCGGCTCTGCACCCAGCGCCATTCGCCGCTCCGATGGCGCATGCGGTGTACGCTCTCGAACACGGGCGTCTTGCCCGCGACGTGGTCGCGGATCGCGGTCTGCACGCGCGACATGTCATCCGGATGCACGAGGTTGCGCCAATCGGCTGACTCGAGACGGTCCTCCTCGGCGTAGCCGAGCATTGCCTTCCAGCGCGGCGAGAAGTACACCTCGTTGCGCTCGACATCGAAATCCCACACCCCGTCGTTCGCCGCAGTCTGAGACAGGCTGACACGCTCCTCGAGGCGGGTGAGCCGATCCGCGACCCTAAGCTTCGCCAGCCCTCCCGCGAGGCTCGATCCTGCGAGCTTCAGCAGCAGCTGCAGATTCACATCCCAGGGGCCTCGCGGCTGCACGCGCGCGAGCGCGAGCACCCCCGCCGGCTCCCCGAGCACGTGGAATGCCGCGCTGAGGATCGATCCCATCTGCAGTTTCGCGAAACGGTGCGCCTCGGCCAGCTCGCCGCGTCGGGGTCGCGCCGTATCGCGCACCTCGGTGAGCCGCAAATGTCCGAGCCGGGACTCGAGCCACGGGAGCTCGGCGAGAGCCAGTCCCTCGAGGCCCTCCGGTTGGCAGGGGGCGACACCGCGGCGCGCGACGTGGACATCGGCGAATCGGCGCTGCTCGTCGATGAAGGCGATGAACGCGCAGTCGCTATCGGTGAGCTCCGCGAGGGTCTCCAGGCTTCTGCGCAGCACATCGTCGAGCTGCTCGCGCTCGAGATTCTGCAGATCGACCGCGATCTTGATGCAGGCCACGTCGAGGCCGATGGGTGGCAGCTCGGTCCGACCGAGCCACGCATCCGGCGAAAGTACGTCCGAAGCCGTGAATTCCGGCAGGTCCACCGGCGGACTCGACATCGCGGGTCGTCTCCCCTTTTCGGCTTGACCTCTCGGGCGGCCAGTGTGACGGATTGCCCCGCCGGCCGCGGAGACCTGCGTCAAGGACTGATCCCGCAGCGCGGCAATAGGCCCGTCCGCAGCCCAGGCCGGAGCGGAGCCTTACGCACAGATTCTCGCATGTCGGTTAAGGAATGCAAGCTAAGATGCTGAATCTAATCGAGTGCACGCTGGGCGACGCCATACAGGCGATGCAGCTCACGCTCGAGCTCCTTCTGGCGACGCTCGAGCTCTCCCGCATCCGCACTGCGGGGCACGAGATACGGAGGCCCGATCGCGACCGCGACGCGCGACAGCGGCTTCGGCAGGACGAACTTGTCCCATTGGATGAGCCAGGCGCTCGAGGCCGCGTAGGCCATCGGCAAAATGGGGCGGCCGGACATCTGGGCAAGCAGGATCGCGCCGGGCTTGAACCGGAATCTCGGGCCACGCGGCCCGTCGGGTGTGATGATGGGAGAGACACCCTCCCTCACGAGCGCAAAATAGTAGTCGCGCAACGCGCGAGCGCCGGTGTGCGTCGAGGAGCCGCGAATGGCGACCCCCTTTAGGCGGTGCACGAGCATCGCACCGAGCTCGCCGTCCACCGAGGGACTCACGAGCCAGCCGACCCGCAAGCCGCGCGGGCGCTGCTCGAGCAGCCATTTTGCACAGAAAAGCTGATGTTGGTGCCAGTAGCACGGGATGAGTGATGGGCTTTGCGCGAGCGCCGCATCGAGATGCTGCGCGCCCTCGATGCGCACGCTGCGGCACAGGCGCCACCAGAGTTTGATGAGTCCGATGCCGAGCGGCGCCGCGAGCGCATAGAGCGCGCGCCGCATCGGCGTCAGCCGACGTCCCGAAGGCCTCGCCTTGCCGTAGA
>Ga0335074_10014829_pt1 | contig 10931 bp, 6 predicted proteins | sample Lox_Sample_23_FD_206715 | JGI IMG/M metagenome (GOLD analysis project Ga0335074, IMG submission 206715) | Soil microbial communities from Loxahatchee National Wildlife Refuge, Florida, United States - Lox_Sample_2.3 | ecosystem: Environmental > Terrestrial > Soil > Wetlands | place: USA: Florida... | reverse complement strand
AGTCTCTCTTCACGAATTCTGTTGGAATGGTAACGTGCTGCGGTTCGCGATCAGGCTTGGCGATACGATTAAGAATTAGCTCGGCCATCAGCCGTCCCAGCTGCTCCGGAAATTCTCGAATTGTGGTGAGTGGAGGATACAGCAAGGAGCCTAACGTATCGTTGCAGCCAATGACGCTGATATCGTCCGGAATCTTTAGACCACTTTCTCTCAGCGCCTTGTATACGCCATGCGCTGCCGGGTCATTTCCCGCGAAGATTGCGGTGACGGGCTCACCGGAGGCCAACGCGGACTTGGTTCCAAGGTATCCGATTGTGATATCGTCCTCGGAATCAATGTTGTTGTGACGTGGCGACAGGCCAGCCTCGATCATGGCGCGGCTATATCCCTCGAAGCACCGCTTAAACCAGGGAAGCCGCGTATTCCCGACGAACCAAATATGGCGGTGTTCCATGCTAAGTAGGTATCTAGTGATATCTCGGCTGCCTTGAATGTCATCGGAAAAGACTATGTCTTTGCTCGAGTGCTGCTGCTCCTGGATGATGTTGTTTCCGAGAACGACAAAATTAATGCCCTTATGGGTTAATAGTTCGAGAAGGTTGGTGGAGTGCGTGCCCGATAGGATGACACCTCGGACCATGTCGTGGCGCTGCACGATCTTTGGCAAGTGCAGCTCTCTCCAGGGAACGTGCGGCGAATAATTAAATGAGAGAAAAAAGAGATCCCAGCCGTGTGCGGCGCAGTAAGCTTCTGCGCCGAGTAAGATGGGCGAGTGGAAGGCATGCACCATGGTGCGATTGCCTAGCAGGAAGACCAGCGATTTGGTTTTGTTTCGTTGCGAAGGATCGATGTCGAAGCGTGCCAGTGTGGCAAGAACGTTCTTTTGAATATCCGGAGCGACACTGCTGTTCCCGTTCAGAACACGAGACACAGTAGCGACGCTCACGTGAGCAGCGATCGCGATTTCTTTGAGTCCTATCTTGTTTTTCTGTGGCGGTTCTTTCTTCGTCCCCGCAAGCGAGTCCATATGTCATTTTTACCATAAATCTTTTCTCGCAATGAGAATAGATTTCGCATTAGGGGAAATATTGCCGAACTGTGGCGGCAACCTGGATGCGTCAAAAGACTGTCCCGCGAGACACATAGCTGTTCGGTCCAGACCTGCGCTGTCCGAATACTCCGATAATATCGATGCGGCGCCATGACGAGCCTTCTCACAAATGCTGCTCCGATTCGCGATGGGCAAGGGGAGCCAGCACGGTACGGAGAAGACGAGTCGGGGAGACTAGCTACCGGAAAACGTAGGCCTAGGGAACTAGGCCGGGTCTGACTCGGGTTCGGGCGGTCCCGGCGTGGACGGCCGCCGACGAGCTCGCCCATAGCGCTCGAACGTCAAAACTGCTTCCCTGATCAAAGAATCGCCAAATATAACGTACGGATTGATTTCCTGGTGCTCCGTTGTGCCCAGGATCTCCCCAAAAACATATTGAGAAATTAGACAATCCATTGAAAATGAGTAGGTTTCTTCGATTATTTCCGAGACTGTCACGTGCAGCAGAGCAAATCGTGAGCGGGCCAATTCGCAGGAGTCACGAACTAGCGAGAAGCCCTTCAGGAAAAATTCATCAACGTTTGTGAAATTTTTCTGTTGACACGGCAGAAATTATCTGTTTGCATGAGTCGAGTCCTTCTCACGCTAAGATAGATTTCCCTGGAGGAGTTTCAAATGAAAATCCTTGCTGGCCTTCGCCAACGTGCGACCGCCCTAATCGTTTTCGGTATCGCAGCGCCCGCCCTCTTTGGCCAGGCAAATAATTCTCATGTAATACGGGCGACTGCTTACGATTCCCACTTCCCGGCAGCCGCGGGACGTGGGGAGTCATTCAACGGAATCGGCGTAGCCCAGTCCGGAATTGTCTATTATGTGATTTCGTCGCCAGCCTACGACGTCCCCGGGCAGATGTATTCCCTCAATCCAAAGACGGGGGTTATTACCCACATCGCGAATTTGAATGACGCGGTGGGTCAACAAATCAAGGCTGTTGCCCAAGGGAAAGTTCACGTCAACTTTATCGAGGATAATGGAAAGCTATATTTCTCTACACATCTGGGCTATTATGCCCATGTAAAGGGCCTTGAAAGGGCCTCAGCAGCACCTAATGGTTATCTTCCATATCCCGGTGGATCCTTTGTCTCTTACGACCTGGCGACCGGGAAGTTCGAAAAGCTCGCGACAGCTCCAGATGGAGAGGGAATCATTGCCTTCAATATGGATGCGAAACGTGGCCGACTCTATGGGATAACATGGCCCTCCGGCTATTTCTTGCGCTATGACCTAAAGTCCGCGACGCTGAAAAATCTCGGCACAGACTTCCTCGGCGGTGAAAAGGGCACTATCGGCAGCACGTATCGAGCTATTTGCCGCAGGATCGTGATTGATCCACGAGACGGCTCCGCCTACTTCACTACAGGAGACGGGGTAATTCATCAATATAACTACGAGACGGATTCGGTACAAGCGGTCCCTGGTGTTTCCCTCAAGAAGGAATACTTCGGGCAATTCGACCCCGCAGAACACGGCATGGCGTATAACTGGCGGGACGCTCTCTGGGTCCCCGAACAAAATGCAATCTACGCTATAAACGGGCGTTCCGGCTACTTGGTTCGCTTCGATCCCCGTGTTCCTTCTGTAGAGGTGTTGGCGCGTCTCACGTCCGAAGCAGCCAAACAATTGGGTATGTACGGTGGCTTCGAATACGGATATCTTGGCTTCGTCCTTGGGCCAGACGGACATACGCTATATTATCTGACCGGCACACCACTCTCTAGCAATGAAAAGGCTAAATCAAGCGGGGAGCAACGATATAGAGAAGGGTGTGATTTGATCACATACGACATTGCAACCGGTGTATATCGCGATCATGGTCAAATTGAGCTAGCCGATGGGTACCCTGTGCCTCCCGGACAAAGTCTCGCCATGGGGCCCGATGACACTCTCTATACAATAGTTCATTTTGTTCAAAATGGGCAAGCACGAATCGACCTCATCAGTTTCCGTCCCTAAAGGGTGGCGCTTTTTCGTTCGGATTATGGAAACGTGTCTTATGGCAGTGTTGATGCACGCCATTACCGATCTACTCGTCCTCATTAAGGCGATAAGAGTCGTTTGGAGCTGCGGGCCTCAGACGCCATAACCTATCAACCGGCCAGTTACCACAGGGACACTCTGCGATCAATTATTGAGGCTCTTAAGAATTGCCAACAGTTGATCGACTCTCCGGAGGCTACGACAATGCTTAAGTATGTCTATGCGATGCAAGCTATCTTCGCTGCGCTTCTACTCATCGGAAGTTCGGCATCCATGTCCCAAACCATTACGGCCACCGTGCATGGTACAGTGACCGATCAATCCGGAGCGGTTATCGTCAAAGCTAGCGTGAGCGCGACGAATGTAGCAACGAATCAGACGACCGCGACTGTGACTAACAGGGTTGGAGCGTATAGCGTTCCGTTTTTACAGATCGGCCGCTACAAGGTCACTGTCGAGGCTCGAGGTTTTGCCACGCAAACTTTCGGGCCGTTTACGCTTAGCGCCGATCAAAATGCAGAGATCGATGCGAAAATGTCGGTCCCGGGTTCGAGCCAGCAGGTTGTCGTCAACAGTAACACAGCGCCCTTACTGAATACCGAGAATGCCGCGCTGGGCACAACGCTCGATTCCACCGCGATCCAGAATATACCCCTGAATGGGCAAAACTTTGTGAGTCTGACCACGTTCGTTCCAGGCGCCGTGTCCTCGAATTTGTCCGCTCTTACTGGAAATGTTGCAATCACGGGAATGGATGTGCGCGGAACGGCTAATGGCTCGCCAGTGATCAACGGGAACCGGCAGCAAGACAACATGTATATCCTCGATGGCATCGAGATTAACGAAACTATCAGAAATACAGTCGGCTATAACCCGAGCCCGGAGGCGCTTGAGCAGGTCAAGACCATCTCCTCGAATGCTCCGGCTGAGTATGGTAACGTAAACGGCGGCGAGGTACTCGCCATAACCAAGAGTGGCACGAATGCCTGGCATGGAGGTCTCTATGACTTTCTTGAAAATCATCTTTTGGATGCAAATTCCTGGGCGAACAAACATGGTTCGACGGTCATTCCAAAGTCCTCCTACACGCAAATGATTTTCGTTGGCACCTTGGGTGGGCCGATTATTAAGAACAAGCTGTTCTTCTTCGCTGACTATGACGGCGGGCGCTATCACTCGGGAGGGTTAGGGGAAGATTCGGTTGCAACTGCCAAAATGCGCACTGGCGACTTCTCAGAACTCCTTGATCCTAGTATTATGTGTAATGGCACCTGCACTTCAAGTAAATCGCTGATCCAGTTGTACGATCCAACCAACAACTTTGCGCCATACGCAGGGAATCTGAACGTACCGATCACCAATCCTGTAGCGCAATATTTCTATGCGCATCCCCAGTACTATCCTCTGCCGAACCGGGCTCCGTCGGTTGACTCCCCTGTCACCGACAATTACGTTGCCCCCGAGAAGAATGCGTCGTTCAATAATCAGGGCGATATCAAGATCGACTGGGAGGCTAGCAACGCAGACCGGGTTTCCGTCCGCTACAGTCAATCCGACAGTGCGAGCACCTCGGTCGACCCACTCGCAATTAGCTTCCCGCTCCAACCGTACTCCTTGGTGAAGGGAATCGCTATCAATTGGGTTCACACTTTTGGCCCTTCACTTGTGAACCAATACCGAATGGGATTTAACCGTATCGTCTCGATTGGAGGCTTCCCTCCGGACACTACCGGAAACTTTGGATTGAACGGGGATTCCATTCTAGGCATTGGCCCACCACCTGGTGGTCAGGCGAAGCCGACGTTTGTCGAACAATCGTTCAATGATCTCACCGCACTCGGTAATGCTGGCACCGGAACGAACTTCTCCGACAATTCATTTACCTATGGGGATGATCTGATTTGGCAGAAAGGACGACACTCGATCACGCTGGGGGTCGAGTTCCTCCGTTACCAGGAAAATAGCTATTATCCGGGGAATGCTGGGATCCTCGGGACATTTACTTACGATGGGGACTACACTTCCAACCCCGGAGCGAACTCTACTACTAACCCGAACGGCTACGGATCAATCGGTTGGGACGTCGCCGACTTCAACCTGGATCGCATTGAGAGCGCCACTCTCGGTGGTTTTGCCGGCGATACCGGACAGCGTCAGTGGCGGGACGCCTATTATTTTCAAGACGATTACCAACTCCTTCGAAAGCTGACTCTGAATCTTGGTCTACGCTACGAGTACGATCAGCCCATCTACGAAGTCAACAACAAACAGGTGGGCTTCAACTTCGGGACCGGAACCTTATTATACGCAGGTGTGAACGGCGCGAGCAGGGGTCTTTACAATCCATCCTACGATGATCTGATGCCACGCATTGGCTTCGCTTACTCATACTTACCTCGGCTTGTCGTGCGCGGCGGGTTTGGAATCGATACCTTTCTGGAAGGTACGGGCGCCAACCTTCGCCCGACCATCAACCCCCCATTTCAGGTCGGTTATGCCATAGAAGGGACTGCGCCGAGTGCGACAAATGCGGGTCAGTTTTTCATGGCCGAGAATGCCTTCTCCACACCCGCGACGCCGGCGGCCGGTTTAACGTATAACATCTGGGACCCCAACCTGCAGCCCGAGTTCAACACAGAGTACAGCCTGACTCTCGAGTACCAGTTGAATAACTCTGACTCCTTCCAAGTTGGATATGTTGGACAAACCGGCCAGCATCTAGTTACGGCGGGCAGAGCCAACCAACTCAAGCAGCCCTGCGTGATCAATGGAGTAGTTTCGGCAACCCCGAACAGCGCAGAGTGCGCCCTGATTGATCCAGCGCCCTACCAGGCTGTTGTTGGTCAATCCGGTTCCATTGTAGACACTGCATCTGATGGGTTCATGGATTACAATGGTTTGCAGGCAAGCTTCCGTCGGGTACTTTCGCGAGGCCTGCAGTTTAGCGTGAACTATGCTTACTCGAAGAACTTGGCCAATAACAGCGGATTCTTTGGCGCTCCGGGAGTTTCGGATGAAGGTGCCTATTCGGCGAACTACTATAACAACCATGCCGAGTATGGTCCTGCCCCTTATGATGTGCGCCACAACCTGAATGAAACCATGGTATACGAACTGCCCTTTGGGCGGGGTCGCAGGTTTGGTGCGAGAATGAATGGACTTTTTGACGGAATTGCTGGCGGGTGGAGTTTCTCCTTTACCGGCATCTTCTATACCGGCTTCCCGATCACGATCAGCAACACTACCAACAATGTATACGAAAATAATAGTGGGCAGAAAACAAACCATTATCGGCCACTTAGGATCGTCCATCGCGGCGTGGACCATTGGTTCGGGACCGATCCGTCTGCAACTGGGTGCGGCCTTACCAATAACGGAGTATGCGCATATGGAGAACCGGCTAACGGGACATACGGCGATTCTCGGAACGGTTCGGAGCGCGCCCCGGGATTTCAGCAGTTTGATCTTTCACTTGCCAAGACTTTCCACGTTGTCCGTGAGCAAACAATAGGTTTTCGGGCTGATGCTTCCAACGCGTTTAACCTCACAAGCTGGGCAGATCCGACTGCGACCGCACAGAGCACTTCATTCGGCCTGATCAGCAGCGTCCGGTCTATGCCAAGGCAGATGCAGCTTTCGCTCAAGTATCAGTTTTAGATGACATGCTTAGCGACATGGACGGAAGAATCAACGGGTCGTTGTGCGTCCTTTGCTTCTTGCGCAGATCAACCTTGCTATCCATAGGAGAGGAAATAAACGATGAGGGTATCTACGAAAGGAGCTGCAGGCTCGTTCGTTGTTGGAAGGGCAAGGGTTCAGATCTTCCGGACGCGAAAAGAGGCGGGAATAGCGGCGGCAGAGGACGCCGCGACTTTGATCAACGAGGCTATCATGCAGCGTGGGAGATCGCGCATCATGATAGCTACCGGGAACTCGCAATTGGATATGGTGGAAGAGCTTACTCAGTTATCCCATATCAACTGGGAGCTTGTCGATGTGTTTCATATGGACGAGTATTATGGCATCGACGGAAATCATCCGGCTAGCTTTCGCCGCTGGATCCGCGAGCGCGTAGAAGATCGCGTTCATCCAGCCAGCGTGAACTACATACACGGCGATGCGGATGTCGATGCCGAACTCGAGCGATACACCAAGTTATTGTTGGCCGGCCCTCTTGACGTGGCATTTGTTGGGTTCGGAGAAAATGGGCACATTGCCTTTAACGATCCGGCAGTAGCAGACTTTTCTGATCCGCAGATCATGAAGCGAGTTGCGCTGGACACCGCCTGTCGGCAGCAACAGTTGAACGAAGGTCATTTTGAGACTCTCGCCGACGTTCCAGCGGAAGCTATTACGGTTTCCTGCAGCGGCCTTCTACGCGCCGAGGCGTGGGTATCCTGCGTTCCCGAAGGCCGCAAGGCAAACGCCGTGTATCGAGCCTTGACTGGGCCAATCACTACGGCCTGTCCCGCATCGATCGTGCGCACCCACGCACATGCTTCCGTTTACTTGGATGAGGATTCCGGCGTGCTCTTCAAGAGGAATTCGGAGAAACTGTGATTCATGGGATTCTTTGATCTACAAGTGAATGGATATGCTGGCGTTAGTTTCAATGGGAATAGCCTCGACGCTGCGGAGGTCGAGCGCGTATGTGCTCGACTTGAATCTCAAGGCGTCGAGGGTATCCTCGCCACCGTGGTCACGGAATCCTTGTCGGTTATGGAAGCGCGACTCCAAAGGCTTGCGCAACTGCTTCGGAATCGGCCTGCTCTACAGCGGATCATTCGCGGCATTCATATCGAAGGGCCGTTCATCAATTCCATGGAAGGTTATCGGGGAGCCCATCCTGCAGACGCGATTCGGCTAGCCGATGAAGGCGCGATGCATCGATTGCTCGATGCCTCCGAGGGCTTCACGCGGCTAGTTACGCTAGCTCCCGAATGCGATCCCGGTCTGAAAGTGACGCGCATGCTTGTTGACAAAGAGATTGTCGTCTCCGCCGGTCATTCCGACGCGTCCCTGGACCAGCTGCGAGCGGCGATCGACGCAGGATTGACAATGTTTACCCATCTTGGGAATGGCTGCCCAATAGCGATGCCCCGGCATGACAACATCATTCAACGGGCACTGAATCTGCGGGAGAAACTATGGCTTTGCTTCATCGCTGATGGGGCACATATTCCATTCTTTGCATTGAAGAATTATCTGGAACTCGCTGATCTCGATAGGATCATCGTCGTTACCGATGCGATTGTCGCAGCGGATATGGGGCCCGGGAACTATCGCTTTGGTCGATGGCATTTGAAGATCGGGGACGATCTCGTCGCGCGATCATCAGATAATTCCCATTTGGTCGGTTCAACCGTGACGATGCCGAAGACCTTCAGTAACCTAACTGAACATTGTGGTCTTTCCCATGAAGACGCACAGAAGGTATTGGAGCAGAATCCAAAAGCCGTGCTCCGTGCCCCGTAGAGTCGCTCCAGGAAACGGGAAATTCATGAGAAATCTCGCGATGCTGGGTAGTCCTTCGACTGGCAGTCGTAGGTTCGCCGGAGCGTGGTTTTGAATACGAGAGGGGCAGAATGCGGTTGAACTTGTCTGGTCTCGACTTGTGGGTAATTGTTCTTTATCTGAGCGGTATTTCGGTGCTTGGATTGTATATTAGCCGCAAAGTAAAAAGCTCGAAAGGATTTTTTGTCGGGAACCGGACGTTCGGTAAAGCCGTAATGATCGCGCAGGCGTTGGGAACCGGAACTCATTCCGACCAGGCAGTCGTCGTGGCGGGAGCCGCCTACACCGATGGGCTGTCGGGAATATGGTATCAATGGATGTGGCTGTTTACCACGCCATTTTACTGGCTGCTCGCTCCTGTCTTTCGCCGCTTGCGCGTGGTCACCACGGCCGAGTTCTTCGAACTGCGCTATGGCCGCCCGTTTGCTGTCGCTTACGCAATTTTCTGCATTTACATCCTGGCGCTATGGCAAGGCATAGCAATCAAGGGGACCAGCGTCACGGTTTCCGCAATCATTGGAGTGCCTGGGTGGTGGATCGCGGTTGCCGTCAGCGGTTTTTTCGCAGTATACGGCGTCGCAGGCGGCTTGGTCGCCGCGGCCGTAACTGACTTTGTGCAGGGTTTGTTCATCATTTTTCTCTCCTTTCTCGTCTTGCCTTTCGGTTTCGCGAAGGTGGGCGGGTTCTCCGGCCTGCACCGAGTGCTCAGCCCAGGATACTTTTCCATCTTCAGTCCAGCCAGCGGAGAACTGTCGATTTTCAAGGTGAGTATGCTTGTCATCAGTGGACTCGCGGGCATTGTTGCCCAACCGCACATGATGGCTGTGGCTTCCACTGGCAAAACCGAGCTCAATTGTCGAGTCGGCTGGACCTATGGCAACTTCGTGAAGCGAGCCTGCACCATAGGCTGGACGCTCACTGGCCTGATCGCTGCCGTACTCTTCCCAGGTCTCCCGTTTCATGATCGCGAGAGAGCATTTGGCCTGGCGGTGGGCACGCTGCTTCCGTCCGGGCTACTTGGTTTGATGATCGCTTCTCTTCTGGCAACGGTGATGTCGACATGTACAGCATTTATGGTGGATGGAGCCGCTCTCTTTACAGAGAATATCTACAAGCCGCTCGTCGCCCCCAATAGAGACGATAAGCATTATCTGAGAGTGGCAAGGCTTTCTTCGCTCGCCATTACCGTCGCCGGCGTCGTCATGGGCATCACCATGCCGTCGGTAATCTCGGCAACGGTGTTCTTCGTCAGCATTCTTCCCTTTATAGGCGTGACCTTCTGGATTGGTATCATTTGGCCCCGAGCCAATCGTTACGGGGCGTGGACCAGCATGATCGGTTCAGCAACTGTCTTCTTCAGCGTCAGGCTCGCTGGAATCACGGACGCGTGGGCCTCGCTCGCAAGCCTTTCTTTCGGGATCATCTCAATTGTGGTGGTCAGTTGTTTCACGACGCCGGAGGAGAGAGACAATCTCGACCGAATCTTCCGCTATCTGGAGGTCCCGGTGGGAGAAGAGTATCTGCTTCCAGTCCCAATGAAGGGAGACGTAGGCTAAATGTCACTTGAAGAAAACGGCCATGCTTCCCTCCTGCGCGACCTGCTCAAGCTGAAACGCACTTTTTCTTATCGTCGATATCGGATCTGTGTTCTTGGCTTTCTCGTAGCATGGGCGACGGTTTGCGCCTTCATCGCGTTCTATTACTGGATGGCAAGGTGGTGACAGAAGATTGGCGACTTGCAGTTCTTCACGGCAATTCCACAGTTCCAATTCACTGAACAGTGATGTCCTCACTCAACGGACGGTTGCGCGTTCCGGCTGCCATATTTGCCATATTCAAGACAACTCTATTTCTTCGATGATACAGCGGGTTTGTTTACGCTGTAGTCGGAATTGTAGCGGGAGAGAACTCCTATTTTGAATGGTTGAGCTTTCCAGGAGCAGGTCATCCGCTCAATCTTTCTTCGAAAACCCATCTCTGAAAATCGAAATCCAGCTGAAGATAACGACCAGTGCACACCCGATCAGTCCCGAGAAAAAGACCAGGTCAAGAGCTCGCATCAGCCAGACATCCACGTGAACAGACATGGTTCACTTCCATCGGATGAACCGTTTCGGGCCGCGCAATTCGTTACCTTCAGGCTTTGGCCTGGACTTCGATCATTGAATACTCGCTGGCGTCGACCGTCTCCGGTGCCTTTGTGTTTCCGCTCGATGCGGATTCCTCGAAATCCTGCGCACAATGGATGGCAAATGCGCCTCGCATCAGCAACGGCGTGACCAAGGTTGTCAGCAGGACGACTGCCACCATCACGGCTACCTCGGCTTGG
>Ga0335074_10014828_pt1 | contig 10931 bp, 8 predicted proteins | sample Lox_Sample_23_FD_206715 | JGI IMG/M metagenome (GOLD analysis project Ga0335074, IMG submission 206715) | Soil microbial communities from Loxahatchee National Wildlife Refuge, Florida, United States - Lox_Sample_2.3 | ecosystem: Environmental > Terrestrial > Soil > Wetlands | place: USA: Florida... | reverse complement strand
CGATGCCGCCGGCGCCGCCGGTGCGCTCGCCTCGGCCCAGCGCGAGGCCCTGGCTGCTTTCGGGCGGGCGGAGTGCTACGTGGAGAAATACCTGGCGTGGCCCCGCCACGTCGAGGTGCAGGTGTTTGCCGACGCTCACGGCAATGTCGTCCACCTCGGCACGAGGGACTGTTCTGTCCAGCGACGCCACCAGAAGCTCCTCGAGGAGGCCCCGGCGCCCAACCTCCCGCCGGGTGTGGCCGAAGCCATGGGCGACGCCGCGGTGCGCGTTGCGGCAGCATGCGGTTACCAAGGTGCAGGCACGGTGGAGCTCATCTACGAAGACGGGCTCTTCTACTTCCTCGAAATGAACACCCGGTTGCAGGTGGAGCACCCGGTTACCGAAATGGTTACGGGGCTCGACCTCGTGGCGCTCCAGTTGACCGTGGCGGCCGGCCAAGCCTTACCCTTCTCGCAGGCAGACGTACGCTTTGGAGGCCACGCCATCGAAGCCCGGGTCAATGCCGAGGACCCCTCGGCGGGAAGGTTCACCCCGGCACCCGGGCCCATCTCGCGCCTCCGCCTCCCCGCAGGGCCCTGGGTGCGGGCCGACGCCGGCTACGAGGCTGGCGACGAGGTCAGCCAGCACTACGACAATCTCGTTGCCAAAGTCGTGGCTTGGGGCCCCAACCGCGAGACCGCCCGGTTGCGGTTGCTCCGCGCTCTTTCCGAGACCGTGGTCGACGGCGTCCCAACGACCATCCCGGCCTACTTTGCGGTGCTGGCGCACGAGGATTTCGTGACCGTCGCCCACTCGACCAACTGGTTGGCCGAGCGCGTCGACCTCTCAGGCATCGCTCCTTTCGAAGCTCCCGTAACCCTCACTGGCGCTCCGGCTGCCCCTGCCCCCCGCGACGTCGAAGTCGAGGTCGGAGGCCGACGCTACGAGGTCCGGGTCTGGTTGCCCCCAGGCCTCCAGGGGACGGCGACGGCGGAGGAAAGCCCGGCCGCCGAGCCGGCCCGTACCCGCAAGCCGGGCACGGCGGGCCAGAGGCCGGCGGCCCGAGCAGGTAGCGGGAAGCCGGCCCACTCGAGGCCGCGGGGCGCGCCGGGCGGTGCCGGTGCCGGCGGCGGAGCCACGGCCAACGAGGTGACCGTCCCGATGCAGGGCACCATCGTCCGGATCCTCGTCGGCCCCGGCGACAGCGTCGAGGAGGGCCAAGCGGTCGGCGTCCTCGAAGCCATGAAGATGGAGAACAACATCGTCTCGGAGGTCGCCGGGACGGTGCTCGAGGTCCGCACGACTGCCGGGGCCTCGGTGGGAACGGGCGACGTCGTCGTCGTCATCGCGCCTACTGGCTGAGCGGCCCAAACCTCCAGTCGAGAGCCACGTCGAGCGCGCCGGCGGAATGGGTGATGGAACCAACGGCGATGTAGTCGACCCCGCACTCGGCGACTGCCCGGACCGTGCCGAGCGTGACACCGCCGGAGGCTTCGACCTTGGCCCCCCGTGCGTGCGCGCGCCGGACGGCCTCGGCGATGGCGTCGGTCGGCATGTTGTCCACCAGGACCAGTTCGGCCCCGGCCGCGAGGGCTTCGTCGAGCTCGGTCAGGTCGTCCACCTCTACCTCGACGTCCAGGGGAGGCGAGGTGCCGGCGGCAACCAACTTGGCGGCGGCAACCGCGGCTGTCACACCGCCCATGGCGGCGACATGGTTGTCTTTGACCAGGACCGCGTCCGACAGGCTCATACGGTGGTTGGCGCCGCCGCCGCAGCGCACGGCGTACTTTTCGGCTGCCCGGAACCCCGCGAGGGTCTTGCGTGTGTCGCGGATGACGGCACCCGTGCCGGCCACAGCCTCGACCATTGCCCGGGTCGCCGTCGCGACGCCAGAGAGATGGGCGATGAGGTTGAGCATCGTGCGCTCGCCTGCAAGCAGCGCGTCCGCCGGGCCTGCGAAAAGTGCCAGCACTTGGCCCGCCCGCACCTCGTCTCCGTCGGCGGCCCTCAGCCGCACGTCGACGACGCCCGTGTGGAGCTTCCGGCTCACCTCGTCGAGGACGAGTTCCGCGGCCACCAGGCCGCAGGCACAGCCCGCGCGGCGCGCCACCAGATCTGCCTGCGCCTGCCTTGCGCCGACCGACTCCCCTGTCGGGTCACCGGCGGGGAGATCCTCCGCGAGCGCCGTCGCGACGAGCCGCCCCAGGTCCTCCCATGGAGGCTGGTGCGCCCCTTCGGGGTTCAACGCGAGGTAGCCAGAGGCCCGGTAGGAGCCGCTTGCCGCCCGACGCGCCCGACGCGCACTACGGAAAGGTCTCCCACGGCGAGCTCGTCCCCGGGCAGCAAGCTGAGGACCTGGCGCACACGCCAGCCCGGGTCGTCGTCTGGGAAGTCGGTCCGCCAGTGAGCCCCCCTCGATTCCTCCCGCCGGCCGGCGGCGGCGGCCACGGCGCGGGCCACCAGGCGCATATTGGCGAGCTCGGGCCCGCCTTCGAGCCCGGCCGCCACCGAGCCTTCGGGGGGCACAGCAGCCGAAAGGAGGTCGCCCAGGCGATCGAGACCGGCTCGGTCCCGAGCCACACCTGCAAACTGCTGCATCGCCGACCGCAGCGCAGAGCGTCCCAGCCCTGATTGCCCGTGGCGCGAGCCGGCAGCCGCTGGAGCGGCGATGATGTCGTCGGCCGCCACAGGTTGTCTCGGCAGTGCGGGGCCCGGGCTCTCGAGCAAGGCTGCCGCGGCCCTCCCACCCATGACGGCACCTTCCAGCAGCGAGTTTGAAGCGAGCCGGTTGGCCCCGTGCAGGCCGCTGCAAGCCACTTCCCCTACGGCCATCAAGCCCTCGAGGGTCGTGCGGCCATCGGAGCCGGTAAGGATGCCGCCCATCGTGTAGTGGGTCGTCGGCGCGACCGGCGCCCAATCGAGCACAGGGTCGATCCCGCTCGCACGGCACGAGGCGGTGAACGTCGGGAACCTTCGCTCGAGCGTCTCCCGGCCGAGCATGGTGGCGTCGAGATAGCAATGGCCCTCATCGAGCTCGGCCATCCTCCGGGCCATCGCCCGGCTTACCACGTCTCTCGGCGCCAGGTCGCCCGCCCCGTTGGCAGTCACGGGGCTCAGCAATTCGCCGGTGGCGTCCCGCAAGCGCGCCCCTGCGCCGCGAAGGGCTTCGGTCGCAAGCGGCGTCGGGTCTTTCCCGAGCAGGAGCCCGGTCGGGTGGAACTGGACGAACTCGAGGTCGGCCACTTGTGCGCCGGCCCTCATCGCCGCCGCCAGGCCATCGCCGGTACAGGCGGGTGAGCTCGTTGTGCTTGCCCAGAGCTGTCCGTAGCCACCCGTGGCAAGGACGACCGTCGAGGCTCTGACGGGCTGGAAGGAGCGGCGCTCGACGTCCCAGAAGAGGGCGCCCACCACCCGGGAGCCGTCCGCCGTGATGAGGAGGTCGACCAAAAACGCGCCACCGGTCATCGGGATGCCACGGCGCCGGGCCGCCTCGAGGAGTGCGCGGCTCACCTCGGCGCCCGTCGCGTCACCCCTCGCGTGCACTACGCGGGGCGCGCTATGGCCGCCTTCGCGCGCCAGTGCGCCGACGTCGAACTCGACGCCCAGTTTGGCGAGCGTCTGTACCGCCTCGGCCGCCTTTGATGTGACGATTTGGGCCACATCGGGGTCGCCGAGCCCGGCCGCAGCAGAAATGGTGTCGGCGGCATGCTCGGCGGCGCTGTCTTCGGGAGAAATAGCAGCCGCAATGCCTCCTTGAGCGAGGGCGGTGCTCCCGCCACCGGGGGCCTCCTTCGAGAAGATGGCCACTCGCCTGCGCCCTCCAAGAGCGAGCGCCGTCGACAGGCCTGCCACGCCAGAACCGACGATGAGGACGTCAAGCTCGCCGGCCACCGTGCTCATGCGCGCCCCTTGGTCATTCGGCCCCTCCGGGCGAACCGATGGCGACCATGCGCTCCACGGCTTGGCGGGCGCGCAGGGCGATATCGGCGTCAACGGTCACCTCGTGCACTCCGTCACGGAGACAGCGCAGGAGCGCGGCCGGCGTGGTCATCTTCATGAACCGGCATTCGGCGCGTGGCGAAACGGCCTCGAAATGACCTTTCGGGTTGGCCTTGCGGAGCTGGTGCAAGATGCCCGTCTCCGTAGCCACGAGAGCGTGGCCCTCCCCGAGCGAGCGTGCCGCTCCCACCATCCCGGCCGTGGAGACAACATGCGTGCGCTCTTGTGGGAGGTCGCCCATGTCGACCATCCAGAGCGCGCTCGTCGTGCACCCGCACTCAGGGTGGACGAGCAGTTCTGCTCCGGGGTTGCGCGCCACCTTGTCCCGCAGCTCTACGGGAGAAATGGCGGCATGTACATGACATTCGCCCATCCATATGTCGAAGTGGCGGCCGGTGCGGCGCGCGACGTGCTGGCCGAGGAACATGTCCGGCAGGAACAAAAGGTCGCCCTCGTCGGGGAGCGATGCCACGACCTCGACGGCGTTGGACGACGTGCAGCAGATGTCCGACTCGGCCTTCACGGCCGCAGAAGTATTGACGTACGCCACGACCCGGCCACCCGGGTGCGCCTCGCGCCACTTGCGTACATCGGCGGCGTTCACCGTCTCGGCGAGCGAGCAACCGGCCCGCAGGTCGGGGAGGAGGACCGTGCGCTCGGGGGCGAGGATCTTGGCGGTTTCGGCCATGAAGTGTACCCCGCAGAAAACGATGACATCCGCGTCGCTTGCCGCCGCGAGCCTCGATAGCGCGAGGCTGTCACCCACGTGGTCGGCGACGTCTTGGATCCACGGCAGCTGGTAATTGTGCGCCAGCAGGACGGCGTTGCGCTCCCGGGCGAGACGGCGCACCTCGGTGGCCCATTCTTCGAAACCGGCACCTCCCGCCACGGTGCCGTCCGCCACCGTGCCGTCCGCCACCGTCCCGTTCAGGACGGCCCGGCCATCTCGACTTATACTCTCAGTGAGCATATCCTCCTTCACTATAGCGCACTGATGGCGTTTAGCGCCCGGCGACCGGGATTTTCGAGCGCAAAGGGGTCACGGTCCCCCGAGCCTGCGGAGGCCGAGGCCCGGGGCCGGGCGCTCACGCAGCACCTCGCGGCGGAACCTGTACAGTTCGGCGGGGCGCCCTCCCGTACGGAGGTCCACCTCTCCTGTGGGTTCGACGAGGTTGGCCGTACCGACGAGGCGACGGAAATTTTGCTTGTGGAGGACTTGGCCTGCGAGCGCTTCGACAACCTGCTGGAGCGCAGAGAGAGTGAACGTTTCGGGGAGGACCTCGAAAACTACCGGCCGGTATGCCAATTTTCCCCGGAGCCGTTCGAGGGCCGCGGCGGCAAGCCTGCGGTGGTCGAGGGCGAGAGGCATGCCGAGGAGCTCGCCGGGCGACTGGCGCTCCTTGGGCGCTTCGGCCAACAAGCCGAGCTCATAGAGCAATTCGTAGCGGTCGAGGACGCGCACCGGGTCCCAAAGAGCATGGCGTGACCCGAAGGTGAGCTCCGCCCGCTCCGTGCGAGTCGGGAGCGCATCGGGGCGAGACGACGAAAGCCATCGCTCGAGAGCGGGGACTATGACGGCGTCGATGAGAGCGGGCCTGCCGTGGCGCCAGTCCTCCCACGGGAACAACTCGTAGTAGTCCCTCCAGAGGGGCGAACTGGGGCCATGGAGCGATTGGTGCCTCGCCAAAGCCAGGTAGGCGACGGCGATCGTTCGCCCAGCCGGCGCCCGGTCCCGGTCCCTGTCCCGGTCCCCGAAGGTGTAAAGCTGCTCGAAGTAGCGCACGGGTAAGCCGAGCTCGGTGCTGACAAGGCGTCTCACAACCTGCTCGAGGGTGCGGTCGACGGTGTCGTTGAGGTAACCGGTCGGCAAGGCCTCGGCTCCGGTAGAGCGACCGTGGACCGTCAGCAAAAGTGGCGTTGTGCCGTCAACCGAAATGATCACCGCGTTGAGGGTGACATGGGCTCTCGAGCCCTTGGCGCCCGGCGCAGCGCTCGCCGCGGGCACGTGCGCGGGGTTAACTCGCGGCGGGTGCCTGCAACGGGTGCGGCATGCAGAGCTCGTCGTACTCGGCGATCGCAAGCTGGTCTTTGGGTACCGAGCATGCCGGGCAATCGGGGTCGCGGTTGAGCCGGAAGGTGCGGAATGTCCCCTCCAGGGCGTCATAAGCGAGGATCCGGCCTGCGAGCGGCTCGCCGATCCCGAGGAGGACTTTGATCGCCTCCATTGCCTGGACCGAACCGATGATGCCGGGCAGCACCCCGAGGACACCGGCCTCGGCGCACGACGGCGCGAGCTCGGCAGGAGGGGGCTCGGGCACCTGGCAGCGGTAGCAGGGCCCGTCGTGCGGCAAGTAGACGCTTGCCTGCCCTTCGAAGCGGAAGATGGACCCGTGGACGACGGGGATGTCGAGCTTCAGCGAAGCGTCGTTGACCAGGTACCTCGTCGGGAAATTGTCCGTGCCGTCCACCACCAGGTCGTAGCCGGCGAAAATGTCGAGGATGTTGTCCGCCCCGAGGCGGACGTCGTAGGTCACAACGCTTACGTCGGGGTTGATGCCCGTGAGCGTCTTTTTTGCCGAGTCGACTTTGCGCTCACCGATGCGGTCGAGGTTGTGAAGGATCTGGCGCTGGAGGTTGGAGGCGTCGACCACGTCCATGTCGACGATGCCGAGAGTGCCAACACCGGCCGCGGCCAGGTAGAGAGCGGCCGGCGAGCCGAGGCCGCCCGCGCCGAGCAGGAGCACCTTGGACTTGAGCAGCTTGACCTGGCCCTCAACGTCGACCTCGGGGAGCAACAGGTGGCGCTGGTAGCGGTTGCGTTGTTCGGGGCTGAGCAGCGCCGGCGCCTCCCAGGGGAGGCCTTCGTCCTTCCACCGGTTGAAACCCCCCGCCATGCTCACCACGTCCTTGTAACCGAGCTGGGCCAATGTGTCGGCCGCGAACGCGCTGCGGGTGCCCCCGGCGCAGTAGACGACGACTGTCCTGTCCTGGTCGGGCAACTTCCCCCCGACCTGTATCTCGAGGAACCCTCTCGGGATGTGGACGGCGCCCTTGAGCGCCCCCTGCTCGTACTCGTCAGGCTCCCTCACGTCGAGAGCCACCGCCCCGGAGCGCTCGAGCACCTCGGCGGCCTCCGAGGGGAGCACCTCCCTGATACGCGACTTGGCCCCGGCCAACATCTCCCTGAAACTCGGCATGTCCTTTGAAACCCTATCAGCGGGGCCCGCATTCCCCCTCCGGGCCGCCGCTCTCCGGTGCCGCCCCTACCGGCCCGTACAGCTGCGCTTTCGTACAGGGCGACCTGTCCCACTAGCTTTCTCAAACGTGGAGCTCGACGCGGCAGTTTTGCGCCGGCGGATGTGCCGCAGCTTCCAGGACGACGCCGTGAGCGACGGAGCTCTCGAGCGTGCGCTGGTGCTCGCGTCTCACGCCCCCTCGGCTGGTAACACGCAGGGCTGGGCTTTCGTCTTGCTCCAGGGCGCCGAGACGGCCACTTTTTGGGAGCACCAGGCAGAACCGTCCTGGCTCGCCCACCCGAGCCACCCGGGCTTGCTCAACGCCCCTGCCATCGTGCTGCCCCTCGCCAGCAAGGCAAAGTACGTGGAGCGCTATTCCGAGCCGGACAAATCCTCGCCCGAGACGGTGGAGCGCTGGGCGGTCCCGTACTGGCTCGTGGACACCGCCTTTTCGACGATGTTGCTGCTCCTCGGCCTCGCGCAAGAAGGCCTCGGGGCCCTTTTTTTCGCCCTCAGGAAGCCGGCAGGGCCCCTTCTCGCCGCCCTCGGGGTACCCCCGGGCTGGGAGGTCCTCGGGGCCGTCGCTCTCGGGTGGCCGTCCCCCGACGACGCCCCATCGGGGTCGGCATACCGCCCCCGTCGCCCGCTCGACGAGGTCGTCCACCGAGGGCACTGGTAGGCCGCCCCTGATGGGGCTCGTGACCGTGCGCACCCCGACGGCGCCGGCTGCGGCTCTGGCGCCCGCGTTGGCGCCGGCTGCGGCGCCGGGCGCCGCCCGATTGCCCGGCGGCTTGGGCCCGGCTTTGGTAGCGGCGGCTGCGGCCTTGGTCTGTTACTTCGCAGGCTGGCGAGGGACGGATTGGGCCGCCGAGCTCTACCGCGCCGGTGAGGTCGCACGCCACGGGCTCACCGTGTGGGACCCCGGTTGGTACGGAGGCACCCTCCCGCTGGCTTATAGCTTGCTGTTGCCGCCGGCAGGTGCCCTGTTCGGGCTTTGGCCGCTCACGGTCGTATCGGCAGCTGCCGCCGCTTTTTGCTTCGACCGCCTCATCTCCCCCAAGCGGGGATGGCCGCCGCTGGCCAGCTGGTACTTCGCCGTTTCGACAGTCATCGCTGTGGCGATCGGGCAACTACCGACACTGGCCGGCGAGGCGCTCGCTCTCGGGTGCATCCTGTGCGCGGTACCGGGAGGACGGCCAAACCGCCGGGGGGCGAGGCGCTTGGCCGCTTGCGCGCTCGGCCTGGGCGCCGCGTTGACGACCCCGGTCGCCGGGGCTTTCCTCGCCATCAGTTTCGCCGCCTGGGGCCTCGTCGACCTAGCTACCCCAGGACGCAGGCACGGGGGCGCCCACAAGTTGCTGGCGGCCACTGCCCTGTTGGCTGCAACCGTTTTTTTGCCTTTGGTTTTTGGCCAGGCCGGTTATTTTCCCTTCCCTTACGGCGACTTGCTGGCGGTGCTCGGTGTCTGTACCTACCTGGCGCTTCCGTGGGTGCCAAAGACCGTGCGAGCAGGGGCGGTCCTTTACGCCTTGGCCACCCTCGCCGTGTTCGTGGTACCGAACGACCTCGGCGATAACGACGCCCGGTTTGCCGCCTATATAGGCGTCCCGCTCGTCATCTTCTACCTCCCGGCCGCCTGCAGGATGCTAAGAGCGGAACTTGTCTCGAGGGACCTTCCCGCGTTGGTGAGCCGTGGTCTTGGCGTCCTCGCCCTGGCATCGTCCGTGCTGTGGGAATGGTCCCCGATCGCCGAGGCCGTCCAAGGGACCGTGACCGGCCCGGCCAGCCTCCTTTCCTTCTACCGGCCGGTCCTCGAGGAACTGGGCAACCTGAGCAACGGGCTGCCGACCCGGGTGGAGGTCCCACCCTTGGCAGGCCATTGGGAAGCCGTGTACATCGCACCTGAGTTCCCATTGGCTCGCGGATGGGAACGACAACTGGACATGGCTTACAACCCGCTGTTCTACCAGGCCGGGCCCCTACCCGGCCGCGCCTACAAGCAATGGCTCGTGGCCGACGGCGTTTCCTATGTTGCGCTGGCCAATGCCCGCCTGGATTATGCCGCCGAGAGCGAAGCCAAGCTGCTCCACGAGGGGGATGTGCCTGGTCTTGTACCGGTATGGCGGGACCCCAAGTGGGAGCTGTGGCGCGTCGAGGGCCCCGGGGCCGAGGTCACTGCTTTAGCCCGGTGGCCCGCCGTCGTGACCTCGCTGGCTCCGGACAGGGTCGTCGTCCGCTTTTACAAACCCGGAGCGAGCATTTTGAAGATCCGTTGGGCAAATGAGTGGTCGCTCGGCACCAGTGAGGCGAGTTGGGTATGCGCCGGGCCTTCGGGCGGGGGCTGGACCGAGGTGAGCGCGTCGAAGGCAGGCAACGTCGTGCTCACAATTTCCCTCTTCGGACCGGACCATGGCACCCAATGCCCGTCGCCGGCCAGGCCGGCCCACGTACCATCGCGATAGTGGGCACCCGGTGAGCAATGGCTGACAGACCTGTGAGAGAGCGGACGGCACTTCGCGAGCCGGCCGCAGAAACCGCCATCACCCCCGAGCTGCCCGGGCGCGGGCCGGGCGAAGACCGTGCCAGGCAGCGGGCCGCTCGGCGCCTCGGCCGCCCTTTCGACCGCCAGAGCCCCTTCCTCGTCGGTTTCATCGCCACCATAGGCGCACTAATAGCGTTGGGGCTCGGGGCGGTCGTTTATTCCGTCAGGAACACCCTGGTGCTCGTGTTCCTCGCCCTTTTCATCGCCGTCGGCCTCGAACCTGTTGTGGCCTTCGGGACGCGTCACCGCCTGAAGCGATGGGTTTCGGTACTCCTGGTCGTCGCAGCGGCGATGGGCGTCGTGGCGGCCTTCGTCTACTCGGCGATCTCGCCCATCCAGACTGAAATAAACCAGCTCTCCAAATCGATCCCGAAGTGGCGGAGCGAGATCGGCTCGGGAAAGGGCACGGTCGGCCACCTCGCAAAGCAACTTCACCTCAGCTATTACATAAGCGGTTCGGGGACGGGGACCCTCGCCAAGGGCCTGGCAACAGGAGCTCTCGGTGCAGGGGAAAAGGTGCTTACCGCGGTCAGTTCCACCTTCGTCGTTATTATCCTGACCGTCTATTTCCTCGCAGCCCTCCCCGCTATAAAAAGGTTTTTTGTCCACCTCGTCCCCCGCAGCAGGCGTGAGCGGTTCGGCCTCCTGCTCGACGACGTTCTCGTGGGAGTGGGCGGCTACTTGCTCGGCAACCTGTTCACTTCGCTCGTCGCAGGTGTCGGGACATTGGTCTGGGCCGAGATTTTCGGCATACCGTACGCCATCTTGCTCGCGTTGGTAGTGGCCTTGTTCGACTTGATACCGGTCGTGGGCTCAACCGTCGCCGGGGTGATCGTTAGCCTCGTGGCAATTTCGGTCTCTCTGCCCGTAGCAGTGGCGACCGCTGCCTTTTATGTGATTTACCGGGTCGTCGAAGACTACATGCTCGTGCCGCGCGTTATGCGCCACACGGTCAACGTGTCTCCCGTCGTCACCGTCCTCGCCGTGCTCATGGGCGCCGCATTGCTCGGGATAATCGGCGCGCTCGTTGCAATCCCCGTAGCAGCTGGGATCAAGCTCGTACTGGAGCAAAGCGTCTTCCCCCGCCTCGACAACAATTGAGCCGCCTGTCGTGACGCCCTCGCCTGACGTGGCCCCCCGAGACAGCATTGCCCGCAGAGACGACGCGGCCAGC
>Ga0335074_10014827_pt1 | contig 10932 bp, 9 predicted proteins | sample Lox_Sample_23_FD_206715 | JGI IMG/M metagenome (GOLD analysis project Ga0335074, IMG submission 206715) | Soil microbial communities from Loxahatchee National Wildlife Refuge, Florida, United States - Lox_Sample_2.3 | ecosystem: Environmental > Terrestrial > Soil > Wetlands | place: USA: Florida... | reverse complement strand
AGCGTGGCGGATCGTCGAGATTGTTCTGGGGAATGTAGGAGAAGAGCGCGCGCGTCTGCGCGGCAAGGTCGTCTTCGTCCGTCGCTACCACGTGCGCAACACCGCTGCGCGTCGCATGGGTCATCGCGCCGCCGAGTTCTTCGAAGCTCACCTCCTCGCCGGTGACCGTCTTGATGATCTCGGGTCCGGTGATGAACATCTGTGAGATCTTCTCGGTCATAATGATGAAGTCGGTGATCGCCGGCGAGTAGACCGCGCCGCCCGCACACGGGCCCGCGATCAAGCTGATCTGCGGAATCACACCGCTCGCCTGGACGTTGCGCCAGAAGATCTCGGCGTAGCCGCCGAGCGAAACGACGCCCTCTTGAATGCGCGCGCCCCCCGAGTCGTTGATTCCGATGAGCGGCGATCCGGTGCGCAACGCCAGGTCCATTACCTTGCAGATCTTTTCGGCAAACGCTTCGCCGAGCGAACCACCGAGTACCGTGAAATCTTGCGAGAAAAGAAAGACTTGGCGGCCGTCGATCGTCGCGCGGCCGGTCACCACGCCATCGCCGAGAAACTCTTTCTCGTCGAGACCAAACGCGTTGGTACGATGAGTGACGAACTGGTCGAGCTCGGTAAACGAACCCTCATCCACCAGCGCGTCGATGCGCTCGCGTGCGGTGCGCTTGCCGCGTGCGTGCTGCTTTTCGATAGCCTCCGCGCCGGCCGGCGCCTGCGCGAGCGCGCGCTTTGCGGCTAATTCTCGGTACTTCTCGTCGTGGGTCCTCACGGGGTCGGCATTGTACGACTCGCTAACGTGCCCCTGGCGCGCAACCGCGCGTCTCACTCGGCTGCGATCGCGTGCGCCGTCGCCGGCGCCTGCGCCGCGGTTTTGGGGGGACGCAAAAGCAGCACGAGCGGCGTGAGGAGTAGCGTGACCACCGCTAGGAAGTAGAAGGCGTCGGCGAACGCGAGCGTCGTCGCCTGCTGCGAAACCTGCGCCGCCACCAAGGTCAGTGGCGCGTGTGCTTGCAGCGCGCGCTGCACCGCCGGACTCGCAAGATTGATCGACGCGGCGAGATGGTCTTGATGGAAGGCACCACGACGATCGAGCAGCGTTACCAGCACCGCGGTCGAAATCGATCCGCCGAGCTGCTGACACAGGTTTTGCAACGACGTCGCCTTCTGCGTCTCAAAGCCTTGTACGGAGCTCAGCACGGTGACCGAGAGCGGGACGAAGATCATGCCGAAGCCGATACCGCCGAGTACGAGTGGAAAGACGAACGTTCCGAAGACGCTATTGGTCGTAAGCACCGCCGCCGTTTGAAAGTTGGCGATCACGACGAGAATGAACCCGATGGCAAGGAGAATCTGCGGGCGGATTTTGAAACGATTCATCAGCGCGAGCGTGACGAAGGTCATCACCATGATGCCGAGCGCGCGGCAAAGGATCGAGAGGCCCGAGAGCGTCGCCGTAAAGTTCAGCAGTAGCTGCTGAAACTGCGGCGCAAGAATAACGCCGCCAAAGAGCGAGAAGGCCAGCAGCATTGCAAGCGCGCATCCTGCAGCGACCGTGGGTTTGCGCATGAGAATGCCGATATCGACGATCGGATTCTTGACGACGCGCAGCTCCCAATAGATGAAGGTCGCGAGCGCCGCAACCGCAACGAAGGCCGTGAGCGCGATATTGTGATCGCTGAACCAATCGTAGCGCTCTCCCTCGTCGAGTACATACTGAAGGCTCGCAAGGCCGATCGCGAGCAGCGCGAGACCGACGCCGTCGAAGCCTTGCACTTTTCGCCGCGGCGGATCGCGCAGCAGCATCGCGCAGAGAATCGCCGAGATGATCCCCGGCACGATGTTTACATAGAAGATCCAGTTCCACGAGAGCGAGTCGGTCAGCACACCGCCGAGCGTCGGCCCGATCGACGGACCAACGACGGCGCCGATCGAGGTCAGTGCCTGGCTCAATCCGAGCTGTTTCGGCGGGAACGTATCGCGCATGATCGCTTGTCCGGTCGCGATCAAACCACCGCCGCACAGGCCTTGCAGCACGCGATAGACGATCAATGCACTGAGCGACGTCGCGGTGCCGCACAGGCCCGAAGTGATCGTAAAACCGACGATCGCGCCGACGTAGTAATTACGCCGTCCGAGAAGTTGCTGAAGCCACGGCGTGAGCGGAATGACGATCACCGCCGCAATGATGTAGCCGGTGATAATCCAGGCGCCGTCGTCGAAGTTCGCGCCGAGATTGCCTTGGATCGTGGGCAGCGCGACGTTGACGATGGTCGCGTCGAGGACTTGCAAAAGCGTGGCCGACATGACGCCGACAACGATAAGCCAGCGCCGCGATCCGAATTCAACCAGGTCGTCGTGGGACTGCATTTCTCGTTGTGACGCCCCAAGGAGCGGAATGGTTACAGACCGAACGGTCTGTTTTTATGAAAGGTTCGAAGCGGCGCATGGCGATCCTGGCGTCGGCCGCACCGATCTTCAACCGGCGTGGCTTTGCCGGCACGTCGATCGCGGACATCCTCAAGGCGACCGCGCTCGAAAAGGGCGGCCTTTACAACCACTTTGCGAGCAAGGAAGAACTTGCAATTGAGACGTTTGATTACGCCTACGCGCAAGTCGACGCATACTTTACGAAGATGCTCGTTGCCGCGGCGCCGGGCCTGGCGCGCGTGCGCGCCTACATCGATGCGTTTGAGCGGTACGGCGAGCGCCCGGTCATCGAGGGCGGTTGCATCGTCATGAACGCCTGCGTCGAAGCCGATGACGCGCTGCCCTTTCTGCGCGAACGCGTGTCGAACGCATTTCGCACGATGCGCGGCGTGGTGCGTCGCAACCTCGAGCGGGCCGTAGACGCGGGCGAATTACGCCGTGACACAGAGATTGAACGAGCGACCGATTTCATCGTGGCGACGATCGAAGGTGCGGTCCTGCTCGCGCGCGGGTTGCGCTCGCGCGCGCATTCGCGCAACGCCTACGCAGCGCTACGAACCTGGCTTGATGAACGATGCGCGACGTAACGATTCCGGCGCTCGACGGGGTTGAACTGCGCGCCACCCTCTTCGAGCCCGAACGGCGGCCGAACGCGACCGTGATCGTCAGCGGCGCGACCGCGGTGCCGCGCGGGTATTACAGCGGCATCGCCGCCTATCTCGCGCGCTGCGGCGCGACCGTCGTGACCTACGACTATCGCGGCAGCGGCGAGCCGCCCGAGCAATTGCGTCGCAGCGAGGCGCGTATGCGCGACTGGGGCGAGCGCGACGCGCCCGGCGTGATCGCCTGGCTGCGCGCACGCTATCCGGATCTACCGGTCAATCTCGTTGGACATTCGTACGGCGGCCACGCGCTGTTGCTGGCGCAGAACAATCACGAGGTATCGCGTGCGGTGACCATTGCCTCCGGCCTGGGCTACTGGGGCACCTGCGCGCGCAGCCAACGGTACCGCGTGTACGCGTTAATGAAGTTCATCGTGCCGATGGGAATATTGCTCTTTGGATACTCGCCCGGCTCACGGATGGGTTTCGGGGAAGACCTTGCGCCGGGCGTTGCGCGCGAGTGGAGAACGTGGGTCTTGCGCCGGCGATATTTTCTCGACGATCCGACGCTCGCTTCGCTGCGCAACGGCGCAAATTACCGTGGCCGGCTGTTGATGCTTGCACCGAGCGATGACCTGTGGATCACGCTCGGCGACGTCGAGGGGCTCGCGACCGCTTTCACCGGCACGAATCCTGAGGTGCGTGCGATCGATCCGCACGCCTACGGCGTGCGCGCAATTGCGCACATGGGCTTTTTCCGTTCGGCCAACAGTGCCGTGTGGCGGATCGTTAGCGATGCACTCGATCTACAAGGAGAACGCGATGGAGACTCTGCGCAACTACACGTTCACGTGGACTGACCCTCGTGAACTGCAGCGCAACATGGCCGGGAAGGCGCATCTTGCGTGGATGCGTGACATCATTAGCGGCGCGGCACCACCACCGCCGCTTGCAAGCGCGTTCGGCTTTGTCTTCGAAGAGGCCGAGCCCGGGCGCATAACCTTCTCGGTGCCCGCGCACGAGTGGACCGCAAATCCGGCCGGCGTCGTGCACGGTGGATTTACCTCGACGTTGCTCGACACGGTGTTGACGCTCGCGGTGCAAAGCAAGCTGCCTGAGGGTCGCATGGCGACCACCACGGACCTGCACGTGCACATGGTGCGGCCGGCGCTTCCGAACGGCCAGCGGCTGCGGGCCGAAGCAACAACCGTCCACGTCGGCACGACGCTCGGCACGGCCGAGGGGCGGGTTCTCGACGCCGCGGGCAAGTTGATCGCCCACGGCACCGGCAGCTTTGCGATTATCGCGCTGCCGGGACTCTAGTGTCCGGTTACCATATTCCCAAGGCGGCCTTCACGTCGTCGGAGGCCATGGTCGCCGGATCCCAAGGTGGGGAGAAGGTGATGTCCACCGTCGCCGACTTGACGCCTTCGACCGCGAGCACGTGGTCCTCGACCGACTTTTTGAACATGGGTCCAACCGGGCACATGGGAGACGTCAGGGTCATCACGACCGTCGCATGCTCCCCGGCGTCGCCCTCGACACTGACATCGTAGACTAAGCCGAGCTCCAGGATCCCCAGGTTGAGTTCCGGGTCCTTGACCTCGGCGAGGGCGGTGCGGATTTGATCGGCAGTTGGCATGGCTATCATCTTAATACAGACGGTCCGCTCGGCCTACGGCCGACCGCGCATCCTGCGGCGGACCTCCAGCCGCGTCCGGCGGCTTAGCCGAGGCCTGGCGCGATGCGGCGGCGTACCGGCCGATACAAGAGCGTAAAGAGCGTCACGAAACCCACCCGGGGTGGGTAGCGTTAGAGTAAGATACTTGCGCGGGGCGCGAGCACCGTTTCCGGAGGGAAGAGCCAAGCAATGTCAATGTGGGAACCGTTCACCGAGCGTGCGAGACGCAGCATCGTGCTCGCTCAAGAAGAAGCGCAACGCTTGGGGAACAACTACATCGGTACCGAGCACATCCTGCTCGGTATTATCTCGGAAGGCGAGAGCCTTGCCGCAAAAGTTCTCGAGTCGCTTGGCGTCAATCTCGCAAAGGTTCGGCAAGAGGTCGAGGCGATCGTCGGGCGCGGCGGCCAGACCGTACAGCAAGAGATGGTCTTCACGCCGCGCGCAAAGCGCGTGATCGAACTCGCTTTTGAAGAAGCGCGCCAGCTCAATCACAACTACATCGGCACGGAGCATCTGCTGCTCGGTCTCATCCGCGAGGGTGAGGGCGTAGCGGCCCGCGTGCTGACCAACCTCGGCGTCGACCCCGCGAAGGTGCGCGTGCAGACGACCTCGCTGCTCGGCGCCGAAGGACAACCGCCGGCACCAAAAGGTAAGAGCAAGACGCCGACGCTGGATGCGTACGGCCGCGATCTCACGCAACTCGCGCGCGAGAACAAGCTCGATCCGGTCATCGGGCGCAGCAACGAAATCGAGCGCGTGATTCAAATTCTCTCGCGCCGCACGAAGAACAATCCGGCGCTGATCGGTGAACCCGGCGTCGGCAAGACGGCGATTGCCGAAGGTCTCGCGCAGCGCGTGATCAAGGGCGACATTCCCGATCCGCTGCGCGACAAACGCGTGATCACGCTCGATCTTGCGGGCCTCGTTGCCGGCACGAAGTACCGTGGTGAATTCGAAGAGCGCATGAAGCGCGTGATGGACGAGATCCGCGGCGCAGCCGGCGAGATCATTCTGTTCATCGATGAGCTGCACACGCTGGTCGGCGCGGGCGCGGCCGAAGGCGCAATCGATGCGAGCAACATCATCAAGCCGGCCCTGGCGCGTGGCGAACTGCAGTGCATTGGGGCAACGACGCTCAACGAATTCCGCAAGCACATCGAGAAAGATTCGGCGCTCGAACGGCGCTTCCAGCCGGTCATGGTCGGCGAGCCGTCGGTCGAAGAGACGGTCGAGATTCTCCAGGGCCTGCGCGATCGCTACGAAGCGCACCACAAAGTGCAAATTACCGACGAGGCGTTGGCGGCCGCGGCGAAACTTGCAGACCGGTACATCACCGACCGCTTTTTGCCCGATAAGGCCGTCGATCTGATCGATGAAGCGAGTTCGCGCGTGCGTCTGCAAGCGACGTTGCCACCGGCGGAGATTCGTGAGGTCGACGCACAGCTGCGCCGCGTGATCGCCGAGAAAGAGTCGGTCGTCAAGAACCAAGAATTTGAGAAGGCTGCCGGCATTCGTGACCGCGAGGAGAAGCTGCGGCTCGAGAAGTCGCGCCTCGAAAACGAATGGCAAGAGAAGAAGGCACGTAACGCCGACAAGCCACTCAAGGTCACCGAGGAAAACGTCGCCGAGATCGTGTCGTCGTGGACGAGAATTCCGGTGAGCCGGCTTGCACAGGCCGAGACCGAGAAGCTGCTCAACATGGGCGACAAGCTCCACGAGCGCATCGTTGGCCAAGACGAAGGGATCAACGTCATCACGCGCGCCATCCGGCGCTCGCGCGCGGGGCTGAAGAACCCGAGTCGACCGATCGGTTCGTTCCTGTTCCTCGGCCCGACCGGTGTCGGCAAGACCGAGGTCGCCCGCAGTTTGGCCGAGTTTATGTTCGACGACGAAGAGTCGATGATTCGCATCGACATGTCGGAGTATATGGAGAAGTACTCAGTCTCGCGTTTGGTCGGTGCACCTCCGGGATACGTCGGGTACGAAGAAGGCGGCCAACTCACCGAAGCGGTGCGCCGCCGTCCCTACTCGGTCGTGCTGCTCGACGAGATCGAGAAAGCACACCCCGACGTCTTCAACTTGCTGCTGCAAGTGCTCGACGACGGGCGCTTAACCGATTCGCAAGGCCGCCAAGTCGATTTCAAGAACACGGTCATCATCATGACCTCGAACGTCGGCGCGGCCGGCATGCAGACGACGACCGACATCGGTTTCCGTCCGCAAAAAGGCTCGGAAGAAGACGAGGCCAAGAGCTACGAGCGGATGAAGAACAAAGTGCTCGAGGAAGTCAAACACACCTTCCGCCCCGAGTTCCTCAATCGCGTTGACGAAGTCGTGGTCTTCCATCAGCTTACCAAGGCGCAGATCGAGCAGATCGTCGGACTCGAGCTGGAGAAGGTCTTGCGCGAAGTCCGTGCCCAAGACATGCATCTCAAGGTTACCGACGCGGCGAAGACGTTGCTTGCGAAGAAGGGCTGGGATCCGCAGTTTGGTGCACGTCCGTTGCGGCGCGCGATTCAACGCAACGTCGAGGACGAGTTGGCTGAGGAGATGCTCAGAGGGACGTTTGTGGCGGGCGATTACGTGCTCGCCGACGTCGATCCCAACGACGCCGAGAAGCTTGCCTTCTCGAAGATTCCGTCGATCGAAATTCCGTCGGAACCGAGCGAACCGGCCCACGCATGAAGACCGGCCTGGTGGCCGGCAAATTCGATCCCCCGCACCGCGGGCACGCCCTGTTAATCGACACGGCGCGCGCGCGGTGCGATCGTTTGATCGTGCTGGTTTTCGACTACGAAGGGCAGACGATTCGGCCCGAGGTGCGCGCGGGCTGGCTGCGTGAGATCCATCCCGGGGTCGACGCGCGGATACTCCCAACGTTCAACTACCCGAGAATCGACCGCGAGGACGCGGTTCGCGAGGCGACGCGCGTGCGCGCGTTCCTCGGCGAGCCCGTCGACGTGCTCTTTACGTCTGAAGACTACGGCGAGATGATCGCGGAGGAGCTCGATGCGGTGCATTTCGAGGTCGATCGGGAACGCGCGCAGGTCCCGATCACCGGCACGATGATTCGCCGAGCACCGGCCACGATGCTGGACTGGCTCGAGGCGCCGGTGCGCGCGCACTATGTGCCGCGTCTGTGCATCGTCGGGTCTGAATCGACCGGCAAATCGATGTTGTGCGAGCGGCTCGCCGAGCATTACGGAACGCAGTGGGTTCCGGAGTACGGGCGCGAGTACTCGCTGCAAAAAGTGCAATCCGGACCGCGGACGTGGGTCGAAGAGGAATTCGTACATATTGCCTTCGAGCAGCAGCGGCGAGAAGACGATCTTGCGCGCCGCGCAAACCGCGTGCTGATTTGCGACACGGATGCCTTCGCGTCGAAAATTTGGTCGGAGCGCTATTTGGGCCGCGTGCCGGCACGCTGGCCGCTGCCGCCATCGCGCATCGCGTTGTACCTTATTGCGTATCCCGATGTTCCGTTCGTCGCGGACGAGATACGCGACGGCGAGCACATGCGCTTTTGGATGTACGAACGTCTCGTCGAAGACCTCACGCGCGACGGGCGTCCGCATGTCGTGCTGCGCGGCACATTCGCAGAGCGCGACGCGCAAGCAATCGCGGCGACGGACGCATTGCTCGCGCGATGAAATGGTATAATCGAGATTCGACCATGAGGTGAAACAGCCATGAAGCAACGCCGTTTGGGAACGAGCGGGCCGTGTGTAAGTGCGATTGGACTTGGTTGCATGGGGATGTCGGATCCCTACGGTCCGAGCGATCGGGCCGAAAGTCTGGCGACGATTGCGGCCGCGCTCGAGCACGGGATCACGCTGCTCGACACTGGCGATTTCTATGGAATGGGACACAACGAGCTGCTGATTGCCGAGGCGCTGCGGAGCAGGCGCCGCGAAGATGTGGTACTGAGCGTCAAGTTTGGTGCGCAGCGTGGTCCCGACGGCGCGTGGCTCGGGTATGATGCGCGCCCGCAGGCGGTAAAGACGTCGCTTGCCTATTCGCTCAAGCGATTGCAAACGGACTACGTCGATATCTACCGCCCCGCGCGCCTCGATCCCAACGTCCCGATCGAAGAGACGGTTGGCGCGATCGCCGAGATGGTGTCGCACGGCTACGTGCGGTATATCGGGCTCTCCGAAGTCGGCGTGGAGACGCTGCGCCGCGCGCAGGCCGTGCACCCAATCAGCGATCTGCAGATCGAGTACGCAATCGTGACGCGCGGCATCGAAGATCGGATTCTGCCAACGGTGCGCGAACTCGGGATCGGGATCACGGCGTACGCGGTACTCTCACGCGGCTTGATCGGCGGCCATTGGAGCCGCGACCGGACGTTCGCGCCAACGGACTTTCGCGCGCACATGCCGCGCTTTGCCGGCGAGAATCTCGATAAGAATCTCGAGCTGGCACAGCGCTTGGCCGTGCTCGCGGACGAACGCGGCGTGACGCCGGCGCAGCTGGCAATCGCCTGGGTCCTTGCCCGGGGCGACGATATCGTGCCGCTCGTGGGCGCGCGACGCGTCGAGCGCCTGAACGAATCGCTCGGTGCGCTCGATGTCGCACTCACGCCAACGGAACTTGCCGCTATTGAAGCCGCGATCCCGGCTAACGCGGTCGCCGGGTCGCGCTACGCCGAGCCGCAAATGGCCATGCTCGATTCCGAACGCTGAGCGGGGTACATTTGAGAGATGAGCGCGTTTGATATATTTCACGAGATTACATTTGGGCTCGGCGGCGTGCCGTTCGGGAATGAGTTCGCCTATGTCACCGACGAGGTCGCGCACGATACGATTGTAGCCGCTTGGAATGCCGGCGTGCGCTATTACGATACCTCCCCGTGGTACGGCCTTGGACTCGCCGAGCGGCGACTCGGCGCGTTCTTGCGCAACCAGACGCGGAGTGAGTACGTCCTTTCCTCAAAAGTCGGCAAGCTGCTCACCGCCTCGCGCAAGAACACTGCAAAGCAGTATTTCCCGTTCACGCCGTCGCCGAACAATTTGCGCTACGACTACACGGCCGACGGTGTGAAACGGTCGATCGAAGATTCGCTCCAACGTATGGGCGTCGATGCGCTCGACATCGTGTTCGTTCACGACCTCTCGCCGGACAATCCGTGGTTGCCGGGTCCGTGGGAAGAGCAGTTTGAAATCGCGCGCAAGGGCGCGTTTCCGGCACTGAGCACGTTGCGCGACGAAGGAACGATCAAGGCGTGGGGACTCGGCGTAAACTCGCCCGAGCCGATTCTCAAACTTCTCGACGTGGCGGATGCCAATCTGTGTTTGCTTGCGCGACAATACTCACTCGTCGATCACGACTATGCTTTGCATCACGTGTTCCCGAAAGCACGCGAAGCGGGGATGAGGTTCGTCGTCGGCTCCTCGCTCAATGCCGGGTTCATCAGCGGAAGTGCGCGGTTCAACTACGGCAAAGAGAATTACAAGATTCCGGCTGCAGCGCTGGAGAAGCGCGAGCGTCTTCGAGCGGTCGCGCTACGACATGGGGTTGACCTGCGCACCGCGGCGCTCCAGTTCTCGAAGGCGCCGGATGTCGCCGCGGCCGTGGTCGTCGGCTGCAGCAACGCGCGGCAAGTGCTCGAGGACTACACCTCGATGCAAACGCGAATCCCCGAGGCCTTTTGGTCGGATCTGCGCGCCGAACGCCTGATCGAGGGTGACGCCCCCATACCGGATGTGGTACCTATAGCCATATGACCGAATTCGCTCAGCAGGTCGTGAGCGGTCTTGCGACGGGCTCGATTTTCGCGAGCCTCGCGCTCGCGCTCGTGTTGATCTACCGTTCGATGAACGTCGTGAATTTCGCGCAGGGCGAGATGGCGATGCTCTCGACCTTCATCGCGTGGCAACTCGTGCTGGTCGGCGTGCCGATGTGGCTTGCCTTCGGCATCACGCTCGCGATCGCGTTCGTCGGGGCATTCGTGATCGAACGCGTCGTGATTCGTCCGGTCGAGCGCGCGCCGCAGCTCACCCTCGTCATCGTGAGCCTCGGACTGTTGATCGTCTGCAACGGAACTGCCGGTTGGATCTGGGGCTACACGGTCAAGAGTTTTCCGAGCCCGTTCCCGCCCGCATCGGTTAGCCTCGGTGGCGTGAGCTTGAGCCTGCAAGACCTCGGCGTCATCGGCGTGTCGCTCGTGACGCTGCTTGCCGTGTACGTCCTCTTTCAAAAGACCAAGCTGGG
>Ga0335074_10014826_pt1 | contig 10932 bp, 11 predicted proteins | sample Lox_Sample_23_FD_206715 | JGI IMG/M metagenome (GOLD analysis project Ga0335074, IMG submission 206715) | Soil microbial communities from Loxahatchee National Wildlife Refuge, Florida, United States - Lox_Sample_2.3 | ecosystem: Environmental > Terrestrial > Soil > Wetlands | place: USA... | reverse complement strand
GGCGTGACAGCCGCCTCGAATGGCCAATCCGTCACGGCTTCGGCGATCTGGTGATGCGAGAGTTTCACGCTGGCAAAATGATGTTCCCACCCGACGCTGCGTAGGGCAGGATTGGCACAGGGTCCGTTACAGAAATCGTCGAGGAACTCAGATGCCGGTAGCGTACATCCCGCGGACCCGCGAACTTTACAACAGCTATACGCCTTACCGATGGGTGGTTAACGAAGGCGCCCCGCCGTGGACCCCCCTGGCGAAACCGCTTGCCGAGTGCAAGGTCGCGCTCATTGGGTCGGGTGGATTGCTCTATCGCGATCAGCCCCGATTCCATCGCGAGGACACGAGCTACCGGCTGATTCCCAAGAATGCAGCGCAGGACGAGCTTAGCGTCTGGCACTTCGGCTACCGGATTGCAGATGCAGCCGCTGATCATAATTGTGTTTTTCCGCTAGACGCGATGCGTCAACTAGAGACCGAGCGCGTGATCGGTGAATTCGCCGATCCGGCTTACAGCTTTATGGGCGGGGTTTATTCGGCGCGCAAAGTTCGCGATGAATTGGCGCCGGCGATGGTCAGCGAACTGCAGCGAGCACATGCCGACGCGTTGTTCCTGGTGCCTGCATGACCGGTCTGCCATCAGTCCGTTGGACTGATTGCACGAGCGGTTGAGGAGGCAGGGATTCCGACGCTATCGATGACCTCGGCGCTCGATATCACTGAGTCGGTAAAGCCGCCACGAGCGGTGTTTCTAAATTTTCCGCTCGGCCATCAAACCGGCAAACCGCATCAGCCGGATTTGCACCTGCAGATCGTGCGGGACGCGATGGCTGCATTCGTCACGATCGACAAGCCCGGCACGATCATCGAACTTCCATACGTATGGGACCCGAACGATCGCGGATGGGAGGAGACCGACTACACGGGTGACTTTCTGCCGCCGCGTCCGCCCAAAGAGGATGCCGATCTGATCGAAGTGGAGCGGCGCTCGCGTTTTGCCGGCTTAAAGTGATAGTCAGCCGTCAAGTGTAGCCAGCGCGACGATTTGTTTGCGGGTGCTCGCGCGGCGCGTGAAAATCGGCCACTATCGCTCGGCAGGTGAGAAGGCATGGGAATGAGTTGGTTATCGTTGATCACGATTGCAGCACTGATAGAGTATTTTATCTTCGTACTGCAAACTGGCCAGGCGCGGGTCAAATATAACGTAGAGGCGCCGGCCACGACTGGCGACCCAATCTTCGAGCGCCATTATCGCGTGCAACAGAACACCCTTGAACAACTGGTAATCTTTATCCCGGCGCTCTGGCTATTCGCCGAATACGTCGGACCCCGGAGCGCTTTTGTGCTCGGACTGGTCTTTATCGTTGGGCGGGCACTCTATGCGCGGGGATACGTGCGCGAGCCTAGCCAGCGTCGCATCGGAGCGGCGGCCACCTTTGTCGCGAACGGCATTCTCGTAGTGGGTAGCCTGATCGGCCTGCTCGTGCGGGCGCTCTGAGGCTGAACGAGATCCTTCAGGCGTTACGATAAGCGCGTGCTTGCAGGACTTAATGGGCTCGACTACGCGATTTTAGCGATCGTAGCAGTCAGTGCATTGCATGGACTTACGCGCGGCGCATTGCGGATGCTGACGTCGATTTTATCGCTCGTCCTCGGAATCTACACCGCGTCGGTTTATTATGGCCAAGCTGCGGCGCTGGCCCAGCATTATCTGACCACCAATCCGACGGTCAGTGCTATCGTCGGTTATGCCGTCGTATTCCTCGCGGTTTTCATGCTGATTGAGATGGCGGGTAACCGGCTCGTTCAGCTCATCCGGGTCGTGCATTTGAGCTGGCTTGACCGGCTCGGCGGGGCGATTGTCGGTGCAGTGATCGGGGTTGTGCTGGCGGGGTTAGTAGTGGTCGCGATGACCGCTGCGTTACCCGCCGAATCGCCAATTCTCGTCAAATCCGAATTAGCGCCGCAAGTGGCTGCCTACAATCACGAGCTGCTGGGATTCATTCCCGCACAAGTGGAGCAGATGTTCGAAGAGAAACGCGCTGAATTGCTCCGCGATTGGGCGGCGGCCGAGACAGAAAGCCCCGCTCCCTCACCGTCATCGGCAAAGTAGCGGGGCCGAATAAACCAACGGAAGTCGATCAGGCGATTGCGCTGTCGACCGCACGCACCAGTTGCTGCTTCGGTACGGCGCCGAGGATCTGCTGTTTGACTTCGCCGCCTTTGAGAATCAGGAGGTTAGGAATACCACGCACGCCAAAACGGGCTGGCGCTTGCGGATTATCGTCAACGTTTATCTTGACCACCTTCAGACGGCCTTCGTATTCTCCCGCCAACTCATCAACGATTGGGGCGATCGCACGACAAGGCCCACACCAGGGGGCCCAGAAATCAACCAGGACGGGCGTCGCAGCTTTAATCACTTCCTGTTCGAACGTCGCATCCGTTACATGAACCACTTTGTCACTGGCCATCGTCACCCTTCTCCTCGCCTGCGGAAGATAGCTTCAACGTAAGATTCCACATCCCGATAGTCAAGCTGCCCACAAATACTCGATTGATTGACTAGGGTTCTGGCGGCGAGACCGTCGAACGAGACGACGATGATTGGGTAAGTATCGGTCGTGAATCTTGCCGACCGAGCGGCGATGCTCGGTTTGGGTTTCGATCAATCATCTGGAGTGGTGCAGGCCGCGCGAGAGTGGGTTAAGTCAGGAAAACTGGCGGACGTAAACCCGCCTTCATCGCGTGGATGAATCTCAAGGAGCAATTTGGCCCTGACTACGACCGCATGACCGATTTCAAGCGTTTTTTCGCAAGACCCTAGCGCAGGTCCAGCAGCGCTACCAAAGCGCGCGAATCGAACTTGACAACAGGGGGATGACGGCCCGTAATAGCCCTCCACCTATTGGTCGGCGCTTCATGGTCATGTCGGGTCCAATTCTCAAAGATCATTGATTTAACAACATAAAATCACGCTCAATTGGTCACCATTCGAGGCAAGCATGAAAGGGTAGAGTAGGGGTCTTGATCTACTCGCTTTATCCACGCTCACTTGGTCACCAAAGCAGTCAAAATCCACGCTCACTTGGTCTCACAATCCTATAATCAGAACCTATAGATCTCCGATAAGGTCCCGGCTCATGCCGGTACACCCTAAAAGGCGGGCCCTACGGGCCACCAAGAATCCAAGTACAAAATCACCGCGCCCGTCGCTTCGGAGCCTGTCGATTTTTGTGAGGCGTGATGATTGTGAGGAGCGAACGGCACTGATCTAATCGGCGTAGCGGCGGGAAAAAGGGCAGACAGGAAGCGGGATGGAGCGGGAGGTGCGGCGGTTGGAAGGGCTGGGGCAGTTGGGGTTTGATTTTTGCCCGCCGGCCACGGTGGACGAGAGCGATCCACCGCAGGCTGGCGGAGGCGAGGTGTTCCTGGACGCCGAGCCGCGAGAACTATTTGTCGGAGCGCAACGGCTGGACGGCTACCTGCGCGAAGCAGGTCTGGGCTGGGTGCTAAGACTCGGCAGCTTGCTGGCCGAACTCGACCTGGCGGCTTTGACCGGTCGTTATCAAGCGGGCGGGCGCAAGGCCTTTCATCCACGTACGCTGCTGGGGCTGATCGTCTACGGCATTCTCAACCGCCAGTGGTCACTGCGCGAGTTGGAAGGGCTGGCCCGGCGCGATGCCGGCGCCTGGTGGTTGTGCGGCGGCCATCAACCTGGCCACAGCACTATCGGCAAGTTCATCATGTTGCACGCGGATGTCCTCACGGAGGAGTTTTTCGTCGGCCTGGTCAAGCATCTCGCCGCGCGGTTTAAGTTAAGCCCCACACTGTCAGCCGGCGACGGCACGCTAATGGATGCCGCCGCCAGCCGTTTTCGCTTGCTGTTTAGCGACTCCGCCACACAGGCGGCCCAGGAAGCGCGCGAAGCCGCGGCCGCAAGGCCCCAGGACGCCCACCTTAAACGTACGGCGGAGTTAGCCCGCGCCGGCGCACAGTGCGATGGGCCTCGACGTTTACGCATGGCTGGCACAGCGGCTGCATCGTATTGATCCATGGTGAGATCGGTCGGGTTTTCTACTAACTGTCCGGGAATCGATTCGGACTACTGCCAGAGAATTGCGAAAGCGCGTCCGCCCGCGGTGGCGACAATCGGCTCACTAGGGCAATGAGCCATTCGCGATTTGAAAGTCATCAACACGGCAAGCATTAAGCTAGTCAGAGGATGATTTGAAATCTCTTAGGTCTTAGTTCAGTCCAGTCTGAATCGAATATGCTTTCCTACTCCAATTTATATTTGAGCAGCAATATTCTCCGCAAATAGCTATAGTCCCGTCAGAAAGAAACGACGCGCAGATCTATTACCCGGGCTGCACAGAGTAGTGAACTACGAATCATGTCGATTTGTGTTGACTTGATCCTCGTGATCAGTCGTCGATGCAAAATTAATATTGACAAGGCGGTCTTGTGAGAGTTGATTTGAGTTATTCGAAGTAGATAGTTGATCACTCCCGCGCGAAACTGTCTGGTCTGCTGTGGCCTGCATTTCGTGTTTGCACAGTCCCGGGGATTTCAAAAGGCATCGCAAATTTAACTGGAGGGAATGAGACGTGAAGATCATGGCCCGCGTTCTCGCATTCGTCCTGTTCTTGTCGGCGCCGTCAATAGCATTTGCGCAGGGAGTCGACTTCAGTTCGATGAATCAATGGCTCATGCAAAGCGCACACGAGACCACTATTCCAATTGGAACGAAGATTACCATGTCCAATTGGCAGAAGTATCAGCAGTTTATGCCGTTCGGAATGGTTCAGATGTTCAAAGGCACGATGCAATGGAAGATGCCTCAGGACATCGAAATGGATGTTGGCCCGAGCCATTTTGGCGGGAACCTTCCGCAAACTTGGATGACAGCCACGGAAAAGTACGGTTCACAAACCAACGTCCAGAAACTCCCGGATGGCCACTACCAGATCGTGAACTATCAGGGCGGAACACCTTTTCCAAATCCAGAGCAGCCCTACAAGGGCCAGAAGATTCTAGCGAATGTCTTTTTTGCGTATGCTCCCGCGGTATACGTCAAGACTTCATCGGCTTGGGGCACAGTCTGGTCGGTTGACCGCTACGGCGATATAGCACCATCGACACTGGCGATAGTTTACCGATGGACTGACTATATAACTGATCAAGGCTTTCCCAAGCAGGAACCCTTTGCGGCCGGTACGTGGTACACCGAGTGGGGAATGCAATTGACACCTGAGCAATCCCGCTACACCGCGCAGCTTGCTCTCTATTACACAAATCAACAGAGTAATCCCTATCCGGCGAGTTATGTCTTCGTGCCAGCGCTGCGCCGCACGCTGAGGCTCTCGACTTCAGCCCGCTGCTCGCCGGTCTTTGGCTTCGACTGGACTCAGGATGACGCCAAGTTCAATGGCTTCAACGGCAGCACTTCCACGTACGTTGGCAAGTTTCTGGGTGACCGCAAAATCCTCAACCTGACTGATTTTGACGGCCAAGACAGCGGCAATTTTCCCCAGGATTACTATTCTATAGGCTTCCCACGGCCTGATTGGGGCAAGTGGGAGTTGCGCGACACCGCCATCGACGATGTTACTCGCATTCCGAGTGAGGCTGCGGGTTACTGTTATGCGCATCGGATCCTGTACGCTGATCGCGAGCTCTGGTCGTCCAATTGGGTTGACCTCTACGACTCTAATAACAAGTTGTGGAAGTCGATCGCTTACCTGAATCAGATTGCACCGGATCTGCAGACCCACGGTTACCAGTGGCGAGACATCGCCGAATCGACCGCATGGGATCTGCAGAACAAGCATGCGACAATTTGGTCGTCGTACGGCAATCCCAGCCGGTCGGGAGCTTATTTCGATGCTAAGGCGCCCGCAGAGTATCTGAATGGTATCAGGTATGGGACTCCAGGCGGGCTCATGGAAATCATGCGATAGACAACCTGTGTCGATGCGGACCATCCTGCTTTCAGTTGTTCGGTCTTCTGCAGGGATTAGAGGCTCACGAACCGTATCAAGAGTACGGCTCGTGAGCCGTCCAATAACTTCGACTGGAGCGACTCAAGCAGCGCGCGAAAGAGCCGGACCTCGTTACGATTCCGAACGCTATCGTCTACGAATTCCGGTCGCAGGTGCCCGTTAGCATATTGAAATCTAATCGATACACCCTGGGTCGGCGTTAGAAATCTAAATCACTCAGCGAATCGCATAGCCGCCGTCGACGAAAATCGTCGCGCCCGTCACGAAATCTGAGGCGGCGGCAGATAGAAAGATTGCAGCTCCGGCGCATTCCTCTGGAGTACCGAATCGTCCTGCCGGCGTCCGCTTGAGAATCTCGTCATAGAACGGCCGCGATTTAATCGGCGCGGTCATGTCACTTTCGATCCATCCGGGGACAATCGCATTGACTTGGATATTGTAGGGTGCGAGTTCGATCGCCATCGACTTGGTCAACTGGATAAGTGCGCCCTTGCTCGCGGCATACGAGGGCGCGATTCCATTACCGAAGCGCGAGTACTCACTCGCGATATTTATAATCTTGCCGGCGCGACGCGTAGCCATCGCTTGCGCGGCAATCTGCGACAACAGAAAGCTCGAATTTAGATTCGTTTCGATCACGCGATCCCAGCTTTCCGCCGCAACCTTCAGCGAACCACCGGGTAGCGCAATACCAGCATTGTTGACCAGGATGGAGACTGGACCGATCTCGCGTTCGGCCTCCTCAAAGGCAGGCTTGAGTGACGCCCGATCGGTCACATCGATTCTCACCGCATGAGCGCGAGCCCCTGCCGCGCGCAACTCCTCTAGCACCGCATGATTCTTCTTTTCATTGCGCGCGAGAATCGCGATCGCTGCACCCGCCGAGGCCAGGCCGAGCGCGATACCGCGCCCGATCCCGCCGTTACCTCCGGTTACGATCGCCACCCGCCCGTCAAGACTGAATAGTTGCTGGTATGCCATTTCGCCTTCCTCGCTCAAACCCTCTTTCCCTACCGGCCATATTAGCCCCTAGGCGGATCATGCGAAGTGAGTTAGGACTCATTTGTGAGGCCGTGTGGCACTTAGTCGGCGAGCCAGTCGCTTTTGGAGCCTTAGAGGGGGCGCTCCTCGAACCACTCGGCTACTGAACGATCGCGTCACTTCCCAGATCAAGGATGAAGTCCAACCCTTTTCGACGATGCTCGCGCTTAAAGCTGTTGACGATGTCTCAATTTCTCGTCGTTGATGCACTTTTTCTAAAACGCTACCGCTGCAACGGATGTTTCACGTGAAACATCCGTTGCAGCGGTAAAGAAGCGTCGGATCTTTGCGAACCTCAGATAAATGATCCTCAAGAGAAATTTATCGTTCATTCCGGCTTCATCAATCGATGAATCCGTTGAGTGAACTACTCATCGAAGTGCCAAGTGTTGGCGGCGGTGCCGGAGATTTTCCAGCGGGGGACGACAATCTTCGGATCGTTCGTTTCCTCATAGATCACCTCGCACGGCAGGCCGATGGCGGTTTCCGCTTCGTCATTCATCAGCACGCCGGCGATCCGGGTAACGGTACCATCCGATTCACGGCAGTCATCTAGCTCAATGATCGCGACGACATACGGTGCTGTATTGACGAAGGCGCCGAGAATCGGTTGCGTCACCACTACGTAACTGTATAGGACGCCCTTGCCAGTGGTCTCAAACCATCCAATGTCCATCGAGGCGCATCTGGCGCAGGCAGGAATCGTCGGTGGAAACCATTTGTGACCGCACTTATTACATTGGCGAACTAAGTATTTGTGCTGCGTGGTGGCAGCCCACCATTCGGCAGTATCGAAATCGGGTAAGATACGCAGGCGCGAATAATCGATTGGTCCAGGCATGTGAGTAATCCTCAGATAACAAGTTGGAAAGCGGTTGCTCAGGCGGCCATGCCGCGAAGGATCAAGCAACTCGCCATATTTTCCCATCCCCAGGCCATCCCGCAGCAGATGCGCGCGCTGCGAAGCTGGCGGCATCCGGCATTGCGGTCGTAGGTGTGCTTGCCCTGAGCCCAATCGGGACAAGCATCGTCCGCGCGATGGCGCAGTTGGCGGACGTTTTCGATGACCATCTGGACGCCGTGCGTATAACCTTCCGAGAGATGCCCGCCGGAAAGATTGCTCGGCAGCTCGTGATCGATCTTGAGCCGCCCGCCTTTGACGAAATCACCAGCCTCGCCTTTGCCGCAGAAGCCGTTGGCTTCGAGCTGAATCAAGGTGGTGAAAGTGAAGGCGTCGTAACAGGAGACGAAATCAACGTCTTGGTGGGCGATCCCGGCCATCCCAAATGCGCGCTTCCAGCCGTAGTTTCCCGCTACATAATGTATCTCGGGTCGCGAATAGTTCCAGTTGGGGCTGTCGGTCAGAGTGCGCGCGTAACCGCCCATGATAAAAACCGGCGGATGCTTCAGGTCGTAAGCTCGTTCGCGCGAGGTGATCACGATCGCGGCGGAGACGTCAGTTTCCTGGCAGCAGTCGAGGAGGCGGAACGGTTTCGAGACCCATCGCGACCGCTGATGGTCTTCAAGCGTAATCGGCGAGCGCTGAATGGCCTTGGGATTGAGACTTGCGTGGTAGCGATGGGCGACGGCAATTTCGGCGAAGGCCTTGGTGGTGCATCCGGTATCACGCAGATAGCGCATCGCAGACATCCCGAAGCGCTGGGCAGGCGTGGTCCATCCCCAACTCATGTTGAATTGGTTATCACCTTCGGCGGTAGCGGCGGAGGCTGGCCCGCCCGGAGCCTGACCTCCCATCCGGCGTCCCGAGCGCCCATTCATGGAACGGAAGCAAACTATGGTCCTGCAATAGCCAGCCTCGAGTAAACCAATGGCGTGAGCGACGAGAGCTTCGGTACTGGAGCCGCCGCCGAGGATATCGACTGCATAATTGAGCCGCATCCCAAGGGCGGTCGCGACGTGCGGCGAGGTAGTGGAATCGCCGGTCTGATAGCTGGTGAGGCCATCAACGTCCTGCGGCCTTAGGCCGGCGTCAGCGATCGCCTTGTTGATGGCCTCGCATGCCATCGAGAGGGTGGTGCGGTTGGAGGGACGCATGTGCGGCGTCTCGCCAACGCCGACGATGCAATATTTGTCAGTCAAAGATCCCATTTCGACCTCAGGGGTTCAGATTTGAGCTAGATAGCTCACTTACTGCATCGTCGGCCAATTCAGATTCTTAGTCGCGACGCTCGGAAGCCTCGCGCGCGCAGGGCCTAGCAGGCGAGGCGCACGCGATACAGTATGTTCAGTCAAGGCACTTGTCTGGGCCTCTAGCGCCAGCAGTAACGCCGATGGCGCAAAGCCGTCAAGAAATATCCAGTGAAGCTTTAGGCCCGGTCGGCGGAGGCGCGATCGATCAGTTCGTGGGCGGCGCGGAGGAATTTGTCGTTGGCGGTATCCCCCCCCAGCATCCGGGCGATTTCGGCGGGACGATCTGAAGTTTGGAGCGTCGCGACGCGGCTGCGCGTGTTGCCGCGACGCTCCTCTTTCTCGACGACGAAATGACTGCCGGCGAAGGCCGCGATTTGCGCGAGATGCGTGACACATAGCACCTGATGGAAGCGCGCCAGCTCCTTGAGCTTGCGGCCGACGATGGCGCCGACGGCGCCGCCGATACCTGCGTCAACCTCGTCGAAGATGACGGTAGCGACGCCGCGACGCTGGGCCTCGAGGCGCTTAAGGGCGAGCATCACTCGGGAAAGCTCGCCGCCCGAGGCTGCTTTGGCGAGCGGCAGGGGCGGCTGGCCGAGATTGGGCGCGAGGAGAAATTCGACGGCGTCGGAACCGTCGGGGCCGAGGGCGATGCCGTCGCGGACGATGGCGTCGTCGCCAGCGGGGAGCGGTGCGAAGCGGGTCGCGAAGACCGCACTGCGCATCCCGAGCGTCTTGAGCTCGGCTTCCATACGCCGCTTGAGTTCTTTGGCGTCGCGACTGCGGCGAGCGCTCAGGTCGCGAGCGCGGATGATGAGGTCGTCGAGGATGGCGGCGCGCTCGGCTTTGAGGGCCGTACGATTTTCGTCGAGGGTTTCAAGTTCTGCGATTTCGGCCTGCGCACGTTGCATCGCTTCGAGTGCGGAATCGAGGGTGCCGCCGTACTTACGCTTGAGGCGGGTCAGCTCCTGCAGCCGCGTCTCCAACTCCTCGAGGCGGGCGGGGTCGGCCTCGACGCGAGCGCCGTAGGCCGAGAGCGCGCGCGCTGCCTCTTCGAGGTTGGCACAGGCAGTGGTGATTAGTTCGAGCGGCGCATCGAGCGTGGGATCAAGGGCGGCGGCCTCGGCGAGTTTGGCCTGAACGCCCGCGATTATATCGATGGCTGCGGTTTCGCCGCCGTAGAGCGCCTGCTCGGATTCGTCAGCGGCAGAGGCTAAGCGAGTGGCGTTGGCGAGGACGTTGCGAGCGGCGATCAGCTCCTCGTCTTCACCGGAACGGAGAGCGGCACGCTCGAGCTCGGCGGAACGAAAGCGGGCGATCTCGAGGCGTTCGCTCCGCTCGGCCTCGCGTCGTTCGAGTTCGCGGAGGCGATTTTGCAATTCGCGGGCGCGTTGGAAACGTTCACGATATGCTGCCAATTCGACGTCGAGCCGGGCGTGACGGTCCAGAATTTGGAGATGGCTGTCGCGTTGCAAGAGAGTCTGCTGATCGTGCTGGCCGTAGATTTCGACCAGCGCCTCGCCGAGGCGCGCGAGCGTCTGGACGGTGACCATCGAATCATTGACCGTGACGCGTGAGCGGCCGCCCTCAGCGATGACACGGCGAATCAAAAGCTCGCGGGGATTGTCTTCGGTGAGCCATTGCTCGGCGTCGGCAGGTGGCGCCTCACCTTCAAGCTCGAAGACAGCCTCGACGACGGCTTCCTTGGCCCCGGCCCGAACCATTTCAGGAGAGGCACGGC
>Ga0335074_10014825_pt1 | contig 10932 bp, 12 predicted proteins | sample Lox_Sample_23_FD_206715 | JGI IMG/M metagenome (GOLD analysis project Ga0335074, IMG submission 206715) | Soil microbial communities from Loxahatchee National Wildlife Refuge, Florida, United States - Lox_Sample_2.3 | ecosystem: Environmental > Terrestrial > Soil > Wetlands | place: USA... | reverse complement strand
CCGGCGGCGCGGCTGCCGTGGCGGCCGCGCCCAGCGCCGGGTCCCCGTCGAGGATCTGCTGATGCAGCCGCCGCAGCCCGGGGCCTGGTTCCACCCCGACCTCGTCGATCAGCACCTGGCGGGCACGACGGAACGCCGCCAGGGCGTCGGATTGCCTTCCGTCGCAGTACAGGGCGAGCATCAGCAGGCCGTGCAGCCGTTCCCTGAGGGGCTCGGCGGCGACAAGCGCCAGCAGTTCGGGCAGCACGTCCGACGGCCGGCCGCAAAGCAGGTCCGCCTCGATCCGCGCCTCGAGCGCCTGCCACCGCAGCTCCTCCAGCCGCGGCACGTGGCGCACCACGAGGCGGTCGCAGGGCACGTCGGCCAGCGGCTGGCCGCGCCACAGCGACAGCGCGTCCCGCAGCTCGCGGGCTGCCTGCTCGCGTCGGCCAGCCTGCAGTGCATCGCGGGCCCCGGCGACTGCCGTCTCGAACCGCGCGATGTCCACCTCGCCGGGAGGAATGCGGAGCAGGTAGCCGTCGGCCTGCGTGGTGACGAGCGTGCGGTCGGCGTCGTCCAGCGCCTGGCGCAGACGCTTGACGTAGTTGTGCACGGTGCCCCGCGCCGAGGGCGGCGGGCCGGCCTCCCACAGCAGGTCGGCTAGTTCGTCCGCGGGAAGTGCCCGTCCCGGGCTGAGCAGTAACGCCGCCAGCAGCACCCGCTGCTTTCCTGCGGGGATCGGCACCGCCGCATCGCCCCGTCGCACCAGCAAGGGCCCGAGCAGGCCGAACCGCGGCTCGAGCGCCATCGTCCGCATCTCCCCTCACGGCCCACGCGTGCGTTCGCGCCCGCCAATCCTAGGCGGTTCTTCCTTAACGCCCGGGCAAACGGTGACAAAGGGCGGCACACTTGGGGCCCTCTTCATCACCACGGGAGCGCGCCATGCGGAGAAACAGGAAAATAATGACAGCCGCCATTGCGGCGATCGCCGCCTGCGGGCTCGGGATCACACCCGCGGCCGCGGCCGTAACCGGGCCCGCGGCGCCCGCGGCGGTATTCGGCTCGGCTCAGGGCACGCACTGCACGACCATTAAGTCGCCGGCCCCCGTGCGGTTCGGCGTGATCTGCGTCGGCGTGGTCGAGCGCGGCCCGCTGTGGCGAGCCGAGGTGAGCTTCGAGGTCGGTACCGGACGGCTGCGCGAGGTTTCGGTCAGGAACCTGAGGCTCATGGTGGCGGGCAGCGTCAAGGAGAGGACCGGCCGGGTTCTCAAGGGCGCTACGGGAAAGACCAGCGTCGTCCCCTCGAACTGGTTTGATGACGATCTGCTGCACGTTTACGGGCGCGGATCGGTTATCAACGCGTGCGTCGTCTGGGCCGACGGCGCCAGGGCCTGCACCGGAAACTACTGGTTCTACAGCCAGCGCGTCCGCTTCTGATCCGGCACAGACGAACTGCCGCGCGCCGGCAGTCCGGCGCGCGGCAGTCGCGGATCAGCTGGACCGGGGCTATCCGGTCACTGCGATTGCCAGACGTTGTACCAGTGCGTGTTCGACTTGGTCCCGAACGCGCCCAGGTACGGAGAGCCCTTGACTCTGCCGAGCACGTAGGACGCGCTGTTGAAGGGGTGCGGCATGGCCGGGTTGACGGTGACCAGGTTCTCGCTCTCGCGGGAGTTGTTGGTGATCTTCACCATGTAGCTGTTGTAGACCTGGGGAGCGGCGACGGTGCCGTGCACAATGTTGTCGTACTGGCGCTGCGACCAGGCTCCCGACCAGGTCGCATCCTCCGTCGACACGAACGTCAGCCCGGGAAGCTTCTCGGTCTGGGCGATCGTGTACTTGTTCAGCGAGATGACCGAGGAAGCGGAGAACCCGAAGTCGGGCTCCTCGTCCAGCATGATGCCGGCCCAGTAGGTCTTGGCGCGAGACGCCGCCCTGGACTCGACGTAGCGGATCAGCGAGTGGATCATCGACTTGTAGGACGCGAGGCTGGCGCAATGTGACTGCGGGCTGAACTCGCTCCAGACCGGCTTCTTCGCCTTGACGTACCTGAGCGTGGCCCGCTCGACGGAGCTGAAGGAATACAAGCAGCGTCCCGAGCCCACCCCCTCGACCACGACGCCCTGGGACGACCGGGTGTTGAAGACGCTCGGGCGCCAGTCAAGGAAGTGATGGTTCGGCTTGGGTGACTGGGCGAAGGCAAGCGAGGCCGGCCCGGCAACCGCCCACAGCCCGCCGAGGGCGATGGCGGTGATTGCTATGGCCCGGCGCCCGCGCCAGGCCGGCTTGATGTGTCTCACAGTCATGTCAGTTCTCCGTTTCGGCCGAGAATCGGCCATTGGCGAGGTTAAAACTCAACTGCTGTCCGCCGACGTCCAGAATCAGCGCCGTGCCATTGATGGCGAGAATGGTGGCCCCGCCGGTGATCCCAGCCGGCTGAAACCATTGCCAGCGCGCGTAAGCGGCGGGGTTGCGCACGCCCGCGGCGCAGGAGGCGTTGCCGCCGCACCGCAGGACCCCGACGTTGGCGGAGCCGGCCGCCCCGCCCACGGTGGTCAGGACCCAGTCGGTGCCGACGAGCACGCAGTCCCGGATCGTCCGGTCCGAGACCGCGGCGGTCGCCGCCGCGGAGCCCTGCTGCGACCAGGCGCCGCAGGACCTCGGCGAGTGCGTGGCGCTGGCAGCCCTGTTGGCTGCCGGGTTGTTCGCCGAGCCCGCGCGAGCGGCGTTCCCGGCCGACCACGCCCCGAGCGATGCAACGAGGATGAGGACCGCGCCGGCGGCGAGTGCGATCCGCACCTTTCGCGAGCTACCGTTACCCATTGACCCGCCTCTCCCGAGTCCGCGCCGGCTTGTTTCCAGCGGCTCGACGATGGCGGTCGTCGCTGGCGCCGGGCGGGCGCGCGAGTGCTAGCGGGGCGCTAGCGGGCACTGCTACCGGGTTGGGCCGGCCCAAAGCCCGCGTGCCAGAAGCGGTACGGCACAATGGGGCGCGGTACTACTGGGCGTAGGAGATTACTGGGCTGTAGGAGAGTTGCACCGTGTTCCGGCTGCCGAGCACAGCGCGACGCGCCGTCGCCGGCGCGGCGGTGGCGGCTGCCGTGGCACTGGCAGCCGCGGCCTGCGACGGCGGCGCGACCGCTCAGGACACCGCGGTCGGCAACGGCAGCAGCTTCGTCGCCGGCAGTTACGGCACCACCCAGTACCAGCCAGGGTCGCGCCCGCAGGCGCCGAAGGTCTCCGGGTCCACGCTGACCGGCAGCCGGTTCGCCCTGTCCGCCGACCGGGGCTCGGTGGTCGTCATGAACTTCTGGGGCTCGTGGTGCACGCCATGCCGGGAAGAGGCGCCGGTCCTTGCCCAGTTGGCACGGAACTTCTCCGGGCCTCGCGTACGGTTCATCGGTGTGGACATCAGGGACGACCCGGCCAGCGCCGAGGCGTTCATGCGCAACTTCCGGATCGGCTACCCGAGCCTGAACGACCCGAACGACGCGGTCGCGCTGGACTTCAGCGGGACGCTGCCGCCCGTCGGCATCCCGACCACGCTGGTGATCGACCGGACCGGCCGGATCGCGGCCCGCATCATCGGCCCGGTGTCGTATAACGGCCTCAAGGCGCTGATCAAGCAGGTCTCGGCGGAACGCACGTGACCGGCCTGCGCACACCCCCCGACACCGGGCCGGCCACGCCGCCCGGCGACGACTTCGCCGAGCCCGAGGCAGCGGCCCAGGCCATCGCCAGGAAGCCGGGCGTCCGGCTCGGGGTCGCGGGCTGGCTGCGCTGGGGCTGGCGCCAGCTGACCTCGATGCGGACCGCGCTGGTCCTGCTGTTCCTGCTGGCGGCCGGGAGCATCCCGGGGTCGCTGCTGCCGCAGCAGGGCACCAACCCGGCCGCGGTGTCGCAGTACTACTCCTCGCATCCGGTGCTGGCCAAGGTGTTCGGCGGCCTGTCGCTGTTCAACGTGTTCGGCGCGCCCTGGTTCGCCGCGATCTACCTGCTGCTGTTCACGTCCCTGGTCGGATGCGTGCTGCCGCGCACGCTGCGCCTGGTCGGCTCGGCCCGCCAGCCCCCGCCGAAGGCGCCCCGGCACCTGGATAAGCTCCCGTTCTCGGCCAGCTACGCGGCGGCGGGCGAGCCAGAGGCGGCGCTGCAGGCCGCGGCTGCCGTGCTGTCCGGCAAGCGGTTCCGGGTCCGCACCGGTCCCGGCTGGGTCTCGGCCGAGAAGGGCTACCTGCGCGAGGTCGGCAACCTGCTGTTCCATCTCGCGCTGCTGGGCTGCCTGGTGTCGATCGGCCTGGGCGGGCTGTTCGGCTACAAGGCCGACCGGCTGCTGGTGACCGGCACCTCGTTCGACAACACCATCACCGCGCTGGACGAGTTCCATCCGGGGCGCATGGTCTCCCCTGGGGACCTGCAGCCGTTCACCGTGTCCTTGAGCCACTTCAGCGCGTCGTACGTCACGTCGGGGCCCCTGCTCGGCCAGCCGTCGGCGTTCAACGCCGCGATCCGCTACTCGGACACGCCGGGCGGGCCGACCAAGCCCTTCACGCTGAGCGTCAACCACCCTCTGGTGGTGGATGGCACCCGGGTGTTCCTGATCGGCCACGGGTACGCCCCGACGTTCCGGATCACCGACGGCACCGGGCACGTCGTCTTCTCGGGTGCGGACCCGTTCATCCCCGTGGAGACCTCCGGGCTCACCTCCGAGGGCGCGATCAAGGTCCCGGACGCGCAGCCGCAGCAACTGGGTTTCATCGGCGTGTTCCTGCCCACCGCTGTGGACGCCGGCGGCCAGCTCGAGTCGAGGTTCCCCGCGCCGCTGAACCCGATGGTCAGCCTGGTCTCGTACGCCGGCAACCTGAACATGAACTCCGGTCCCTCGCAGTCGGTGTATTCGCTGAACACCTCGGGCCTGCACCGGCTGCCGATCGACCCGCGGCCGCTGTCCGTGGGCCAGTCGATGAAGCTTCCCGGTGGGCTGGGAACGCTCACCTACACCGGGTACCAGCAGTGGGTCAGCCTTGCGATCACCTACGATCCCGGGCAGCTGCCCGCCCTGGTGTCCGGGATCGCGGTCCTCGCCGGGCTGCTGCTGTCCTTCTTCGTCCGCCGCCGCCGGGTGTTCGTGCGCGCCGAGGCGACCGGATCGGGCGAGACCGCTGTCGAGGTCGGCGGGCTGACCCGCTCCGACGCGGCCGGCGGTTTCGAGGACGAATTCTCCAGTTTGGTCGCTGACGTCAGCGGCCAGGCCGCTAAGGAATGAGGCTCGCATGCCTGTCAACACCGGACTCGCCGACGTCAGCAATGACTTCCTGCTGGCCGCCGTCGTCATCTACGCACTGGCGATGCTGGCCTTCGCCTGCGACTTTGCGTTCGGGAAGAAGCCGGTGAAGGCGGCAGCGGCGGCGCGGGTGCCCGCGCTGGTCGGCGTCGCGGCCGGGTCCGGCGAGCCGCCGGCCAGCAGTGTGCGTGCCGGTGACGGGCCGGCCGGCGGCGGGCCGGCCGGCGGCCCCGCCGTCGTGACCGCTGGCCGGAAGGGTGTCGGCCGGTGGGTCGCCGCCGCGGTGGCGCTGGTCTGCCTCGGCCTGACCGCCCATATCACCGGGGTGGTGCTGCGGGGCGTCTCGGTGCACCGGCTGCCCTGGGGCGACATGTACGAGTTCGTGACGGCGCTCACCTGCGTGGCCGTCGCGTTCTTCCTGGCCGCGATGATCCGCTACCGCGCCTACTATCTCGGGCTGTTCGTCATGGTCGCGGTCGTGCTGGTGCTGGGGCTGGCCGAGACCGTCATCTACACCCCGGCCGGGCCGCTGGTGCCGGCGCTCCAGTCGTACTGGCTGGCCATCCACGTGACCGCGATGACGCTGGCCACCGGGGTGTTCTTCGTGGCCGCCGTGGCCGGGATCACATACCTGTTCGTCGACCGGCACGCCCGCCGGGTCGCGGCCGGGCGCCCGGCGGGCTCGGACGGCATCCTGCGGCGGCTCCCTGGGCCCGAGGCGCTGGACCGCCTCGCCTACCGGACGGTCGTGTTCGGCTTCCCGATCTGGACCTTCGGCGTCATGGCCGGCGCGATCTGGGCCGACCGGGCCTGGGGCAGCTACTGGAGCTGGGACCCGACCGAGACGTGGGCGTTCATCACCTGGGTGGTGTACGCGTGCTTCCTGCACGCCAGGGCGACGGCGGGATGGCGGGGCCGGCGCGCCACGGTCATCCAGCTACTGGGCTTCGGCTGCCTGATCTTCAACGTGCTGGTGATCAGCCTCGTCGTCCCCGGGCTGCACTCCTACGCCGGGCTGACCTGATCAGCGCCCGTCGTCGTCGCGGGCGTCCCGGATCCGGCGGGTGAGCTCCTGCAGGAACTCGTCATCGTCGTCGGGGCCCGTCGGCCGCTGCGCCGCTTCGGTGGCCGCGGGCGCGCCCCGGCCGGAGGCCTCGAAGCCCGGGTCCATGGCCCGGCCCGCCGGGTGGCGCCTGAGGGCGTCCTGCTGGCTGAACGTCGGCCCGTCCAGGAGGTTGCGGGGGAACTCGAGCCGGCTGCGCCGGTCCGGCCGCCCGGCCACCAGCCAGGCGGTGGCCCCGAAAACGGAGAAGAACACGATGATCGCTGCCCAGGCCGGTTTCGTGAGGCTGCGTACGTCATATCGAGGTGTGACCGCAACATCGATCAGGCATGGCACTACAAAACCGACCGTGACCAGCCCAAAGAGTACGCCCACCAGCAACATGGCCGCAGCCTAGCTCCTGTCTGCCCAGCTCGCGCCCAATTTTGGCCGAGTCATCCACCCTCGTCCGGACAGGCCGTAATAGATCTCGTTCAGTGACGCCTTAGGAGGATCGCCGGATCCGTCGTAGCCTGGCGGCCTGTCGATCCAGGGAGATGCGGTATGCGGCTGCGGTTACTCGATCGCGTCCGTCGTTCACGCCGGCGCCGCCAGGGGGACGAGACCGGGGCCAGGAAGCGGCCCGACCCGGCCGCCGGCCCCGCGCCGGGGTCCGCGGTCGTCCCGCCGGGAGCTCATCGAAGGACCGCCAGGCCAGCCGCACCGGCCTCCCTGGCCGGCGGCGCTTCCGGCGCCACCGGCCCGTCCGGGACGGCCCAGTCCGGGGGAGCCGGCGGTTCGCCGGGCGGGGTGGCCGCGGGTTCCACGCCGCCCCCGGCGCGGACCGGGCAGCCCGGCGGTCACGCGCTGCCGCGCCGGTGGGGGATCGCCCGGGCGGCCACCCGGGCGGAACCTAAGACCGGGCAGGGGGCGCAGACAGGGCGAACGGCGCAGACAGCGCAGCGGAGCGCGGGGGCGGACGCGAGCGCCGAGGCGGCCAGGACACAGGCCCGGGCCGGCTCCCGCCAGGCCGCCGCAGCGCGGCCGCCGTGGTACGAGATCGCGCAGACCAACCGGACCGCGCTGGGCCGCAGGCACTGCGGGCGCCTGGAGCCGCTGGTGCACCGGGAGTGGCCGCAGGACGTGGCGCCGCCCGCCGAGGTGGTACGGGCCGTCGACCGTCTGGCCGAGCTGCCGCAGCTGATCAAGTCCAGGCTCGCGCAGGGACTGGACGCGATCTACGTCGGCCTGGGCGGCGTCCCGGACCTGGACGACATGGGCCGCCTGCACGGGGTGCCGCTGCCGTCCGGACGGGCTACCTGGGACGCGTGCGCCGGCGCGTACGGCGAGCGCAAGATCATCGTCGGGTCGCGGCCCTCGCCGTCGCCGGACGTCATGTGTCATGAGATCGGGCACGCGCTGGACGACATCGACGGCGAGGGCGACGAGTGGCAATCCGACTCGGCGGACTTCCAGTCGCTTTACGATCAGTGCCGGCCGCATATGGTCAGCGCGTTTCACCGGCAGCCTGGCCTGCTCGGCCGCCGGGAGTTTTTCGCGGACGCCTTCGCGGCGATCGCGTCCCGGCAGCGGCCGGCCCTGGTGGAAATGCTCGGCGGCGACACGAGGGCGGCCCTGAACGTGATGCTTTACTTCAACGTGCGCTACGGCATCTAGGGTGGACTCGCGATGTACGTAATACGGCTGCCCAACGGCAATCTGCTGGTGCCCGAGTCGGTCATAGCCGACGCCGGCACGATCATCAGCGACGCCTACGTGGAGATCGGGCCCGACGACGCGGACTACGAGCGTCTCGCCGAGCAGGCCCTGACCCAGGAAGAGTTCGATGAGCGGCGCAGGCGCTGGCAGGAGGGGGACGAGTCGCTGCGCCGGCAGTTCCTGGACTTCCTGGCCCGCCGCGGCCAGCCAGCCGGGGGCGGAAACACTGGAGGGGGAAACAGCGGAGCTGGGAACGGCGACGGAAGCGGCTGACCAGGCCGGTGTCCGCCTCGCTAGCGGGCCGGCTCGCCGCTCGTCGCGTCGTCGCCCAGCAGCGCCCGTACCTCTGATTCCCGGAACCGCCGGTGCCCCCCCGGCGTGCGGATGCTGCTGATACGGCCAGACGCCGCCCAGCGCGTGACGGTCTTCGGGTCCACCCGGAACAGGGCCGCGACCTCACCCGGAGTAAGCAGCCGCTCACTATTCCCGTCCATTCTCGCTACCCCTCCTGATCTTCATGGAGCCTGTCCTAAGTGTTGCGACAAGAACGGTTTTTATCCCTAGTTTCCGGAAAATCTGGTCTGGGGATTTCCCTGTGCCCGGCCGTCACGGCGGACCCGCGTGGAGCGGGAGCCCGGGCGTTCATAAACTTGGTCTGTCATGCGTGCCACATTCGCTTACACCGCCGCGAGAATCCTCATCTTCGCGGCCATGTTCGGGCTGCTCTGGCTGATCGGCGTCCGGGGCTTCGCCGTGTTCGGCCTGGCCCTGATCATCAGCGGGATCCTCAGCTTCGTCGTGCTTTCGCGGCAGCGCGACGTGATGTCAGGGGCGCTGACGTCACGGCTCGGCAACTTCCGCCAGCGGCTCGATGAGGGCACGCGGGCCGAGGACGACGACTGATCGCTAGCTGGCCTCGGCCGGCAGCCAGCCCCCCGACGTGAGCAGCTTCAGCACGGCCTCGGTGGACTGCTCGCGCGTCGTCGCCGACGTGTCGATGGTCAGGTCGGCGTCGAGCGGTTCCTCGTACGGGTCGGAGATCCCGGTGAAGTGGTCGATGATCCCCGCCCGCGCCTTCGCGTACAGGCCCTTGCGGTCGCGTGCCTCGCACACCTCGAGCGGCGTGGCGACGTGGATCAGCAGGAAGTCGCCGACCTCGGAGACCATCTGCCGGACCCGGGCCCTGGCCGCCGCGTAGGGCGCGATCGGCGCGCAGATCGCGATGCCGCCGTGCCGGGCCACCTCAGCGGCGACGAACCCGATCCGGGCGATGTTCAGGTCCCGGTCGGCCCGCGAGAACGTCAGGCCGGCCGACAGCAGCTGCCGTACCTGGTCGCCGTCGAGCAGCGAAACCCGCCGGTCGCCCCGCTCGGCCAGCACGTCGGCCAGGTCGCGGGCGAGGGTGGACTTGCCCGAGCCGGACAGCCCGGTCAGGAACAGCACGAACCCGCGCCGCGCGCGCGGCGGGCGGGCGCGGCGCAGCTCGGCGGCCACAGCCGGCGGGGTGAACCACGCGGGCACGTCGGCGCCGGCGTCCAGCAGGTCGCCGAGCTCGTCGGGGGACAGATCCTCCTGCTCGGTGCCCGCGTCGATGAGCCCGAGCGGCCGCCACACCTCGGCCACCCGGTCGTAGGCCCAGTCGCCCGCCCGGACCACGGGGATCGGGACGCCCGCCCCGCCGGCCACGTCGGCGGCGGCTGCGTCGATCATCAGGTGCGTCGCCCCGTACGCGGCGGCGACCAGTGCCCGCGCCGCGACCTCGCGCTCGGGGCCGACGCCGGACTGGGTGCCCCGCTGCGCCAGTGGCACCGGGATGACCGTGGTGCCGGACGGGAGGTTGGCCGCCGCGGCGAGCACCGCGCGGATCAGCGCGTCGGGCCTGGTCACCACGTCGGCCGGGCCCGCGGTCAGCGGGAGCAGGAGCAGTCGCGCCTTGAGCTGGCCGGCCATGTGCCGGAGCTGGCCGATCTGCCGGCTGTGTACCGGGCCCCGGGTGGCGTAGGCGAGCACCGGGGCGTCGCCGAACGCCGCGCGCGCCTCACCCGGCGCGACCATGAGCCGCCGGAAGGGGCCGTGCTCGGGCTCCTTGAGGCCGGTCACCGGGCCCGCCAGCCGCACCATCGCCTGGCCGGCCCCGCGCCCGGGGCGCGGCGGGAGCTCGCCGCGCTCGGCGATGTCGAGCAGCGCCAGCGGCGTGCCCTCGGGATCGGCCAGCACGACCCGCTGCGCGTCGGCCGGCAGCGCGTCCTCGCGCACGTCGAGCGTGACCGGAACCGGCCAGGGCGCTCCGTCGGCCAGCGCCGCGTTCTCGATCACGGCGGCGGCGTCGGCCGCGCCCATGAACCCGGTCAGCGGCGCGAACACCCCGGACAGCAGCAGCTCGACGTCCCCGAGCTGCGCCTCGTCCAGGGTGATCGACGGCACCCCCATGAGGTCAGCGGACATGTCTGTCTTAGCCTCAGCAGTCATCGACCCCTCCGTGGCCGGCACCCCGCCGTGCCCGGCCTCCCTGAGGCTACAGCACCCGCGCGTACCCGCATTCCGGCCTGCGGATGACGTAGCGCAGCTCGTCGTGGCCCGAGGTCAGCCGTCCCCGGGACAGGCTGGCCACGAGCCTGCTGGCCAGCAGCAGCCCCGGCGGCCTGCGCCGGCCAGGCAGCAGGTTGACCGTGTGCCGCTGGGCGATCACCAGGCCGCGGCGCGGCGCGTAGGACTCCAGGCCGCGCTCGGACACCAGGCGCTCGTAGACCGCGGGGAACGGGCCGGTCTCGCCCGGCCGCGCGCGGCGCCAGACCAGCGCGCGCACCGGCCGCGGCAGCACCCGGTCCAGGAATCCCGCCGCGCTGTCGCGATCGGTGCTCTGCAACAGCAGCAGCCCGCCGGGCTTGAGCATCTCGACCAGGCGGTCGAG
>Ga0335074_10014824_pt1 | contig 10932 bp, 8 predicted proteins | sample Lox_Sample_23_FD_206715 | JGI IMG/M metagenome (GOLD analysis project Ga0335074, IMG submission 206715) | Soil microbial communities from Loxahatchee National Wildlife Refuge, Florida, United States - Lox_Sample_2.3 | ecosystem: Environmental > Terrestrial > Soil > Wetlands | place: USA: Florida... | reverse complement strand
CCGAGATTTTCGCGGAGCTGCGTGGTGCCTGTCGAGGCGAGAGGGCAGTTCGGCGTAGAGCTGGTGCACGGGACGTTCGAGACGGGATTAATGACCTCGTTGAAGAAAAACGTTCCGCGAAGTTCGAGGCGCTGGGTGAGCGTATGAACGTCGACGCCTGTTTCGCCGCCGGTAAGCCTCTCGGCGCGCAGAGCGGAATTCGCATCGGTGGTGACGGTGCCCTGACGGAACGAGCGATAGAGCTCGTTGAGAGTAGGCGCACGAAAAGCGCGGTAGGCAGACGCGGACCACGACACATGATCGTTAAATTGATGAAGAAGGGTGGCGCGCGGATCAAAGGCGTCGTACGAGCGATTGGCGAAAGGCGTATTCGTGGCGGGCGGCGGAGGAGTGAACGGAACGCTGTAGAGCGTCGCGTCGAAGTTGCTCCAGTGATCGTACCGGCCGCTGAGAGAAAGCAGCCAGCGCGGCGCGAGCTGCAGGATGTCCTCGCCGAAAACTCCGACGGTGCGCTGGTGCCCACCGGCGGAGGTGTCCTTTTTTGCGGTAAGGAGGATTTCGTCGCTGCGGCCGATTTCTTCGTGCTCATCCAATCCAGCGACGAGCGTTTGGCGCGACCCAACCGAACGAGTCCAGACGGCGGAGACGCCGATGCCTTGCGCGGGGACCGTTTGCTTGTCGGTAGGCGTTTCGCTATCGCGATTGGCAGCGACCGAGGAGAAGCCCTGATGGTAGGTCTCGAAATCGCCGTACGAGCGCAGGGTGAGCGAGCCGAAATTGCCGAGGTGAAGGTCCGCGCCGAGGACTCCTTGGCCCATGCGGATGCTGTTGGTCTGATAAGGCGTGCCATTGTTGCGCGAGTCGTCAAAATACAAGCCGCGCGCGAAAACGTCGTCGCCCGAGCCGAACTTGCGGCCGATCGTGAGGTCGGCGGTACCGTGCTCCGAGTTCGCCATACGATCGATTGTTCCGCGGTCCTCAGCTGGGACAAGGTAGTAGCCGTCGGTATGAAATACCTCCCCGCCAAATGTGGAGTACCAGCCGTTTTTTTCACCCCCGGCCCAGAGGGAAAGATCCGGCGTGTTCTGATTGCCGTAGGACGTCTCGATCGAGAGGCCGGCGGGCACGGCAGGGCGCGTCAGAAACTGAATGACGCCGGAGAGCGCCTCGCTTCCGTAGAGACTCGATGCGCCTTCCTGAGCGACCTCGACGCTGGCGATGGATTCCGCAGGGACTCGATCCCAGTAGACCCACGAGCCAAAGGGATCGTTGAGAGGAACGCCGTCCTCGAGGACCAGCGCGCGGCTTGATCCGCTGCCGCTGCCGAGGCCGCGCAGCGACACGCCCAGCGTGGTCGGATTGGCGATGCGGCTGCTGGAACGGCGGAAGAGGCTGAAACCGGGAACCTGTCGCAGGGCGTCGTCGAGCGTGAGCGCGGGCGTCTGTTGCAGGTCCTGCCGCGTGAGCTCAATGTCGCTCACGGGAGAATCGCTGAGACGAGTCGCTGTGCGTGCCGCCGTCACAATCACCTGCTGATTCACCGAAAGCGGCTTGAGGACGACAGAAACATGCGCGGCAGCGCCGGAAGCGGCAGACCACTGCTGATCGACTTGCTGAAATCCCTTCGCGGTGATAGTGAGAGTACCGGAAGTTTCAGGAATTCCCTTGAATGAGAAGGCGCCCGATGCGTCCGTGACGGTCTGTGTGGAGTAGGATTTTGCCTTCAATTCGACCTGCGCGGCGGGAACGGCGGCGCCGGTCGAATCCTGGACCACACCGTCGACAGTCGTTCCCTGAGCTTGCGCAAATTGCGCGCAGGCGAGTGCCAAAAGGGCACAGACGGCAAAACAGCGCCACGCCGCGGACGTACGCGCGACTCGGATGCCGTTCTGCCACAGGCGACACTCGGCAGCCCGGTGCAATTGCAGTGATTTCATGGGGATGGATTATAGCTTGAGAAGCCGGATTTTCGGCGTTCGCGAGAGGCGGCCACGGATATGCTATCTTGAACGGGGAAGTCCTCTCTCCCAGAGGAGGGCCGAAAATGTCATTGGAGTCGTCCGCGAAACGCCGGAGCGACCGCGTCTCGCTTACTCTGTTGCTCGAAGCGTCAGGAAGAGATACGCAAGGACAGGAGTTCAAGGAGCCGGCGCGGACGCTGCTGATTAATCGGACTGGGGCCGTGATCGTGTTTCCCCGAGAGCTTGCGCCCGAACAGAGGATTCATCTGCGGCGACAGGCAGCCGCGGAGTCGCATCGCGAAACCGACGTCCGGGTGGTGAATCAATTCGGGCACCAGCGCGATGGATATCTCTACGGCGTCGAGATAGAAGACCCATCAAAGGACCTATGGGGCGTCGAATTCCCACCGGTGGCGGAATCGACGGAGGCTGTGGCGCGGATGCTGCTCGAGTGCAACTATTGCCGCAGCCGCGAAGTGGTGTACCTGAATGAACTCGAGCTGCGCGCGTTCGAGACGAATCGTGGGATCGCACGCCACTGCAAGACGTGCCGCGTCCCTAGCATCTGGACGCAGGCGCCGCACGAAGACGAGAAGAAGTTGAACGCGCGCGCGGCTCGCGGCAAAAAGGCGGGCGATGGCGACACCCATCGTCCGGAGGGCGAGCAGCGCGAGCGCCAGCGAATTCGGCTGAAGACGCGGCTCACCGCCTGCATCAGGCAGCCGGGCGCGGATGACGAGCTGGCGGTGTGTGAGGATATTTCGCCGGTAGGAATGTGTTTCCGGAGCAAGAGGCGCTACGACGCCGACACACCTATCGAAGTAGCAGTCCCCTATTCGCCAGATGCGGCGAATATTTTCCTTCCCGCGAGGATCGTGTATTCGGAGGAAATGCCCAAGGCGGGGTTATTTCGCCACGGCACGGAATACCGGCGGGTGGGTCCTCGCGCCAGCTAAAGCAGGAGAAATCTTTCAGCCGACGGAAACGGGAGTACGCTCTCGCGTGCGACGAGCGTGATAGTGCATGGCGATATTCAGATGGACGTTTCCGGCCGGGGTTTCAAAGCAAAGAACCGTCGCTTCGGAATCCTGGCCCGCCTTCGCGCACTGATCTTCAGTGAGTTGCGACGGCGGATACACCTTGAACTGAAATCCGCGATCGTTGAGCTGCGTGACTGCGTTGCCGATCACCATGTTCGCCAGTTCGCAGACGGCCTCGTGAACGAGCGGATCTGAAGGATCGACTTCGGCTCCGTTGAGATAGGTCGCCACCTGAGCAGCGGCGCGAGGCTCCATATCGAGGACGATGCGTCCTTCGATCTGGCCCTTGAATGTGACGACCGCAGCGAGGCCTTTCCGCCGGTAGCCCTCTTCCTCCATGTCGAGGTCCACGATTTTCGCCGGCGCTTTCATCATCACGGCGAGAACCGAATCGAGCGAGCCAATGAAGGGCTGGATCAGGTCCATTCTCATCGGGAGTTCTCCCCTGCGCCGACAGATGCGGTGACGCCGTCGTCGTTAAGCACGTAGCGAATGATTTCGTACAGGGCATCCGGCTTCACGGGCTTCTGAACGAAATGGCGGGCGCCCTTTTGGAGCGCGGCCAAAATGTTGTCCTGGTACCCGACGGACGAGACCATCACGACGCGCGCATCGGGATGCTCCTGGACGATGTGCTCAACCGCCTCGATGCCTTCCATCTGTGGCATGGTGATGTCCATCAAGACGATGTCCGGCTTCGTGCGAGCGTATTCGGTGATGGCGGTGCAGCCGTCGCCAGCTTCGCCGACGAGTTCGCCGCCGAAGGACTCGACCATCTTGGCGAGGCTCTTGCGGGCGAAGACCGAGTCGTCCACGATCAGATAGCGGACCGGCTGGTTATCCTTCTTGCGTGTCAACGGTTCAAATTGTTTCATGACGTTCTCCTTCGCGAAGGCCCTGTTTCGGCGGATTCTTTGGATGCGGAAGCGGTAACTGCTTCATCGGCCGGCCGTTCGACCGCGCACTTGGCCTGCAGCATGGCGCCAAGGGCGGGAAGAGACACGACGCGAGAAGCAAAACCTCGCGCTATGGCCGAGCGGGGCATACTGTCGACGATGCACGTATCGGGGCTCTGGGCAATGGTGAAACCGCCGGAAGCCTGAACCGCGCCAAGTCCGGCCGAACCGTCCTCGCCCATTCCGGTCATCAAGACTGCGATCGATTTGTCGCCAAACTCCTGGGCGACTGAGTGGAAGAGCACATCGACGGACGGACGATGGCCGTTGACGCGTGGCTGGTCGACGAGAATGGCGACGTCGCCATGCTCCATGCGGCGGACTTTGATGTGGCGATTGCCCGGACAGATCAGGGCGCGCCCGGCGAGCAACATATCGCCGGATTGAGCTTCCTTCACTTCGAGCGCGGAAGACTCGTCGAGGCGGCGCGCGAACATTTCCGTAAAGCCCTCCGGCATGTGCTGCACGACGACGAGGCAACCCGGAAAATCCTCTGGAAGCTGCGAAAAAAGATATTGAAGCGCGTTCGGACCGCCCGTCGAGATTCCTACGGCGACGATTCGCGAGGGCCAGCGCGGTTTCGTTGAGAAGGGGCGCGGTTCCTTGCGCTTCACCGAGGGCACCGTAAGGATGAGCTTTGGCGCGCCCGAGGATGCGGCTACTTTGATTTTCAGGGCAAGCTCGAACGCGATCTGCCGGAGGCGGCCAAGCGCAGCGTCTTGCGGCTTGGTGACGAAGTCGAACGCGCCCAGAGAGAGGGCTTTCAACGTGAGCGAAGCGCCTTCCTCGGTGTGCGCGCTGACGACGATCACCGGCACGCGATGCTTGCCCGTGATCTTGCGCAGCATTTCGAGGCCGTCCATGCGCGGCATTTCGAGGTCGAGCGTCACGACGTGCGGGTGCAACTCTTCGATTTTGCGAAGACCGATGAGGCCGTCCATCGCTGTTCCGACGATCTCGATGTTCGGGTCGTCCGCGAGAGCCTGCGGAATCAGCTTCCGCATCAACGCGGAATCGTCGACCACAAGGACGCGGACCTTTTGGCTCATGCGATTGCTCCCACGGCCGGAATTCGCGAGAGGTGCGAAATCACCGCCGGAACATTGAGGATCAGGACCACCGTTCCATCGCCGAGAATGGAAGCGCCGCTCACCAGGGGAGAGGTGACAAGCTGATCCTCGAGAGGCTTTATCACAAGCTCTTCCTCGCCCATCAGGCTATCGACGGCCAGGCCGAAGCGGCGGCCTCCGCTGCCGATCACGATTACGAAGACGCGCTTGGCACGCTCGCTGACAACTTGAGGGCCGAGGCGGTCGAGCCGGACGAGAGTGAGAACTTGTTCACGCAGCTGAAAGACTTCGTGATTATCGACGCGATGAATCTCACCGTCGGTAATGCGGGTGATTTCGGCGACCGAGGCGAGCGGGACGGCGTAGAGGCGTCCGTGAACACGGAACAGAAGCGCCTGAATACTCGCGAGCGTAAGCGGCACGAGCAGGCGGAACGTGGTGCCCTTGCCAGGGTCGCTTTCGATTTCGACCGAGCCCTTGAGCTCATCGAGGGCCGTCTTCACGACATCGAGCCCGACGCCGCGCCCGGAAATTTCCGTGATCTCGTCGGCGGTGCTAAGACCCGGCGCGAACACGAGCTGTAGCGCTTCGGTGTCGTTCAGCCGAAGTGTATCTTCCGAGGAAACGATCCCGCGCTCGATGGCGCGGCGGACGATCTTGTCACGATTAAGCCCGCGCCCATCGTCGGAGATTTCGATTACGACCTGATCGCCATCGTGGTACGCGTTGAGGCTAATGGTGCCGCGAGCCGGTTTGCCAGCGGCCCGGCGCTCTTCCGCCGTTTCGATTCCATGATCGGCGGCGTTGCGGACGACATGAGCGAGCGGCTCGGCCAGCGCGTCGAGGATACCCTTGTCGAGATCGGTATTTTGTCCGCTGATTTCGATGCCGATATCCTTATTGCGGAGCTTGGCGACGTCGCGGACGATGCGCGGGAACCGGCGGAAGAGCTGCTCGACGGGGACCATCCGGATTTTCATCACGGACTTTTGCAACTCGCCAAGCACGCGCGATTGGAAGGAGAGCGCGTCGGAGAATTTCGTTTGCAACGGATCCTTGACGTGACGGCGTTCGAATTCTGCGAGCGCGCGCTGCAGCATGGACTTGCTGATGATCATCTCACCGACGAGATTCATCACCGTATCGATGCGGCCCGCGTCGACACGCAGGGTGTTTTCGGCCGTCGCGTGGGCGAGTCCAGCCGGCACTCCGTGCTCCTGCTCGTGAGCCTCTTCGTCCGCCGATGAAGGGACATTTTCGCGTCCGGGTTTGATTCCGGCGGAGAGAGCCGCGGCCTCCGACTCGAGGAGAATGTCGAGGAGATCGCGCGTGACAGGCTTTGGAGCAGGGATACGCTCGACGGAAATATTGTGAACGACCGAGGGTACGAGGCAGCGGCCGCGGATCCAGTCGACGGACTTCGCGCAAGACAGTGCAGCTTCCATCAGTCGAACGGGCTCGGTGGCCGCGCCGTTGTCCGGATGGATGGCCAGGAGTTTTCCAGCGGCTTCGAGGGCTTTCCGCCCTAATTCATACGCAGCGGCCGGCAGCGGGGTTTCGGGATCGATGTGGAGAGCGACGTTGTAGATTGCCTCCCCGCGGCCGAATGCTTCGGTGATCATGAGGCGTTCGTATTCGTTCCAATCAAACTTGGCTTGGGAAGACTGATCCTGAACCTTCGGCTCGGGCACATCGAGGAGACGGCGGATGCGCTCGCGCAGCGCATCTCCTGCAGGAGATTGGAGCTTGTTCCTGTAAGCAGCGAGCATTTCGTGAAAAGTGTCGGCAGCCGTGAGGACGACTTCAGCGATCGTTGCGGCGTTCCGGTCGGCCAGTTCCGGGGTGAGCACGTCCTCGAGCTCGTGGGCCAGCTCGCTGAGCTGACGAAAACCACAGGCCGCCGAATCGCCCTTGAGGGTATGCACGGCGCGACGAACGTGACGAAGCTGCTCCTTGTCGCGCGGCTGCTCTTCGAGCGCGAGACCGGCTTCGTTCATGTTTTGGAGAATCTCCTCCGCGCTCTCGAAGAAGAGCTCGCGAAGCTCCGAAGCGTGTTCGTCGGAAGGAAAACTCACTGCGGGCCCTCGATTCGCTGGTATACCGTCGCGTTGTTCTGGTGAATCATGTGGAACTTGGTGGTGAGGCCGAAGAGACTCTCGGCGTGACCCACGAAGAGGTAGCCATCGGGGTTCAGGCAATGGTGGAATTTATCGATGAGACGCTTCTGCTCCGCTTCGTCAAAATAGATCATTACGTTGCGGCAGAAAATGATGTCGTTGTGCTGCGGCAGGAACTCGGCCTTGAGATTGTGAAAGTCGAACTGCACGAGATTCTTCAGCGCCGGCTTAACGGCGTACTTGTCCGCGATTTTGTCGAAATAGCGGAGCCGGCAGGTGTAGTCGACATTTTCCATCTGCGATTCACTGTAAAGCCCCTGTTGCGCCGTGACGAGTGCGGAATAATTGATGTCCGAGGCCAAAATCTCGACCTTCCACGGAGGCGGAATGAGAGGCTTCGGAGTCGGCATGTCGAAGGGCAGCGGATTCCGGAGGTAGTAGTAAGCGAGAGCGTCGCAAACCATGATCGCGAGCGTATAGGGCTCCTGGCCCGTCGAGCATCCTGCGCTCCAGATGCGCAGCGACCAATCGCGGCGTTCCTGCTTGCGCTTCAGGAGATCCTCGAGCGTGACCTTTTGAAAAAGGTCGAGTTGCGGACGAATGCGGAAGAAGCTCGTCTCATTGACCGTGAGATTTTCCAGCAGCGCCGTGAGCTCCTGTTTGCCCTCACGACTCGTGAGCAGGCGGTAGTAGTTGTAAAACGTGTCCATCTGACACGCTTTGAGGCGGCGCTGCAGGCGGTCGCGCAGGAAATGGGTGCGGCGTTCATCGAAATACATTCCGCATTCTTGGTAGACCAGAGTCTGAAGGAGCTTCAATTCCGGCTCGGTGAGCTGCACTTGCGTCGTGAGTGTGGTGGACATTCGTCCCTCGTTGCTGCTCTAACCCGTTCGACAAAGCCTAGAAATCCCTCGCCACGCTTCCTGCGGGGACGGGGGCGACCGTACTGGCGGCGGCTTCTTCCAGGTGATGAAGCTCGCCGCGCTGCAGAATGCGGCTGAGGTCGAGCAGAATGACCAGCCGCCCGTTTAATTTGCCTACACCGGTGATGTAGTTGAGCTCGCCTTCCTGAAAGACGTTGTGGGGAGCTTCGATTTCCGAGGGAGGAATCCTCAACACCTCGGACGCGGAATGTACGATCAAGCCGATGACGCGAGATTCCATCTCGACGACGACGATGCGATTTTTTTTGTTTGCCTCGAATGCTGTGTCGCCGAATCGCTTCCGGAGGTCGACGATCGGAATGATTCGGCCGCGGAGATTGATGACGCCCTCGATGTAGTCGGGCGCGTTGGGCACGGACGTGATCTCCGGGACGCGGACAATTTCACGGACGATCGAAATGGGCAGGCCGAAGGTCTCCCGCCCAATGCGAAAGCCGACGACCTGGAGTTCCTTTTCCATCGTATGCGCAGTCGCCTTCAGGACCGCACCAGTTCCGCGTAGTCCGCCGGCGAGTGCGTGCGCCGATCCGCAGGTGCAAGGCGGCGGCTAGCCGGACGGCGATTCTCGACGTGGCCATCTTCGAGCGAGAAGCGATCCATCGAATCGAGCAAGCCGCGCGAAAGCTTGGACATCTGTTCCGCCGTCGCGGCGAGTTCGGTGGAGCTGGACGTTGACTGCTGAACGAGTTCGCGCATGCGTTCCATGGCGCGCACCACGGCCTGCGCACCCGAGGCTTGTTCCTCGACCGACGAATTGATTTCCTGGGTAATTTCGGTGAGGCGGCTGGTGGCCTTGGCGATCTGCGAGGAGCCGTTTGACTGCTCCATGGTGGCGGCGCCGATTTCCTGCGAGAACTTGTAGACCTCGGAAACGACGTCGGAGATCTTGTCGAGCGCGAGGCTCAAATCCTTGTTCAACAGGAGGCCTTCCTGAACCATCGTGGTGCTCTTTTCCATGTTCTCGACGGCTTCGCGGGCTTCCTTCTGAATTCCCTGAATGAGCTCGGAGATTTCCTTGGTGGACTGTGTGGACTTCTCGGCGAGCTTTCGAACTTCTTCCGCGACGACCGCAAAGCCGAGGCCGTGTTCGCCGGCGCGCGCCGCTTCGATTGCGGCGTTGAGGGCGAGCAGGTTGGTTTGTTCGGCGAGGTCGTCGATCACCTCGATGATTTTGCCGATGTCGTCGGCGCGACGGCCGAGCACGTCGATGATTTCCGCAGAGGCCTGGATCGCCTGGCTGGTGCGGTTGAGGCCCGTGGTGGCCTTGTCCATCGTGACCATGCCCGTCTGGGCTTCTTCGCGCGAACGGTGGGAAATGTCGACGAGCAGCTTGGCGGTGTCCGCGACGCGCTGGATCGAAGTGACCATCTGGTCGATGGATGCCGATGTTTCAGAAACGCTGGAGGCCTGCACCTGCGTGTTCTTCACCACGTTTTGCACGTTTATGCTCATCTCGTGCATCGTACTGGTGACTTCATCGATCGCCGAGGCGGCCTGCACGCTGACTTTCGCGGACTCGTCGGAGGCGGCGGCCATCTGTCCCGCGCCGCTGGCCACTTGCGAAGCGCTGTCGCGGACCTGGCGGACCAGATCGCGGAGGCCGTGCGTCATGCGGGTGAACGCTTTGGCCATAGTGTCCTGCTGAGACCGGGGCTGGACTGAGACGGAAAGTTCGCCCTCGGCGATGGCTGCCGAGACGGAAGCCATCTCCTTCAGGTGAACGATCATTTTGTTAAAGTTTTCGGCGAGCACACCGACTTCGTCCTCGCGATGGAGATCGATCGATTGATCGAGATCCCCGGAGTCGCCGATCTTGCGCGCCACTTCAATCAGGTGATAGAGAGGTTCTTTGATGGATTTCGCCGTGTAGAAGGCGATGCCCACACCGAGCGCCAGGGCCAGCAGCGTGCCCACCGTCGTCATGATGCCGCTCCAGAGATTCGCGGCGGTGGACGAAGCATTCGAGTCTTCGTAGGCCTTGCTAACTTCCTGTTTCGCTTGATCGAGGACCGCGGTGGATTTATTGACCCACGAGGCGGGATCGTGTTGCAAGTAGCTGATCTGGAGATCAGCGACCGTTGCGTCGCCGCTATCCACTTGATGCCTCTTGGCGATCAGATCCTTGGCGAAGCTTTGCGCCCACTGGTTTTCGTTGTCTTCCACCTGGGAAAGAGCGGAACGCAGATTGGGGTCGTTAACTCTCATCTCAGCCTGCTTCAGCGTCGTTTGGAGGTCGGTGATCCCCTTATTGGTCTTCCCCTCGTCGCGCAGGTCGCCGCTCAACAGGTAGTTGCTGAGCGAGATGCGGTTCTCCAGCACGCGATAGCGCACATCCGCAATCGTTTGGACGTCATCGAACGTGGCCTTCACCCCATCACGCGTGCTCGACTGACGCATCACCGCGACGATGTTGATCACAAACAGGAAGAGTATGATCGCCAGGATGGCGCCAAACCCCACGTACAGCTTCTTGCCGATCGTCATTTTGAAAAGCCTCCGCTCCCTACCCGCAGAGCCCCCAGCTCGCGTCGCAAGTTAGTCTTGCCCGCTGAATTCGAACTCGATGACTTCGGTCGTATCCTTCGGCCCGGGCTCGAAACGCCACTTTTTGACGGCGTCGAGCGCGGCATTGACCAGCAAGGGGCTGCCGCCGATCACTTTCGTGTTCAGCACGTGCCCATCGGCCGCGATCGTGGTTTCGATCTTGACCTTGCCCGTGACGTTCATCTGCTTCGCAAGCGGCGGATATTCGGGTGCGACCTTGGTTCGCACTTTGCGCTTGGCGGTGTCCGTTGACGCGTCCTGAGCCGTTCCTTTCGGCGGCAGCAGAGCTGAACCTCCGAG
>Ga0335074_10014823_pt1 | contig 10933 bp, 6 predicted proteins | sample Lox_Sample_23_FD_206715 | JGI IMG/M metagenome (GOLD analysis project Ga0335074, IMG submission 206715) | Soil microbial communities from Loxahatchee National Wildlife Refuge, Florida, United States - Lox_Sample_2.3 | ecosystem: Environmental > Terrestrial > Soil > Wetlands | place: USA: Florida... | reverse complement strand
GCGGTCGCGGGCCAACTGCCGCTGCCGGTCGCAGCCGTGTATCCTTTGCGCAAGGCCGCGGAGGCGCTACGCGCGGCCGAGCTACCCGGACGTGGCGGAAAAGTGCTTTTCGCGCCGTGATATGCTGGGGCGAATGGGCGGACTAGGACATCACCCGGTACATCCTTACGCGCTACAGACGGCGGCGTTTCTTTGCTCGCTCGTCTTGCCGAGCGCGCTGCTCACGCTGCTCGGCGGAGCATGGTGGGAACAGGGTCGCCGAAGCCGGCCGCTGGAGGCCGAGCGGGGCCCGGATTAGGTAGTGGGTCAATTTGCGGGCGGTGAATTTGCGTCTGGGCGGCTAACCAAGCGGGTCCCTGTGCCAAACGGCACGTGTAACCCGTTGACAGATCGTCGATACTTAAGTGACGAGGTACAATATGTCAACGACAGCGACAGCCGAAAGCACAACTACGGTCACGGCTAACAGCCCGGCGGTTTACGTCGACCCCCCTGGCGTTGTACCCGAGCCGCACGCCAAATTCTGGAACAGAGTCGATTGGGCTGTGATTTTTGGCTTTAAGAGCCCGTCCTCGCCAGACGAAGCTTTATTCGGAACCACTATTCGCCAAGCCGTTAGCGTTATTCGCGGTCTCTAGCGGTCGCCGGTCTTGGCGACGCGATCATCACCTACCGCAATAGTTACCCTCGTTATGAAGGTGATTATTTCGGTCACGCTGGGGCCGTTTTGTTTGTGGGTAATCTTCTTTTCCGATGCCGATCCGGTGCACAAAGAGTGGGCATGCGGAGTTTGCGGCGGTCTAATCGCATACTGGTTCCGTTGAGGCATTATGAGCGTTGAGGATTGGCGAATAACACTACTGCTTGCCGATGCCGCGCAAGTTTCAGACGGCAAGCTCAATGTCTTGGGCGGCGGCTGGCAATTTCTCGGAACGCCGCTGTCACCCTTTGCTGTGGCTATTATCGTTGCCGTTCCGTGGAACGAGACAAATCGACGACACAAAATAATCATGGAGTTACGCGATAGCGACGGCAACCAAATCAAAATCAGCCCCAATTCCGATGGAACGGACGCGCAGCCGCTAGCAATGTCGGCCGAGTTTGAGATAGGTCGGCCGCCAGGCGTCAAGCCGGGGACTCAATTTAACATCCCATTAGCATTCAGTGTTGGCCCGTTGCCTTTGAGAGCGGGCCGTTATGTCTGGACTTGTAAGCTTGACGACTTGTCCGAACGCGAGGATTGGCAGTTAGCGTTTGACGTGAGGTCGCCGATTAGCTGATGCTACGCTGCGCTGTCGCGCACCACGTCCGAGAGATTTGCGAGATCGTGCAGCGTCCAGATGCGATCGGTCAAACCTGCCGCGATTGCCGGCGTCGTCCGAACGGTCGAGTGTACGCGGCAAAAGTTGTAGTACATAAAGTGCAGCGCGAGCGCCCGGCGCAAGTTCTGTAGCTTCTTCGAGAACGCGTTGGTGAGGCGCGTAAGCCTACGGCAGTGCATGCGAACAGTGAGATTCAAGCGTTCAATGTGGGCTGTCGAAACGCGGTCTTGCTCCGGTTCCCCGAACACCCGCGTTCTGCGAACGCCGGTGACGAACGAAGGGCTATACCGCGTGTCGGGCTTGGTCTTGAAGTTCAGGGTGTCCAGATCAGGCTGCCATATTCATCCTTTTTTCCAGCGCACGGCGGCTGCTCTCTTGGCGGCCTCAGACCGTTCCTCGGCGGTCATGTTCTCGGCTCGGCGTTTGCCGCCGACCTTGCCGCCCTTCCGGCCAAGCGCTACAGCAGCCGGGTCCTTCGGTTGCTGTTCTGCGAGCGCAATAACGTCGTCGAGGATCGACTTGGCGAGCGCGTTTGTGTCGGCTGGCCGCTTGGGTTTGCGTAAGCGCTTGGGCATAGAAAAAGCCTACCACGAAACGCGGCAGGCCCCTATGCTTGGTATTCCAAAACTGACCCACTACCCGGATTAGTCCTCCTTGACGCCCTCCCGGGCCGGTGCTAAACTACTTCCCTATGCCCCGGGGCGCATAACCCACAATAGAAGAGAAGACCGAGTCAGACCCCCACGACGGAAGGGACCAGCTCGGCCTCTTTTGCTTGCGCCCAGCACTCAAAGGTCAGTAAGAGAGAGATAATGGCGAAGACGACGGCACCGAAGACCCCCGCGAAGAGCTCCGCGACGGGTAAGGCCAAGTCGAAACGCACGGAGCGTCCTGCGCCCAATGCGGGCGTCACGACGACCGCCGTGCACCCCGCGTTCCCGATGGCTGCGGGAGCGTTTACGATCGAGCAGCATCCGGATCCCGGACCCAAGCGCGACCGCCATTCGTTCGCGAAGATTCCGCATGTGCTCGAAGTACCGAATCTGATCGAACTGCAAAAAGCGAGTTTCGATTGGTTCAAAACCGACGGCCTCGCGGAAGCATTTTCGTCGATCTCGCCGATCAAGGACTTTACGGGCAATCTGATCCTGGAGTTCGGCGAGCACTCCTTGGGCGAGCCGAAATACTCTATCGAAGAGTGCCGCGAGCGCGATATGACCTACAGCGCGCCGCTGCGCGTGCGCGTGCGTCTGATCACCGCCGAGTCGGGCGAAATCAAGGGCATCCCCGACCAAGAGATTTTCATGGGCGATTTCCCGCTCATGACGGACAAGGGGACGTTCATGATCAACGGCGCCGAGCGCGTGATCGTGAGCCAGCTCGTGCGCTCGCCCGGCGTCTACTATAGCCAAGACGTCGATACCAACGCGCGTCCCACGTACAACGCGACGATCATCCCGAACCGCGGTGCGTGGATCGAGTTCGAGACCGACAACGGTACGAAGAACGACGAAACCGAGGGCACGATCGGCGTTCGCATCGACAAGAATCGCAAGATCTACGTCTCGACGTTCATCCGTGCGCTGTCGCGCCCGGATCTCGGTTTGAATTGGGAGAGCGACGACGCGATTCTGGCGCTCTTCGACAACTCGCCGCTGATCCAGAATTCCATCGATAAAGACAAAGACATCAAGACGCGCGAAGACGCGCTGAAGGAAATCTACAAGAAGCTGCGTCCCGGCGAGCCCGAGAACGCCGAGAACGCCGAGAAGCTCCTCGAGTCGCTCTTCTTCGATGAAAAGCGCTACGACTTGGCGGGGGTGGGCCGCTACAAGCTCGGCGGCAAGTTCCACTACCGCATCGAGAATCCGGACATCGAAGCGCGCACGTCGCAGCCCACGATCGCCATCAACGAGTACGCCGGCCTCGAGGAACCGTCGATCGACATCAAGTGTCTGACGCGCCCCGACATGATCGCGGTCATCCGTCGTCTGATCAAAGTCGCGACCGGCATCATTGCCAAGGACGACATCGATCACTTGGGCAACCGCCGCGTGCGTTCGGTCGGCGAGCTGCTGCAGAACCAGTTCCGCGTCGGCTTGCTGCGACTCGAGCGCGTCGTTCGCGAGCGCATGACCGTGCAAGACATCGAAACGGTCACGCCGCAGGCGCTGATCAACATTCGACCCGTCGTCGCGGCGATCAAAGAGTTCTTCGGCTCCTCGCAGCTCTCGCAGTTCATGGACCAGACGAACTCGCTGGCCGAGCTGACGCACAAGCGCCGCCTTTCGGCGCTCGGGCCGGGCGGTCTGTCGCGCGAGCGCGCGGGCTTCGAAGTTCGCGACGTTCACCACTCGCACTACGGCCGGATCTGTCCGATCGAGACGCCGGAAGGTCCGAACATCGGCCTCATCGGCTCGCTCGCTACGTATGCGCGCGTCAATAAGTTCGGCTTCATCGAGACGCCGTATCGCGTCGTGCAAGACGGCCGCGTGACCGACGAGATCATCTATCTCACCGCCGATCGCGAAGATGAGTACATCATCGCGCAGGCAAATACGCCCGTCGACGGTGCCGGTTCGATCACGTCGGACTCGGTCGTTTGCCGCTACGCGGAAGAATATATCGAGGAACCGGCGCCGCGCGTGCAGCTCATGGACGTCTCGCCCAAACAAATCGTCTCGGTTGCGACGGCGCTGATTCCGTTCCTCGAACACGACGACGCCAACCGCGCGCTGATGGGCGCGAACATGCAGCGCCAGGCCGTGCCGCTGCTTCGTCCCGATGCACCGATCGTCGGCACCGGCATGGAGTACCGTGCCGCGAAGGACTCGGGGTCGCTGATCGTCTCGGACGTCAACGGCCAGGTCGCGTCGGTCGACGCGAAGGGCATTACCGTCAAACTCGACGACGGCACGGAGAAGCTCTTCGAGCTGCTCAAATTCGTGCGCAGTAACGCCGGAACGTGCATCAACCAGCGTCCAATCGTGAAATTGGGCGAGCGGGTGACGCTGGGCCAAGTGCTCGCCGACGGTCCGTCGTCCGATGAAGCGGAGCTTGCGCTCGGTCAGAACGTGCTCGTCGCGTTCATGCCATGGGAAGGTTACAATTACGAAGACGCGATCTTGATCAGCGAACGCATGGTCAAGGAAGATCGCTTCACCTCGATCCACATCGAGGAGTACGAGTGCGAGGCTCGCGACACGAAACTCGGGCCCGAAGAGATCACGCGCGACATTCCCAACGTCGGCGAGGACGCGCTCAAAGATCTCGACGAGCGCGGCATCATTCGTATCGGTGCTGAGGTTCGCCCTGAAGACATCCTCGTTGGTAAGGTAACACCCAAGGGCGAGACCGAACTAACGGCGGAAGAGCGGTTGCTTCGCGCGATCTTCGGCGAGAAGAGTCGCGAAGTGCGCGACACGTCGCTGAAAGTTCCGCACGGCGAAAAAGGCAAGATCATCGACGTCAAGGTGTTTTCGCGCGAGAACGGCGACGAGCTGTCGCCGGGCGTGAATCACCTCGTGCGCGTCTACGTCGCGCAGAAGCGCAAGATTCTGCAGGGCGATAAGATGGCCGGACGTCACGGCAACAAGGGCGTCATCGCCAAAGTGCTCCCCGAAGAAGACATGCCCTATCTGGAAGACGGTACGCCGGTCGACATCGTGCTCAACCCGCTCGGTGTTCCCTCGCGTATGAACCTCGGCCAGATCATGGAGACGCATCTCGGCTGGGCGGCTCGCATGCTAGGTATGCACGTCGCAACGCCGGTTTTCGACGGTGCGCACGCGGAAGATATCGCCGAATGGCTGCAGGACGCCGGCATGGCGCCCGACGGCAAGACGTGGCTGCGCGACGGGCGATCGGGCGAGCGTTTCTCGCGTCCGATCACGGTCGGAATGATCTACATGTTGAAGCTGGCGCACCTGGTCGACGACAAGATCCACGCCCGCTCGACCGGGCCCTACTCGATGATCACGCAGCAGCCGCTCGGCGGAAAAGCCCAGTTCGGCGGCCAGCGCTTCGGCGAGATGGAGGTCTGGGCGCTCGAGGCCTACGGCGCGGCCTACACGCTGCAAGAGCTGCTCACGGTCAAGTCCGACGACGTCGTCGGTCGCGTGAAGACCTACGAAGCGATCGTCAAGGGCGAGAACGTGATGGAACCGGGTGTCCCGGAGTCGTTCAAGGTGCTCATAAAGGAACTACAGTCACTCGCGCTCGACGTAAAAGTGCTGACCGAGAACCGCGAGGAGATCGACGTCCGCATGCAAGACGACGATCTGGGCGACCGCGAGCGTCAGGAGATCGGCTTGCTGATGGGCGACGATCAACCGGTCGTTTCGCAAACACAGGTCGCGGCGCGCGAGGCGCTCGCGGAAGCGGCTGCGCAAGAGGGCGTCGAGGATCCCACCGAGGTCGACGCGGAGGAAGAGGAAGAGGAAGAGCTCGACGACAGCAAACCGCTCGACGCGACGATCCCGCTGCCCGCGCCGCCGCCGATACCGGCGCGCGAGGCCGACGCCGAAGAGATCTTTGCGGCCGAGGAGGAGCCCGAGGACGAAGAGATCGACGGTCAGCAGGGCTACGAAATCGAGGAAGAAGACGAAGAGTCGTACGAAGACGAGAAGCCCTATGACGACGAGGAAGACGAAGCTCCGTACAACGAGAATCCGACCGACGAGGACTTTTAGACTAGCAAGGCCCGGCCACTCGGCCGGGCCTCATTTTTGTTCCTGAGGGAACCGAAAGCCCTAGAGATGAAGACGAGCGCTGTGCGTGCCTTTGTCCCGCGCTCGATGGGGTGGCAAAAGGCTGCGGTGTATATCGCCGCCTTTTTCGTCGCGTGGCAAGTGGTCAATGCGCTCAGCGAGTGGGCTTACAGGAACGTGGGTACGTCGCCCGTCTATACGGTCCTCGCCGTCGACGTTTTACTGCTGATCTATCTCGGCTGGCGCTGGTGGCCGCTCATTCCGCTCAGCGCCACGATCGGCTGGGCGCTCTTGGACGCACGCGCGCACAGCCTGTGGCCCACGTTGATCGTTCAGATCGTTTTGGGCGCCGTCTTCGCACTTGCGGTTCGTCTCGTTTTCGAACGCCAGAACGTCTCACTGCCGTTGCGCAGCTTGCGCGACGTTGCGTGGTTCACGGGGATCATCGGGGTCGCGGCGCCGGTCGTCACCGGCGCGATTTCGATCACGCTGTGGGTGGCATTCGGCGTCATCGCCGTGGACGACGTGCCGCAGCAACTTTCACGTTTCGTGCTGGGCGACGTCACCGCGGTGATGACGCTCGTGCCCGCGATCATAACGTTTATCGGCTGGCGCCAGACACGCGCGCCCGCCGAACATCAGGAAGCGCCTCGCGGAGAAGTGGTCGGCTCGGTGGCCGCAACCGCGGTACTGGTCTCCGCCGGCGTGTACCTTTCGTCGGTCACGCACGTGCCGGTTCTCGAGTTTGCCTTCGTGGTGATTTCGTGGCTCGCGCTGCGCTATGGAATTCGTGGCGCGGCACTCGCGACGATTGCGGCGTGGGTGAGCGCCGGGCTCACGCACCTGGTCGTGGGCCTCGACGCGGATCTGCTGTTGCAGCAGCAAGCGTTCTTCTTCGCGTCCTCGCTGATGGCGTTTCTGTTGGGCGGTTTGGTCGACGAACGCTGGGAACTCGTTGCGCGTCTGTCGCGCCGCGCGTTCGTCGACGAACTCACCGGTTTGCCCAACCGCGAGCGCCTCATCGAGTGGATCGGCGGACACTCCGATTCGGCCATCGTCCTGGTCATCATGGACGTCGACGACATGCGCTTGCTCAACCAAGGCGTCGGGCGCGTCGCCGCCGATCACGTTTTGCAGCAGATGGCGATTCGTCTGCGCGCCACGTTCCCGAGCTCCCACATGATCGCCCGCGTCAGCGCGGACGAGTTTGCCGTTGCGGTCGTCGACGACCGCAGTCCTCACGCGATCATGACGGAGCTACGTCAATTTTTTGACGCTCCGTTCGACGCTGACGGATCGCGGGTCTTCCTCTCGGTCTCGATGGGGGCCGTGCGGATGATCCGCGCCGGATCGCCCGACGAGATGCTGCGCAAAGCCGACATCGCCCTGGATCGCGCGAAAGAGTCGCCGATGCACGCGATGGTCTATTCGCCCGAGCTGCAGGTGGGCGAATCGCCCTCACTCGTCGGCGAGTTGCATCGCGCCGTCGAACGGCACGAGCTCGTGCCATTCTTCCAGCCCATCTTCCGTTACGACGAAGCGACCAACAGTTGGTATGTGGCCGGGGCGGAAGCGCTCATGCGCTGGATTCACCCTGAGCGCGGGATCGTCGCGCCGGCAAACTTCATCGAGCTGCTCGAGCGCCTTTCGATCGGCGAGCACGTGGGATGGAGCATGATGGAACAGGCGCTGCTGCAAGCCGGCGAATGGCGCCGGGACATCCCCGAATTCACCGTCTGGGTCAACCTGTTCGCGCGTCAGGTCTTGCAACGTCACGCCCGCGAGCGAATCCGCGAACTACTCGAGCGTACGATGGTGCCGGCTGAGGCGTTGATCGTGGAGATCAACGAAAACATCGTGGCCGGCGACGACGGCGACGTGGCAGCCCTGGTGAGCGGGCTGCGCGACATCGGCGTGCTCTGCGCGATCGACGATTTCGGAACCGGGGGCTCGTCGCTCGGCCGCGTGCGCGACGTCCCGGCGAGCGTGCTCAAAATCGATCGCTCGTTCGTCACCAAGAGCGAAGTCGATGCCAAGGCGCGCGCCGTCGCGGTGACCGTGCTGCGTCTGGCCGAAGAGCTCGGTATGACGGTCGTCGCCGAGGGCGTCGAGAACACGATGCAGCTCGACGTGATGCTCGAAACCGGCTGCCGGTACGTGCAGGGCTACGCGCTCGGCCACCCGCTGCCGGCCGATCTCTTCGCGCGCACGTTCCTCTCGATCGGTCGCGCCAGCTCTTTATAACGACGCTTCCGTGCCCGTGCCCGCAAACCACTACGTCGGGAAGACACGATAGGCGCTCAGAAGGCCGTCGGTGTCCAGACGGATGACGACGTTGAGCGTGCCCTTCGAGAAATTCGCGCGATACGTGTATTCATGGCTGGCGGTATCGGCACCGAGCAGCGTCAGGCCGTTATAGCTGCCCAGTGCGTGCATCTTGTCGGAGATCAGCCCGACGCTTGCGCGCGAGACTTGCGAACGCAGCGCGTCGTCCAAGTGGGCGGTTACCGCGGCGGGATTGTCGTTGTAGACCGCGCGGGTGACCGCGTTGGCCGAGGACTGCGGATCGCCTCCGCCGCACGCGGTGAGCGCGCACGCCAGCGCAAGAACGACGATGGGTCTCACACTTTACCCCATCCGTAGGAGACGGTCGCGACGTTGTTGGGTCCGCTCGATTCTTGGATGCTCAGCCCGGAGAGCTCCTTGTCCTGGGCGGTGACGACGCTGTGTTGGTAGGTGATCTCCTTTTGGAGTTCACTATTGACGGTGAGCTCTTGTTGATACGCGTGTTCCGCCTGCTGGTATGCAGCCCATGCGTCGTCGTTTTGCTCTTCGAGCGCGGCTTGCCGCTGCGCAGCCTGGGCTTCCTGTTCGTGAACCTTGCGATTGTGTTCGACGATGAGATAGGTTGCAGCCGCGGCGCCTCCAACCAGAATCAAGGTGTTCGTCGTGCCGTTTGCGACCGCAGGCGTTGCGCGCACGGTCAGCGCGAACATAGCTGCCGCCACGCCGGCGGCGGCGATCCGATGCAGCTTCATACGAAGAGAGGTACCGCTTAACGGCCGCCTCTAAACGCGCTCGAACAAGCGGGCGGGCGGGAGCCGCTGACCGGCGCGGAGATTGCGAGCGAGATCACCTGCGGCGGCCCGTAACGATCGATACTCGAAAGGTAGCGCGCATCGGTCACGTTGTCGGCGTTGAGCGTGAGACGGGCGCCTTGGACGAGCGGCACGGAGAGATGCAAGCCGGCGGTAACCGCGGTACCGAGCGGCTCCGCGTTCAAATCGTCGACCCACGTCATGCCGAGGTAATTGACGCTCGCTCCTGCGGCGACCGCACCGAACAACGTGTCGAAGCCGGCGCTCGCGGAGCCTTTGGGGACGTAGGGCAACTGACGGCCGATCTCGCCGGGCGTTCCTGCGGTAAATCGCGCGTATTGCTGGTTGCCCGAAAGCGTGATGCGCGAACATTCACCGACGTGCCGCACGTAGGTCACGGTGGTTCCATCGGTACGCGTGTGCGAAAAATTGGCCCGCATCTGTTCGGTCGCGCTGATGGTGCGAAAATCGATTGCGTCGTTCACGAACGAGTGGATGAAGTCGGCCGACAGCTCGCCGCCGGCCGTGTTCCAATCGAAACCCGAGCTGAGCGTCGAGCTGCGTTCGGGAACGAGCGACGAATTGGGGAGGTACTTGACCGCACCGATCTGGTACCCGCGGACCAGCTCGTTGAGATACGGCGCGCGGAATCCACCGCCGACCGAGGCGCGAAAGGCAAGCTGTTTGCTCAGATCGTAGCGCGCGGCCAGGCGCGGTGAGAGCGCGCGGTCCGTGTGCGGGGAGATCGGCGTTATCACCTTGCCCGATTGGGTCGCGGCGTTGACGAGATCGATCGCGTCGCCGCGTACGCCGCCCACGATCTCGTACCGGTCGCCGCGCAGCGTCTCCTGAACGGCGACGCCCGCCGTGTCCTGCGTGCCGCTTCCCGCCGCGGTGAAGGCTCCCGCACCGTTGTATTGATCGCTGACGCCGCCGACGAACTTCGCGTCGGCGTGCACTTCGAACGTCGACGTCAGATTCTGCACCAGCCAGTCCGCCAGAACGCCGCTCTCGTGCGTGGGCACGTATTGGGTGTAGAGGAGCGTGCCGGGCGCGCTCGGATACTGGTCGGCGCGATTGGTGACGAACGCGTTGCGTTCGTAGACGTGTGCGCCGATCGATGATTGCCGGCCGCTGTGGATGACGCTCAGGGCGTTTTGCACCATGTCGCGCCAGAAGTCGTAGTTTGGCCGGCCCTCTTGCTGATAGTCCCACGCGCCGCGATAGCCGTACTCGAACACGGTGTTCGGATCGGCAGCGTAGCGCAGCCGCAGCGACGCCATGTTGGCCTGGGCTTGGGCTTCGTTGTCGTGGGCGGTTTGATAGCCCGGAGCCAAATCGTCGTATTGAAGCCGCTGCGCCGACGCCGATACCGAGGCGGAGAGCGTGTTCGACAGCGCGGCGGTTGCCTGCGCGTAGTTCTGGTCGAAGACGTGCGTGCCCGCCGCCAAGCTGAGATACCCTTGCGCGGGCCCGGACGTCGCGCTGGTAGGCGCAAATGTTTGCAGTGCGAGGACGCCGCCGATCGCACCGCCGCCGTAGAGTGCGGAGCCGACGCCGCGCAAGAGCTCCGCGCGGGTAAGATCCAAAGCGGGATAGAGTGCCCAGTCGATCTGGCCGCCGAAGCCGTCCTGGGCGGGAATGCCGTCGACGAGTACAAGACCACGGTCTTCGCCCGAGCCCGAGAACGAGACGCGCAAGTCGCCGTAATTCGTGAACATGCTGTTGCTGCGGTTGAAATCGAAACCCGGCATCTGGCGCAAGAGACCGTCGCTCGTGATCGAGGGGATCGACTCGATCGCTT
>Ga0335074_10014820_pt1 | contig 10933 bp, 10 predicted proteins | sample Lox_Sample_23_FD_206715 | JGI IMG/M metagenome (GOLD analysis project Ga0335074, IMG submission 206715) | Soil microbial communities from Loxahatchee National Wildlife Refuge, Florida, United States - Lox_Sample_2.3 | ecosystem: Environmental > Terrestrial > Soil > Wetlands | place: USA... | reverse complement strand
TAAGTAAGGGATAATCACCTCCTGCTTCTCCAGTTGCTGCTTCTCCACCAATCTGCGGATGATGCAAAGGAACCGGTACTACTTGTGCGGCTTCAAGATCCGGGGAACGAGGGCGAGGCGCACGTGGAGTTGAATTTGTAGGATTCCACAGCCGGCCACCAGGGCGAGGATGTATAATGCTACGAGTGATTGTCTGTGGCTGTAATCGAGGAGGGAGGCCGTGCCGGGCTTGAAGGTTTATAGGAGGAGGTACGAGTGGGGAGAAAGCGTTGCGAAGCGACCACCTCCGTGGAGGTGAGGCTCCGGGGCTTGGATATGGAGGTTGGAAGCTCGGGGACGGGACTCTGGGATTTGCATCTGCGGATGGCGTGATCGTGGAGTCGTTGTTGCGATGGGCATCTTCTGCCACACTCAGAGAAGAGTTTTGGATTCTAGCCGATCTTAGTGGGAAGTCCGAAGTTTGTCCGGCGGTCGCACTGGCTCCTCGTCTTCTGCTCGAGGCATGCGACGCCGTTGGGACGACTGTATTAATGTCAGCGCCTGCTCGGCAATATCCCTCTCGTCGTTGTCGTTAACGTGGTGAGGTGTTGCTCGCAGTGGATATCGGACTGCTACAGGAGGAATACTGGAGCAGTCTGCGATAATTATTAGAGGTGCAGAAAGTGGTAACGGGCGGTAGCGCAGAAAGAGGATAGGGGCGCTGCAAGGTACGGCGCTGACAGGGGAGCAGCGCATTAGGGAGAGAGTGAAATTAAATCGCCTGTCAGAGTGGCCAGCACAGTGGTACGGTATTTCGATAATTAATGCCCGGTAAGGATATCGAAACAGGACGGAATGTCGTATTCTTAATCGCATCGAAGGGGGGTAGTCATGTACGGAGTAGTCATTATATGTATGTGGGCTCTGTAGGGCAGCTCTTGTGATGTCCCTCCGGCCGCTCCCAAACTAAGTGGCCCGCCCTGAACCGGACTGGCATGAGAAACGTTCCCCTGGGACGGAATTCGGCTGGACTGTCAGTGCTGAGCAAAAGTGCCTAAGCCCATTCACAAACCCCATTTCTAATTGGCGTTGCCACGCTCTGGACCTCACGAAACCGGGTCACTTCATGCAGTCATCGCACGGTGATCGGTTGCATTGTGCCTCTCAACTTGCTTCAATTCTTACTTCTCCGCAAATCCATATGTCAGCCGCAAGCTGTTGCTGTCAAAGCGCAACACAACCTCATGAACTCAAACCACCCTCCCTGAGGCTTCTGACGTCTCAAGCTGCTCGGATGGCGGAATCAAAGAAGACGAGCTCATGACTATCTGTCAGGCATGGTAAGAGCCTCGCTTCCAAGGTGGCGTTTTGTTTGCCTAAGGTAAGGTTATGGTGGGCAGCGGCTGTGGTGGAAATGACTTGCAGGATGGCATGAGGGGATCTCGAACCTTGGTAAATTAAGGTCCTTGAAACAGCCTTCTCTAAGCCTTTATTATTTACGCGGCACCCATCTAGTTTCAACGTCCATCCATCGCCTTGTTCTGCGTATATCGGCGAGGGCTACGAACTTCATTTTGCTACCGTCTATTGACTTAGCAATATAGACTATCCTCAGTCGACCCATCCTATGAAGACGATACTGTTCTCCATTACTATGACCCGAATTACTTTATGTGGTACTAGATACCATAACTGTGGTGGACTGTATCCTACACGGTGGTTGCTTCGTAGTAATTGATATCCACTTTAAGGGGGACCTCCCGTTTAGGACATAATTCTCTGTGTATGAGCAGAAAGCAGAGCACGATTTTATTTTACTTGTAAAAGATTCATTGATATGGTATAGTTAATGGTACTTGAGGCAGATGGTGTCGGCAGAAACACCTGAACCATATGCCCACCCATCTGGTATGCCAAGCCTAGCCCATTCTGTTGTACCCCCAAACCATAGCCATGCCAGTCCCGTATTGCCACCCAGTCTATCATGAATTAGATATTAGTGTAAACGTAGTTAGTCCTGTCCCATGCAACGGGCTAGCTCCTCACACATGCTTATTTGCCTCCTTTTGCATCCTCCTCATAGCCTCCCTGTGTGCTTCGAGCATATCACCTTTCCTCATTCTCTCATCGAGCGCATTCTCCCTCATGCCCTTCCTCGCCTGCTCTATTTCTTTCTGTCTCTCTGCAATCATCTTCTCCTGAAGCAAAGCGCTTCTCGACTTGTCCAAAGATTTTTTCGGTTGTACATTCGCTTGGAGATCTTGTTGGACAGAGGCTCGCCATTGAGCAAGTTGATTATCTCTAGACAGACCATTGACGGGTGTACTGGACTGACGACGTGGTTGATGGGAATCAAAGGTGGGGTTCTGTCGGAGTTGAGGGGTCAAAGTAGACAACGTGGATTGCCGCATCACAGAACGCCGTGCTGTGATAGACGTGTTTTCGTCATCATCAAGCCGCGAATCTCGTATTTTGCTAGACCGTATATCTGATGAGGAACGGGAAATAGCTTCCGGAGCAGTGGGCAAAGAGTTGAATCCAAAAGAGGATTTATTACGAAGTGTGGTCTCGCGCTGGCCAACTGAACTGCTAGGAAGGGGCCCAGGGCTGTCTTCGATAGGAGACTCCACAAGAGTCTGACTTACGTTAGGGGTAGAACTATTTCGGTAAGACCGCATTGGCTGCATTTGCTGTGTGGTGACCTGTTGAAGTGATTGGTGTGACGCAGACCTCGAGATTACTGCTTGTGGCCACGGTACGTTTGTTGGCTGAGCTTTTGAAGAATCGAGTGATTGGTATGAGTTTGTGCGAGGTATCTGCGGAGGAAATGGATAGCTTGACAGTTGTGACGTGCTTCTTACTGCTGGCGGTGTTATAACAGGTTCCGGCTTCTGTTGTAAATCCTTCACATGGACTACTACAGGCGCTTCCTCTGGGATCGAATCTGCTTCAGTCGGAGGTTGGAACAGCTTAATATCCTCAACCTCGGGAATATCAGCATTGCTGAGATGCTTAGCCCATTCGTTCGTTCGGTATGATGATGCAACTTTGGGCAACGCTGGAGGCAATGCTGCTTTTGTCAACGCAACTGGCAGCGGCTCAGACATAGCTATCTCTGACTGGGGCGGGGTAGCGGACTTTTCTCCATTCTCGGGATTTATCTCTGAAGTTTCCTGAGCAGCTGACGATTGAGGCGCCACAGCATTGATAGTAGGCGCTTGCGGTTCATCATTCACAACAGAATTTGTAGTAGCCGGTGTTTTAGATGCTTCAGGATTTTCAACCGTTCCATCTTGAGCTACCTCTTCGGAAATATCCTGGTCGACTTTCTGTTCTCTAATGACATGCTCAGATAACTCTGGTAGACTTCGAGAATCTCCATCGTCCGTCATCTCATCGACCGTTGCCGCAACGGAAGATCGGTCGTCTTCAATGCCATTGTGACCGACCAGTTTTTCTGTAGACGTAGACAGTGGCCTCGACAGCGCGTCGCGCTTCAGTTGTGATTTGAGAGACAAGCTACGTAAAAGCTCTGAACCTTGAGAGAACCGCCTAGAAAATCGATTGCCGTTGTCATCATCAGCAAATGTTGCGACCGAAGAACTATCATCCCTGTCACCTTCCGGAACTTTGAATGGTAATGGAACAATGGCTGGACCTGCCGAGGTCTGATGAGGATCATTCTTAGAGTTGCGCCTGGTGCCTGCTTGCCCAGGTACTCGATTCGAATCCTCGTGTGGCGCTTCCACCTCATTTGGACTGAGTTGGCTATTTCTGACAGAGTTGTTACCCGGGTTGGGACTCAAGTGGTTCGTGTCGTGTGCTACTGGTGTCTGACTCTCCGGTTGTTCCAGAGCCGGCTGGTCGCCAGCAACCACTCTGACCAAAGTGGTGTTCTCGGTCCCCTTTTTAGCTTGCTCAAGATTTGCTCCAGTCATTACAGGTAGAGAAGAAATCTCGTCCATCTCAATAGCTCGTTCGCCTGAGTGCTCTGTAGAAGTTACAGTACTCCCATGGCCTTCCTTCATTATGCTTCCAATTCCAGAATCAGCAGAAGGAGCATGATCCTTATTGCCATAGACCGCCTCCCAATAAACTCTCTGACGAGAATTCGCACGCTCAATTCGTCGACCAACTTTTTCCTCCTCCTGTCTTAAATTCCGCTCATCATGCAGTCGATCAAGAGCTCGTCTCTCTCTGCGCTTTTTGATTATATTCCAAAGCTTGGATTGTGATGCCATGCCAGCCAAGAAGAGGACGATGATGACAAAGATTTCGACTTTCATCCCTTTCGTTAAGGGATATGTTGTGGCTCCAAGTGGGAACAAATTCTCGTTGAGATTCCAGATGTAGGCCCAGAACTCCTTAAGACCTGATTTGCTGAAGCAGTCGATGCCAAGTACTACAACAGTTGCACCTCCAAAAGAAGTTAAGCATATGAGGCCGTATGGTCGAGTATAGCGACTGAAGGAGGTCGCCCAGCCAGCCAGTGTAAAACATACGATGAAGACGACGATGGGCGCAGTTGAAGTCAAAAGACCTCCGGGCTGAAGCACTAGAAGCCACATGGCAAGGCAAAAACCACCCAGAAGACAACCTAGTCCTTCAGTCATTTCCACAAGCAAAAGCGCAGCCCCTCCTAATATCAAACCTGTCAGCGTTATGGCGACCACGTATGCGCCTTGTAGACCGTTGCTGACAGGGGGGTCCATTACGTAGATAATTAGTACCGCGATTGATAGACTGGCCAGGTAGGCTGCAGAGAAGAATATTTGGAGCCATTTATTCCTGATTCCAACAAAGGTATATACAACTCCGCTTAACAGGAGCAGTGCCCCGGCGACTGCAAATCCTGGCGTAAGCTCTGGGGTAATAGGGAGATCATCAGGAGTGAGTGTAGCTGTGACAGATTAGCTCTGCCAATCATTCATGAATCTTGTTTGACCATACCATTGAAGATAGAGACGGAGGGAGTCGCAGCGCTAATAATGGTACTTGAAACGGGCAACGAGGTTCTTGAAGTGGAACTGTGAGTGCTTGATGCTGAAGTCGTAGAAAGGCTTGTTGATTTGACCAATGATGAACTAGATGAACTAGAGTCCACCGTGCTCGATCCTCCGTCTGTAGAGCTGCTTAAGGATGGTAGTGGAGAATTGGTTGATGATACAGCTGCGGGTGTATTTGTGGGTGCTAGTGACGTGCTGCCAGTCCTTCTTTGTATCGCGAACCTATTCGCAGCTGCGAGATCCAGGCTAAGAAACAAAAGAAACAATGCAAGGATGAGAGATCGTAGGGAGAGCATCGTCGGAGCTCACGAGAGGCCAGTCCAAGCAAGTCAAAGGAGCAGCGAGATGGTATGTATTTCCAATTGATTGTGTAGCCTGACTTGAGACCCGGTATTGAGAACTACGGCGGAATGAGGGCCATGGGTGAATAGAGTGCTTGCAACAAAACTCAATTGAGTTCAAGGATCCCAAGAGGAGGAGTCCTAGCAGTATTTGAACGAGAGAAGCAACTCGTCCCGAAAAAGTTCGGGTCCACACCAGAACACTAACATATGAAGTTGTAAGGCTGGGAGCTAGAGTTCTGATCACGAATAAGAAATAGGCGAAAACGAAGGTGGCTTGAGGATAAATCTTAATACGGAAAGGACAGAAGAAAAAGGTATGGAGAAAGAGTGGTTAAACTGTTGAACTGTTGAGTTCAGAGGAGAGTAAGGCATTGGACTGGCGTCAGTGAGAGATTGCAGATGCCGGGCGGGGCGCCCCTGGTGCATCCTTGTCAATCGCTTCAACTCCGCTTGGCTGAACTGATCTACTGGTAAAGCCTCATTAAGAAGATCGGATGCCGATGGAGGCACAACCACCTGCCAATGGTCGTTATTTTTGCATCTGCCCTGAATCTTAATGGCTAGGCTTTGTGTAAACGAACTATTGGGTAGATCAAGCAATAGTTTCGGCCAGAGACAACAAATGGTTGCCACTCCTCGTTCGTTCACGATTTTCCAGCCTAGAGGTGGGCTTCCCAATTCATTGGGTGTCGTATGAATTTCTCAATACGATGCGCAGCAGCAGGGAACAGCCTGCGCAAGTCGTACCAAAATGAGCAATTAAATTGGTCTGTGAGGTTGGCACGAGAAGAACCAGGATAATCAGGATGCATCGACAGTCGTATTCTCTCTCCAAGCCCATGTCACGCTGGCCTGTAAGAATCGGTGGCAGAAAACGGGTACTGAAAGCACTGAAGTGGCTGAGCGGAGATGAGCGTGATACGGGTACTCGGATCCAGTTCATGGCACGGCTTATGGTCAACCGCATGAACCTACTACAACTTTGCTTCGAGACGTCGTGAATGGGAGGGATGTAGGGATGAGAGGGATCAATCGAGCGACAAGTAATCTCCGAGTTAAGCCAAGGCATTAAGCGTGGCTGCACAACGGCAAGCTGGACGCAATGCGGCCTAAGCTCTTTCGGTAAAAGGGGCAGCGTATTCTTAATGTAGCACAGCGGGCGGGTATGCGAGATTAGTACTTTGTTGGGTACAGCATTAGCTTACTCTTAATTGACATCTGCTTAGCTTTGCTACCTTGCTACCTTGCTTGCCACCTGGTTGGCCTTGTAGCTTAGAAGTCCAACATACTGTATCATCTAGCCTTTGAGATAACGGGGTGTCGCCGGCGGGGATCATGCTTATGCCATTTATGAAAGTTCGAGTGGTTCTCCAGAGTCCTATCGACAAGTGATCTTTGTTATTTAATATCCGCAGTCCCAGATGAATATTAGCTAGCCAACTTTTAACCATGATTTCCTATGATTGAGGTATAGTAATGAACTTACCTTTTCACAAGTAAACTCAGGAATGAAGATGTCCGCAGATTCTACATCCCAGTAAATAATCATGTATTATTATTTCAAGATATTCCCCCTTTGTCAACAATTTGAAACTCTCTTCAATTAAATCAAAGCTTGAACGGAGAGCGCTAAGTTCACGTGATTCACGACGCTTCGGAACATCGGCCAAATGGCTTCCGTGATAGCTCTAGAACAAAGGTGAATGACCGCAGAGAGAGATTCCGAGCTTGATTTGCTCTTCTGCTTTGACAGCCATGGCTGATCATATTACATCCAAGTTGAACCCAGACACTCATCTTATTCTTGTAAGGACAATATATTGGCAGCCCTCACTCAAGTATACTGACGTATCAATAGGATCAACCCCTCCTCCGACTTCCATATGAATTACTCCGCAAGAACTTCAAAGTAGCGCAACTTGCGGTTGAGAAAGACAGCACCGCAGTGCGCAATAATCTAAAAGAAACTGCAAATGCTTCTCTTTCAAACTCCTCGACCCCTGATGAGGTCCTCAAAAATCTCGATTCGATGATAACACGCATGCGAGGTCTGAAACGTAAGCTCACGGCATGTGCAGAGGAAGAAAACCGCATACTACAGCACACCCAGAGTAGGATAAAACATATTGGCGAGCTTTATTCTATGCAGAGTGTTGATGACGTCAAATACGAGGCATGGAGTCGGACAAGGTTGGATAGACTCCTGGTCGATTACCTCCTAAGGAATGGCTACAAGGAGAGTGCTCTCGCATTAGCTCGAGAGAAGGGAATAGAGGAGCTTGTAGATATGGACACGTTTGTACAAATGAGCCGAATACGAGAGAGTCTCCGAGCCGGGAAGGTAACGGAAGCTCTGGCATGGTGTACGGAGAACAAAAAGGAGTTGAGGCGCACTGGGGTAAGTGTAAAGGCATCACATCTATAATGCGTCTTATTGAAGTTTCTGGTAGAGCAAACTAGAGTTCACACTCCGATTTCAACAATACATTGAGCTCATCCGGACACAAAATGAGCAGAAGCTGTTGGATGCGATAGCCCATGCGAAGAAATTCATGTTACCATTTAAGGATACTTATCCCAAGGAGGTGCAGCAAGCAGCTGGTCTCCTTGCATTTCCTCCTGGAGGAAGAACTTCTGTATATGAAGTACGTAAGCTCTTCGGCCTACCGTTCTGGATTATGTGGCAGCACTAACATCCAGAATAGGATCTTTACAGCCAATCTCGCTGGGATGATATTGCAAAACTCTTCACGCAAACGCACAACACTCTTTTATCACTACCTCCAGTTCCACTACTCCACATTGCCCTCTCAGCTGGTTTATCAGCTCTCAAAACGCCGTCTTGCCACTCGTCACATCTTTCTTCAGCATCACCATCCTCTGTCTCCTCAGTAAATACATCGGTTTGTCCGATCTGTAGCACAGAGTTAAATGACCTTGCAAGAAACGTACCATACGCTCATCACACAAAGAGCCATGTTGATCCAGATGCAGTCCTCCTACCCAACGGTCGGGTTTACGGGAAGAGCAAGCTGGAGGAATATAGCAAAAAAGCTGGACTCGATGGCAGCAAGATCAAGGACCTAAGGACTGGCGAAATATTTGATGCTGATCACATAAAGAAGGTGTACATATCATAGTTCTAGAATTAATCATGATTTGTAACTCACTGCGCTCCAAACAAATTCGGCACAAGACACGATTCCAAATATGCCATATGATGAATATCGCATACAGCATATAGATATACCCACTATAGAAAATGCAGATGAACGTTTTTATGATTTCGGCCTCTATAGGCTTTGCCGACCCCTAATATATACAATGTTTTCATAGCCTGATTCTTCTAGTGATGTTCCCCTACACGCCCTGCCTCTCCATGTCCATGATCATCATTGAGAAATAGATATTCATAACCACAATATGCCGCAAATGCCACTGTCGCAATACCGAGGCCTGGGAAAGCGCCCTTAAATCGGTTCCAACGTGAGAAAGGTCCTGTATATCGCCATTCCTCACTACAATTCCGTGTGTCAGAATTTAGATCATCAATTTGCAGCTAAGGGATGTATATACTCACTTTCGTGCCCATGGATCGTTTGCTGGCTGTCCTGAGGAGGCTGCGAACGCTTTTGCAGAGAAGCCGGTTAGGTTCTGCTTAGCAGCTCTCCGGATACTATCAGAGGCACTTCGTCAGTGAATATCCGAAGTGATATAAGCATGATTTCACATACAGTGTTAAACGCATTGCGAAAGTTGTGCAGAACGCAATTGTTGTTATTTCCAAAACGCATAAAGCTCTCTGATACCATCGAGGTCAATAACTCCAAAAGCGGCTAAATAAGCGAACGCGGCTGTTCTAGCCATAAGGATTTCACAGTTCAAGATCACCATGTACAAGAAGCAGCTTTCTCAGCGACCAGTCTTAGTATTGTAGTTACTGTTTATATTCATTCTGATCGCCTCAATTACCTTCACATAAGGAAATACCCGATAAAAGCGTGTCACGCTGCGCCCATGATCTTCGTTCACCTTTCGAGACCTTCCTGGACCAGTATACCAAATACACGCATTCGATATGCCACCACCGATGCAGCGCTTCGGCGGTGGTCCCAATAGTATGGCGCACTATGGCCAATATCCTTCTCACTCTCAGGGGCACGCATCTGGTTTACCTCCGCCGTCCTTGAGTGGGAACCCGTCTTTTATGAACCCCAATAGCAACATAAATCCTTTCGCGAACGGAAATGCTCTGAGCTTAGGACAAGGATTTGGTGGTGGAGGTGGAGGACTCGGAGTGGGAGGGGGAACTGGTCTTGCAAGCCATGCGGCTCAAATCGGTTTTGCACATGGAGCAAGCCTGCAACAGCAAGCACATAACATTATGGGCGAGCAAGGCTCAAGAGGCACGATCAGTAAAGGCCGAATACGGGACGTATGGAAAAGCAATCTGCAGGAAGAAATGGACACAATTAGGAGACTCGTTGACAAGTATCCTTACATATCTATGGTATCCGTAGACAAAGTTGGAGGGAAGCTACGAGGACATTTTTGCTAACCGTTGTCAGGATACAGAATTTCCTGGTCTTGTTGCTCGTCCAATGGGCGCATTTCGAGGGAAGAGTGATTACCACTACCAAACCTTACGATCTAACGTCGATCTCCTGAGACTCATCCAGCTTGGAATTACACTGTTTTCTGAGGAAGGCGAGACAACACCAGCAAGACCTCAATCAACCGACTCTGCGATAGACATGAATATCTCAGGGTTAAGAAAGTATGCCAATAGCGCCCCAGCTTTGCCTTGTACGTGGCAGTTCAACTTCAGCTTCTCCTTGAAGGACGATATGTACTCGCAAGTATCGATCGAATCTTTACAACAAGCGGGCGTCGACTTTCAAAGCTTGGCAACAGATGGTATTGATCCCTTCGATTTCGGTGCGCTCCTCATTAGCTCAGGCCTTGTATGCGATGAAGACGTGCACTGGATATCATTCCACGGTGGCTACGATTTCGGTTACTTAACAAAACTCATGATTTGCAAACCTCTGCCGGACGACGAGGTCGAATTCGATTTGGTCATGAAGAAGTTCTTCCCCAGCATTTATGATGTCAAGTTTCTCATGAAAAATGCCAGCAGACAAAATTCCATGGGTCAACTTACACCCCTCGATCCAGCCACTGCCGAGATTCTACAGAAATTCGACCAAAAATCCAGCCTCGAAAGCCTCGCGGAGATTCTTAAGGTCAAACGCATAGGGCCTCCCCATACGGCAGGATCCGACGCACTACTCACGGGCAAAGTGTTTTTCCAAATACGAGAGCGGATTTTCAACGGCGAAATTGACCGTGAGCATGAAGGCAGAGTTTGGGGCCTGGGTCTCCCCGAATATAATCAGACTAATCCTGGATTTACTAATTCGACACCCCAGCACTATCAACACCAAGATCTTCAAGAGAACAACAGCGCGGGTCCGAATGGCAGCGCCTTTGCCAATGGGACACCTAGTACGCCAAACAATGGTCACGCAGGCCTTGCGAGTACGCCCGTACCCGCAAATAATGCAACAGGGATGGCACCTTTGACACCAGGAGGAGGAGGAG
>Ga0335074_10014817_pt1 | contig 10933 bp, 9 predicted proteins | sample Lox_Sample_23_FD_206715 | JGI IMG/M metagenome (GOLD analysis project Ga0335074, IMG submission 206715) | Soil microbial communities from Loxahatchee National Wildlife Refuge, Florida, United States - Lox_Sample_2.3 | ecosystem: Environmental > Terrestrial > Soil > Wetlands | place: USA: Florida... | reverse complement strand
AAGCAAATTCAGCCGGCCGCCGAAGCGGAAAGTACGCTCTCCGGATCTTCCGAGACGGGACCGCGCGCGTGTCGTCCGGCCAGAGCGCTGAAGATCTGGAGCGCCAGGGCATCCGATGGCTTCTCAGCCAGACCGCCGTAGTGGATCGCTGTATATCCGCAGGGATTGCCCGCGTAGTCGTATCCCTCCACGCCGCCGGGCAGCCCATCGAAGCAGACGAACGCGTATCGCTGGCTGGGCAGCTCGCAGGCGGGCCGATCGGCATAGAGCATTGCCACCAGTCCCTGCTCCCACAGGAACGCCAGGGGCGGATCGGCGCGGCAGCGAAGCGCGGCGGATGCGATGGCTCGTCCCGGCGGCTGGTTGCGGATCCAGTAGAGTCCGGCGTTGAAGCGCCCGGTGCGGAGCGGGCCGCGCAGGGGAATGTAGCGCTGCCACATGCGCAGGTAACCGTCGGTCAGATCCTGATCGGGAGCGTAGACCAGATCGCAGTGGCGAAAGGCTTCGAGCGCGTCAGCCGGCGGATCGAGGATGAAGAGATCGTCGTCCATCAGGCAGCATTCGGCGGGCGGCGAAGCCAGTGCCGTGAAGGCCTTGGCTGCAAACCAGTGCCGCCGCGCGATATCGGCCAGGCCTGCTCCGCCGAGAGCGCGCACGTGCTGGAGCGCTTCCCATTGCGGCACCACCTGAGCGAAGGGCAGCAGCCGCGCCAGGCACTCGCGGCTGGACGCGCTCCACTGGTCTTCGCCAAACAGGTGCACCGAACTGGGCGAGTAGCCGTTGAGGATCATGCTGTAGAGGCTGGCCGCAGCGCGCAGCGGATGCGACGCGCTGGTGTACATCTTCAGCGGAGGCCCATCGGGGCGGCGCAGCGCGTCTTCGACCGCCGGCAGCCAGCGCAGCAGGACCGACTCCGGGGTGAGGGCGTCGTCTTCGACGCTGCTCATGCGGGCGCACCACAGCCAGTCCCAGCCGAGCTGCCACTGCGCGACTTCGAGAACGTCGCCGGCGGAGACCTGAATTTCGTGGCCGGTGAGGGGATGTGCGGAGCGGTCGTCGTGCACGATGCAGCCGCCAATGCGGATCACCGAGCCGTCGTCGTCCTGGAAGATGAGGGTGCCGGAGCGCTCCATGCGCAGGCGAAAGACGACGTGGAAGCCGCGCATCTCACCGGAGTCGAAGGCGTTCCAGGTGCGCACGCCGCTGCGGAAAAAATCGCGCCAGTCGAGCGACCAGTACATGCGGCCGTCGATGAGCCGCAACTTCCAGTGCGGCCGGAACTCCATCGGCGGCGCCTCCCACGCAGGCGTGGAAACCCACTGGCGATCGGACTGGCGGACCGGCTGGGGCCAGCAGACGTCCAGCAACTCGAAAGCTGGTCGCAGGCTGAAGTCCATAGGAGCGGTAAAGCTTCGCATGACGGTACGCCGGATCGGACCCGGCGCGCAAGAAATTTTCCTCAGGCGTTAGCGCGCGCCTCGCTTATCCGCTATCTTTCAGGCACTTGGCGAGGAGGTGACAAATCCGCAACCTTGTGTTCTATAATGCGTCATCCGCAACCAACCCCTGGGGACATGGCCGAGACAATCGTTCTGTCCCCAATCTGCTTTTTGCGGAAATGCCCGCGCGGCACTCCCCCGCGAGCACAGACGAAGTTCGCTGATTCTCGCTGGCCGTACCTGAAGTTCAGTCTCGAATGCAAACGGGTTTGTTTGCGGCAGGCCACGTGGAAGCCACCGCGAAACCTCGATGATTCCGGTTCGCCTTGTTCCGGAAGAGGGATTGCGACATGGTTCACGACGTCTATCTGATTGAAACTCCGCTCGCGCCCTCGGCTGCGAGTCTCGACCGGGTTCTGGAGCGTGCGCAACTCAGGGTCAGGCAACGCCTTGCATGGGACGGCTTTCGCTGCGAAGCATTGCGGCCGCAGCGCTCCCCGGTGATTGTCGCGAACGCGGCGCCGGCCAGCGACAGCGCGCGCGAGTTCTTCTCGTGGCTGCACGAACATCCCGTCGGCGCGCCGGTCTTCGCCATCCTGCCCGCCGACGACGGCGAGCTGATGCAGAAGGCCATGACGGTTGTCGACGATTTCCTTCTCTGGCCGGTGCGCGGGGACGAGCTGTACTACCGTCTGCAGCGGCTGCTGGGACCGTCGCCGCAGTCGGCGGAGTCGATGCACACCGCCATTCTGGGCGAGATCGGGTTGCAGCAGCTGGTGGGCGAAGAGCCTGCCTTTGTGGACGCGCTCATGCAGCTGGCGCAATACGGGATGAGCGACGCTGCCGTGCTGCTGACCGGAGAGACCGGGACGGGCAAGGAGCTGTGTGCGCGCGCTCTGCACCTGCTGAGCCGGCGCCGCAGCGGTCCCTTTATTCCCGTGGAATGCGGCAGCATTCCGGAACACATCTTCGAGAGCGAGGTCTTCGGCCATCTGCGCGGCGCGTTTACCGACGCGCGCACCGAGCAGAAGGGACTGGTGGCGATGGCGCGGGGAGGGACTCTGTTTCTCGACGAGGTGGACAGCCTGCCGCCGCCGATGCAGGGAAAGCTGCTCCGTCTGCTGCAGGAGCAGAGCTATCGCCCGCTGGGCTCGGAGCAGTACTGCCGCGCGGACGTGCGCATCGTGGCCGCCAGCAACTGCGATCTGGCGGCGCTGGTGCGCCAGCAACGCTTCCGCGCGGATCTTTATTTCCGGCTCGACGTGCTGCGCGTGCATCTGCCTCCGCTGCGCGAGCGCCGGGGGGACGTGGCGCTGCTGGCGCGGCACTTTGCCGCGGAGATTTGCGCGCGGGACAGGCTGGGACGCAAGACGCTGACGCCTTCTGCGGTGCGCAAGCTGGAGAGCTACCCGTGGCCCGGCAATGTGCGTGAGCTGTACAACGCCGTGCATCGCGCCACACTGCGTGCCGGGGGCGCGGAGATCGCTCCCAACCACCTCACGCTGGGGGACGAGCGGCCCGCGGCTCAGCCGGAGCTGCGGTCGACAGCCGGCGCCGCAGAGAGCTTTCGCGCCGGCAAGCGCAGGGCAATCGAGAGCTTTGAGAAGGCGTACGTGCAGGCGCTGCTGGAAGCCTATCGCGGCAACATGACCCGCGCCGCGCGCGAAGCCGGCAAGGACCGGCGCGCCTTTGGCCGTCTGGCCAAGAAATACGGTCTCACGCAGCCGCAGGCCTGAGCGTTGCCCGGTTCCACAATCCACTGAAGGACGTTGCCCGCCGGGGTGTGGGTCATTTGCGACCCACACCGGGCACAACCAGCCCATCGCTTCTCTTCTGCTTCTTTCCCGATTGATCTCTGCGCGCCGGCATTTTGCCGTGGGTCGGGATTGGCCCGCCCCGGAGCAGCCTGCGCTGCCAACGTGTGCGCCTGCAATGCGCGCAGCGCCGCGGCGAATGGACCGGAACGTGCTTTGCAGCGTGCAACAACAGGGGTGACAGATTGCCCAGCCGAGGCGAAGCCAGACGCATTGAGATCGCCCGGGACATTCTGAGCTATCTGCTGCAACATCCGGCGGCGGCGGACACATTCGACGGAATCGCTCGCTGGCGGGTCCTGGAGGAGATCGCGATGCGCACGATAGCAACGACGGAGAGCGCGCTGTGGTGGCTGATCGAGCGGGGATTTCTGCTGGAGGAAAAGATCGCGGGAGGCCAGAGCATTTATCGGCTGGACCCCGGGAAACGCAGGGAGGCTGAGCTCCTGCTGAGCGGACGCAGGATGAGGCGCGCGTTCAGCATCCGGCGATCCGCGGCACGCTGAAGCAGAGCAGGGAAGAGGCCCGGGAGTGCCGACGCTCCCGGAGGAAATCGCAGGCCAGGCAAAAGGAGAGGAACCATTCATGCCGGTTACAGTCAGTTATCCAGGCGTCTACATCGAGGAACTGCCCAGCGGCGTGCACACCATCACCGGTGTCGCCACCTCGATTACCGCATTTGTCGGCACCGCCCAGATGGGCCCGGTGAATGTCCCCACCACCATCAACAGCTACTCCGACTACGACAACATCTTCGGCGGGCTGTGGGCGAACAGCATGATGAGCTTCGCCGTCAATGACTTCTTCCAGAACGGCGGATCGCAGGGAATTGTCGTGCGCGTCGCGCCGGATGGCTCTGAGACCGCGTCTATCGTGCTCGAGCCCAATTCCATCAGCCCGCCCTCGAGCCCACTGGCCAGCAGCTTCACCACGCTGACCCTGCAGGCTTCGAGCCCCGGATCGTGGGGCAACAACGTGGGCGTCATCGTCGACCTCAACACGAAAAATCCGTCGGACCCCACGCTCTTCAATCTCACCGCGCAGCTCACCGATCCCACCAGCGGAGCGATTCTGGCGACGGAAAAGTGGCTGAACCTCTCCATCGATCCCACCAGTTCGCGCTATGTGGTCACCTGGCTCCAGCAGAATTCGCAGCTGGTCGCCGTCGCGCAGAACAGCGAAAGCGACTACGAGGTGCCCGGCGTGCAGCCGGCGGCGACGCAGCCTACCGTCCTGAGCCCGCCCACCAGTCCTCCGCAGACGCAGATTCTTCCGCAGATGATGTCGGGCGGCTCCGATGGCGTCGGCAATCTGACCGACATGGACCTGATCGGCTACCCGGCGAAGAAGCAGGGACTGTACGCGCTCGACAACGCGGCTCTGTTCAACCTGTTGGTCATCCCGCCGTATGTCATCAACAGCGGCGCCTTTGTGGATGTCGACGGCACGGTGCAGGCTGCAGCTGCGACCTACTGCGTGCAGCGCCGGGCGTTTTACATCATGGACCCATCCACTACGTGGACGACGGTGGCATTGGCGCAGACCGGTTTTCTCAACACCACCGCCAACCTCGGCGCCAACAGCGATCACGCCGCTCTGTACTTCCCCATGCTGGTGGAAGCGAATCTCTTAAACGACAGCCAGCTGCAGAATTTCGTGCCCAGCGGCGCGATGGCCGGGATGTACGCACGCATCGACGCGCAGCGCGGCGTATGGAAAGCGCCTGCCGGCCAGGAAACCGCGCTGACCGGCGTACAGGGGCTCTCCGTGCTGCTGACCGACATGGAGAACGGCCAGCTCAATCCCCTGGGGCTGAACTGCCTGCGCTCCTTCCCGGTAATCGGCCGCGTGATCTGGGGCGCGCGCACCACGCAGGGCGCGGATCAGCTGGAGAGCCAGTGGAAGTACGTTCCCGTCCGCCGCACGGCGCTGTTCATCGAGCAGAGCCTCTACCAGGGCACGCAGTGGGTGGTCTTCGAGCCGAACGACGACGCGCTGTGGGCGGCGATCCGGCTCTCAGTCGGCTCGTTCATGCAGAGCCTCTTCATTCAGGGAGCGTTTCAGGGCACGACTCCCCAGACTGCGTACTTCGTGAAGTGCGACAGCGAGACGACGACGCAGAACGACATCGATCAGGGAATCGTCAACATCGTGGTTGGCTTTGCGCCGCTCCAGCCAGCCGAGTTCGTCATCATCCAGATCCAGCAGATGGCTGGCCAACTACAGGTTTGAGGAGCGACCGCGATGGCACAGTTTGTCACGAATCCCACACGTCTCGATCCGTACAAGAACTTCAAATTCCGTCTCAAGTGGGACGGCAAGTATGTGGCCGGCATCAGCAAGGTGAGTGTGCTCAAGCGCACCACCGAGGTGGTGAAGCACCGCGCCGGCGGCGATCCCAGCACCAGCCGGAAGTCGCCCGGCCGCACCGAGTACGACGCCATCAGCCTCGACCGCGGAGTGACGCAGGACGTCGCCTTCGAGCAATGGGCCAACAAAGTGTGGGACTACGGAGCGGGCCTGGGCATGGAGGTGTCGCTGGCGGACTTCCGCAAGGACATCATCCTCGAGATGTACAACGAGGCCGGGCAGCTGGTAATCGCATACAAAATTTACCGCTGCTGGGTCTCGGAGTATCAGGCGCTGCCCGATCTCGACGCCAACGCGAATGCGGTCGCCATTCAACACATCAAGCTCGAAAACGAGGGGTGGGAGCGCGACACGTCGGTGGTCGAGCCGCAGGAGCCGTCGTTCACGCAGCCGCCCAACTAGACCATGCCCATGATGGAGCCGGAGAAGCTGTTCCGAATCTGGGAAGCAGGGCTGGACCGTCCGCCCCTCGCACGGACGGTCGCCATGCTGCGTGCCGCCGGTGGCGCCGGCGACAGCGGAGATCCCGCTGCGCTGCCCATCGGCGCGCGCGATCTGGAGCTGCTGGCCCTGCGCGAGCAGGCTTTCGGGCGCGATCTGGACGGGATCGCCAGCTGCCCGGAGTGCTCCGAGGCCGTGGAAGTCCACTTCCGCACCGACGACATCCGCCTGCCCGCCTCTGCGGCGTCCGCAGCTCTGTCTCTGGAGTCGGGAGGCTACGCCGTGTCGTTCCGCCTGCCCAGCAGCGCCGATCTTCTCTCCATCGACTTCGTGGGCGACGCCGAACAGGACGGGCGCCGCATTCTCGAGCGCTGCGTTTCGGAAGCCACGCTCCACGGCGCGCCCGTCGCCACGTGCGCGCTGCCGGAGGAACTGCAGGAATCCGTGGCGCGGGCGATGGCGGCGGCCGATCCCCAGGCAGAAGTGGAGTTGTCGCTCCAGTGCCCGGCGTGCGCTCGCCACTGGAGCGAAGTTTTCGACATCGAGTCATTTTTCTGGACTGAGTTGCAGGCCTGGGCCATGCGCTTCCTGCGTGAGGTTCATCAGCTGGCTTCCGCATATGGCTGGAGCGAGCAGGAAATCCTCGCGCTCCCGCAGCTTCGCAGACAGACCTACCTCAACCTGATTGCCGAGTAAGGCGTGCCCAGCTATCTCTCCCATCTCGCTCTCAGAGTCTCCGGCGCAAAGCCGGCGGTCCGGCCGCGCATTCCGTCGCTGTTTGAAGCGCTGCCCGGAGCGGGCATTGCGGCGGCGGCCGAGCCCGAGGCCGCCGGTGTGCGCGTGGTGGACCGCGAGCGCGTCGCTCCGCCTCCGCTGGCGCCGATGGTGCCAGCGGAGGCTCAGGTTCGCGTGCCAGCTCAGCCGGCCCCTCGGGAGGCCGCAGTGGTTCCCGAACCGCAGCCGGCGCGGCAGGAAGATCCCGGCAGGCAAGCTGCAGAAATTGTGCCTCACGAGGTTACGATTGCCGCGCCTCAGCGGCACGAACGCATCGCGGAAGCGATCGGCGAGAAGCCCGCGCCGCTCCATCTGCCACCGCATGCCGTCGTGCGGCCGGAAGTGCGTGCGGCCCCGGCGGGCGAAGAGAGCCGGTCGGCTGTAGCGCACGCCTCAGCACCACCGCCGCGGGAAGAGCCGCCGCGCAGAATGCGCACTGAGGTGCAGCAGCGGCCCGGCGTGCGTGCTGAGCCGGAGAAAGTTGCCGTCGAGCCTCGGCGTGCCGTTGCCGCGAACATTCCCGCAGAGCCGGCGGCTGCCATCCGTCCGGCGCAGACGCTTGCGTCACAGGCGGAGATCCACAACGCGCCGCGCGGCCGTACCGTCACGGAGCCTGGCCTGCACGAGGAGCCTGCCGTCCAGGTCACCATTGGGCGGCTGATCGTCGAGGCCGTGATGCCCGCGCCCGCCACTCCGCCTGCGCCGAGACCGCGCGCCACCGGCCCGCGGCTTTCGCTGGACGACTATCTCAGCCAGCGCCGGAGTCAGGCATGAGCAATGCGCTGGCCATCGCGTCGGTTTCGTTCGTGCTCGTCGACCTGCTCAACAACGGCCTGATCGATCGCAACATCTCTGCTTCAGTCGGCGATGTGATGGTGACCGCGCTGCCACCCGACAAGGTCGACGCACTGCAGCGAGACGGTAAAAGCCAGCTGAATCTCTTCCTCTACAACGTCACGCAGAACCAGGGCTGGCGGAACGTGGGATACCCCTCGCGCGACGCGAGCGGCGATCGCATCGGCAACCCGCCCCTGGCCCTCGACCTGCACTACCTGCTGACCGCCTACGGAGCAGAGCAGTTTCATTCCGAGATCCTGCTCGGCTACGGCATGCAGTTGTTTCATGAGACGCCGTTCCTGCCGAGGGAGGCGATTCAGGAATCTCTCTCCGCCCCAACCCAGGTGACCGACACCAGTGCGTCGGTGCCCTCGGCGATGCTGAATCTTTTCACCTCCGGGCTGGCCAACCAGGTGGAGATGATCAAGATCTGGCCGCAGACCTTGACCACCGAGGAAATCTCGCGGCTGTGGACCGCATTTCAGGCGAAGTACCGCTCGACTGCGGCGTATCAGGCGTCGGTGGTGCTCATCCAGAGCGAGGCCTCGACGAAGACAGCGCTGCCGGTGAAGCGCCGCGCGCTCAAGGTGAACACGTTCATCCAGCCGGTGATCGCCAGCGTGGCCGGCCTGAGCAATACCAGCCCGCCGGTCCAGGCCAGCCAACCCATCCTGCCCGGCTACAGTTTGGTGATCCAGGGAACGCAGCTGCAGGGAGACAACGGCACCATTGTCATGATCGGCGGCGAGGCAGTGTATCCGCCGGCTTCGGACATCACGCCGACGCAGGTCGTTGCGCAGATCCCGTCAGACATCCAGGCCGGAACGCAGTCCGTGCAGATCGTGCAACCGCTTCTGCTGGGCAGCCCGCCGGTGGATCACAACGGCGTCGAGTCGCAGATGGCGACGTTCTTGCTGCAGCCGGTGATTCAGTCAATCGAGGTCGGCACCGGCACATCGACCGTAACCGGACAGCCCGTCAACCTGATCGCCCTGACCGTTGATCCGCCGGTCGGCGCGACGCAGGAGGTAATGCTGATGCTGAATCAGCTGCCGCAGTCGGTCAGCCCGCCCTCGACGCCGCTGGCCTACAGTTTCCAGGCCGAACCGCCGTACTCGCTGCTGAGCCCGCCAGGAACCACGCCGCCGCCTTCGCCCACGGTCACGGTTCCTTATTCCGGGGTAGTGTCCGGCACGTACCTGGTGCGCCTGCAGGTAGACGGAGCGCAGAGCCTGCTCACGACCGACAGCAACGGGGTCTTCAACGGCCCGCAGGTGACTTTGTGACGACAGCATCGGAATTCGCGCAGTCGGTTCCGCCCGGAAACCCGGCCGAAGAAGAGATTCGTACGCTTCTGGAGCGCACACTGGAGACGCTGAGGCGTCATCCGGCCGCGGAGCGCGGCGAGGGCAGTGCGGATCCGGCCGCGAGCAAAGCAGCGGCGGCCCACGAGAACCTCGCCCATATCTTCACCCTCAGCCCGTTCGAGACCGCCATCGTGCTGCTTTGCCTCGCGGCGGAACTGTATACGGAAACCGGAGACATCTGCGCGGCGGCCGCGGGCGACAGCCGCCTGCGTTTTCCCACTTTTCATCTCGCGCTGCGCGTCCTGCCCGAAGCCCACTGGAGCGCCACGCTGCCGCAGAGTCCGCTGCGCCGCTGGAACCTGGTGGAGATGGCCGCCGGCGAGTCGTTCCTGACCTCGCAGCTTAGCCTGCCCGAGCCGCTGCTGCATTTCCTGATGGATGCCCCGGCGCTGGACGAGCGCTTACAGCCGTTGCTCGAGCCGGTCGTTCCCCCTGAGGTTCTGCCGTCGTGCTACCGGGCGCAGGCCGAGAAGCTGATCGCCCTGCTCAGGGAGGCTCGTGAGGAAGCCATCGTTCCTCATCTCACCGGCAGCGCCACGGCGGGCAAGTCCGCGGTGGCTGCCCTTGCCGCGGCCTCGCTGGGGTTGCGATTGTTTGCGCTGGATGCGGCCAATCTTCCCGGGACGCAGAAGGACTGCGATTCCGTGCAGCGCAGCCTGGAGCGCGATGCAGCGCTGCTCGGGTTTGCTCTGCTCATCGGCGTGGAGCGTGCCGCGGCTGCGGAGCGCGCGGCGGCGGCGCAACTGGCCGACCGCTTCGCCGGCATCGCGATCCTCAGCGGCGACGGAGTTCCCGCGCTGCGGCGCTCGCGGCTGGAACGGATCGTTGTCGACCGGCCCGATGCGGCCAGCCAGCAGGCGCTGTGGACGTACGCGCTCGGCGAGGAAGCGGCGGCGCGCTGCAATGGCCACATCGAGCGCGTGGCTACGCAGTTCTCGCTCGACTACGAAGAGATCCTGCGCAATGGAGCCGCGGTCCGGCGGCGCCTGAGCGCGATGGATGGGCTTGGGGGCGCAGCCGGCGAACAGTTGCTGGAATCCTGCCGCGCGGGGGCGCATGGAACTCTGGATGCGCTGGCGCAGCGCATCGAGCCGCGCGCAGGATGGCAGGACATTGTGCTGCCTGAGGCGAGCCTGGAAGGGCTGCGCGCCATTGCCGCACAGGTGCGGCAGCAGGGCAAGGTGCTCGAGCGCTGGGGATTTGCGGCGCAAACCTCGCGCGGCCTCGGCATCTCCGCGCTCTTTCACGGGCCCAGCGGCACGGGCAAGACGCTGGCCGCGGAAGTGCTGGCGCACGACCTCGGCATCGACCTGTGGCGGATCGATCTGAGCCAGATGGTGAGCAAATACATCGGAGAGACGGAAAAGAACCTGCGCGCCATCTTCGACGCCGCGGAGAGCACGGGATCCATCCTGCTGTTTGACGAAGCCGATGCGCTCTTCGGCCGGCGCAGCGAAGTTCGCGACAGCCACGACCGCTACGCCAACATCGAAGTCAGCTATCTGCTGCAGCGAATCGAGGCGTATCGCGGCCTGGCAATCCTGACCAGCAACCTCCGCGTCAATCTCGACTCCGCGTTCCTGCGCCGCATACGGTTCTTCGTCAGCTTCCCCTTTCCCGATGTCGGGCTGCGCCGCTGCATCTGGGAGCGCGTGTTTCCCGCCGCGATGCCGTCGGAGAATCTCGACTACGCCAGGCTGGCGCGGCTCAATCTGGCCGGCGGCAACATTCGCAACATCGCGCTCAACGCGGCCTACATCGCCGCCGATCTCGAGCAGCCGGTGCGCATGGAACATCTGCTGACGGCGGCGCGGCGCGAGTGCTTCAAGATCGAGCGCCCGCTGACCGCGGCCGAGACGGGAGGCTGGGTATGAACCGGCGGCAGCGGCGC
>Ga0335074_10014816_pt1 | contig 10934 bp, 7 predicted proteins | sample Lox_Sample_23_FD_206715 | JGI IMG/M metagenome (GOLD analysis project Ga0335074, IMG submission 206715) | Soil microbial communities from Loxahatchee National Wildlife Refuge, Florida, United States - Lox_Sample_2.3 | ecosystem: Environmental > Terrestrial > Soil > Wetlands | place: USA: Florida... | reverse complement strand
GCCGTAGAGCACCGAGAGTGGCCCTCAGCTATCACGTCCTGCTTCGACGATCTCTCCCAGCTTCCGGCGTTTCAGGATCTCGGCCTCCGCCGCATCGACCGCGACGATATCCTGCCATTGCCGGGCGGCCAGTGTGCCGGCTCTGAGCCTTGCTGCTCGCGCTCGTCACTGTCATTGCAAGCGAAGCGAAGCAACCTCGGTCGCGCGACGCGGTGGACCGACCGAGATTGCTTCGCGTCGCTCGCAATGACACGGGACCGCGGGGATCGAGGCGTCGGGATCAGCACACTGGTTGCCGGCTCGTGATTTCGCGCGACAGCGCGGCGGAAGCGCCCAGTTCACAGTGACTCAGCTTCAATCGGATCACGCAGCCTTCCGCAGTTCGATGCCCAGGCTGGTCAGCCACGGACACCAGTCCACGAGCCGTTCGTACTCTGTCGTGTCGTCATGCGCGCCGCTCTCTCCGGCCTAGGAAACTGCGGCACCGGCCCGCAGCGCCGCATTCCAACGGCAGAAAATGCCAAGCCGGCAATACCCGCGGATAGGTTGTGAGCAAGCGGATAAAATTGCGAGCAACGATGCCGTCGGATCAGAAAAGGCAGAATGAGTGCGGCGAGATAATTTTGTTTGCGTGAGGATTGGCGCAAACGCGGAAGGCCGCCTCGAGGACGGCCTCCGATCAGCGACTGGTTGAGGCAATGTCGGTCGACTTCGTGATCGTGATCTCGCTTATCCCTCGCGTCGAAGACGTCGGGGTCGACTGACTCGTGTCCGTGCCGCCGATAATCATCTCCAGATCCGCTGATCCAATGGTCCGCGGATAAGGCCCGTGCCCTGTGTAGGTCTTCACAGTCTTCCTCCCGTCAACTGAGGGCTGCCGTCGTTCAAGGTGACCCGCTCAGTGACCCGCTCAGTTGCGGGTGATCGAGAACTCCTTGAAAATGACCTTGCCGGCGCCCGCTCCGCTGGACTGGCTGGCGATGTTGAGAACCAGCTCGATGCCACCGACGACGATATCGAGCTCCTGGTTCGACAGCTCACGCGTCGTGATCGTCGCAGCCGTTTGATTCGCTTTCCGCATGGCACGCTCCTCTGTGTGCTCCGGGTCTGTCAGATGATGGCGACGGTCCCGCCCGTCCTTGCCATGACCCAATCAAAGCGGCAGCCGCCGGCCCGCGCTGTGCCGCACGGCACAGGTGCTCAAATCCCCAGGAGTCTCCGTACCGCCGGCAGGACAAGCTCGATAGGGCGCTGCGTGCTCACGCCCACCTCAATGGATGCGAGGCCGCCGCTGGACAAGGGCACTGTCTCGCCGCGCTGCGTCGTCCATGCATAGCCGTCGGGCGCTCCGGGTCGCCTGGTCAGCGCCACGCGTGCGACATAGGGTGCGCCGTCGCGGCTCAAGGTCGTCGCCATGGTCTCGTTCTGAAGCAACGATCGCAAGCCGGTGGCGCTCACCGGAAAGCCGGACACCTCGAGCACGGTGCCGAGCAATTCGCCATGCTCCTCACGTCGCGTGCCTGAGGGCGAAATGCGCACCGTCATCCCCGCCTGCACATCGCGGGCGGATTGCGGTGGAATGAACGCCAGCAATTCGAGACCCGGCCGGCCAGTCTCGATCGATACGATCGCCTGGCCGGCATTCACCACCGCGCCCAGGTCGGCTTTGACCTCGACAACCTGGCCCGGCACGGGTGCCAGCACACGCGACGACAAGGACAAATCTACTTTGAGTTCCGCTTCCGATCTCTCCGCCGCGGCGAGATCATCTTCCGCCTGCGCCTGCCTGTCGGCGTCGGCTCGAGCGGTGTCCGCCAGCTTTGCCTTCAGGTCGGCAAGCGCGGTCAAGGCATTGGCCTCATCCAGTTTCGCGGCGTTCATCGCATCACGCGCTTCGTTGACCCTCTGCAACGTCGTCAACCCGCGATGAAACAGATCGTCCTGGATGTTGAACTGGGTCGTCGTGGTGCCGATCTGTCCGCGGACCACCGCGAGCTTCGACTCCAGCGCTTGCCGCTGGAGGCCCGCCGCCGTGGTTCTCTCCTGGTTCAACCGCTCGATGGTGTCCTTGACCCGTTGCAGGTTCTGGCGCCGCGCCTCGACAAGAGCGTGAGCGCCCGACAGCCGTTGCTCGCGGTCGGGAGCGACGACAGTCGCGATCAGCGTGCCGGCTTCAACCTTGGAGCCCGCGCGCACCGCCAGGGCGGCGATCTGTCCCGGTCCGGTCGATTGGGCGTCCACCACCTGGCCGCCCTGAGCGATCAGGATGCCGGTGCCGGATACGGATCGGGTCACGCTGCCGAGCAAGCCCCAGGCCAGCATCGCAACACCGATCGCCGCCAGCATCACCAACGCGATCCAGTCGATCCGTCGCGGCATCAACGGCAGGATGTCGAGCGCTTCGGGATCGCCGGCATGAGCCAGCGCCTGTTGCCGGAACAGCGAGTCCTTGTCGCTCATGCCGCGCCGTCCCGCGTGTGGTCCAGCAACAACAGGAATTTGTCACCGGCCCGCGCCAGGCCGTCGAGCATTGTGTCATCGAGAGCGAACGCGTCCGGGTCGTCGCCGGCGGCTTCGCGCAGCCGGTTGGCGAGCAAGATGGCAAGCCCCCGCCAGAAGCGGGATGCGAAGCCGCTGTTGCTCTGCAGTTCGCGACGAAGCACATCCCCACGCACCACCAGAGCCTGTACTGGCACCAGGGCAATGACATCGGCACTGGCAGGCCGTGTGTCCACCAGCGACACCTCGCCCAGAGACTCTCCCGCGCGCCTCATGGCGGTGTGTGCGATTTCGACCCGGGCTTCGCCCTCCAGCAGGATCAACAGCGCGTCGAGGTTCTCGCCGCGGCGGATCAGCGCCTCGCCGGCCGCGAACCGCCGCACCGTGCCCATGTCCGCAAGCCACGCGATATCGGCCTCGGTCAGCGCAGCGAACAGGAACAAGGCGGTACGCATCACGCGTCGCCCACCTGCTGGCGACGCGCAAGCGCGGCAAACGCACCGTTGTTACGCAACAAATCCGCAGGAGGTCCGGATTCGACGGCACGGCCGTGATCCAGCACAAAGACGCGATCGACGCCCATCACCGTGCTCAAACGATGCGCCACGACGATCCGCGTGACCGGCAAATCCCCAAGGCCTGCCTGCACGATCGCTTGCGACCGATTATCCAACGCGCTGGTCGCCTCATCAAAAATCAGGAAGCGCGGCCGGGTCAGCAAGGCGCGGGCTATCATCAGCCGCTGGCGCTGACCACCGGACAGGTTCTGGCCAGCCTCGCCAACCAGCGTGTGCATGCCCATCGGCATGGCCTCGATGTCCTCGGCGATGCCTGCCAGTCGCGCGGCTGCCCAGGCCTCCGGCGTGGCGGCGGTGCGGCCGTCAAGGATGTTCTCCAGAATGCTGCCCGGTGACAGGCGTGAATCCTGACCGACATAGCCGATTTGCCGGCGCACACTGGCCGGTTCCAGCCGACGCGCATCCATGCCGTCGAAATAGATCGCGCCCGACGAAGTCTGCTCCAGGCCCAGGATCAGTTTCAGCAGCGTCGACTTGCCGGAACCCGACGCACCGACGATGCCGACGTACTGGCGGGCATCGATGGCGATATCGACGCCGCGCAGGCTGTCGGTCGCCGCTCCCGCATAGCGATGGCTGACCTGGCTGATCTCCAGGCGGCCATCCAACGGCGGCGCGGTCACACGCCGGGCATCGGTCGTCGTTTCCGGCGAGACGCGCGCCACCGGTGCCAGCATTGCGCCAGCGGCTGATAGCCGCGGCCACAGGGCGAAGATCCCGGCCGCGGAACCGGCGGCGGCGATCGTCTGGCCGAGCGCCGCCTGGAACGCCAGGAAGGCACCCAAGGTGATGCTGCCAGTTGCGACAGGACCGGCACCGGCCTGTTGGCTGGCGACGAGCGAATAGCCGACCACGAACACGACCGCAGTGGACAAGCCGGTCACGCCGGCAGTTGCGACCGCAATTGCGGTTTCGATCCGTTCGGCCCGGCGCACCGCCCGGCGCCGCTGGCTGGCGAGCAAGGCCCAACGTGCCAATAGAAACGGCTCGCTGGCAGTTGCCTTCACCTTGACGATGGCGGCGATCGCCTGGCTGAGCAACGCAGACTCGCGTCCGGTAATGCGCTCGGTCTGCGTGCGGGCGTGAACCGCCTCGCGAAGCAACAGGCTCCAGATGAGTGCGAGGGCGGCGACGGCGGTCACTCCGATCCAGGCCAGTCTCCCACCGTAGATGACCATCAAGAGCATGCCGGTCAGCATCATGCTGGCGTCGACAATGACGCGCATGGGCTGGCCGACGATGGCCTGGCGGATGCGACCCGCCGCGCCGATGCGGTTTTGCATGTCGCCCGCGCTGTATTTGCTCAATCCCCCGGGTGCGGCGCGTACCAGTGCGAGCCAGATGCCCTCCTCCAGCCGGTTCAGGAACCGCATGGTAACCCGGCCGGCGAGCGCAGCCCGCGCGCTGTCGAACGCGATCGTGGTGAGCGCGGCAATGCCAAGCCCGAGGACGACCAGCCAGTGGCCTGCCCAATCGGCGCGTGGCCAGATAGCGGAGAACAACAGGTTGGTGGCCACCGGCACGGTCACGCCCATGGCAACGCCAGCGAATCCCCAAAGCACGGCACTAACGGCATCTGGCAGCGAAAGCCTGACCAGTGCCGCCATCAAGCGGCGCGGAGAGTCGAGAGCCGCCAACCAGGCCGCGTCGAGTGGCTGCGTCAGCGCAACCGCGCCGGTCGCTACGGCACCGGTGATTCGGGTGCCGTCTGCATCGCATACCTCATAGCGTCCGCCGATCGAGCGCGCGGCGCCAACGGGAACGGTATGTTCCGGCAGCGCGACGACAACAGGCGGTCCGTCCTCGCGCGTCAGCCGTGGCGGCAGCTTCACATCGCGGCAGCCGAGCCCGGCCTCACTAGCATCTTCGCGGATGGCTGCGAGCGCTTCGTCGGCATTTGGTGCCGCAATCTCGCGCTGGCCGTCGGGCAGCGCGACGGAGTTTTGGCCCTGCAACGCACCGACGATGGCAGCGAGAGCCGCATAGCTGCTGAATCTCGCGTCGCCGCGTTCTGCTGCTTCCCTCGGCTGCGGGCGCGGCAACGAGACCGACGGTATGGCGAGCGCCAGGGCTCGCTGGGCCATGGGCCGACCAGGCACGGCGGCATGCACGTCCGGCATCCCGCCGATGGTATCACGTGTCGAGCGCGATGCTGTCCGGGCAGCGCGGCCGTCCGATGCCATGGCGTCCAGACGTTCGCTCTCACGGGCATCGAGCAGGTGCGCCAACCGGATCGACGTAGCAACGGTCCAGTCGGACAACGCATCGATGAGTTCGATCGATGATATCGCTGGCGCAACCTCGATCTCGGCAGGGCCATCCCAGCGCAACGGCGCTCCGTCGCACAGAGGCCACCAGCCTCGCCCAAGCGGAATCCACACGACGCGCTCGCGCGGCGCCGCGACAACGTCACCGTGCTTCAGTCGCACCCGGCCTGGAAACAACGCCTTGGGTGCCACGAACGGAATCCAGGCCCCGCTGGACGCCACCGTGCGCAACCAGGCCGACACATCGGAGCAAGCTTCCGATGCGATGTTGGCGGCCAGCGGAACAACGGACACAATCGTATCGGTTGCTGCTACCAACTCCACGCGGATCGGATCGGCGAGTCCGATCGCCACCGCGCCCGCCGGTACTGTTCCGAGAAACAGACCGGCGCCGCGTGCCGCACCGTTCTCGTACGTCACCGCGCGCGCATCCGCCGCGCCTGCTTCGACCCGCGCCATGGTGCCAGCAGGAAGGCAGATGCGCGTCCCCGGTTCCAGCACGATGCGATCGCTCATTCGCCACTCGCCAGGGCATGGTAATGGCCGTGCAATGCCAGCAGCGCCGCGTGACGGCCGCGCTCGACCACCTCGCCATGGTCCAACACAAGGATCTCGTCAGCGTCCCGGATCGTGGACAAGCGGTGCGCGATGAGCAGAGACGTGGTGCCGCGCCGGCGCAGATTGGCCTCGATCTCCGCTTCGACGAGAGGGTCGAGGGCGGACGTGGCTTCATCCAGCACCAGCGCCAACGGCGCACCGGCGAGCGCGCGGGCAATTTCCAATCGCTGTCGCTGCCCGCCGGAGAAGTTGCCGCCAAACTCCGAGACCTGGGCATCCAGACCGCCGGGGCGCGCTTCGATCTCGGCCAACATTGCCACGTCCCGCAATGCCTGCGTGGCGCGCAGGTGAGTCATTTCGGGACGGAACAGAGCGAGATTCTCGCGCACTGAGCCTTCGAATAATACGATCGACTGGTCGACGTAACCGATCAAAGCGGCACGCTCGACTGGCGACAACGACGCGACTGGAACACCGTCGATGGTGACCTCGCCGGACCATGGCAAATAGAGGCCAGCGGCGAGCTTTGCCAACGACGACTTGCCGCTGCCGGAACGGCCGGCGAGAGCGACACGGCGGCCTGGCTCGACGATGAACGACACATTCCGGACGATCGGCGGTTCGGCGCGTGCATAGCCGAAGGTGACGTCACGAAATTCCAACCTTCCCACAGGGCGCGCGGAAGACGGTCGGCGTGGCAGGGCATCTGTTCCATAGCGGAACACGTCATCGACGCGAGCGACGTCAGCTTTGATATCGGGTGCGGCAAGAAACACTGTGGTCAGGTCGCCGAGCGGTTTGACCAGAGCGCCAGCCAGCATTTGCAGCGCAACGATCTGGCCAATACCGATGACGCCATCCATTGCACGCCATCCGGCAACCGCGATCACGCCAACACTCAACAGACCGGTCGCGACCCGCGGCGCGGTTTGCAGACGCAGTTGCGCGCCGAGCGTCGCCGTGCGCTGTGACGCGGCGCGCGCGTGATGACCTGACCAATTGGCGAAAGCATCGGCTGACCGGCCCGCGGCGCGCGCAGCGTCGATGAGGCGCACGCCCTCCAAAGTCGCCGAGGCCAGCATGCTCTCGGCCCGTCGCGCAAACGCTGTTCGGGCGGTGATCATCCGACCGGCGGACCAGGCCGCAGCGAAGGCGATCGCGGCGAAAACGAATATGGTCAGACCAGTCAACGGATCGACGATCAGCGCGGCCAGCAAAAGCATGGTCGCGGTAATCGCGCCGGAGATGCCGTCTGCCAGCGGGCCGGCCAGCGTGTTTGCAAATCGCGTGAAGGCGCCGAGTCGGTCGATCAGTTCGCCGGTATGGCGCTGGGAGAAGAATGACAAAGGCAGTGACAGGAGATGCGCCAGGAACCGTGCCTCGCCAGAGGTGATGGTCCAGGATTCCACAGCGACCAATAGTTTTCTGCGAAATGCGATGCTGATCATTTGAAAAGTCGCGGTGGCTACGGTTATCGCCACCAGCGCGTTCAGCCAGCGCCACTGTGTGCGCAGCAGAACGTCATCGACGAATATGCGCGACAACGACGGCATGAGCATCACGGGAAGTGCCGCCATTACGGCAAAGGCGGTCAGCAGGCGAAACGCGTGTCCGGTGCCCACCAGCCGCTCGCGCAGCATGCTCCACAGGCCGGGACGCGAACCGGTGGCAACAAACTGCCGATCCGGCGTGAAACTCAGACAGACACCCGTGAAAGCCTTGTCGATCTCCGCGGGTTCCGCTGTGCGGCGGCCCAGAGCCGGGTCGAGCAAGTGAGCACGCCGCTGGCGGTCGAACCGGTCAAGGACCACGAAGTGATTAAAGTTCCAGAACAATATGCACGGCCGCGGAAGTTCGCAAAGAGCTTCGGGTTCGCAACGCAGTCCGCGGCCGGACAGTCCGTAGGTTTTCGCGGCGGCGATGATGGAGCTGGCGCGGGACCCATTGCGAGATACGCCGCAGCGCATCCGTAGTTCGTCGAGCGGCGCGTGCGTGCCATGGAAGCCCAGGATCATGGCGAGACAGGCGGCACCACATTCGGCGGCGTCGTGCTGCAGCACCAGTGGCACTCTCGGCATGCGGCTCCCGCGGGCGGTGATTTTGGTTGCTGTTTGTGGATTATTGTGCCTAAGGTTGCGCTGTGATGCAACACACGTCGCGACGGCGCGCGGTATTGACGGGGTTGGCGTCCGCCTTCGCGATGCCGATCATTCAAGCGCGTGCGGCGCCACAGCGCGCCGGCGAGGTCGAAACGATGAATGGCGAATGCTTTGCCCGGTTGGGGACAAAGCAGCGCAGCCTGGCGCCGGACGCCGCCGTTTTCGTGGACGATTCAGTTGGCACCGGCGCAGCATCATCGCTCGCCATGCTACTGGGCAAAGTAACGACTGTTCGCCTTGGACCGGAAGCGCAATTACGCATCGACCGCTTCCTCATGAACGCCGGCGGTGTGCTGACACTGGACAAAGGCGCGGTGCTGTACGACCACGACGCCAAGGATGGCCCGGACAATATGGCGGTCCGCTCGCCATTTGGACTTATCGCAGTGCGGGGCACCCGATTCTTCGCCGGTCCGAGCAATGGTGTGTTCGGCGTGTTCGTGGAGCGCGGCGAAGTGTTTGTCGTCGGTGGTTCGACCGGCGTGACCGTAACGGCGGGCATGGGTACCAACATCGCGACTCCAGGTGCCGAACCGACGTTGCCAACGGTGTGGGGGCAGCCGCGCATCGCGGCAGCAATCAGCCAATTTGGCTGATCAGATGTGCTTTCAACGGAACGCGCGCCGTCGCCCACCCGCCTGTCATTGCGAGGAGCGGAGCGACGAAGCAAGCTAGGTCGATGCGGCGCACGCATGCTCTTGCGAGGGCATGAATGAGGTTGCTCCGGCGCCCCTGGCGCCTCGCGATGACATGGGATGGGTCACCTGGCGCCTCGCAATGACAGGGGCCCGGTCATGGCGTCGCTGCCGGCAGGACGGCGAGCGTATACACGGAGACCTCGCGGCTTTGCCCGCGCGGGACCAACGTGCCGATCGGTCGCAGCGTGGCCGGGTCCAAATGCTCGGCGGTGCCGGGACCAATGCAGATGCTTGAACCGAATTCCTTGTTGGCGGCCTCGAGCCGCGCCGCAGCATTCATGGCGTTGCCGTGCGCGGTGTAGTCGAGCTTGCGTCCGCCCCCCACGTCGCCGACAATCGCCGCACCGGTTTCGATACCAACACGGGTTCGCCCTAGTTGGAGTTGCCGCCCCAGCGGCGAGGCCCGCATCGTCTCCGAGACTTGCAACAGCGCAAGAGCGCTTTCCACCGCGCGGCGTGGATGATCGGGCAAGGAGAACGGCGCATTGAAGATCGCGTGGATCGCGTCGCCGACGATCTTGTCGATCATGCCGCCGTGGTCGGTGATGATGCGTGTCGTCGCCTCGAAATAGGCGTCCAGCAACGCGACCAGATCAGTCGGTGCGGCGCGCTCGGTCATGCTGGTGAAGCCCTCGATGTCGGTGAACAAGGCGGTGATCTCTCGCATCTCGCCACGCAATCGGATCGATCCCGGATCGGCGGCGATGCGCCGGACCACGTCCGAGGCGAGGTGTTGCTCGAAGCTCAATCGCAGCATGCGGGCACGCCACTCGTCGCGGGCGAAGCGGCACAGCATGGCGACGATGAACCCAATCAGCGCGATGGCCGGTGGGCCGAGCGGATCAAGCAACCAGCGAAAACCGCTGATCGCCCCCAGAGCAAACCCGCTCCAGGCCACGCACAACAGAAGCGTCAGGCCGGAGGCCAGCGACGGGATGAGCGATACGCTCAGCAATAGCGCCAGCGAACCAAGCGCAAGCGTCGCAGCCTCTTCCGCGTGCGTGGCCCACCAGGGACGGAAGGCAACCCTTCCCCGCAGTATGGTCGCGATGGCCTCCGCCTGCAGCCAGACAGAGGGCGTCGTCAGCGATGCGGCGGACTCTCGCAACCCGCCAAGTTCCGGCGCGCTCGCGCCGATCAGGACGATCTTGCCGCGGAGCGAATCGCGCGGAGTCGATCCGTTCAGAAATTGCTCGGCTGAGACGGTATGATGGGACCAGTCCCGCGGGGGTCCGGGAAGGCGCAGTTGTGCGTCGCCGCCGAGTGGTACGGCATGATCTGCAATTTGCAACAAGCCGCCCGGCTGGATCAGTAGCATCGCGCCACCGCCGGCGATCAGCACCGCTTCCACGGCAAGGCTTGGACGGACGGCACCGTCGGCGGCCACGAGCAGAGGCATCCGGCGGATCGGACCGTCAATGTCAGCTGCCATAACGAGCGCACCAAAGCCGGCCGCGGCGTCCACAAGTGACGCGGCCGGCACGCCGATGCCTGGCTCTCGCCAGAGGCCAGGCAGGGCTATCGGCTGCCGTGTCAGCACGGGCGTGGTCGGCAGGCTGCCGCCCAGCTGCCTCGTGTCGAGCACGAACCCCAGCACTGTCGGAGCGGCTGCCAATGCCTCGGCCAGTTGCCTGTCGCCGTCAGGTGCCCAACGATCCGGGCCGGCAAGAAACAGATCGAGCGCAATGACTGACGGATGGGCGGACGCAACGTCCGCCACCAGACGGGCGAGTTGCGCGCGAGGCCATGGCCACGCTCCGACAGCCGAGAGCGACCTGCGATCAATATCGACGATCACAATGTCCGCTGGCGCGGGGCCACGATGGAGCAAGCCGGGAAGGATGCGGTCGAAGATTCGTTCCCGCGGCATGGTGCGGAACGTGTCCGAGGCGAGCACCCAGGCTGTCAATGCAACGAGAAGGGCCAGGGCACCCGCGAAAGGCGGCCACGGAACACGCCGATAGCCAAGTACCCAGCCGACGCGAAGCAGTTCAGCCAGCTTCAACATGCCAGCAATGCTCCGGCTGGCTTCGGATGCCGAACCGCTGACGGCCAACATGAATCAAGAATCGACTCATTCAGTTGGGCATTCCGGTTGGGGCGGACGCGTCGCACAGCGATCATGTCAGGCGATCCAGATTTGCGAAAGCTGAACGAAGGCGGCGCGACGGTCAA
>Ga0335074_10014814_pt1 | contig 10934 bp, 10 predicted proteins | sample Lox_Sample_23_FD_206715 | JGI IMG/M metagenome (GOLD analysis project Ga0335074, IMG submission 206715) | Soil microbial communities from Loxahatchee National Wildlife Refuge, Florida, United States - Lox_Sample_2.3 | ecosystem: Environmental > Terrestrial > Soil > Wetlands | place: USA... | reverse complement strand
AGCCCGGTAGGACCGTTATAGCCGAGTCCCGCCGTGCAGAGATACGTCAGGCATAGGCCGTTCACGCCGAGGATGATGTTGTTGAGCGATCCGGTGCCGGCGTACAGGCCCGAAGCGTTGTCGATGCTGCTGCCGTTTCCGGCGAGCGCGTACATCCCGGCGATGATGGGCGTGGAGACGCTCGTGCCGCCGTAGACGTTCCAGCCTCTATCCGAGCTCGATGAGAAATACGTGTCGTACACCGCGACGCCCGGGACCGGATTCGCGATTGCCGCGACGTCGTTCACGGTGCGTTTTTTGCAGAGCGCATCGTGCTGCCAAGACGGTTTTGCGATATAGCCGCTGCAGCCGCTTCCGGTATCGGACCACGCGGTCTCGAGCACGGCGATGCCGTCGAGTATCGGCAGCAACGTGGTGCCGCCGACCGCGGTAACGTACGACGAACTTGCCGGCCAGCCGACGCCGTAGCCGCTGTCGCCCGCACCGACGACGATCGGCACGCCCGGATGATTCCATTTCGGATTGTCGGCGGCAACGCTCGCAGTCTCCGGCGTCGTGTAGCTGTTGCTCACGACCGTGGCGCCGAGCGAAGCCGCAGTTGAGACCGAGGTGGTGAGATCCTCGATGTTGGATGAATTGGCTTCGACGACGAGCAGCTTGCAGTTCGGGCAGATTGCCGATGCCATGTCGAGGTCGACCGACATCTCTTGCCCCCAGTCCTGATCGCCGGCGGGAAGCGCCGACGAGCCGTTCTGCGCCGCGAAGCGCAGGCAACCGCTTGCCACCGTGCAGGGCGGCAGACTCATGGTCGAACGGTAGACCGCGAGATCGGATGCGGCATTGGGATTGTTCATCGCGACGACGATGCCGATGGTCTGCCCCGCGCCCTTCTGCCACGGAACGCCGTACGCGCCCCACAGATCCTGCGGTTGGAATCCGGCGATCAAATCCGGCACCAGGTTCAATGCGGGGACGATGTCGAGCCGGCGAATCGCGGTACACGATCCCGAGCCCGTTAGGAGCGCGCAAACCAAGCTCGTCGGAGCATTGCTCGCCGAATTGGCCGGAAGATCGCGGCCGACGATCGGAATCGCCGACGCGATGATCGGAATTGCCGATGCGGTAATGGGAATTGCCGAGGCGATGATGGGGCGCGCGCCGGCGGGGAGCGCCGTACTATCGGTACGGGATGAGCCGCGAGTGACCGCTTGCCCCGTTGCAACGGATTGCGTTGCCGGAATCATCCCGCCGCCGCCCGAGCACTCGACGAGCGCCAGAGCGAGCGAGAAGGTGACGACGCTCTTCGCCGTGTGCAATAAAAGTGTTGCGCGCATATAGGTCCTCAAGCAAGAGACCGCACCCCACATCAGTATCAGGGCAAGCGGCGGCTGGCCGCCTTAAATTTGACGTAACTCTTTACCTTCTTTACAGAAACTAGACAATCCGATGCTCGCTGACGACTTGAATCATCGCCTCGACGACGTCCGGATCGAAGTGCACGCCACGGTGCCGGCGCAGCTCGTCGAGCCCGATCGACGGCGCGAGCGGTGGGCGGTACGGGCGGCGGCCGATCATGGCGTTGAAGCAGTCGGCGACGGTAACGATCCTCACTTCAACGGGAATCTCGGCTGCTCCGAGACCATCGGGGTAGCCGCTCCCATCCAACCGCTCGTGGTGCGAGCGCACCATCGACATGTAGCGCTCGAGTGACGGGACGTCGACGACGATCTCTGCGCCTTCGACGGGATGGCGCTCGATGACGCTCCGTTCCTGCGGGGTCAACCGGCGCGGTGCGTTCAAAATCTCGCTCGGCGTCGCAATCTTCCCGATATCGTGGAGCAGCCCCCCGCGCGCAACCAGCAGCGAGAAGTCGCCGTCGAGACGCAGCTTACGCGCGAGCCGCACGCACCACAACGAGACGGCTTGGGAGTGTTCCGCGGTGATTCGATCCTTCTCGAACAGACGCGCAATGAGATTGTTGATCGTGAGGTCGATATCGTCGACGGACTCGCCCGCGGACTCGGCCGCGACCGAGCGCGGCCGGTGAATCGCTCTGCCGATCGCGGTCGTCACGTCGCGCAGCGCCGCGGCACTGCCCAGCCACCCGTCGCTGCGGCCAACGTCGATCAACACCAGCGCGGTACTCTCGAGGACGCTGGGCAGATACGCGAGCGCGCCGAAGCGCTCGAACGTCGCCTCCAGCCACGACGACAACGATTCCGTGTTGCGTTCTTCGAGCGCGGACGCGATACGATCGCACAACTCTGCCGCTACGATCTCGGCGGCGACGGTGCGATGCGCGGGTGAATCCTCGCCTGCCAGAACGCGCCTGGCGACATCGGGGCCGACGATCCGAATCTGGCGCGCGATCTCGACCGTCATGTGACCAGGCCGGGATCGAGCACGCTCGGCGACGGCAGCGATTCGAAGACGCGCGCGAATCCGCCCAGCGAGTGGGCGTGAAGCGCCTCGAGCGCGACGGAAACGGCGCGAACGTTCCGCTCGCCCAGTGCGTAGTCGCACAAGAGCGCGATCGCCGTGCCGATCTCGCGAATGCGCTGCGGAACGTCGGCTTCGGCTTCGACGCGCTGCAACAGCGTTCGCGCCTCGCTCGCGCGTCCCAAGAACGCGAGCGAAAGCGCCAAAAAGAGCCGCGACCGCGACAGGCGCGCACCGGGCGCTTCACTTGCTTCGAGTGCGGCACGGGCAAAGTCGACTGCGCGGGCGGCATCGTCCTTGCGGCCGCTGCCGATCGAGTACAGCGCAACTTCGGCCCAGCGTTGCGCGACGCGTTCCGGCGTGGTCTGGTTCGCGGCGCCCGGCTCGAGCAAGCGGGACGCGCGTTCGAAATCTCCCCGAGCCGCCGATCGCATCGCATGACCGGGGAGAAACGCTTCTTCCGACGCGAGATCGCCGAGATGAAGGTCGAAATCTGCGAGTGTGGCATCGATGCGCGCGATGGCAGCGGCGTTATTTCGCTCGACTTCGATCTCGTACATGGTCGCAAGACAGTAGAACTGAAACTGGATGTTGCCGCTCTTGAGACAACTCTCCATCAACTGCGCGATGTGGTGCAACGCGCTCTCCACGTTGCCGAGGTTCGACTCGATCACGTAGAGGATGCTGTGCGCGCCCGCGGCTACGGTGTACGCGCAGGCTTCGGTGGCAATAGACGCGGCGGTCGACGCGTAGGAACGCGCGGTCGCGTAATCGTCCTGCAAATGGAGCACGAAGGCTGCGCGCGCGAGAATTCGCGCGTGCAACTCAGGATCCCCGATCGTATCGTCGAGCGCGATTGCCTCTTCGAGCCGCCGGCGCGCCTCGTCGGGTTGATTGTCGAGTTGCAGCGCCTCGGCGAGCGCGGAGAGGATGCCGGCGCGCAGTGAGGGCGAAATGCGCGGATCGTCGACGTGTTCGCGTAAGAGGTTGATGCAGTCGATGCGCTGGCGATGCAGCAAATCGCATGCATAGAGATACTTTATCTCCATCATTTGCGCGTCGCCGCTGTCGGACATGGCGATCGCCTGGTTGAACCAGGCTTCCGCGGTGTCCAGCCGGCCAAGGCGCGACTCGACGATGGCACGCAAGGCAATCACACGTGACGGCAGCGCGACGCCGGCTCTATCGAGTCGTACGATCGCGGCTTCGACGAGATCCAGTTCGCCGCGTTCGAGGAGCCCGATTCCGTGTTCGTCGAGCACCTGCAAGAGACCGGAGACGTTGCCGCCGAGGCGGAAATTCAGCACGTCGACGTGCCTGCCGACCGCGAGCAGCGCGTCGACCGCGCGCTCCTGCGCGTGAACGCGGTGCGAGGGATCGCTTTGGGTGTCCGAGTCTTGCAGAGCTTCTCGAAACGGACCATGAAATCGTAGCGCCGGCGGCGCGTCGATGAACAAAAAGGGCGCGCGCGACCGCAGCGTTTCGATGTCGCGTGCAAGCGGCTCGCCGCCGAGTGCCAGGACCAGGTCGTTCGCGAGATCCGGGAGATACGAAGCCAAGACGAGGCTTTGTAACTGCCCCGGTGAGCAATCGGCGAGCGCGTAGTCGACGATCGGTTCGAATCCGCGTGCCTCGCCGCCGTAGGGCCGGTGGGTAGCGATCGTCTGCAAGAGAAACGATACACCCGTGGCCCACCCGTCCGTGCGTGAGAAGACGTCGAGCGCTTCAGCCGCGCCGAAGGGCACCTGACGCTCGTAGGCGAGCTGTTCGATCTCACCGGGCGTAAAGGCCAATTCATCTTCTTCGACCGGCAGGCCCATGCGCGCCGAGGCAAGCCAGTTCGCAACCGGCAAGTAGTCGCAGGACCGGCAGGCGATCACCCAGCGTAAGCGAGGAGCGCCACGATCGATGAGTTGTGCGAGGAACGACTGCACGAGCGCGCTCTCGGCGTTGTGCGCGTTATCGACGGCGATCGTGAGGTCGAGTTCCTTGATGTGCTCGTGCAGCCAATGCGCGAGCGCGGCTGCAGGCTGTTCCGAGAGAATCGCGCGTTCGTATGCACTTGCGAAGGCGACGCGGACGCCCGGTGCGTACGCGGAGAGCGACTCGGCAAGGCCCGCGACGAAGCGCGAGAGCGTCGCTTGTCCCGGCATAACGGCAAAGATGACGTTCGGCTGGGGATCGGCGCACAAGGCGTCGCGCAATGCGAAGCTCTTGCCGCACCCGGCCATGCCGTGCAGTATCGCAATGGGGAACTGCGACGCCTTCAGTATACGCGCCCGGACTCGATCGCGTTCCACGTCTCCAGTATATGAGAAAGCCGGCTCGCGCGCGAGCCGGCTTTCGTTAAGGTCGAAGCTGGGTCTTACTTTCCGACGGCGTCCTTTGCGATTTTTAACAGCGAGCCGAAGGCCTTGCTGTCGTTGATCGCCAGCTCGCTCAGCGCTTTGCGGTTGAGCGTGACCCCCGACTTCTTCAAGCCGTTCATGAAGACCGAGTAGGTCATGCCCTCGCGGCGAACCGCGGCGTTGATGCGGCTGATCCACAACGAGCGGAAGTCGCGCTTCCGAACGCGCCGGTCGCGAAATGCGTAAGCGAGCGACTTGAGCAGCGCTTCGTTCGCGACCCGGTAGTTGCGGCGGCGAGCGGCGCGGAAGCCCTTGGTGAGCTTCATGACTTTATGGCGGTGCTTGAGCCCCGCAACACCACGTTTGATGCGTGCCATGTGTTTCGAGCCTCCTTATACCAAATACGGGATCGTCGGCGCCAAGCGCTTCAAATCGCCTTTGAACGTCGGCTGATCGCGGCGGAAATTGCGCTTGCGCTTGCGGGTCTTCTTGCTGAGAATGTGGCCGCAGCCGTCGAATTGATGGCGGTGCATCACCTTACCGGTCGCCGTCACTTTGACGCGCTTTGCGGTACCACGATGGGTACGAATCTTAGGCACTGGTAGGCTCCTTCGTTTTCTCTTTGTGGTCGTCTCTTTGTTCTTTCTCTTTGTGGAGCGAGAACTTCGGAGGACCGGTCGGCGTCGCACGCGGCGCCAAAATCATAAACATGTTCTTGCCTTCGAGCCGCGGCTCTCGTTCAACCGTGGCTAAGGGCGCCATATCTTCGGCCATGCGATCGAGGAGTCGCCGTCCGAACGCCGTGTACGTGATCTCGCGTCCGCGAAACATGATCGTGACCTTGATCTTGCTTCCGTCGAGCAGAAGCCGCTCGGTCATGCGCGCCTTCGTCTCATAGTCGTGCGTCTCGATCTTCGGCCGCAACTTCACCTCACGGAGTTCGAAGTTGCGTTGCTTCTTGCGGGCGTCCTTATCTTTTTTCGACTGCTCGTACTTGAGGCGGCCGTAGTCGCCGATCTTGACCACCGGCGGCTGCGCGTTGGGCGAGATCTCGATCAGATCCAGCCCCGCGCCTCGGGCGCGCGCGAGCGCGTCTTCGGTCGGCAGGATGCCGAGCTGTTCGCCGTTTTCGTCGATCACGCGGACCTGGCGAATCCGGATTTGCTCGTTGACTCGTAGCGGTCGAGCTATGGCGTTGTACCTTTCACAGAAAGCAAAAAAGGCGTTGCCGAAGCAACCCCACAAGCGGAACCTACCGGCGGCCCCTCATGCAAGACCGGATCGCCCGCAGGCATCCGGTGAGCCCTTCGACCGGCTCAGGACAGGCTGCCCTGAGTTGCGAACGGCTACTTCGGCCTGCGTAGGTTATCATGGCGGCCCAAGCAGTGTCAACGGCAGGCGCATCCTCGTGCGCTGGGCCAGGGCGGTCTATCGACGCCGCCGGGCCGATGCGAGCATGGCGTTCTTTACGCGCGCGAGTTCAGACGGCGTGAGGGTATTGTTACCGACGATCACCTCTTCGCCGCCGACTCGCCAGCGAATCGGCGGCCGGGACGAAGGAAGATCGAGCGCCGGCACGCGTAGCGTGATCTTTCCCGCCGGATTCGTCGATGAAGACGAATTGGAGACGATTGCCGGATTTGCGAGCAGTATGTAGACGAGGTGACGCGATGCGCGCCACGCGCCCGGTAGCGAGTAGCCGAGCATAACTGCACTCGGCCCGGCTGTGAAAACGGATGTCATGCGCGTACCGTTTGGCAAACCTGCGGGCAGTATGACGGGAAAGTTCGCGCTTCGTACCGCGGCAGATACGTCCTTACTCGACGCGTTCCTGAATTTAGCCGTTATCCGGTCGGCGCTCAGGGTCACCGCGCCGGACGTCAACGTGACGTGCGTTCCGTACCACGTCGCGGCAGCGGCCGCCGCCGCTATGGATGCAACGCTCAGCAGCGATAGCGTCCAGATCTTCCACCGCGGACGGCCCGGGATAATTCGATCAGGCTGCGCAGCCGACCGTATGGCGTCGAGCGGGACAGCGGGGACGTCGATGCGCGTGCGCGCATCCCGGCAAAGCTCCAAGAGATCAGATTGCATGCGTTTGTACCTCGCGATCGGCGTGTAATGTCTCGGGAGCATCGGTGAGCAGTTCGCGTAGGCGCCGCCGCGCCGTCATGAGTCGAAAGCGCACCGTGCCGTCGGGTATATGCAGGATCGACGCGACCTCGCGACTCGAGAGACCTTCGAAATAGTGCAGAACGACGACGTCGTGCAGCGGGCGCGGCAGCGCGGCAAGAGCGCGCCAAATATCGATCTTGTCGCTAGAGTCGGCGTCACGTGCCGCTTCGGTGACGACGGGCGCGGAACGAGCGCGTCGCCGCTTGAACTCCGAGGCTCGACGCACCACGAGCCGATAGAACCACACGCGAAACGCGGATGCGGTGCGCAACGATGAGATTGCGCGGTAGACGGTGACGCAGGACTCTTGTGCGACGTCCTCCGCGGCTTGCCGCTCGCCAAGTATTGCATACGCGAGACGATAGGCGTCGGGCCAGATGACCTCGATAAGGCGTTCGACGCCGGTGGGGTCGCCGGTTCTCGCGGCTTCGACGATCTCGGGCGCTGCGGTGATTGCCATACACTATAGAGCGCGATGGCGGTCGATCTGTTTGCCCGCGCTCTCAATCGCTTCTCAATTCCTCGTGCAAGCGTCAGGACATGCTCCTGGCGGCGACCTTGCCGATCATCATCACCACGACGTCGAGTCCACTCTGCACGGCGTTGCGGGCGAAAATCGCTCCTGCGGTCACCGGGATGGTGGTGGAAGACCGCCTAATGGTGCGGCAGGGGCCGTTCCGTACGTCGGGCGCCACTATCGCGGCGTTGGCGGATAACTGGATCAAAATCAACACATTGCTCGATCCGCGCTCATTCTTCCAGTCCGGTAACGCGGACGACGTGAAGCAGATGGAGGCGCTGCGCGAGCGCCTTCAGGCAGTTGCAGATGACGAGAACGACGCGCTCAACGTGCTCTCGGGAACGTCGGATACGGAGGACCTCGAGCAGTTAGAGCTGGCGGGTGCGCAAGACACGTTAGCGGCGAATGCGTTCGGTTTAACATCGTCCGACGGAGTTTCGGGTGCGGTGTCGAGTCCTGCTCCGGCCGTCGAGAGTTATGCGGCTTCGCTTCAGGCCGAATTCATCAGGCGCGAGCTGAAGAAAGCGCGGGATGAAGCGCAGATCTATCCCGCGCTGGCTCCCCTCATCGCGCGTTGTACCTAGAGGGCGCTCAATGCGTCGCGATAGCGCGCCAGGAGATACTCGATCTCATCGTCGTTGATCACGAGCGGCGGCGCGATGCGCAGCACCGACTCGTGCGTATCCTTCGCCACGATGCCGCGCTCGAGTAAGGCGAACGAGAGATTCTTCGCCGGAACCGTCATCTCGATCCCGATCAGCAAGCCGCGGCCGCGAACCTCTTTGACGAGCAGCGATTGAACGGCCCGCAACCCCTGCATGAGCTTCGCGCCGGCGTATCGCGCGCGCGACGCGAGGTTCTCGTCGACGATCACGTCGAGCGCGGCGATTGCAACCGCGCTCGCAAGCGGGTTGCCGCCGAACGTGCTGCCGTGATCGCTCGGCGCAAAGAGCGACATCAACGCATCGTCCGCGAGCACCGCCGACACCGGATAGTAGCCGCCTCCGAGCGCCTTGCCGACGATGAGCACGTCGGATTCGACGTTGTCGAAGTTGCAGGCGAAGAGGTCGCCGGTGCGGCCGAATCCGGTCTGGATCTCGTCCGCCGCGAAGAGCACGTGGTGCTCTTTGCAGAGCGCCCAGGCGCGTTTGAGAAAACCGTCGGGCGGAACGATGACGCCGCCTTCGCCTTGAATCGGTTCGATCAGTATCGCGCAGGTGTTCTCGTTCATCGCGCGCTCGAGCGCATCGGCGTCGCCGTAGTCGACGAAAACGAAGCCGGGCAAGAGCGGCCCGAAGTCGGCGCGGTACCGGGGATTATCGCTCGCGCTCACGATCGCCGTGGTGCGGCCATGAAAGTTGTTCGAGAAGACGATGATCTCGGCGCGGTCGGCGGGGATCCCCTTGACGCGGTAACCCCAGCGGCGCACGAGTTTGATCGCGGTCTCGACCGCTTCGGCGCCGGTGTTCATCGGCAGGGCGCGCTCGAAGCCCGCGATCTGCGTGAGCTTCTTGAGGAAAGGACCGAGCCGGTCGTTCCGGAGCGCGCGCGACGTCAGCGGAACACGCTTGGCTTGCTCGATGAGCGCCGCCGCGATGCGCGGATGGCAATGGCCCTGATTGACCGCGGAATAGGCGCTGATGCAGTCGAGGTAACGCACCCCGTTGACGTCCCAAAGCCATACGCCTTCGGCACGTTCCACCACGACGTCGAGCGGTGCGTAATTGTGAGCGCCGTACGTTTCGTCGAGGTCGATGAATCCTTGCGCGGTCTCAGAGTTTCGAAGCATGATTATCAATGATACACTGATGAGCCAAGTTTCCGACCGGACCAACGCGCTGCTCGAGCAATTCAGGCATCGCGACCACCACGAAATCGCCGAAAAAGGCCGGACGAAGCTGCTCCTTCACGGCGAGGTGCGGCCCCTCGCCGTCGTGCTCTTCCACGGTATCGCGGCGAGTCCGGAGCAGTTCGTTCGTTTTGCGCGCGAACTCCACGAGCGAGGCGACAACGTCATCGTGCCGCGGCTTCCGCGCCACGGCTATCGCGACCGGCTGACGACGGCGCTTGCGCAATTGCGAGCCGACGATCTGCGCGCGTTCGCGCGCGAGAGTGCCGAGCTTGCCCAGGGCTTGGGCGAACGCGTCGTGGTGGCAGGATTTTCGCTCGGTGGATTGCTCTCGACCTGGATCGCGCAGCGCTACGCGATCGATCGCGCCGTTGCGATCGCGCCGTTCTTCGGCATGTCGTGGATGCCCGGGCGCCTTACGGCGCCGTTTACCGATTTGCTACTGAAATTGCCCAATATTTTCGGATGGTGGAACCCGATTGCGCGCGAGCGCCAGCAGCCCGAGCACGGCTATCCGCGCTACGCATCGCACGCGGTGGCGCAGTCGCTGCTGCTTGCTCGCGAGGTCGTCGAAGGCTCAGCCGAGCGGCTCGCCGCCCGGGAGCTGATTCTCGTGCGAAATGCGCGAGAAGCCGCGGTCAATAATCGCGCGATCGCGCGCCTCGCGGCCTCCATCCGCGGCGCCGGAGGCCGCGTCGACGAGGTCGTGCTCGACGGGATCCCGCTCTCCCACGACATCATCGAACCGTCGCGTCACGTCGAGGTCGCAGACCGGGTCTACCCGACGCTGCTCGACCTGATTTCGCGCCCGTTCTGATTTCCTTAATCAGTTATAATCTTTGCATGGTCGCTTCAACCGCAACTCGCCTCATCACCCATTTCATCGACGGGACGAGCGTCGACGAGCCCGCTGCCCGCTATGGGGAGGTGTTCGACCCGGCCCACGGCACGATCCAGGCGCGCGTCGCCTTCGCCGATCCGGCGCTGGTCGACCGCGCGGTCCGCGCGGCGGCCGCGGCTTTCCCGGCCTGGCGCGATACGCCGCTCGGCAAGCGTGCCGAGATCCTCTTTGCGTTTCGAGAGCTGGTTCGCGCCGATGCGCAGCGCTTCGCGCAGATCGTCTCGTCCGAGCACGGGAAGGTCGTCAGCGACGCCGCCGGCGAGGTCGCACGCGCGCTCGAGGTGATCGACTACGCCTGCGCGCTGACGCAGATGACCAAGGGCGAGTTCAGCGAGAGCGTTTCGCGCAACGTCGACACGTACTCGATCCGTCAACCGGTCGGTGTCTGTGCCGGTATCACGCCGTTCAACTTTCCGATGATGGTGCCCGCGTGGATGTTCGCGATTGCGATCGCCTGCGGAAATGCGTTCATACTCAAGCCGTCCGAGCGCGATCCTTCGGCTTCCTTATTGATCGCAGAGCTGTGGATGCGGGCCGGATTACCGAAGGGCGTTTTCAACGTCGTGCATGGCGACAAGGTTGCCGTCGATTCGCTACTCGTGCATCCCGGCGTCGGCGCGGTGAGCTTCGTCGGCAGCACGCCGATCGCGCGATACGTCTACGCGACCGCGGCGGCGAGCGGCAAACGCGTGCAAGCGCTCG
>Ga0335074_10014813_pt1 | contig 10934 bp, 8 predicted proteins | sample Lox_Sample_23_FD_206715 | JGI IMG/M metagenome (GOLD analysis project Ga0335074, IMG submission 206715) | Soil microbial communities from Loxahatchee National Wildlife Refuge, Florida, United States - Lox_Sample_2.3 | ecosystem: Environmental > Terrestrial > Soil > Wetlands | place: USA: Florida... | reverse complement strand
TCGGAAGGCGCGCCCCAGCGCCGCGGCCAGCACTTCGGATCGCCGGGCGCCGAGGGCCATGCGAATGCCCAGCTCGCGCAGGCGCCTGCTCACCGAGTAAGCGGCCATACCGAAGATGCCGGTGATGGAGAGCATGGCGCCCATCAGCCCCATCACGCCCAGAGCGACCGTGGCCACGCGCGAGGGGAACAGGGCGACGCCGAGGAAGTTGTTCCATGTGTCGATGTCGGCGGGCATCCCCGGATTGAGACGGCGCAACTGAGTGCGGATGGCGGCGGTGAGTTGCTGAGGATCGCGGCGCGAGCGCACCACCAGATCGGTTCCTCGCAGGGGCGACTGCAGAAAGGGCAGGAACATTGCCCCTTCCGGATCCTCGGTGATGCTGAAGTATCGTCCGTCTTCCACGACGCCGACGATCTGGACACGGGTTCCGTTCTGCAGCCGGTAATACTGCCCGATCGCGGCGCTGGTATCGCCAAAAAGCTTTTCGGCGAAGTAGCGATTGATGAGAGCGACGCGCGGCGCATTCTGGTCGTCATGCCACGTGAGGTCCCGGCCCGCCAGAAGAGTGGTTCCGGCCGCGGCGATGTAGCCAGGCGAGACGTCGTAGCGGAAGACAGCCGCTGCCTCGTTGGCCGGCCGCAGGTCCGTGGTTTCCTGACGGAAGACATGGGTCTCGCTGGCGGCGGCGTAAATTAGCGGCGGGTAACTGGTCGCCATGCCGGCGTGTTCGACGCCGGGAATGGTTTCCATCGCCTGGATGAGGCGCTTCTGCATGGCGAATACATGGTCGCCGGTGTAGCCGGCGGTGGGGAGATCGACATTCACGACCATGGCGTTGCGCGCCTCGAATCCGAAGCGGCTGTTGAGCGAGCGGAGCAGGCCGCGCACCGCGACGAGCGATGAGGTGATGAGCACCGCGCAGATGGCAATCTGCACCACCAGCAGGATGTCGCGCGCAGAGGTCCAGCGGGCCAGGCGGCCACGCCGGGCGCTCGAACCGCTTTTGACGACCTCCCATGGAGTGGTTCGCAGCACCTGGCGGACGGGAACCATACCAAAGAGCAAAGCGCTGACCAGCGCCAGGATCAAAGCGAGGAGATAGATTCGGGCGTCCGGAGTGGCAACGGGAATCCGAATCCTCGCCGAGGGAAATGGCTGCCACGTGCTCAGCCGGTTGAGGAGCACAATGCTGCCCAGAAGGCCGGCCGCGCCGCCGGCCAGCGAGACCAGCACGGCTTCGACGAGCAGCTGGCGCAGGATACGGTTACGGCTGGAGCCGAGCGCGAGGCGCAATGCGACTTCACGGGAGCGATCGGCGGCACGGGCTGCGAAGAGACTGCCAAGGTTGGCGCAGGCGGCCAGCAGGATCAGCCCGGCCAGCAGCATCAGCCCTGCGAGAAACTCGCGCGCGGGGGCGCCGAAGACATAGAGACCCGGATGCGCGACCGTATAGTTTTTGTGTGAAACATCTTTGGGGTACGTCTTCTCGATAGAGGCTCCAACGCCGGCAAGGTCTTTGTCAGCCTGCGCCGGGGTGACTCCCGGCTTGAGATGTCCCAGCATTTCAAAGATGCCCTGAACATTGCCGCGCGCGTTCAGAAGGTCGACCCCATCCACCTGCTGCTGATTGACGATGGGCATGAAGAAATCGGGGGCGCCGAAGAGGAGGGTGCCGCGAAATTCGGGAGGCGCAACGCCGATGATCGTGAAGGGATGTTTGCTGAGCTGAACGGTGCGGCCCACGACGCCGGGATCGTTGTGAAAGCGGCTGTGCCAGTACGACCAGGTGAGGACGACACAGGGCGCGCTGTTGGGGCCGTGTTCGTCGGAGGCGTGAAAAAACCGGCCCAGGTACGGCTGCAGGCGGAGCACATCGAAGTAGTTGCCGCTGGCGGCGTAGCCGGTGGCGCTGACCGGATCGTTGCCGGTGTCGAAGCCGGTGAAGACCATCTTCCAGGCCGCCAGGTCTTCAAAGCTGCGGTTGCGGTCGCGCAGGTCGACGTAGTCGGGATAAGAATCAAAGTCCTCGATGGCCCAGAGAGTCTGCGGCTGAGGCACGTTGACCGGGCGCAGGATGAGCGCGTTCAGGACACCGAAGACAAGAGCGTTGGCGCCGATGGCGAGCGCCAGCGTGACGACCGCGGCGACGACGAATCCGGGAGACTTGAGCAGGACGCGCAGGCTGAAGCGGACGTCCTGGAGGAGAAGCTCGAGGAAAGTGCCGCCGAGGGCCTCGTGGGATTCCTGGCGGTAATGCTGGTAGCCGCCAAATTCAATGCGGGCGCGGCGTTCGGCTTCGGCGCGCGGGAGGCCGGAGCGCTCGAGGTCGTCGGCACGGAGCTGGATGTGGGAGCGCAGCTCGTCGTCCATGTCGACGGCGGTCGCAGCGCGGCGAAGGAATTTGGAGGCGACGGAACGCAGCCACGCGAGCGGTCTCATATTTCCTCGGGGCGGGCGGCGAGGGCGGCGCCTATAGCGTTGGCGAGGCGGTTCCAGTTGTCCGTTTCTTCGTGCAGGCGCTTGCGGCCCGCGGCGGTCAGCTCATAAAACTTGGCGCGGCGGTTGTTGTCCGAGGTGCCCCAGCTTGCCTTGAGCAGCCCCTGGCGAACGAGCCGGAAGAGGCCTGGATAGAGAGCGCCCTGTTCGATGAGCAGGGCATTGCCGGAAATCTGCGCGATGCGAAGGAGGATGCCATAGCCGTGCAGAGGGCCGAGGGAGACGGCGCGCAGAATCAGGAGATCGAGAGTTCCTGGTAACAACTGAGCCTGATCGGCCATGGGTTCTCCTAATGTGCTTAGGAGAGTAGCGCGGTCTCTCCTAAGCTGTCAAGGGGAACGGAGCGGTCATTTGCCGGGAGGCGGCTGCCCGGATTCCAGCATTTCGATGGCTTTGTGGTAGTCGAGGTCGGAGGGGACGGGAGCGTAATGGGCCATCTCTTCGGTGATCTGGATGTTCAGGGTTTTGACCATGAGGGCTTTGCCGGTGAGGCTGAGCTTCATGCGGGTGAGCTCCCAGTCGTGGCCTTCCATCTCGGTCTGTTCGAGGAAAATGGTGCCGCCTTTATCGAGATGTCCGATGATGCCCCAACCGAAGTCGACATCGGTGACAAGGTGAGCACTGAGGCGAGTCAGCCGATCCTGCGCCTTTTCGATCAACACCTCGCCGGCCATACCGCGCAGAATCTTCGACTCGGTATCGGGCGGATCCCATGCCGGATTGGGGGTGAAGGTGAGGTGATAGCACTCATCCGGAGCCGGAGGTTCATCGGATGGCGCCGCGGTGGGCGAGCCGGGAACTGGCACGTCGGGAGGCACGGTTACGGTACAGGCGACGGTTCCATCGTAGTGATAGAGGAAGGCGTCCGGCAGGAGGCGCATGAGCTTGTCGACCCGGGCCGTATCTTCCTGCTCGCGGCGATGACGATGTTCCTGCAGGTCGGGGTGAGCGTCGAGGTTATTCAGCCGGTCGATCTGCAGCTGGTGGCCGCTGGCGTTCAGAGGAGCTCCGTTGGCGGCGATGGCCAGGGCGACGTCACCCTGGCGGGTCTCGATAATTTCCTGGGTATAGTCGCGGCGCCCGTCTTTTTTGTGGAGGACAAAGCGCTGCGGATGATGCGCCGCTTCGGCGGCCATGTGATTGGCGACGGCGCGGCGGATGAGCGCGGCCGCATCTTTGGCCGGTGAGGGCTCGGTTTGCGCAGACAGGGCGTCGCTCAAGAAAGAGAGGGCAGGCACGCAGAGGAGCGCAGACAGCGAAAGACTCCACAATTTGCGACAGGGAATTCGAACCATGGGCTACGGCAATACCAGAGATGATGCAGGCGGGGCGGAAGTGGCTTCAGAGCTAAAGATAATGTGACGGCCGAAAATGACGATGGTCCTTTCCCCGCGTTCTCTGGTCGTGTCTTCTCTGGTTCTGTTATAGACGAGCGGCAACCGGGACAGGTTGATTGGGCTGGTCCGCCGGCGGGGCGGGGGCGGCTTCTCGGGTAAAATTACGAGTATGCGGTGTTCGGGTTATCGGTATTGGCTTCCGCTGGTGGCGGCAAGCCTCGTTCTGGTTGCAGCGGCGCACAGTCAGGACCAGCGTGGGCGCAAGTACAAACCGCCGCCGCCCACCTGCAAGATTACGGTGACGGTGGTCAAGGCCAGCAACGGGAAGCCGGTGGAGAACGCCTCGGTGGTCTTCCACCCGCTGAGAAACGGCAAGGACGAAGGCAACCTGGAGCTGAAGACCAACGAGGACGGCAAGGTGACGATCGACGTGATTCCGGTCGGCGACGGGGTGCGTCTGCAGGTGATTGCGACCGGGTATCAGACCTACGGCAACGACTACGAGCTGCCCGGCGACACCAAGGACATTGAAGTGAAGCTGCGTCGTCCGCAGGGACAGTATTCGATCTACGAAAACCATCCGAATCAGAGCGGGACGGGGAATCAGCCTAACGGGAACCAGAAGCCGCCGCAATAGCGCGGGCTCGGATGGGTCGATTCTTCGTGGTGTGATTCTTGGCGACGGCGGTCTGAGCCGGGCGTGGAAATCGCCAGGTCTCATCGCATGATCGGGCCGCGCCGGTGCAACCTTCGGGTGAGCGCGCCGGGTTTGACCGTCGTGCGGCGTGCCGATAGTATGAAAAGGCGGTTGCCGGCGGCAACTTCCGCCAAGAAACTGCCCCCTCGTTCAACGGCAGGACAGCTGACTCTGGATCAGCATATCGGGGTTCGAATCCCTGGGGGGCAGCCAACTGAAAATAAAGCAGTTGCGCGCGTTTCGCCCTTCCCTCGAAAACCCGAATATGACGTAAAACATGACATAGCTCACCGATTTTCCTGCTGACCTCGCTTCGCGTTGCGTTCATTTACCAGCTCGGCGAGGCCTTTCATCTCCGGATGCAGATACCGTTGCGTCGTGGTGACCCGGCTATGTCCCATATTTTGAAGACCAGGTTGTGAGTACCGGAGGAAAGGTCCTGCGTGGTCTGGACGTACGAAATCGCAGTGCCTCGGAACATCCGACGACTGCGACGGGGCTTATGGATTTGCACCGGTGAGCTGGTCGTGTCGCCCGACGGCAGGCAGATACTCACCGAATCGGACGCTGCTGAGCACGTCGGCCCAGGTGTCCCGCTGTAGACCGTCACCGTGCGATCCGCCACGAAGCTGCCTCCGCTCTTGTCCCAGGCCTTCGTCACGAAGAAGTGAGATCCCACGTCTTCAGAAAACGTTTCGTCGAAGCTGGTCACCGGTTCGGAATACTCCGGCGAATTGTCGATGTACTCCTGCACTGCTGTGACTCGCGTCGTGAGGCGCGCTACCAGGCGACCCTGATTGAAGTTCCCGGCAAACTGCGAATCAACCCGGAGCTTCGTTCCGCGGTTCCATGGTGCGGGCGCAGAGAGCGGATCGGCGTTGCGGCGTGGGTTCCCGCAGCCAGCAGCGTCATGGTTCCTATGTACTACCCCGGGGTGGTGCACCTACACCATTACGGAACCCCCTTTCGAAACGTAAAATCCACTCGACAGACGAAACCAGCGGTAGCTTTGCCACCAGCGATTCCTTCAGTCATCGGGGTAAGCGCCCTCCGGCTCCTGCCCTGCATACTGTCCGATGAAGACGCCATGCATCAAAGAAGGAAAATCCGTGTTCTCGTGGTAGACGATCATCCCATGGTGCGCATCGGCGTCGCCGGGATCATTCAGGCGGCTCCGGATATGACCGTCGTGGCCCAGGCCAGCACCGGAGAAGAGGCTGTGCCGCTGTTCGAAATGCATCGTCCCGATGTGAGCGTAGTCGATCCGCGGCTCCCGGGAATGAGCGGCGTCGACCTCATCCGAACAGTGAGAGCTCGCCACACAAACTCGAAGTTCGTGGTGCTCACGACCTATGAGGACGACAACGATATTCAATCCGCGCTGAAGGCGGGAGCGCACAGCTGCCTGATCAAGGGAATGTCCGGTAAAGCTCTTGTTCAAGCGCTGCGGCGCGCACACGAAGCAGGCCGCACTGCGCCGCTTTCAGCAGCGATGGCTGCACAGAGCGTCGAGTGAATGGGGGCCAGGAAGGTGTGTGAAGTGCCGTCGTTAACCACCACATTCGGGCAGGGCCGGGAATGAACCTTCCAGGCGGATCGTCATTTCCGTGCGGATGTATATGCGCCGCCGCACGAGCCGGTCAGACAGGACGGAATTGCCGTATGCGCGCTGTCGGCGGCCATGCGAGCAACCGAGTACACTTCACAGCGTGGAAGCTCGCACACAACGCAAAGGCGTTATGACAGAGATGGAACGAATCAGGGTCCTGGTCGTCGACGATCACCCGGTTGTGCGCCGTGGCCTGCACAGCATGCTCGACGGGGAGTCGGGAATCAGCGTAGTCGGGATGGCGAGTTCCGGTGAGGAAGGTTTGCAGCTTGCGGAAAAGTTGAATCCCGATGTGGTGCTGCTCGATCTTCGCATGGCGGATATGGGCGGCGTTGAAGTGATCCAGGCGCTGCGCGCTGCGCGCCGCGAGAGCAGAGTCCTGGTCCTCACCAACTACCAGCTCGATGAAGACATTTTCAACGCGATTGAAGCAGGAGCCCTCGGGTATCTGCTCAAAAGCGCTTCCCAGGAAGAAGTCATTGAGGCCATCAAGGCGGTAAGCCAGGGGAAGCGGAGAATTCCCCCCGCACTGGCGGTACGTCTTGCTGACCATCTGGGACGGTCTGCCCTCAGCAGCCGTGAGCAGGAAGTCCTCGAGCTTGTGGTCGATGGACTGACCAACAAGGAGATTGCCGGCGCCCTGGGAATCAGCGATATCACGGCAAGGAACCACGTGATCAGCCTTCTTTCCAAACTCAACGCCAAAGACAGGACAGAGGCGGCTACCATCGCACTCCGGCGCGGACTGGTCAAACTGAAGGAGTGAAGGGCGGTCCAGCGGAAGTCTTCTCCGGGCAGAGTAGCGGCGAAGCGAAAGGGGAACCGGGAACGGGTCGATGAGAAGTCCAGCAGAGCAAATCATCAGGCCGCTCCTCGCAGCGGCGCTCGGAGCCATTTGCGGTTCTCTGGCGTTCCTGGTTCCGACACTGCGAAAACTGCCGTCGGCGCCGGTGATTGCGTTTATTCCGCGAACTACGGGAACGAATTTTACCGAGGATATGCATCGCGGAGCCGAGGCGGCCGCGAAGGCTGCTGGATATCAGATTTACTGGAACGGCCCAACCCGGGAAGACGATCTGGATCGTCAGCTGCGAATCGCGCAAAGCGCGGTGCAACGAGGAGCAAAAGCACTCATCCTGGGACCGACAAACGTCTGGGGCGTGACCACCATGATCAACAGCTTTACAGCTCGGCGCCTGCCCGTCGTTTTCGTCCAGACGGATCCCGCCGAGCCTGCCGGGCCATACCTGACCTCGGTTACGCCCGATGAGAAACAGTTCGCGGAACTGGCTGCTGCCCGGGCTGCATTTGTAACCCATGGAAGCGGAGAGGTGGGCATTGTCGGCATCGATCGCGGGACGCCCGAAACGCTTTCCCGGGCTGACAGCTTCATACGGGCGATCGCCGCCTGGCCGCGGATCAGAGTGGTTGCCCAAAAGGCGGGCGCAGTCCAGATCATGGAAGCCGAACAGAGCACCCGGGAACTGGTGAGCGCCTATCCGCGGCTCAAGGCGATTTTCGCCGTCAGTGCAGACGCAACGCAGGGCGCGATGCTCGCGCTTCACGACGTGGATACGCATCACGCGATAGCATTGATCGGATCCGACCGGGACCTGTTTCTGGCCGCCAACCTGCACGAAGGCAGGCTCGACTCGCTCGTCACTTCCGACGGATATCGGGTCGGTTATCTTGCCGTTCAGGCGGCTCTGATCGGAGTCAGGGGAGGGCCCCTTCCGCCTGCGGAACGAGTCGGGGTTAGGTTGCTCACACGCAGGAATCTGGTGCTGAATGACAATCACTGACGCGAACCCCTGCGTGGCGCCGGTGCAGAAAGCCGGCGGAGATCTGAATCTGAAAACGTACTGCGTATGCGACCGCTAGTCCGGGACCTGACCATCTTCACCATTGCAGCAGCTTCAGGTCTGTTTGCGGCCGGCGGCATTCTCCACGCGTTGCATTCTCCTCTCCGGGGATTGCCGTACCATGACGATTTTGCAAACGGGGATGCCTCCGGATGGGCAGCCTATGACGGAAACTGGACGATTCAGTCCGGAGTGATGGTGAACGAATCGAATGAACGGGGAGCCAAACTGACAACGGGCTCGCCTAACTGGACAGACTATGCCATGGACGCCGACATTGCGCTCAGCAACACCGGCGAGGCGGGGATCATCGCCAGGGTTTCAGACGCGGAAGAGGGAGTCGATTCGTACAGCGGCATCTATGCGGGTCTTCGCGTCCGGGATGAGTCCATGGTAGTGGGAGTTGCCAATCATGCGTGGAACGAACTGGCAACAGCGCCACTCCCGCAGCCCATTATTCCGAACGTCTGGTACCACATTCACCTTGAGATCAGAGGCTGCCATCTGAAGGCCCTGAGCTGGCAGGATGGTCAGAAGCAGAACGTGGTCCGGCGCGACGTGATGCTGGTACCGTGTCCGCAGCGCGGAAAGATCGGTTTGCGCTCATACGATTCAGGCGGGCAGTGGAAGAATATCCGCGTAACCCAGTTGGCAAAACAGACGGGAGCGCTGTAGGTCAGCCGCAGACGATATGCCCGGATTGGCAGCAATACTCATCGTCGTTCCGATGGTCGTCGCACCGGCCGCCAGTGTCTCGCAGAATGTTCCCTACACGTCCATTGCGGAAATCGCATCTCTTCCGCAGGTGGGGCGGACTTCCGCTACAGTGCGGGCGACGCTGACACTGAACGGGAATCCATCCTACATTCAGGATTCGACCGGCGGAGCCGCAGTGGAGGGTCTGCCCGCGCAGGGCCTGAGAATCGGGGATGAGCTGCTCGTTACCGGGGACGCCCAGAGCACAGAGGCGGGCCTGGTGCTCGGGAACAGCCGCGCCGTCCTGTTGTGGCACGGTTCTCCGGTGCCGCCTCTCTCCGTGACGGCGGATGAAGCCGCATTCGGCAAATTCTCCGGTGTGCTGATTGAAGTGAATGGAGAGCTGATCGACACCGAAAAGCGCAACCGGGAAACCTGGCTGCGTCTGAAGAGCGGACAGCAGGAGTTTCTGGCGCATCTGAACTCCGGCCAGGGAAGTTCCCTGCTTCCGGAGCTGCAGCCGGGTTCGGTGCTGCGCCTGCAGGGGGTCTGTTCCCTGTTCCCCCGCGACACGCTGTATCAGGGTGGGTTCGCCATTCTGCTGCGATCCGCCCAGGATGTCTCCGTGGTTTCCGGTCCGCCCTGGTGGAGCCTTCGGCATCTGCTCGAACTCGGATTTCTGCTGGGCGCTCTGATTGTCGCCGTCCAGATCACTGCGATGCAGATGCTGAAGACGCGGTTCCGGGCGATCATGGCCGAACGCGCCAGGCTGGGGCACGAGCTGCACGACACGCTGGCGCAGAGTTTCGCCGGGTTGTCCTACCAGATTCAGGCGGCCAGAAAGATTGTGCCGCTGAACAGCGACCTGCTCACTCGCCACCTGGATCTGGCGCTGGACATGGTGCGTCATAGCCATTCCGAGGCGCATCGCAGCATCATGATGCTGCGCCCCCAGCCTCTGGCAGAAGGCGCAGACCTGCAATCGGCCATAAAAACAGCGCTGGATCAGAGTACGGCGGAGTGTCAGGTAGACGTGCGTTTCACCACCAGAGGCTCGCCGGCGCGGCTTCCCCTGGCCACCACCGACACTCTGTACCGCGTTGCGCAGGAGAGCATTGTCAACTCCTTACGTCACAGTCACGCTTCGGTACTGGAGGTAGTTCTGGAGTACACGCCGACCGACGTCCGTCTCTCAGTCGCCGACAACGGGACAGGGTTCGAGCCAAAAACGCTGCGGACGCGAGGGTTCGGGCTGGCGGGGATGAGAGAGAGGGTGCGTGCTGTGCGGGGCACCTTCACTGTGGAGAGCCAGCCAGGCCAGGGCACGCGCATCTGCGCGGAGTTCCATCTGCGGCAAAGCGCGGCGGTGCGCTTCGTCGCAGCGCTCAGGCAGTAGCCACATCCACTCCCGGACGCGGGTGCGCCCCACAGGCGCGCCGAATCCTTACCCGCTAATCAGCACCATCCGCTCGCCAGACGGCCCCGTGCCATGCGGGCTGCGCAGCCAAACGCGGCCTCGACATGGTGCAGATGAACCAGGAAAGATTGGTGCAATGCCATCATGACCATTTTGCAGGTCAACGGATACAGTTGCATCACTCACTGAATCGGGCTCGGTCGCTCAGGAGAGCGTTATCCCCATGACAGATATAGACATAAGAAAGGCCGGACCCCGAATCGTCATGCTGATTCTGCTCGCGATAGCCGGTGAGTTTGCGCACGCGGCCACCTGTACTCCGTTGCCGAAGAAAGGCGTGGCTGCGGCCAGCGTTGCAAATTCGGACCCCAGTGCGATCGGGCAGCTGAACATTGCCTGGTACTACGACTGGACACCTGACAACGCCTACTATAGCGGCTACACGGGAAGCGCGATATACGTTCCGGAGTTCTGGGATGCGTCTGAGATCATGCCTGTCTCGGGAAATTCCCCATGGGTTTTCACGTTCAATGAACCCAACGTCGGCACCCAGTCGAATATGACCGTTGCTCAGGCCATTGCGGCCTGGCCGGAAGTTGAAGCTGACTCCGACGGAAAAATGATTGGATCTCCTGACGTCGCTGGAGACTTCGGTGGAGGATTGAGCACCAGCAATGAAACCTGGCTGGCCTCATTCATGAGCGAGGCTGCCGCAGACCGATATACGGTGAATTTTATTGCTCTTCACGCGTACGCCGAGGGAGACGGAACTGCGCTCACGGCACAGGTAACGTCCTTCGAAAGCTACATCTCCGGG
>Ga0335074_10014812_pt1 | contig 10934 bp, 6 predicted proteins | sample Lox_Sample_23_FD_206715 | JGI IMG/M metagenome (GOLD analysis project Ga0335074, IMG submission 206715) | Soil microbial communities from Loxahatchee National Wildlife Refuge, Florida, United States - Lox_Sample_2.3 | ecosystem: Environmental > Terrestrial > Soil > Wetlands | place: USA: Florida... | reverse complement strand
CTTCGAGGAGAAGCGCCAGGGGCAGAGCCCGGTCGCCGAGCCGAAGCTCGGTATGGGGCCCGGCCTCGCGCAGGGCGCGCTTGAGCGACCGCAGAATCGTCCAGCTGTCGTCTTCCTGAGCCGCAACTGCCTGCCAGCCGTACAGCCGCGTGCCGCCGCGGACCGCAACCACGGGAGGAAACCAGTCGCACACCTGGCCCTCCGGCGGATCGAAGTTCACCAGCGGGAAGTTGCCCCGATCGGCCGAGGCAACGACCACGCGCGTGGTTCCGAAGTCGATGCCAATTCTCATTGGCTCCAGTTTACGACGAAGTTACTGCCGGTTTGCGCGTGGAAAACTGGCCTCGAACCCGATGGTGCACGGTGGTGCGGTTACTCGCGTGATAGTTTTCTATCGGAGCGGATGCCATCCTGCGCCACATGCGAGTTCTTTACGGCAGTGCGATTTTTCTCGGAGCCTTCCTGCTCTTCGCTGTCGAGCCGATGGCGGCCAAACAGCTGCTGCCGGCGCTGGGCGGCTCGTCGGCGGTGTGGATCACGTGCCTGGTGTTCTTCCAGACCGCGCTGCTGATCGGCTACCTCTACGCGCACTGGCTGGGGCGCAGGCCGGCGCGAGCCGCGGCGGTTCTACATATCACCCTGCTGGTGCTGGGGGTGGCGACGCTGGCGCTGATTGCGCCGCCCGATCTCAGCCGGGCCGCGTGGCGCCCGCTGACGGCGATCTTCGAGGCGTTGACGCTGACCATCGGATTGCCGTTTCTGCTGCTCGCCTCGACGAGTCCCCTGCTGCAACTCTGGCTGGCGCAGCAGCAGCGCGGCGGCGTGCCGTGGAAGCTGTTCGCGCTCTCGAATGCCGGATCGCTGCTCGCCCTGGCGCTTTATCCCACAGTGTTTGAGCCGCATTTCCCCCTCACCGTGCAGCGCAGGATTTGGTGCTGTGGGTTTGCTTTCTATGCAATGCTGTGTGCGGCGATCGCGTGGAGGTTTCCGCGCGCGCTCGACGCATCGAGCACCGGCGCCGCGCCGGCCGGCAACCGGACGCGGAGTTCTTTGCGCAACAGGCTGCTGTGGTTTCTTCTCCCGGCGGGCGGTGCGATGCAGCTTTGCGCGGTGACCAGCCACCTCAGCCAGAACATCGCCGCCATTCCCCTGCTCTGGGTTCTGCCGCTGGGCGTGTATCTGCTGACCTTCATCGCTGCTTTCGAAGTTCCGCGCCTGTACAAACGCTGGTTGGTCGTCAGACTGCTGGTGGTGCTGCTGGCGGCGCTCGGCTACATGCTGTCGAAGACGGACGTGAGCCTGCCCATCCAGATCAGCATTGGATTTTTTTTGGCCGAGCTGTTCTTCGCGTGCCTGTTCTGCCACGCGGAAACCTACGCGCTGCGGCCGTCCGACGCTTCGGAATCGACCCTTTTCTATCTGCTCGTCGCGGCGGGAGGAGCGGCGGGAACCATCTTCATCGGGATTCTGTGTCCGCTGCTCTTCGATGCGAATTACGACGTGGCCCTGGCATTTCTGGCGACCGCGGCGCTGGCGCTGGTGGTGACGTGGCAGAACGAATGGGCGCAGCGGCTGCTGTGGTCAGTGGGAACGGCGCTGCTGCTGGCGCTGGTCATCATACTGCACGTTGTCTACACGCGCAGCACGCTGGTGGAAGAGCGGAATTTTTATGGGGCGCTGCGCGTGCGGGAATCCCATGTGCCGCCCCAGGCCGAGACGGTGCGCACGCTGCTGCATGGCACCATCGAGCACGGCACGCAGTGGTTCGCGCCGCAGTTCCGCCGCACTCCGACCACTTACTACGCGACGGATTCGGGAGTGGGACTGGCGCTCGAATACTGCTGCGCAGGCCGGCCGCGCAACATTGGGGTGGTCGGCCTGGGCGCGGGAACTTTGGCCGCCTACGGAAAGCCCGGCGACCGCATGCGGTTCTACGAGATCAATCCGGCCATCCGCCCGATTGCGGAACATTTGTTCACTTACCTGCGCGAGTCGGCGGCCCAGCTTTCCTTTGCCGACGGCGATGCCAGGATTTCCCTGACCCACGAACCACCCCAGAACTTCGATGTGCTGGTGATCGATGCGTTCTCCGGCGATGCGATCCCGGTGCATCTGCTGACGACTCAGGCGATGGCTGTCTATCGCCGGCAGATTGCGCCCGGCGGCATCCTCGCGTTTCACGTTTCGAACCAGTATCTGGATCTGACGCCGGAGGTCGGCGCACTGGCCACGGCGTCGGAGATGGAAGCGCGCGTGGTCGACACTCCGCCGCAGGACGCGCGCGGCGAATTCCGCGCGACGTGGGTTCTGGTGACCAGCGACGCGGCGTTCTTCGGGCAGCCGCCGGTGGCGGCGTTCGCTCGGCCGATCCGGGCGCGGCCGGATGTGCGCGCATGGACGGACGACGACTCGAGCCTGCTGCCGATCCTGCAGTGGCGGCCGCTGGGCCGGTTGTGAACGGAGAAAAACCCACAGAATCTGCGGATTAAGGACGGAGCGGCGCCGGAGAAGCCGGACACTGCGAGGCCGAAAAGCGCGACGCGCGTTTTGTTCATTTCGATCATTTTTGTGGCCGAAATGACAAAAATGTGGTTATATTGTGGCCACATCGGCTTCCTGGTTCCCAGGAAGAGCGAATTTTCAGGCTAGTGACTGACTCGTAATCCTTCAGGAAAAGAGACTGCAACGCATCGAGAGGGGTGAACCCTATGACGACGAATTTGAGGCAGCTGTTTTGGGGATGCGCGCTGGTGATCTGCGCGTGCGTTTCTGCGGCGATGGCGCAAACTGTGACCGGATCGATTACCGGTCTGGTGACCGATCCCAGCGGGGCGGTGGTGGCCGGCGCCCAGGTGGTGGCTCATAACCTGGCGACGGGCGTGGACTCGGCAGCGACGACCGACGCCGCCGGCCTCTACCACATCGAGTTTCTGCCCATCGGGCGCTACGAGCTGAGCGTGCAGGCCAGCGGGTTCAGTCGCGAGACGCTTCCGGCCTTCTCTCTGGAAGCTCTGCAAACGGCGACGCTGAATATTGCGCTGCGGGTGGGGTCGGCCAACGTCACCGTGAGCGTGTCCGCGGCGGCTCCGATTCTGAATACGGAGAGCCCCACACTCGACAGCACCTTCACGGCCAACACCATCCAGAATCTGCCGCTCAACGGTCAGGATTTCTCTGCCCTGACCCTATATGTGCCAGGTTCGGTCGACACCGCCGGAACCTCGGGCACCACTAACTTTGAGCGCAGCACCTATTACACCGATACGCCCAACATGAACGGCAATCGCGCCCAGGCGAATAACTACACCCTGGACGGCATCGACCTGAACGAGACGTACAACAACCTGATCTCGTACAGTCCGGCGCCGCAGGCGCTGGAGGAGATTAAGGTGGTAACGGCGGATGCTGCCACCGATGCCGGCAATGTCAATGGCGCGGCGGTGGTGAGCATCCTCAAGAGCGGCACCAACCACTTCCACGGCTCGGCGTACGGTTTTGTCCAGGACTACCGGTTCAACGCGAACTCTTACGGCAACGGCCAGACCAAGCCGGCGACACCGATCAGTCCTTTTTCCTTCTCGCAGTTTGGGGGGAACATTGGCGGCCCCATCCTGCGCGGGAAGCTCTTCTTCTTCGGAGACTATCTGGGATCGCGCTGGCACCAGGGAGGGTTGGGTAAAGCATCGGTGATACCGGATGCGATGCGGAACGGAGACTTTTCGGTGCTGCTTGCGGCCGCCAATCCGATTCAGCTCTACGATCCGGAGAACAACTTTGCGCCCTACAACAACAACCAGGGCGTGCCGATCGTCAATCCGGTGGCGAAGTTTCTGTTTGCCCATCCGGAGTATTACCCGGATTGCGGGGCGGCCAGCCCGCAAACTCCGAGCAACGGCAAGTGCCTGCCGCCATCGGATGGGATTGCGCAGAACGATTACGAAGCGCCAACCCGCAGCTACAAGGGGAATGACCAGGGCGACGTCAAGCTGGAATACGATCCGCGCAGCAAAGACAAGATCACCGGCTTCTACTCGATTTCACACGCCTATGACGGAAGCAATGCCGTGCTGGCCATCTCCTTCCCCGGGATCAATCTTTATCCAACCTGGATTGTCGGCTCGAACTGGGCACACATTTTCTCGCCCTCGCTGGTCAACTCCGCGCGCATCGGGTTCACCCGCACCGACTGGAATCAGGGTTTCCCTCAGGACCCGACTGGATTCTTCGGAACTTCCGGCAATGCCAAAGTTGGCATCACGTTTCCCAATCAGAAGTACAACGGCTTTACCAACCAGGGCCTGAACGGCAACCTCAGTGACGTAGGCACGACCGCCTACAATGGCGGCGTCATCGACAACACATACACCTACGCGGACGTTCTCACGTGGCAGCGGGGCAAGCACTTTCTCAGCATGGGAGTGGATGCGAAGCGTTATCAGAACAACTATCCGACCGGAAACAACGACGGCTACCTGGGTTCGCTCAATTACAGCGGGGCGTTTACTTCGAACGGCAACGGCTCGGGTGGTTACGGTCCGGCGGATTTTGTTCTCGATCGTGTATCGTCCGGGGGAGTCACTCTTTCCAGCGTCAACGTGGGGCAGCGGCAGTGGCGGGCTGCGGGGTTTGCCCAGGACGACTACAAGGTCCTGCCTAACCTGACCCTGACCTACGGTCTGCGCTATGAATACGACGAGCCCTGGGTCGAGGAACAGGACCGGACCGGAAATATCAACCTGACGACCGGACAGATTGAGTATGCCGGCCACCTTCCCACGGGGGCTCTTCCCAACGCGGTAATCTGCAGCAACACGGCCTGTTATCAGCCAAATTATCGCCAGTGGATGCCGCGCCTGGGGTTTGCGTATCAGATCACCTCGCGTGCCGTTGTGCGTGGCGGCTACGGCGCGGTGAGTTTCTTTGAAGGTAACTCGTTCAACCAGCGCCTGACGGCGATTGCCCCGTTCCTGCAGGCCGCCGGTTTCTCGGTCAACGCCCCCACTACCACCTCGGTGTCCACACCTAACACGGCCGAGGAGGGCTTTACCGGTTCCGACACCTCGGTTCAGTACAGCAGTTCCAACAATGGATATACTGCCTACCCCCAGAACATTCAACCCGCATACGTGCAGGAATGGAACCTGACCGGGGAATACGCGCTTACCCACACAGCCTCGCTGCAAGTGGGCTATATCGGTGAGCAGGGGCAGCACATTGAAGACTACGGCAACGTCAACCAGTGGACGGTCAATAACGTTCAGACCTCGGCCCCGTTCTACAACAGCCCCTACATCGGCGTGAACGGCGTCGATTCAGCGCTGGGTGTTGGCGGTGATGGCGGGCTGTTGATTACCGAGTCGCGCGCCACCATGACCTACAACGCGCTGCAGACAGTCCTGCGCCAGCGCCTGAATCATGGACTGGAATTCACGGTGAACTACACCTACGGGAAAGCCATGACCAACAGCCTTGGGAACTATGCGCTGAACGTGAATGGCTTCAGTGGTGCGTTCCAGAACTACTACGACAGCCACGCCGATTACGGTCCGGCAGGCTACGATGTTCGCCACGACTTTAGCGCGACAGCTGTTTACGCGCTTCCCGTCGGTCGCGGCCAGCAATTCTTCTCCGGCTCCAGCCGGGCAATGGACGAGATTATCGGCGGCTGGAAACTCTCCACCGCTGTCGTGGGATACACGGGTTTCCCGGAGACCATCAGCGGCGGATCGAACAATTCCAACAGCTATGGAACCAACCGCGTGAACCAGTACCGCCCGCTGAAAGTCGTCGGCCGCACCACCGCCAACTGGTTTGGCACCGATCCATCGGCGACTCCCTGCACCACCGCGGGAGTTGACAACGGTACCTGCGCCTTCGGCGTGCCGGCTAACAATACGTTCGGCACCGAGAGCAACGGAGCGGTGCGCGGTCCTGGTTTCTTCAACGAGGACTTCTCCGCCTTCAAGGACTTCCTGATTGCCGAGAACCAGTCGGTCGGCTTCCGTTTCGATGCATTCAACGCGTTCAACATCGTCAGCTACGGCAATCCGGACGTCGGCATCACCGACACAAATTTCGGCAACGTTGCTTTGCAGAATCCGCGCTCAACCGAGCGCCGCCTGCAATTCTCCGCACACTATAACTTCTAACGGACCGGCTGCCGTGGGCGACTGCGGCAGCCGCCACTCACGGATGCGGACGGGCGGGTCGACCCGCGGCAACGGCAAGTACGGCGTGTGCAAAGATGGACGACGGGAAATGGAAGCCGGACCTTATGCAGCTTGAGATTTGCGTCGATTCGGTTGAAGCGGCGATAGCAGCCGAACGCGGGGGCGCACATCGAGTGGAACTGTGCAGCGATCTGCTGGAGGGCGGCATCACTCCCTCCGCCGGACTGATCGCTCTGGTTCGCAGCCGCATCCGTATCGGACTCTTTGTCATGATCCGCCCGCGCGGGGGAGATTTCTGCTACACGGATGCGGAGCTGGAGGTCATGGAGCACGACATCCGGCAGGCGCGCGAGCTGGGCGCCGATGGCATGATCCTTGGGGTTCTGGACGAGCAGGCTCACGTGGACCGGGACCAGACGCGGCGGCTCGTCGAACTGGCGAGTCCGTTGCCGGTGACCTTCCACCGCGCCATCGATATGACGCCCGATTTGAGCGCGGCTTTGAATGACGTAGTGGCCACCGGCGCGACTCGCGTGCTGACTTCCGGAGGAGCCACGAAGGTGACCGAGGGGCTGGCTGCCGTGGCCGGCATGGTGGAGGCAGCCGGAGATCGGATCATTGTGATGGCGGGCGGCGGCATCACACCGCAAACCATCCTCGGCGTGGCGGAGGCCACAGGGGCGACGGAGTTCCACGCCAGCCTGAGGAGCGCGCGGCCCAGTCCGGTGAAGTATCACCGCAGGGGGCTGCAGATGGGTGAAATTGGCGACCGCGAGTATGTGCGTTTCACCGTGGAGGAAGAAAATGTGCGGGCTCTGGCGCAGGTGCTCCAGGGGATCGCAGAAGAGCGCAGCGCGGCTCGGCCACGGTGAATGCGATTCGGGCGTGCAAACCGCCAGCTTTCAGCGATAATGGTTCGGCAATCCCATGTCTCTGAAGACTGAGCAGAGGGCAAAAAAAATCCTGCAGGTGCTTCTGCAGCACGGCAACGCGTCAGTGGATGAACTGGTGGGCTTCCTGGGCGCATCGGCTCCCAGCGTGCGGCGCGATCTGGCGCGGCTGGAGGAGCGCAACCTGGTGCATCGCACCCACGGCGGCGCGCGGCTCGCCGGGCAAATGCAGTACGAGCCCTTCCGCTTCGATTCTTCCTTTCACGTCCGGGAATCGCGCTTCGTCGACGAGAAGCGCCGCATCGGCATGGCGGCCGCCGAGCTGATCCGCGAGCACGACACGGTGGGCTTTACCGCCGGCACCACGCCAACACAGGTGGCGCGCTGCATCCGCCACCGCAATTCCATCCACATCATCACCAACGCCGTGAACATTGCCATGGAACTGAGCAATCAGCCGGCGCTGAACGTCACGCTGACCGGCGGAACGATGCGCTGGGCGGGCGCATTCTCTCTCACCGGGCCGACGGCCATCGAGATGCTGAGCGGCGTGTTTATGGATAAGGCGTTCATCGGCGCCTGCGGCGTGGATGCGCAGCGGGGCGTGACCACGATCGAACCGGATGAAGCCGCTGTCTTCCGCGCAATGGTGCGCCAGGCCAAACAGGTGGTGGTGGTGGCCGACTCCAGCAAGATCGGCATGGTCAGTCCCGCGCTCATTTGCCCAGCGAATGAAATCGACGTTCTGGTGACCGACTCCGGAATATCGGCCGACGCGCGCCAGGCGTTCCAGGCCAACGACATTGAGGTGTGCGCGGTATGAATCATTTCCAGCGAGTCACGGGGCTGCTGCTGTTTGCGCTCCCCATGGCAGCCTTCGCCGCCGGTCATCCGGTTGGGCTCTTTTACATGACCAATGACCCGAAGTCGATCCGCGACTTCTTCGCCCACTCATCGCAGATCGATCTGCTGGTTCCCGCGTGGTATCAGGTGGACGAGAACGGGCTGGTGAGCGGTGGGCCGGAGCCGGCGGTGCTGACCCAGGCGCAGAGCGAGAAGCTGCCGGTGATGCCGATTGTCGCCCTTTTCAACAAGAAAAGCTTCCATGTTCTCGCCAGCAGCTCAACCGCGCAGGCGCAGATGAACGCGGCGCTGATCCGCGAATGCAAACTGCACGGCTACAGCGGCTTTCAGTTCGACATTGAAAACGTGGAATGGACGGACCGCGACCTGCTGACGTCGCTGGTGACCACGACCGCGGCGGAGTTGCATCGCGCGGGGCTCCAGCTGAGCATCGCTACGGTGCCGAATGCTCCGGGATACCCCGGCAGTGGCGGATTCGCCCGGTGGATCTACACCGACTGGCGCGGGGCCTATGACCTCGCCTCGATCGCGAAGGCCGTCGACCTGGTTTGCCTGATGACTTACGACCAGAACACGCGCTGGACTACACCGGGGCCGGTGGCCGGATGGCAGTGGACCGTGGACAACATGAAATATGCGCTGCAGTTTGTCCCGAAGGACAAGCTGTCGCTGGGCATTCCGCTTTACGGCTATCACTGGTATACGGGCGCTCCGACGATTACGCCATCGGCGCGGGAAGGTGAACTGCCCGTCGAGAAGCCGAACCCAACGGCGGACTACATCAGCGCGCCCGATGCGTTGCTGCTGGCGCACGACTGGGATGGGAAGATCCAGTGGGACGATGAGGACCATACCGCCTGGTTCTGGTTCAATCGCGACCAGATGCGTGAATGGGTCTTCTATACCGATCTGCGCACCTTCCGCGACCGTTACGAGCTGGCGCAGCAGAACGGGCTTGAAGGTTTCTGTTCCTGGGTGCTCGGCGAAGAGGACCCGGCGATCTGGACGTTTCTTCCGAAGCGGCAACCATCAACAAGCGAAGCCGGCTCGCGCTGAAGCCTGGAGCGCGTTCCTGCTGAACGGGAGACGTGAATGCAGTTTTTCCTGGGCGTCGATGCCGGCGGCACAAAAACCGTATTTGCGCTGGGCGATGAGAGCCGCGAACTGGCTCGCGTCCGCGCCGGCACCATCAAGAGGATGAAGGCGGACGCGGCGACCGCCGAGGTAAATCTGGAAACCGCGCTGCGCGAGCTGGAGAAGGCGAGCGGGGTTTCTCCGCAAGCGATTGCTCACTGCTGCATCGGCACGGCGGGCGAAACCGTGCCGTTGGTGGTGAACTGGCTGCGCGAGGCGTTTGCTCGCCACGTAGGCGGGGAGCTGTTCATCGTGGGCGATGTGGAGATCGCGCTCGACTCGGTTTTCTGCGGCGGGCGCGGTGTGCTGGTCCTGGCAGGCACGGGATCGAATGTCGCGGGCCGCGCCGCTACCGGCCCAATTGTCACTGCAGGCGGCTGGGGACCCGCGCTTGCCGATCAGGGATCGGGGCATTTCCTGGGGCTGGAAGCGCTGCGGCGCGGATTCCTGGCGATCGACGAGCAGCGGCCCACGCGCCTGCTGGAGGATGCGCGGGCTTTCTGGAAAATCGACTCGCTGGCGGATCTGATCGAGTTTGCCAATAGCAATCCGGCTCCGGAGTACTCCCGGCTCGCTCCGTTGGTCGTGGCGGCTGCGGAACAGGGCGATGCCGTCGCTCAGGAGGTCGTGACGCAGGGCGGCTCCGACCTGGCGATGCTGGCCGGTCTGGTGATCGAGCACATTCGCGGCCTCGAAACCAGCGCCGGGTTGACCTTTGCGGTTCCCGCCGTGGCCGTTGCCGGCAGCATCCTGGAGCGCGCTGTTCCGGTGCGGGAAGCGCTGATCGCCGAACTGCACAAGCGCTATCCGGGAATCCAGGTGATGCCCGCCCCGGCCGATCCGCCGGCGGGAGCGTTGTGGGCCGCGCGGCAGGCGGCCAGCCGGGCACGAGCCTCGCATTGAGTGGACATTTCCGCCGGAACATTCGACGATGAGCAGGTGACGAAATCCGGCCGCCTTCTGTTGCTGCTCCTGGTTTCTCTTCCCCTGGTCCATGCTTCGGCTTCCCCACGACCGCCGCTGATTCCCCAGCCGCGCGAGTTGACGGCGCGAACGAATCTTTCGCTAACGGGTGGCGTGCGGGTTATCGCACCGGGCGGCGACCAGGACGACCGCTTCACGGCGCAGGATTTGCGGGATGACCTGAAGGCGCGCGGCGTGCGGCTGCGGGAAACGGCGATGGCCGTGCGCGTCTACCTGCTGCGGGACACGACGGCTCCGGCGCGGCAGGTGCTCGATCACGAAAAAATGGCAATCGACGAAGCCATGCGCCCGGAGGGCTACGTTCTTGTCACCGGGAAGCACGAGGTCTTTGTCATCGCGCACACAGGAGCGGGGGTCTTCTATGGCGCGCAGACCTTGAAGCAGCTGGTGCGCACCGGGCAGGGCGAACCGTGGCTCACGGGCGCGTCGATTCGAGACTGGCCGGCGATGCGCTGGCGCGGCGTTCATGACGATCTTTCACGCGGACCGGTGCCGACGCTTGAATTTCAGAAGAAGCAGATCCGCACCTTCGCCGCCTACAAGCTGAATATCTACTCGCCGTACTTCGAAAACACCATGCAGTATGCGTCGAATCCCCTGCCGGCGCTGCCGGGAGGCTCAATTTCAGCCGAAGACGCGAGAACGCTGGTGGAGTATGCCCGGAAATATCACGTAACGATCGTTCCCGAGCAGGAAGCCTTCGGGCATCTGCACAAGGTGCTCACATGGCAGCAGTACGCTCCGCTGGCGGAGATACCGAACGGTGCGGTTCTGGCGCCAGGGCAGCCGGGATCGATGCAGCTGATCACGCAGTGGTTCGATGAACTGGCGGGAATCTTTCCCGGGCCGTTTCTGCACGTCGGCGCCGACGAGACCTTTGAGCTGGGGCAGG
>Ga0335074_10014811_pt1 | contig 10934 bp, 10 predicted proteins | sample Lox_Sample_23_FD_206715 | JGI IMG/M metagenome (GOLD analysis project Ga0335074, IMG submission 206715) | Soil microbial communities from Loxahatchee National Wildlife Refuge, Florida, United States - Lox_Sample_2.3 | ecosystem: Environmental > Terrestrial > Soil > Wetlands | place: USA... | reverse complement strand
GCTGGCCAGCGCGCCGACGGCTCACCCGCGCCCCGGTCGGTTAGCTTGCTGGCGACTCGCCTACGCTCCGGTCGGCCAGCGCGGCCGACGTGCACACAAACAGGAGCAATCCTGGCATAACGGGTCGGCCTTGCCTGATGAATGCAGTTTTTCGATAACGGTGTCCGCGAAACTGGTCCGTATTGGCCGAAAAGCCCGTAGCAGATATATCTTGTGCGATTGTGGCACACGCGATGCAGCAAGGCGGCCCGGCGGTGGCCGCGTGGCTGGCGCTGCGACATCCGGCTCAGGGCTTCCCGCCAGTCCGGAGCCACCCGCCAGTCCAGGGCTTCTTGCCAGCCCAGGGTCACCGGCCGACATGGAGCTACCGCCGATGAACAGCGCTGGTCAGGATGTTGGCCTGATCTATGCCGAGAAACGGTGTGCGCTCAGCTGGCCGCTGATGCTCACGGGTCTGATCAGTGTGGTGGTGGGAGCCTTTGTGGTTCTCCTTTTCGGGATGTACGGCTTCTTGTACAGCAAGGCGTTCTTCCTGGCCGAGGCCGTCGCTCTTGGCTGGACCATTTTCTGGATACGGCAACTGCGGTCGAGATGGCCGACCGGGATCAGGGTGGACGCTGCGGTCATCCGGATTGGGGACCGGCGCGCGCTGCCGTTCGCAACAACCGAGAGTCACACGGTGTTCGTCTGCCCGTGGAAAGTCGTCCGCCGGGTTGTCATGGTCGAGGCGCGTAACCGGTTCAAGCCACGCAGTGGTTTCAAGCCGCGCAGCGGTGCGGCCCAGGGCACCGGGGTCCAGGGCACCGGCGTCCAGGGCACCGGCGTCCAGCCTGGCTGGGTCCGCTGGCTTGGCTGGTTCTTCTGGCTGCTGCCGCCGTACGGGGGAGCATCCGTCTATCTCTGCATGGCCCCAGATGTTCCCGGAAGCCCGCACCCGCAGGACGTCGCCAACCTTCAGTCGTTCGGCAGGCCTCCCACGATGTGGAGGGTACACACCAGGCGCCCGAGGGCGTTGCGGGCGGCGCTGGCCCAGCTGCCGAGCTGCCCGCCGGTCACCGACCGCTTCGAGCCGGATGACGTCCAGACCCTGAAGGGCGTAGGACGAAGGGCCGATGGCGTGGACCAGGCCGAGCATGCATGATCAGTAACCGTGAGCCAACGGGAGGTTGAGCGCTGGGTTCGCGCCTACGGCGAAGCGTGGCAGAACAAGGATGCCGATGCCGTGGCCGCCCTCTTCACGCCGGACGCGGTTTACCAGTCACACCCCACCGGCCGCCCGCACCAGGGCCGGGAGGCGATCCGCCAGTACTGGACCAGAGCCACGGCAACGCAGAGCGAACTCGACCTGCGGTTCGGCCGGCCGGTCATCGACGGCGACCGGGTAGCCGTCGAATGGTGGGCAGTCATGCGCGACCGGGACTGGGGGCCGCAGCGGGACGATGACTCCGTGACCCTGCCCGGCTGCCTGCTGCTCCGGTTCGCCGCTGACGGTCTGTGCGCGCATCTGCGTGAGTACTGGAACGCTGACTTCGGCCGCCGCCTCACCCCTCCCCCGGCCTGGGGCACCTAACTTAGATGGCCAGTCCGACGAGTTTGGCGAGGAACCGGTCGGCTTGCTCGGGGAAGGGCGGCCAGGGCAGGTCAGGTTCATTGATCCGCAGCGACAGCATGCCGATGATGGCCGTCCGGAGATCCAGTGAAACGGTGGCGGCGTCCCCGGGCGGGGCCAGACCAGCGTCCATGCAACGCTGCACCGCAGCGGTAGTGCGCGTGAACGCGGCTTCCTTGAAAGGCATGCCGACCTTGCTCTCATGCATCACTTTGTAGATGCCGGGATGCTCCTGCACCCAGGCCGCCTGCGCCAGGATCCGTGCGCGCAAGCCGAGAGCGGGGTCCTGATGTGCGGCCTCGGCCTCATCCGCGGCCTGGAGCATCTGCGCATGGCAACGTTCCATGGTCGCCGCGACGAGCGCGTCACGGTCCGGAAAGTACAGGTAGACAGAGGTGGGGGATACCGACACCGCCCGGGCAACCGCGCGCAGCGACAAGGCCTCGTCGTCGGCTAGGTCGCCGAGCATCTGCGCGGCGGCGGAAATGATCTCCTGCCGCAGCCGCTCCCCCTGCCCGCGTGCGTTGGGACGGCGAGGGCCAGCAGACAGACCTGCCGAGGTGGTGTCGTCCATCGCCCGAGCATTCTAGCTTCGCGTACTTGCACCGCGGCCACCCCTAACGATACGTTCGTCCATGCAAGGACAGTTGTCCATATAACTCAAGGGATCACAATGCCGCTAACGCTCCAAGAGGCCCAGACAGTCATCACCGGCGCACACGAGCGCGCCGCCACGATAGCCGCACTGGTCACGGTCGCGGTCGTCGACGAAGGCGGACATCTGCAGGCCCTGGGCCGCATGAACGGCGCAGCGCCGCTCTCGGCCCAGATCGCCGAGACCAAAGCGGCCAGCGTCGCCCTCTTCCGCCGCGACGGCGCCGCACTGCGCCAGATGCAGGAGGCCACGCCTGCCTTCTTCGCCCAGCTGGACCGGGCCGTGCGGGTGCCCATCCTGGCGGGCGCCGGCGCGGCGCTCATCCTGCGGCGGGACACCGTCCTCGGTGCGATGGCGGTAAGCGGCGGAATGGTGCCTGGGCAAGACGACGAATGCGCCCAAGCCGGGCTTACCGCTCTCGCCCCCTGATGCAGCCCAGGGGACTGCCGGCCATAGCCCTGGCCCATCAGAGGATTACGGCGCCCTGGCGGTCCACGGTCAGCGGCAGCACCTCCCATGCCGGGCCGGCCGCCGCGGCGACCGACGCCACCACGTCGGCCCCTGGGGTGCTGCCGGCAGCGGTCAGCCCGAGCACGGCCGGGCCCGCGCCCGACACCACCGCGGGCACGCCGGCCGCGCGGAGCCTGCCGACCAGGTCCGCGCTAGCGGGCATCGCCGCCGCGCGGTACCGCTGATGCAGGAAGTCCTCGGTTGCGTCGAGAAGCAGGGCCGGGTCAGTGGTCAGCGCGGCGACCAGCAGCGCCGCCCGGGCGGAGTTCGCGGCGGCGTCGCCGTGCGGCACGGTCGGCGGCAGCGCCTGCCGCGCGTGCTCGGTCGGGACGGGCACGTCGGGGATGCACAGCACGGGGTTCAGCGCCAGGACGGGATCGAGCCGGGCCACGCGCGGGACAGCGTCGATGGTCCAGGCGATCGTGAGACCACCAGCCTGGCAAGCGGCAACATTGTCCGGATGCCCTTCCATCTCGGTCGCAAGCCGCAGCAGTCCTTGATCACTCAGCGAGCGGCCGGCCGCATCGGCACCGCCTGGCCACAGCGCCCGCGCGGCAGCCAGGCCCGCGACGATCGCCCCGGCCGACGACCCGAGCCCGAATCCCTGCGGGATCGCGTTGACGCAGCGCAGGCCGATGCCGGGCGGCTGGCCGCCCAGCGCGCTGAACGCGGCCCGCATCGCCCGGACTACCAGGTGGCCCTCCCCCGCCGTCACGAACTCCTCCCCGGCACCGGACACCTCGATTGCCAGGCCGCCGGAGGTGATCCGGGCTTCAACGAGGTCGTACAGCGTCAGGGCCAGGCCAAACGCGTCGAAGCCCGGACCCAGGTTCGCGCTCGTCGCCGGAACGCGGACGGTGACCGGCTCAGCCGGCCAGCTCACCGCAGGCCCGGCCTGGTCACGCCAGGCCCAGCTCGGCCGCCGCTGCCGCGGCGTCGGCCGGGATCGTGACCGGGGCCGGTGCGGCCGAGACCGCCCAGTCGGGGTCCTTAAGGCCGTGGCCAGTGATCGTGCAGACCACCCGCGACCCCGCCGTCACCTGGCCGTTCTCGCACGCCTGGAGCAGGCCGGCCACGCCAGCCGCCGAGGCCAGCTCGCCGAACACGCCTTCCTTGCGGGCCAGCAGCCGGTAAGCGTTCAGGATCTGCCTGTCGGTCACCGACTCGATCAGGCCGCCGGACTCGTCGCGCGCGGTCTCAGCGAGCTTCCATGAGGCTGGGTTGCCGATACGGATCGCGGTCGCGATCGTGCTGGGAGCGGCTACCGGCGCGCCGGTGACGATCGGGGCCGCGCCGCTCGCCTGGAAGCCGAGCATCCGCGGAGCATGGGTGGACCGCCGCCGGGCGAGGTACTCGCTGTAGCCCTTCCAGTAAGCGGTGATGTTGCCGGCGTTGCCGACCGGCAGGCAGTGCACGTCCGGAGCATCGCCGAGCGCGTCGACGACCTCGAACGCCGCGGTCTTCTGGCCCGCTATCCGGTCCGGGTTCACCGAGTTGACCAGCGCGACCGGGTAGTCGACTGCAAGTTTGCGCACGAGCTCAAGGCAGTCGTCGAAGTTTCCGTCCACTTGCAGCAGCCGGGCGCCGTGCACCAGGGCCTGGGCCAGCTTGCCGAGCGCGATGTTGCCGCGGGGAACCAGCACGGCGCAGGTCAGGCCGGCCTTCGCGGCGTAGGCGGCCGCGCTCGCGCTGGTGTTGCCGGTCGACGCGCAGATCACGGCGGTGGCGCCCTGGCCGACCGCGGCACTGACCGCCACCGTCATGCCCCGGTCCTTGAACGATCCTGTCGGGTTGCCCGCTTCGACCTTGAGATAGACCTCGCAGCCGGTCATTGCCGACAGCGCTGACGCCTGAATCAGTGGCGTGCCGCCCTCGCCCAGGGTGATCACGGGAGTGTCAGCGGTCACCGGCAGCAGGTCGCGGTACTCGGCGATCACGCCGCGCCACTGCCGTTCGCGATCAGCCATCCTCGCCCTCGACCCGCATCACGCTGTCCACGGCGCGCACTGCCTCCATCGCGGAAAGATCAGCGACGGTCGCCGCGAGCGCGGCCTCGCGGGCAGTATGCGTAACGATGACCAGGTAGGCGTCTGCCGCGCGGCCCTCCTGGCGCACCTGCTTGATCGACACGTCGTGCCTCGCGAACGCTTCGGCAACCGGCGCCAGCACACCAGGCCGGTCGGCCACGTCCAGCGCGACGTGGTACTGCGTCAGCGCCTCGGCCATCGGCAGCACCGGGAGCTCGGCGTAGCTGGGGGCGTCCGGGCCGCGGATCCCGGCTACCCGGTTGCGCGCGACGACCACGAGGTCGCCGAGCACCGCGCTGGCCGTCGGGCCGCCGCCAGCGCCCGCTCCGTAGAACATCAGCCGGCCAGCCGACTCGGCCTCGACGAACACGGCGTTGTAGGCGCCCCGGACCGAGGCGAGCGGGTGCGCCCTGGGGATCATCGCCGGATGCACCCGGACTGTGATCCCCTTGCCGGCCCGCTCGCAGATCGCGAGCAGCTTGACCACGCAGCCGAGCGCCCGGGCGCTGACGATGTCGGCGGCTGTCACCGCGGTGATTCCCTGCCGGTACACGTCGGCGGTGATGACCCTGGTGTGGAAGGCCAGGCTGGCCAGGATCGCAGCCTTGGCGGCGGCGTCGTGGCCGCCCACATCGGCAGCTGGGTCGGCCTCGGCGTAGCCCAGCGCCTGCGCTTCCTTCAGCGCATCCCCGAACTCGGCGCCGGTGGTATCCATCTGGTCGAGGATGTAGTTGGTGGTCCCGTTCACGATCCCGAGCACACGGCGGACCGCGTCCCCGGCCAGCGACTCGCGCAGCGGCCGGAGCAGCGGGATAGCGCCTGCCACCGCCGCCTCGTAGAACAGGTCAGCGCGGTGCTCGCGCGCCGCGGCGTGCATTACCCCGCCGTCCTCGCCGATCAGCGCCTTGTTGGCGGTCACAACGGACTTGCCCGCACCCATCGCGGCAAGCAGCAGCGAGCGGGCCGGCTCGATGCCACCGATCATTTCCACAACGATGTCGACATCCGGCCGCGTCACCAGCGTCATCGTGTCGGTTGTAACAAGATCGTCCGGGACTCCGGCCGCGCGGGCTCTGCCGCCAGGGTCACGAACGCCGACGCCGGCGACCTGCAGCTGCGCACCCACCCGTGCCGACAGGTCGGCTGCCTGCTCGCCGAGCAGCCGGAACACCTGCGAGCCCACCGCGCCGCAGCCAAGCAGCGCTACCCGCAGCGGCGGCCGGCCGGCGCCGCTGGCGCTGTCACCCATCCAGATTCCTCCCGCCGCGGCCCACCGCGTCCCACTGCGTCCCCCACAGGACGCCAAGCCGCGTCCCCGACAAGGCTATCCACCAGCGCGATCACCGTCACCGCGACCGCTGCGGTCACGACAAGGCGGCAATCCCGCCACCGAAGGCTACGGTTTACGACTTTAAGGCACCAAATCTACCCATGTGCGTAATTATTTCTTGCTGCATATTTCTTGCTGCCAGAGAGAGCGCGGTACCGAGCTCTTCATCGGCTTCCTCCAGGTCAGTATGTCCAAGCAGACAGCGCTCCTGGACGAGATCCGCGGCCACGTCGCCGCGCTTTCGCCGAACGCCAGCCCCGCACCGGCAGGGTCACCGGAATAGGGCTGATCAGCGGCAGGCGACCGCGGGAGTTCAGCGCAGCCGGTGGGCGGCCGGTGACGGGAGCGCCTCGGTGAACAGCGGCGGCGGCCAGCCGCGGGCGGTGTAGGCGTCGGTGACGGCGGTGCGGACGCCGTCGCTGGTGGCCGCGGCGGCCAGCGCGATCACGGAGCCGCCGAAGCCGCCGCCGGTCATCCGTGCTCCCAGCGCCCCGCCAGCGAGCGCCGCCTCGACGGCCACGTCAGCCTGCGGCCAGGAGATCTCGAAGTCGTCGCGCAGCGACGCGTGCGAGGCGGTCAGCAGCGGGCCGCACCGGCCGGGCTGGCCTGCCCGGAGCAGCTGGACGGTCTCAAGGACACGTGCGTTCTCAGTGAACACGTGCCTGACCCGCCGCTCGAGCACTGGGTCTAGTTGCCCGGCCGGAGGGAGGTTCGTTATGTAACGAAGAGAGGGGACGCCAAGCGAGCGGGCCGCTTCCTCGCACGCGCGCCGCCGGTCGGCATACCTGCCGTCAGACAGGGTGCGCCGGACGCGGGTGTCGATCGCCAGCAGGAGCAGGCCGGCCGACCGCAGGTCGAACGGGACCTCGCTGCTCTCTCCGCTGCGGCAGTCGAGCAGCAGGGCGTGACCGGCCTGGCAGAGCAGCGAAGCTGACTGGTCCATGATCCCGGTCGGGATGCCCACGAACTCGTTCTCGGCCCGCCGGGCCAGTGATGCCAGCTCGGGCAGCGGCACGGTCAGCCCGTTCAGCTCGGCCAGGGCCAGCGCCGTCGAGCAGTCCAGCGCGGCCGACGAGGACAGCCCGGCGCCGGCATCCAGGTCCGCGTCGAACGCGATGCTGGCTCCGCCGACGGGGTAGCCGACCTCCCGCATGGCCCAGGCCACCCCGGCCGGGTAGGCAGCCCAGCCGGTGACCGAGCCCGGGGCCAGCTCGGCCAGCGCCACTGTGGCCGGGGCCGTGCTGGAACGGCTGGAGCGCAGGTCGAGGACTGGCTCACTGCGCCGGGATACCGCGGCCCGGACTCCCTGGGCCAGCGCGAACGGCAGCACGAACCCTTCGTTGTAGTCGGTGTGCTCGCCTATCAGGTTGACCCGCCCCGGGGCGTGCCACACCCCCTCCGGCTGGCTGCCATAGCACGTGGCGAACCAGGCGGCCGCCGCTGCGCCGTCCACCTTCATCCGGTCTTGGTGAGCTGCTGCGTGAACGTCCACGCGTCAGCGACCATCGACCGCAGGTCGCGTTCCGGGTGCCAGCCGAGGTCGGCGCGGATGGCGTCGGCCGAGGACACGAGCACCGCTGGGTCACCCGGCCGCCGGTCCACTATGCGCACGGGGATCTCGCTGCCGGTCACCTCCCGGCAGGCCTCGAGCACCTCGCGGTTGGAGTTCCCGGTCCCGGTTCCGAGGTTATAGATGGCGTGCCGGCCAGGTTCCGTGGCTTCCAGGGCCAGCAGATGCGCCCGGGCCAGGTCGGCGACGTGGATGTAGTCCCTGATGCAGGTGCCGTCTTGTGTGGGGTAGTCGTCACCGTTCAGCTGCAGCTCGCCGCCGTCACGCGCGACCGCGAGGACGTTGGGTATCAGGTGCGTCTCCGGGTCATGGCGCTCGCCGCGCCAGGTGCCAGAGCTGTCGGCGTGCGCGCCCGCGACGTTGAAGTACCTGAGGCTGACCGCGCCGAACTGGTGCAGCCGCGCGTACTCGGTCAGGGTGATGTCGACAGCGACCTTGGACTCGCCGTACGGGCTTGTCGGCCGGACCGGGTCGGTCTCCGTGACCGGCACACGCTCGGGCTGGCCGTACACAGACGCTGTCGAGGAGAACACGATCCGGCGGGTACCCGTCTCGCGCATGGCGTCGAGCAGGGCCAGCGAGCCGCCGAGGTTGTGCGACCAGTACCGGGCCGGCTCGGCGACCGACTCACCCACCAGCGACTTGGCCGCGAAGTGCAGCACCGCGTCCACGCCGGTGCGCAATATCCCGAGCGCGTCCTGGCGGAGCGTGCCCCGCTGGAAGGTGGCCGCCGCTGGCACCGCGTCAGCATGGCCGGTGGACAGGTCGTCCAGGACCACGACGTCGTGGCCATCGTCGGCCAGCATGGCCGCGACAACACTCCCGATATACCCGGCCCCGCCGGTGACCAGCAGCCTCACGTTGTTCTCTCTCCGCGCAGCGCGGCAGCAGCCGCCTCTGGCGCAATGTCACTGGTGAATGCACCCATTCCGGACTCTGACCCGGCGAGGTACTTTAGCTTGTCCGGCCCGCGCCGGATAGTGAACAGCTCCAGGTGCAAGGCGAACTGCTCGCGGCCAGCCCGGACCGGGGCCTGGTGCCAGGCTGAGATATAGGGCGCCGGGATGCCGAACAGGCGGTCGAACCGCCGCAGCAGATCCAGATACATGACACAGAACTCGTCACGTTCGGCTGTGGTCAGGGCCTGCAAATCGGGCACCCGGCGTCGGGGGTACAGGTGCACCTCGTACGGCCAGTGCGCCGCATACGGAACGAACCCCACCCAGTGCTCGCCGGCGAGCACCACCCGCACGGGGTCGGACAGCTCAGCCTCAACCACGTCGTCGAACAGGTTCCTGCCGGTCTCACTGTGATACTGGCCAGCCATCGCGAGCATCCGTGCGGTGCGAGGGGTGACGAAGGGGTAGGCGTAGATCTGGCCGTGCGGGTGGGTCAGCGTCACGCCGATCTCCCGGCCGCGGTTCTCGAAGCAGTACACCTGCTCAACACCGGCCCGGGCGGCCAGGGCCGCGCTGCGGTCAGTCCACGCGGCCATGACAACGGCTGCCTGAGCCGGGGTCAGGTCGGCAAACGACCCAGAGTGATCTTCGCTGAAGCAGACGACCTCGCAGCGGCCTGTGCCGGGCCTGGTCAGGTGCAGGTCGGCCGGGCCCGTGGGACGCGGGTCAGTCCCGTCCGCGCTGTCGTCCCCGATGCCCGCCACCGACGGGAACCGGTTCTCGAAGACGGCCACCTCGTAGTGGGGGGCTGGAATCTCGGTCAGCCTGCCCGGCGCTGACGGGTCGAACGGGCAGTGGTCGGCCGGCGGCAGGTAGGTACGGTCCTGCCGGTGCCGGGCGATGATCACCCACTCGCCCCGCAGCTGGTCGTAGCGGATGACCGACAACGCCTCGACCCGGTCCGGGGGCCTGAGGTCGGGGAAGCCGGCCGCCCACTGCGCTGACTGGCCGAAGTAGAACAGCTCGCGGCCGTCAGCAAGGATGACTGTTGCCTTCGGTACCACGGGGCTCTCGGGGACCACGGTTCATCCTTACCGAAGAGGGATTCCTGACGGCCGGGCGGTCAGCCCGCGTCAAGCCGCAGCAGGTCTTCGATGGTCTCCCGGCGCAGCAGCACCCGGGACGCGCCGTCGCGGACGGCGACCACGCCCGGGCGGGGCACGTGGTTGTAGTTGCTGGCCATCGACCGGCAGTAGGCTCCGGTGGCCGCGACCGCGACCAGGTCACCCGGGGCGATGTCGGACGGCAGGTAGGTGTCCCTGACCACGATGTCGCCGCTTTCGCAGTGCCTGCCGACCAGCCGGCACAGCAGCGGCGGCGCTGACGACTCCCGGGACGCGAGCGCGCAGGTGTACTCGGCGTCGTACAGCGCGGTGCGGACGTTGTCGCTCATCCCGCCGTCCACGCTGACGTAGGTCCGCAGCCCGTCGACATCCTTGACCGTGCCCACCTGGTACAGCGTGACCGTGCCGGGCCCGGCGATCGCCCGGCCGGGCTCGACTGTCACCCGGGGGCGGGCCAGGCCAGCGGCGCGGCACTGCGAGTCCAGGATCTCGCGCAGGCTCTCCGCCAAGACCTTGACGTCGGCCGGGTCGTCGCCGGGCATGTAGGCGATGCCGAAGCCACCGCCCAGGTTCAGCTCGTCGATCTCGATGCCGTGGGCGTCCCGGATCCGGACCGCCAGACCGAGGACCCGGTGCGCGGCTACCTCGAAGCCAGCGGTGTCGTAGATCTGCGACCCGATATGCGAGTGCAGGCCCGCGAACTCCAGTGACGGGCTGTCGAGCACCCGCCTGACCGCTTCGTCGGCCGCACCCGACGCCAGCGAGAACCCGAACTTCTGGTCGTCGTGCGCGGTGGCCACGAACTCGTGCGTGGCCGCCTCCACGCCGGTCGTGACCCGGACCAGGACCCGCGACCGGGTGCCGCGCCTGGCCGTGATCTCGGCCAGCCGCGCGATCTCGGCGAAGGAGTCAGCGACGATGTGGCCCACACCAGCGGCCACCCCGCTGTCGAGTTCGGAGAGCAGCTTGTTGTTGCCGTGCATGGTGATCATCTCGGGCGCCACGCCGGCCTGCAGCGCCACCTCGAGCTCGCCGCCTGTGCACACATCGACGCCCAGGCCTTCCTCGCTGACCCAGCGGAGCACCGCCCGGCAGCAGAACGCCTTGGCCGCGTAGAACACGGCGGCCTGGTCACCGAACGCCTCACGGAACTCCCGGCACCGGCCGCGGAAGTCCTGCTCGTCGCAGGCCAGCAGCGGGGTGCCGTACT
>Ga0335074_10014810_pt1 | contig 10934 bp, 13 predicted proteins | sample Lox_Sample_23_FD_206715 | JGI IMG/M metagenome (GOLD analysis project Ga0335074, IMG submission 206715) | Soil microbial communities from Loxahatchee National Wildlife Refuge, Florida, United States - Lox_Sample_2.3 | ecosystem: Environmental > Terrestrial > Soil > Wetlands | place: USA... | reverse complement strand
AGTTCCGCAATCAGCACGCCGCTGGCGTCTCGCGCTAGCTTTACGTTGCGATAGGCGGTGAAATAACCGGCTTCGGGTGTTGTCATGAGTGTCTCCTCTCTGTTTGAGTGCTGAGCGTAAATCGTCCCCAATTGTGTTGGTCATTGCGGAGGACTCGAACATTGAATCTGCAGAACTGCAGATTAGACTTGCGTCACGCCACGATCGACCGGTCGAGAAGAGCTGCGGCGCAATGACAGTCATAGGCTCGACCGAGTATACGAGAGCACCATGTGGCCGTAAAAACAGGTCCGAGCATTGTGGGACTTACAGGGCCCGGGTTAACCCTTATTTACCGCCAGCCACGGCACCCCGCGATAAGAATCCGCCACCACCCAGGCACCCGCTGTCAGCGCCACAGAGAGGACAGTCTCGCTCCATTGGAAGGTGCTTCGCAAGCCTGGCGCGATCATGATCGGCACCCACACCAGCAGCGTGAACCCGCCGATCTCGGCCGCCGAGAGCGCGGCGGCCAGCCGAGCACACACGCCGATGATCACCGCCACACCGGCCGCAATGAAGGCCCAACCGGTGAAGTACGCCCAGAACGAATGCCACGGCAGCCAGCCCGGCACCAACGATACGGTATTTTGCAGATAGATAAAATGCGCCAGGCCGAAGGGAATCAAGGCGAGCCCGTAAAGCACTCTGGCGACACGCAGACCCTTATCTCCAGTGGCGAAGCCGAGGCGCTTCCGATCCCACTCAGTGGCGAACCCGGCATAGACTACCCACGCGGCCGCCGCCATCACCGCCGTTTTGCAGGCTGCCCACCAGAAATCGACAGTCGGCGAAACAAAGACGCCCGGCAATCGTAACAGCAGCAGCCAGAGCAGAAGACAGGCGAGCAGCACGCGCGCAGCGACAGCTGCTGTGCGTCGCCAAAGCAGGCCTATGCCAGATATCAGGGAGACAACGGAACAGACATAGACCAGCGCAGGCACGCTTTTTGGAATCGGCTGCCAAACCACGGCGTAATAGCCTTTGATCAGCCCCAGGATTCCGACGCAGATCATGGTCACCGCAAAGACAATGTGACTAACTCTCGCGATGCGCACCTGCCCTATCCTCCAGTGTTCGACTTCATCGAAATTACGCCTTCACCACCGTCGTCCCACCCACCGCCCTTCTCGCCGGCCGCAGCGCGACCAACAGCACCCCGATCACAACCAGCACACCCGATCCGGCCAGAAATCCGTTGCGCATGCTCGGCATTTCCAGTCCCTGTATCGACATCGTCACAGCATGCGCGAAGCTCGACCAAGCGGCGAAAGCGATCACGCTGCGATGTGCTGCCGGATCGCGCACTGCGATCAGCAGAAACACCCCAAGCGTGAAATACAGGCTCATCATCATCGTGTCGCCCGTATCCGACCCCGCCGTGTCGCGCAAGCCTCCGATCACCGGGATGATGGCTGCGGAAAACAGCAATCCCACCACCACCAGCACAACCCTCAGCGCTCGCTCTCTCCACATTGCGCCCTCCTCCCGCAGCTACTCGTCCCTTGTCCTCAATCTCGGCCCGCACGCGCTCGAAAACGGATTCGCCAGAAACGTCCCCGGCAGCCCCGAAATAATCACCGTCCCGTCCGCGTTGAAGTGCGCCGTCCGATATTCCCCCTCGGGAAGCCCCATCATCCGTCTCCAGTTCTGCCCGCCGTCCGCGGTGACGTATACGCCCGTGAGTGCCGTCACCACCTGCCGGTTCGGTTTCACCGGATCCACCTCAATCCCATACGCGCGTATATTCGATCCGGTTTCGTCCTGATCCCTGTGGTAAATGAACACTTGATCCGTCACCTTCCACACCAGGTCCGCACGCACCGGCTCATAGATTCCCCAGCACGCCGCAATATGCAGCCCGCCCACCGTGTTGATCCCGTGGATAGCCGAGTCCGGCTCCACTCCCTTCACCTCGATCCACTTCATCGTCTGCAGGTCCAGCCGATAGATCTGGTCGCCGGTTCCCACATACAACGCCCCCGGACGCACCCTCTCCGGCTTGTCCCACTCCATCGAAAAAATCTGCAGGTCCGTCGGAATCTGCGGCAGCCGCCCATCCTCAACCCACGACCCATCCCGTCCCCGGTGATAGCTGAAGATCTTCGGATCCATATCGAAATATCCATACGCCACGATCAGCCGCTTGCCGTCGGCAGTCATCTTCGCCGCCGCCGCCCTTACCGGATCACCCTCCTTCTTCGTGATGCTCACCCACGGCCGCAGATGCGGAACCCGCGGCCCCGGAATCGCCCGCACCACCGGTCCCCCATCCCGCGGGATCACCTGAAACGCACCCCTCTGCGTCGTGAGCACGAATTCCCCGCCGCCCGGAGCCACACTCAACCCGTTGCGCAAGCCTTCATCGATCCCCGCGTCGAAGTAACGTGAATCCAGCCGCGCCACCTGCGTCCACGACTCGCCGCCGTCTGTTGTTTTGGAGATATACAGCGCCCGCTCCTCCGCTGGAACCTCGCCGCTCAGGTCCGCATTGAGGCCCCAGACCACATTGCGGTTTCTGGCGCGGTCGCTCGCCCTCAAACTGGGATCCGTGGCCATCACTTCTACAAAATCTGCCGCGTACGCGTGACTTCCCGGCAGCGTCTTTACCTCGCGCACATAGCAGTCGTTGGCCTTCTGCCCCGTGTTCGTCCCCGGCCCCTGTCCCCACGCCATCAGGGCAGCCGCAAGAACCATCGACAGGAATATCCGCTTCAACTCGACTCCCCGACACCTTTATGCCCGGTTTAACCAGTTCGAGTGTTTTCCTGCGGCTTCCATCTGGTCGAGCCTGAAGGGATCGATTGCGTTGGCAGTGCAGAGCACGCCCTCGTCATGCTTAGTTCTCAGAAAGATCTCGATCCACTTCTTGCGCCATTTCAATCCATCCGGCGATCCGAGTCGAACGGTCCGCATTTCGCCTTTGATAAAGTGAATGGCCGCATCATCTTCCTTCCTGTTCCACTGCCGGTCCCGCCAGAATAGATTGCTCAGGACATTGAAAGAGGTGCCGCACCTTCCGGGCTCGATAAAGCCGAACATCAAAATTCCCCAGACGCTCTTTGGAATAATGTGATCCGCATCGGCCGAATAGCGCGGCTGGCCGCTCTCTCTGTCTAGCACACGAACATACTCCAGCAGCGGCTTGTTTCGCTTTTCCGTCTCCGCGATCAAATATTCCAGATAACCATCCGGGCTCTTCGCATAGCGGCGCTCAAGCACATCGGAGGTGCAATGTTCGACAAATGTTTTCGCATCCAGGGGAATGTCTTGGCTCAAGATCATGATCGACTCCTCATTCCGAGAAGCAATAACGCGCGCCTTCTGATTGCCGCTTATTACTACTTCCGAACTCCCTTATGATCCTGCCCGCCCTGGTGCAGAATCACCGCGTTCACCTGTCCCTTTTCATCGGTGACGAACTCCACTTCCGCATCGACCACCTTGAGAAAGAACTTGGTCTGCGATTCTGGATACACCGGAAACTTCGGCTGGTTCGTCGCCTGCGTCATCAGCTGATCGCCTTCGAGCGTGAACGTCACACTGAAAGTCGGTGAAAGCTCATAGGTCCCGACATAGCGAGACAGCACCGCCGGATCCACCTTCACCACTGTGCGCTCCACAGGCTTCCAGTCCGGCCAGTTATACACCGCCGCGATCGCACTCATCACTTCGCCGGCCAACCGACCTCCGCCCTGCGCGTTCGTCATCACCGCCGCGCCATCGCCGTTGCTGTCGTATCCAACGAACAGAGCTTCATAGCCCGCATCATCGCCGCCATGCGAAAACCACTTGTCCGCAGTGGATCCGCCAAGTGACAATCCCAGTCCCCAGTCACCCTTTCCCGGTGTCAGCATCTGTTGCGTCATCGATTGCGACAGCACATGATTCGCCTTTCCCGCCAGCGAATTCTGCACTTCGATTACGTACCGGCACAGGTCCGAAGCCGTCGTCCACAACCCGGCCGCCGCCATCTCCGGATACGTATGCGGGCCGCCCTTCACCGGCGTTCCGTCCGCGTTGTAAGGCATCGCCGCATTCGCCAGCAGCGCCGCAGGCAGAGGCTGCTGATAGGTGCTGTGACTCATCCCAATCGGAGCCAGCACCGTGTGATGCAGAAACTCCGGATAAGGCTCCTTTACCGTGTCGATCACCAGTTGCTGCATCACCGTGTACCCGCCTCCGGAATACCTCCACTCCTTTCCCGGCGGGCTGTCCAGCCGGATCGGCGCCGTATTCGCCGGTTTCTCTCCATTCAGCACCTGCACCAGCGTCGGAACCGGCTCTCCCGCCGCATATCCCGGGAAGCCGTGAACCGTGATTCCTCCCGTGTGCGTGAGCAGCTCGCGCAGCGTCACCACGGCGCCCGGAGCTGCCGTACTCGGCGGAAGCTTCCAGCTTTTCAGTTCTGTATTAATGTCCGCATCGAGCGATAGCTTGCCTTCCTGCACCAGGTGCAGCGTGCCCATCGCAGACAGCGGCTTGCTGATCGATCCCGCCTGAAACATCGTGTCCGCATTTACCGCATCGCCGCCCGTTTGCCGTCCCCCATATCCTTTGGCCCACTCAATCGCGCCGTTGTGGACCACGGCGACGCTCACGCCGGGAATATGTAACTCGTCCATGCGTTTCGTCAGAGTCGTGCATTGTTTAGGCTCGCCCTTGACGATCACCGGCGGCGGCAGACAGGCCTCTACAGACGCAATCCGCTGCGCCACGTCGCTCTGCGGCGCAGCCGCCTGACCGTGAACCAGCGGCGCACCCAACGCAACAAAGACCGTCAAGGTGATGAGCTTTTGAGTCTGCAAAGTGAACCTCCTCCACACGCAGGCCAGTATATGTGGAAGAGGTGGCATGGTAGCGAATCCAATACATTAGCTTGGCAAGGGTGAAGAGGCGACCGGGCCGCCCGTCGCATTTTCCGGAACAATACTTCCCGCGCCTGCGTAGGAAAGGCTGAACAGCATTCCCGCTCCGGAGTTGTATAGAGAAATGAAAAAGGTGTCTTTTCTTGTTCTGGCCGCCGCCGTCCTGTTTACCTTGCCCTCCACCAGGACTCACGCGCAGGCCGCGCCCGCGCCCGATCAGCTCTTCAAGACGATCCAATCCCTCGATACGCAGCTCTTTGACGCCTATAACCACTGCGACCTGGCAACGCTCGGATCGCTCGTTTCCGAAGACCTCGAGTTCTACCATGACAAAACCGGTCTGGCCGTCGGCCGCCAGGTATTCCTGGACGCGATAAAGAACAACATCTGCGGCAAGGTAACCCGCGAACTCGTTCCCGGAACGCTCGAGGTCTATCCCATCGCCGATTACGGCGCCGTTGAGATAGGTGTGCACACCTTCCACCACCCGGGAGACCCCGGCAACATAGGAGAAGCGAAGTTCATTACCCTCTGGCATCATAAAGACGGCAAATGGATGGTCACCCGCGTCATCAGCTTCGATCACCATCCGCTGGCCAAGAACTAACGCCACTCACACGTTGCGACATTGAAGGGAAGCGCACGGCGTGAAGGCGACCGGCTTCGAGTACCGCCACCAGACGCTCGCTCACCAGTTCATCGTCCTGCTCGCCTTTCTCACCTACCTCATCGATCCCGATGACATCGTATGGCGCTTCGTCCGCGACACCTCTGCGCCGCGCCTTTGGGAGCGCACCCTCTTCATCGTCGCCACCATTCTGATCGCTGCCGGAGCCGCCCTCACTACCTGGGCGCGGGCCGTTCCCACGGCCAAGCCCATGCTCCCGGGTTGTCGCTCCTGCTCTCTCGGAGAGATCCTGTACGCGATCGGCCTGGGCTCGCTCCTGCCACTCCCCGGGTTCATCCTCCTCGTCGCCGGTGAATCGCTCCGCATATTTCGCCTCATACGGCGCGAGAACAACCGGCCGCCGTCCCATCCGGTCTCCACTTGGAGACGTGCGTTCCGCAAGGAGGCCGTCAAGTGGGGAATCCTGCTTAGCATGATCGCCTTCGTCATAACCCTGAAGGACAGAGTGGCAGACGTGTTCGTCGTGTCCAGCTTCCTCGTCGGCCTGCTCCTGAATCTCCCTTCTTTGACTAAACTCTGACGATGGGATTCAGCTTGCCTTGTTCAAGAGGTGCGGTATGCCTTCTCCGCCTAAGCTGCAGGATTCGATGCGGGATTCCATCCTCAACGCGTGGAAGACCAACAATCGCGTAACCATCTTCCTCGTCGAGCACCTGCCCGCCGGGCTCTGGGAAGCCGCGGTACCAGGAGCCCCACGCCGCACTATCCGGATGATTGCCGGTCACATTCACAACGCCCGGTGCATGTGGATAAGGACCCTCGGCAAAGAACACGGCATCGCCGTGCCGCGAAGCGTCGACCGGTTCAAAGTGACACCGAAAGACCTCACTCCTGCACTGCAGTTGAGCGGCGACCGTATCCTGGGCCTGCTGAGCGTCGGCTGCGACCAGGGAGGAACCATTCCTGCCTCGAAGCTTTACTTGTGGCGCAACCTTCCCCTCGATGTTGGTCACGTTCTCGGCTATTTCATCGCCCACGAAGGCCATCACCGCGGACAGATCGTCATGCTCGCTCGCCAACTCGGTTACCGCCTGCCGTCCGAAGTCACCAACGGCCTTTGGCACTGGTCAAAGCGTTCCCGGGAAGTCTAGAACCGAATGTTTTTTCCGGGCCGAGCGTCAACCATACGCGAGGTCGGTGCTCTGTCCGACCTCGATAAGATATCCGTCAGGATCGCGGATGTAGCAGCGCGTCTCGCCGTACTTGGGGATCGGCTCCGTGATGAACTCCGCTCCTCGACTTTTCCATAATTCATAGCACGCCTGAATATCCGCAACGCGGAAATTCATAAAGCTGTTGATGTGATTCGGGTCGGGGACGCTGAGTGTTACCGTCGGCTTATCCGGGGTCGGCCCGCCTCCAACGTTCAAAATCATCCAGATATTCGCAAGCTGAAGGTACCCAGGCGCGTTGCCGTCACCCAGGCTCAGAATGCGAGCGCCGAAGACCTTTTCGTAGTAGCGAGCCGATCGCTCGATGTCGGCGACGGTGAGAAAATGCGCGATGCTCATCCCCTCTCGCGGGGGCATCTCATAGCTCTTCTGCTCGACTTGTACGCTGCTCATTGACGACTCCAATTCCGATAGACAGGTTACGGCTGCGGGAATCCGAACATCAACCACGACTGATTCGCTACCCAATGCGGATATAGCTCCGTCATCTGATCGAACAGTTCCTGGTCGGACGTTCAACAGCGCCGATGAAGAGTATCGAGTCCGTTCCCATGGGGCTGCTGGGAATATCTGGGTCCCAACAAGGTCAGCAAGACTCTCAAAACTGCGCCAGGACTTGTTGTGATCTTCGTCAAAAGCCGACGTGGTGGCAGCGCTTCGCGCCGTCCGATGGCTGTAGCCGGAAAAGTGATTTCCGCGACATGCATGGGCTCGCGGAACTGAAATGGCGGTCTCGTCGTAGTATCTCTATGCGTCCAACTTCTCTGGCGAAAATTTGACACAAGGCCGAGAATTCCAGCACACGCCCCTGCTCGTATTTCGGATATTTCGCCGTATGAAATCACGCTTCACATTTGCAGTCTACGGAATCTCGCTTTTGTTCGCTGTCCCGGCGATGGCCGAACCTGCAATAAGTTGCCATGTCGGCACATATCGCCTCGCTGATGGCTCCGTGGTCGATATCGCGCCGTCGGAAGGCGATACGCTGCGCTGGCGCATCCTCACAGGTGAAACAGGCCAGTTGCACAAGCAGATGAACGGCATGTGGACCAGCACTTATGGCTGGACCGACCGGCCGGATGGAAAGACGGTTTCATTTTCCGATTGCGACAAGGGCAAGATCGCCTTCGGAAAGGAAAGTGGCCGGCGTATCCCCTTCATTGTGAGCAATACAACTTTCGAAAGCGGTGGTGTGAAGCTCGTTGGCCGATTGATTATGCCGCCGGGCAATGGCAAGGTTCCCGTGGTGGTGTTGATACACGGCTCGGAACACAGCTCCGGGATCGATACCCTGTTCCTGCAGCGCATCTTCCCAGCTCAGGGTATTGGCGCGTTCGTTTATGACAAGCGCGGTACGGGCCGCTCAGGCGGCGTCTACACACAGGACTACAATTTGCTGGCGGCAGATGCAGTGAAGGCCTTGAGTGAAGCGAGACGTCTTGTCGGCGCGAGGCTGGAACGCATCGGCTATTGGGGGGGCAGTCAGGGCGGATGGGTTGTGCCGCTCGCTGCGAACAAGGTACCCGTGGATTTCGCGATCATCGCCTACGGCCTCGCCGTCAACGTCATCGATGAAGATCAGGAAAGCGTGGCGCTCGACATGCATTTCCAACATCACTCCGCGGCGGATACGGCAAAAGCGCTGGAGCTCGCGAGCGCCGGTGAGCATGTGGTGGCTACGCATGGCATGGACGGCTACGCGCGATTCGATGCGCTGCGGCAGAAATATAAATCAGAGCCTTGGTACAAGGACGTTCACGGCGATTACCTTTTCATGGTCCTGCCGCTCGACCAGAAGCAGATTATCCAAATGGTCAAGCCCTTTGCCGCCACGCCGTTCAATTATGATCCGATGCCGGCGCTGCGCATCTCGACCACGCCGCAGCTCTGGATTCTGGGCGGCGATGATCTCGATGCGCCAAGCGCGGAAACATCAAGGCGCATCAAATCCCTTATCGCGGAAGGCAAGAACTTCACACTGGTCGTTTATCCGGGTGCGGAACACGGCATGACGCTCTACCAGCTCGACGCGAAAGGCGAACGCCTCCCCACGCGCTATGCACCGGGCTATTTCCAACTGATGGCCGACTTCATCAAGAGCGGCCGCATCGGCAATCACTACGGCAGGGCAGAAATCACAAGGCCGATAGAGCGCAACTAGATTAGGGTACCCGGCATTCTCGTCGGTCGCCGATCTGGGACGAGTCACCGGCAAACCGAAAGTATGCAGACGGACAAGCAAGCCAGTGAGTCGATTTCTGAGACAGGTTCCAGTCTCCAGGGTCGTTGATTCTCACATAGAGTTGTCATCCTCAGCGAAGCGGAGTCGAAGAGCTTGTCCCGAGCAAAGTCGATGGAATCTGCGTTGCTACGCAGCGTGGGATCGCCCGAAATTAGTTGGCCGACGACTTTTTGGAATACGCGATAATAGAAGTAAGAGGGAAGAAAGCCCGGCTCACCCAGCCGGGCTTCTTCGTATCGGGAAATCTCGCAAGAACTTCCCCGGAATAAACGACCAGCCAATAAGTTGTTTGCTTTCAATGATCGTTCCCGGCGCCTTATTTTTCTATGATTTACATAGAAGTTACTTGTTTTCTAAGATTTACCAATAAATACGAGGCCGGAAAGAGCAATAAATGGCTTAGAATGAATCGGTTGCGGTTATGTTATTTAGAATGAATACTTTGCACATTCTAACTTTAGAATGAATGAGTTAAAAGCTACAGAGTAGAGAAGGAGGGGGTGGGGGGTACCATATCCGAGTGCGTGTCTACCCTAAATTCATCATCTCTGCCCACTCGCCCGCGCAATTCCCGGAGCCATCGGCGCCTGAAATCGCCTTTCTCGGCCGCTCCAACGTCGGCAAGTCGAGCCTGCTGAATGCGCTGCTTGGCTCAAACCAGGCCAAGGTCTCCTCCACTCCCGGACGCACCCGCGCCATCAACTTCTTCTCCATCGCCGACAAGCCCCAGCGCCAGCAGCCGCAGATGCTCTTCGCCGACCTGCCGGGATACGGCTACGCCAAAATCTCGAAATCCATCTCCGCCGAGTGGCCCAAGTTCATCGAACCCTACCTCGCTGAGCGACCAACGCTCGCCCTCTGCCTCTGCCTCGTCGACAGCAACATCCCTCCGCAGCAATCCGACGCCCAGCTCGTCCACTTCCTCAAGTCCGTCCAGCGCGACTTGCTCGTCGTCGCCACCAAGGCCGACAAGCTCTCCGGAAACGGCCGCGCCAAGGCCCACTCCGCCCTGACCAAAGGCCTCGAGACCGAAAACCTGCTCCTGTGTTCCGCCAAGACCGGTGCTGGCCTCAAAGACCTCTGGTCCGCCATTCAGACCGCCGCCAATCCCGCCTAAGGCGCAATCGCTGTCTCACTGCCATCCCCAGTCACAGTAACCGCGACCGGAATCGCGCCGTTCTCCACCTCACGCCGCACCGCTGCCACGAACGTCTCAGCCTCCGCCTCACTCATCCGCAGATACCGCTGCCCGGCCAGCGCCCGCCCCAGATATCGAGGCGCAGCCTCCAGCCACCGCTTCCGTGCCGAGGTAGCCGCCCCAGCCGGATCCAGAGCCTGCACCGCCAGCCGATCCACCACCGGCAGCCACCGTAGCGGCTCCCGCGCAACCCCCCATGTGACGGCCACTCCGTTCGCCCAAGCCGCACCCAGCCGCCGCGCCCCCCGCTCGACCAGCGTCTCGATCCCGGGAGCCGCACCCACCAGGATCTCCGGCTGCACCCCGCGCTCCACCATCTCCGCCACCACCCCCGGGGCACTACCCACCAACACCACCGACACCGCCTTCTTCTTGCGTATCTCGTTCTTAAGAATTCGCAAGGATTCATCAAGAGTGTTCACCAGGAAGTCGCAGGCTCCGCTGCGAATCGACGCCTTCGCGCGCGCGAGATCAGGGTCAACGCCCAACGAAGCTCCGCTTGCGATATTGGCCGCAATCGCCAGCGAGACGCCACGCCGGTCCAGCCCCAGATAGAGAAGCAGAGAACCGCCGCCCAGCTCCGGCGAGGCCGCCGTCAGCGCGGTAAACCGCTCATACACATCTGTAATATCAGGGAATTCCTGCGACCGAAGGAGTGCCGAACTCATGCCCTCACTCTAGAGCATCGCGCCCGCGAACGCCCTACCAGGTCGAGTAAGCCTGTCCG
>Ga0335074_10014809_pt1 | contig 10935 bp, 12 predicted proteins | sample Lox_Sample_23_FD_206715 | JGI IMG/M metagenome (GOLD analysis project Ga0335074, IMG submission 206715) | Soil microbial communities from Loxahatchee National Wildlife Refuge, Florida, United States - Lox_Sample_2.3 | ecosystem: Environmental > Terrestrial > Soil > Wetlands | place: USA... | reverse complement strand
GCCTGATGTTCAGCGTGTGCAGCACCGCGCCCATGGACGGCACGGTCAGGTACGCCTCGAGGTGCTCGGCGTTGTTCCACATGAAGGTGCCGACGCGCTGGTCGCCGTCCACGCCGAGGCGGCGCAGCGCGTTCGCCAGGCGCGCGGCCCGCCGGCCCGCCTCGGCGTAGGTACGGCGCCTGGTCGAGGCCTCGGTGCAGGTGACGACCTCGCGATCGCCGAAGATCGACGTCCCGTAACGCATGATCGACGCGATGGTCAGCGGAATATCCATCATCGTGCTGCGCACCGAGCTACCTCCCGGGGGTGCCTGACCTGCCTACTTGATAGTGCCATGAGTCGGCTACCGCGCAGTAGACCCAGCGCCAGGCCGGTAGTAAAGGTGGCGCGTGCCTAGGTGCCGGAATCCTTGCCGAGTTCGGCGTCAACGCGGAGCCTGGCTACCGCGCGGGAAACCGTGCTCTTCACCGTGCCCAGGCTGACGCCGAGGGCTTCGGCGATTTCCGGCTCGGTCATGTCCTCGAAGTACCGCAGCATGACGGTGGCGCGCATCCGGTCGGGCAGCCGGTCCAGGGCGCGCCGCACCATCTCGGCCGTGTCGCTCTCGCGCGCGTAGTCGGGTATGACCTGATCCGGCAGCTCGTCGGTGGGGTACTCCTCGAACTTGCGGCGCCGCCACCAGGAGATGTGCGTATTGACCATCGCGCGCCGCACGTACGCGTCGAGGGCGGCACGGTCGTTGATCTTGTCCCACGCCAGGTAGGTCTTGGCCAGGGCGGCCTGGACCAGATCCTCCGCATCCGCCCGGTTACCGGTGAGCATGATCGCCACCCGGAGCAGGGCCGTCCCGCGGGTCAGGACATAATCACGGAAGGCAGCATCGTCGCCGCCGGCTCGCGGAGCGGGGGGGTCACCGACGAAGCTCATGCCAACTACCTTACTTAAAGTAGTCGCCTCCGATACGTTGCGTACACGACGTGATGCCCGTTGCGGATGCGCGGTTAACCGTCAGGGATGTATCTGTGTGTCCCCAGGGACAAACGGGTCCGATTGGCTTGACGTAACGGTCTGCAGCCATAGGGTCATACATTGTGGCTACGGCAATCCCGCGGAGGGCAAGTGCGGCATTTGGCTGACTTTCCCCGTTGGTACGACGATGTCACAGAATCAACCGGTCCGGCACGATTCGCCCGCAGATCGCTGCTTAAGGCGGCTGTCCTCGGTCGGCCAGACGAGCCGGAGTACCCGCCCCTGGGGACTGGTGTCGACGCGGCCTGGGCTGCGACCAGGGCGTTGGTGTACACCGTGACCGGCAGGATCCTGGACGTCAGTCCCCACATCCTGGTGCTGGGCACCGCGTGGGGCGAGCAGCGTTTCCCGCTGGACCCGGCCACGCAGGCCTGGCGCGGAGGTCCCGCCGCGCCCGCGGCGCTGCGGCGGGGAGATCACGCAATTGCCCGGCGCAGGTATCCCGGCGGGCCTGTCGTGGACAGGATCTGGGCTGAGGCCGGCCGGGTCACCGGGACGATCGCGGAACGGGAAGGACCGGCCGCCCTGCTGGTCGACGAGGGACCGGTCAAGGGGCGCAAGCTTGTGGTCATCAGCGCCGAGGCCGCGGGCCGGATCCAGGTCCGGTTCCCGAGGCTCGAACCGGGTTACCTGATCGACGTGATCGGCGTCAAGCACGACGGTTACCTGCAGGCGCTGATCCCCGCCACCTCGCAGCCGCCGTATCCAGCCGACCACCCGCCGGTCCCGCCGCTCGTCAGCGGGCACGTACCCGACCCGGTCAACGGAGCGGCGGTCTGGCATGAACCGGGGGAAGAGCCGGAAGACCTGCTCGGGCTGGCGTACCCGGCCCTGGATCCCGAGACCAGCTGCGAGCATGCTGGTTTCGCGCCGCCGGGGTGCTCGGGCGATCCGCACGCCACCGGTCCCGGGTGCGTCCGTCTCCCCTACCTGTCGGTCGGGAGCCTGCTCTGGCTGCGAAACGACTGCGCCGAGCGCACCCGGCAGCTTCCCGTCACCAGTTGCGGGGCGACGGCCAGGCTCTTCTGCGACCGCTGCGTCACCTGCGGTACCTCGAGGAAGGGCAGGATCGCCGACCTGACCATGGCCGCCTTCGTGGAACTCGGCGGGAACCTCGAGGCAGGCTGCTTTAACGCCACGATGACGATCGGCGGCTGACGATGCTCGCCGCCGCCAGGGAACTGCAGATTCCGCTGCTGGCTGTCCTGCTGCTCGGCGGGTGCGCGGTTAAGGCGTGGCGGGTGCTGCGGTCGCGTTCCATCAAGCCGGCCCTGGACCCGGCCGGCCTGTTCCCGCTCCGCCTGCACCGCCCGATCATGATGGCGATGTGCGCGACCGAGTTCGGGCTGGGCCTGGGCCTGATCGCCACCGCGGGCAGAACAGGCACGAACGTGCCCGCGACCATCGTCCGCACGGCCTGCGTGCTGTTCTTCCTCATCGCGATGGGCGCGCTGAACGAGACGAGGCAGCGGCGCCCCGCGGCCGGCTGCGGCTGCTTCGGCGACTTCAGCGACACCCCGATCGGGTGGCGGACCATCGCGCGCGCCGGGGTCCTGTGCGCCGCCGCCGCGGTCACGATCGGGCTGCCGCCGCTCCGCATGCCGTCGTCGTCCACCACGGCCGAGATGTGGCTGGCCGTGCTGGCCTTCGAGCTGTCGCTCATCGCCTTTTTCTCACCGGAACTGGGCGAGATCCTGGTCAGGCTCGGTTATTCCGAGCCCTGCGAGCTCCGCAGGCTCCCGGTCGAGCGCACCATGGCCGCCCTGCACGCGAGCTCGCCGTGGCGCCGGTACGCGCGCCAGATCTCCGGCGCGGCCCCGATCGACGTGTGGCGGGAAGGGTGCTGGCGATTCGTGGTGTACGCCGGGGTCGCCCGGGGCCGGCGGGTTGACATCGTGTTCGCCGTCTACCTGCAGTCGCGCAGGCCTGTGATCCGCGCGGCCGTCCTGGATGCGGCGACCGACGAGGTCCTCGGGCTAGCCGAAACCCGCGAGTTCACCGCGATCAGGTAGTCCGGCCAACTTACACGGGCTGGGAGCGCAGGAACTTGCCGAAATGCGGGACCGTGAACGCGATGAGGCCGCGCTCGGAGCTGTAGATGAGCCCCTTCTTGATCAGCCCGTCCCGGGCCGGGGACAAGCTCGACGGCTTGCGTCCCAGCTCATCGGCCACGACCGAGGTCGGCACCGGGTCGTCGCCGGTAGCGGCCATGGCCCGCATGTACTCGCGTTCGACGGGCGTGGCCCGCTCGTACCTGCTGCCGAAGAACCCGAGGGCCAGTTCCCCTTCCGCTTCCGGCGCCGCCACGCCGACGTCGGCGGCCGTCACCGGGCTGGCCGCGGCCACGTCCCACGTGACCTTGCCGTACGCCTGGACGAAATACGGGTAGCCATCGGCGGCGGCGTACAGGGCGTCCAGCGCTCCGGAAGTAAAGGTGACCCCCTCCCGCTCGGCCGGGGCGAGCAGGGCCAGATCTGCGGCCTCCCGGTCGAGACGGTCGATCCGCGTATACCTGAACAGCCGCTCCGAATAGCTCTTGCTCGCCGACAGGACCGAGGGCAGGTGCGGCAGGCCCGCACCGACGACGATGAGCGGGCCGCCGCTCTGCGATAGCTCGTGGCAGGCGGCGCAGAGGGCGGACACGTCGGCGCTGGGCACGTCCTGCATCTCATCGACGAACAGCGCGATTCCCACACCCAGGTCGGCGGCGACGGAAGCCGCCTCGGCGAACAACTCGGTGAGGTCGACCTCCAGGTCACCGGAGTCGGCCCGGCCGCGCTGAGCCGGGACGTCGATGCCCAGCGCAACGGTGACCGAGGCCCCCTTGACCGCCTGGGGGTCGCGCAGCGCGAACGCCTTGAGGACGCCCAGGAAATACTCGACCCGGTCCGGGGCCCGGTGCCGGGGCGCGAGCTCACGGACGGCCATGTGCATGGCGGCGGCGACGGGCCGCCTGATCGACTGTTCCGGCCTGGCCTCGATCTTGCCCGTGCCCCAGAGCCGCTGGAGCGCCATGGACCTGAACGTGTTGAGCAGCACCGTCTTGCCGACGCCGCGCAGCCCGGTCAGCACCATGCTCCGCTCCGGACGGCCGCGGGCGATCCGCTCGATCACCACCTCGAACTGGCCGATCTCGCGGTCCCGCCCGGCGAGCTCGGGCGGCCGCTGCCCTGCGCCGGGAGCATAAGGATTGCGCACCGGGTCCATGGCATTGGACTTTATGGCCAGATCTAGGTTGCACCGTAGATTTACTTAGAAAACCCTACCGGCGTGTCGCGACGCGATTTTCAGCGCTCGTGCTGCTGGTTGAGACGGGCCAGATAAGCGTTATAGGCCGCGAGGTGCTCGTCGTCGTCGACGCTTTCCGCGCGGCCGGCCGGAGCAGCCGGAGCGGCCGGCGGTGCCCCGCCGACGGCGTTCGCCTCATGATGCGCGTTGACCACCGTGGCGAAATTCGTGCGGCGCGCGACCTCAAGCCAGCCAAGCCCGCCGTCGCTGCGCTTTTCCCGGCTCCAGGCGAAGAACACGACCATCGTGAAGGCGAACATGATGCCGGCCCCGCCGACCCACATCACCGCCCCGCCGATATGCACATCGCTGATCGGGCTCGGCGCCCAACTCGGGCGCCCGTGCGCCAGGTTGGGGAACGGGTTGCCGCTCTCGGACCCGAGCGCCAGGCCCGTGAAGGCGTCCACCGGCATGGCCAGGAAGAGCAGGAAGATCCGGGACGGGTACGACACCTTCCACCGGATCGGCTCGCGCCCGATCAGCGGCAGGAAGTAGAGGTATCCGACCACCAGGTACAGGACGTGCTCGCCGTCGTGCGCCGTCTCGTTGGCCAGCACCAGGTTCATGAAGCTGGTCAGGTGCGTGCCGATGATCACCCCGGCGTACAGCGCCGTCACGAGCGGGGGCCAGGTGATCGCGGCGATCACGCGCGAGCGCAGGAACTTCTTGGTCCACGTGTGCAGCGGATTCCGGCTCGCGTGCAGCAGCAGCGTGGCGGGCTGGCCCACGACCAGCATCGGCGGGGCGACCATGAGCAGCAGCAGGTGCTGGATCATGTGATCCCAGAACAGCACGTCGTCGTAGGCGCCGACGCCGCTCTGCGTCGCGATGATGACCACCGCCAGGCCGCCGAGGAACAGCGCGGTTCGCCAGGCCGGCCAGGGACGCGCGGGATGCCGGCGCCGCACCCGGAGCACGCCCCACAGGTACAGGGCCGCCGCCACCACGACGAAGCCCGTCACCACCGGCGCGAACTGCCAGCGGCTGACGACCTCGAGGAAGCCGAAGGGCGGCAGCGTCATGCCGCCGAGATTACCCGCCCCGCCAAAAGGAGCCGCAGCGTGGGCGGCTCATGCGATCGTGACCGGTAAGCGCCCGCGCCGGATGCCCGCCACCTCGGTCCAGGCCTGGCCATCGGCACCCTTCGCGTCCACCCCGGTCGCCCCGGCCAGCGCGAGGATCGCGTGGACCTGCGCCGCGGCCAGGGCCTCCGGCAAGGCGACTTCCTGCGTCCTGCCGTCCTCGATAATGGTCATCTCGCGCAGTATCCGTTCGGCTTCGCGGTAATGCTCCGGCCCGGTCACGGACCCTCCAGCGTGGTTATTACCCGGTCAGCGGAGGGCGTGGGATTCGAACCCACGGTGACGTTGCCGCCACAATGGTTTTCAAGACCATCGCCATCGGCCACTAGGCGAGCCCTCCTGTAGGGCACAGACTACGGTAACGCGGAGCGGTAAGTCAGCCTGCGCGGCCAGGCGAGCCCGTCGCCGACCAGCGCGCCCAGGGCCAGGTACGCGTCGGCGGTCTGGCCGGCGAGCAGGTCGAGCTCGACCTCTGCGCCCTCCTCCAGGTGCGGGTCGTACGGAATCCGGACCACGGCCCGGCACCGGGCGGCGAAGTGATGCTCGAGCCGGTCCAGGTCGACGGTGCTCTTGCTCTTGGGCCGGATCGCCGACACCACCACGACGCCGTTCCGCACCAGGTCACCGCAGTTGTGGGCGTCCAGCCAGTCCAGCGTCGCGCTGGCGCTCCGCGCGCCGTCCACCGACGGGGAGCTGACCACCACGATCTGATCGGCCAGCCGGAGCACGCCGGACATGGCCGAATGCAGCAGCCCGGTCCCGCAGTCGGTCAGGCAGATCGAGTAGAAGTGCTCGAGCACGCGTGCCGCGTCGCAGTAGTCTTCGGCGCCGAAGGCCACCGAGACCCCCGGATCCCGGTCGGAGGCGAGCACCTCGAGCCGGCTCGGCGCCTGGGAGGTGAACGCCCGCACATCGGCGTAGCGGCGGACCTGGCCCCGCTCGTTCAGCAGGTCCCTGACCGTCGCGGCCGTCTCCAGGCGGACCTTGTCCGACAGGGTGCCGCGGTCGGGGTTCGCGTCGACGGCCACGACCCGGTCGCCTCTCAGCGTCGCGAAGGTCGCCCCCAGCGCCGCCGTGGTCGTCGTCTTGCCCACGCCGCCCTTCAGGCTCAGCACCGCGATCCGGTGGTGCCCGCCCGCGACTGGCGTCCTGATCCGGTTGATCAGGTCCCGCCGGCGCAGGTCGGCGGTCGACTCCCCGAACCTGAGCAGCCCGCCCGTGACCCGGGATAGGCTCCCCCGCCAGCCCGAGCCCGGCGCGGCGGGCCGCTGCACGGGACTTCCCGAGTCGTCCCACGCAGATTCCTTGTTGACCTGCCGGGGCACCGGAGGGTCGTCCCTGGTCCACCCGCGGTGCGCGCCCGCGTCGTGCAGGACCTCCAGCGGCCGGGCCTCCAGGTCGTACGGATATCCCGGGTAGGCCCGGTCCTGCGGGTAACCCGGGTACCCGGCGTCCGGCAGGTAGCCGGAAATGTCCGGGTACCCCGGCTCGTCCAGGCCCGGGTAGTCCCTGGGGAGCGGAGCGTACCCCGGCCCCTGCGGGTAGGCCGCCGGGAACGAGTAGGGATCGCCCGGCAGGTCCTCGCCGAGCATCCGGGGCGTCTCGTGGTTCGCCGTCACAGGTCGTCACCCCCTGGTCCGCACGGGGTGGGCTCGTGCGGGCGGGTTTTGTCCATCAATCCGAGCGTAAGGCAAACTTCACCCGATTTCGACACCCAGTGCGCTCGCCTCGTAGCACTGAGTTGTCCCCGCGCGCCCGCCCGGCCAAACCGCCCCTGCGGTCGGCACCGGCCGACCCGATCGGACAGACTAGGAGCATGAGCGACGGGATGAATGCTGAAAGCCACGAGCCCCCGCAGATCCTCGTGGTCGGCCCCGACGGCATCGCCATGGCGGGCGACCAGCAGGGCGCCGGAGGCGAGCGCGAGCGCCCGGTCACCGAGATGGTCGAGCAGCCGGCCAAGGTCATGCGGATCGGCAGCATGATCAGGCAGCTGCTTGAGGAGGTCAGGGCGGCTCCCCTGGACGAGAAGAGCAGGGTCCGGCTCAAGGAGATCCACGAGAGTTCCATCAAGGAGCTGGAAGACGGCCTCGCGCCCGAGCTGGTCGCCGAGCTGGAGCGGCTGTCGCTGCCGTTCGCCGACGACGACGTGCCGAGCGAGGCCGAGCTGCGCATCGCCCAGGCTCAGCTGGTCGGCTGGCTGGAGGGCCTGTTCCACGGCATCCAGACCACGCTGTTCGCCCAGCAGATGGCGGCCCGGACGCAGCTCGAGCAGATGCGCCGGGCTCTCCCGCCCGGGATGATGAGCCAGCAGGACACCGAGGGTCAGGTCCAGCGCCCCGGCTCCGGGCCCTATCTGTAAGGGCTCTTTTTCCCCGAACGAGCGTTACCCGAGTCACGGACGGCCGAAGCGCAGCCGTCCTAGCCAGGCGGCCGCGGTGGCGAACTCGGCATCTGAGGTGCCCGGTCTGACCTGCGTGGTCGCGCCGTCGCACCGCGCGTAGCTGCCGAGGAAGCGGACCTGCCGGCATACCCGGCGCAGCCCCATCAGCGCCTCGCCGACCCGGGCGTCATCGATGTGACCCTCGCAGTCGATGAAGAAGTAGTACTGGCCGAGCCGGTCGCCGGTCGGCCGGGACTGAATCGTGGTCAGGTTGATCCCGCGCACCGCGAACTCGGTGAGGATCTCAAGCAGCGCACCCGCGTGGTCCTCGGCCAGGAACGCGGCCACGGAGGTCCGGTCGGTCCCGGTGCGGGCGGGCAGCGGACCGTGCGGTGCGATCATGACGAACCGGGTCACGGCGGTGTCCCGGTCGTGCACGTCGGGGACGAGAACCTCCAGGCCGTACCGGCCGGCGGCGAAGGCGCCCGCCAGGGCCGCGTCCAGGTGCCCGTCCGCGGCCTGCCGGGCCGCCTCGGCGTTGGACGCGACCGGGACCCACTCGCAGTCCGGCAGGTGGGCGGCCAGCCAGCCGCGGCACTGCGGCAGGGCCAGCGGATGACCGCCGACCCGCTTGATGTCACCGAGCGCCTTCCCCTGGCCCGCCAGCAGCGCGAACGCGATGGGAATCTGCAGTTCGGCCACGATGACCAGGTCGTCCCCGCCGGCCAGGTCGTCGAGCGTGGCGGTGACGACCCCCTCGACCGAACTCTCTATGGGGACCACGGCTCGTTCGGCCACGCCGTCACGGACCGCCGCGAGCGCGGCCTGGATGGTCGGGCAGGACAGCTGCTCGGCCGCGGCGTCAACGGCTTGCAGCGCCGCCTGGCAGAACGTGCCCTCGGGTCCCAGGTAGGCAACTGGCATAGCGCACATCATGCCAGCCCTGCCGGATGTTCAGGGCCGCGCGGTCACGGCCGTGCGGCGAGGGCCCGGGCGACGCCGGCGAACTGGCGGGCCCGGTGCACCTGGGCGCGCAGCCCGGTGCCGGTCGCGCGGTGCGCCAGGTCGACCTGCACCTCGGCGACACGCAGACCCTGGCGGAGCAGGTCGATGGTCAGGCCGGTCTCCACCCCCCAGCCCCGGGCGAGCGGGCGGGCGGCCTCGAAGGCCGCGCGGGTCAGGCAGCGCTGCCCGTTCAGCGGCTGCGCCGGGCACCACCCGGTGGCCCGGCGGATCCCGGCTCCCGACAGCCCCACGACCAGGCCGTGCCCGCCGAGCTTGACGGTGGCGCTGAACACCGCGATCGTCATGTCCGCCGTCCCCGCCAGGACCGGCTCGGCCAGCGGCCCGGCCAGCGCGGCGGTGCCGGCCAGGTCAGCGTCGAGGAACAGCAGGTGCCGGGGCGACTCGCGAGCCTCTCGCTGGTCCACCAGGCGGACCGCGTCCGCGCCGGTCTCCATGGCGGCGCCCTTGCCCCGGTTGCGCGCGTGCCGCGCCACGACCGCGCCCGCGCGCCGGGCCAGTTCCGCGGTGGCGTCGCGCGAGCCGTCGTCGACCACCACGACGAAGGCCGCGCCGGGGAGCCCGGCCGCCGCCGTTACGGTCGCCTGGATCCGGGCGGCCTCGTCGCGCGCGGGGATGATGACGGCCACGTCGCCGGATCGCGACCCTGCTGGCATGAGTAGCGAGGGGTGCCTAGTTGTGCGGCAGCGCCGGCTTCGGCCGGCTGGCGTCCGGGTCCTCGACGAGGGTGAACACCGAGTCGAGCCCGGTGACCTGGAGGATCTTGCGCACCGCGGGCTTGGGGTCGGCGATCTCCAGCTCACCGCCGCGCTCGCGCGCGCGGCGCAGGCAAGACAGCAGCACATTCATGCCCGTGGAGTCGCAGAACTCCACGCCGGACATGTCAATCACCACCCGGGCGGGCATGCCCTCGGCCAGCAGGGCGGCCAGCTCGCTGTGTAGCCGCGGAGCGGTATAAAGATCGATTTCCCCGGCGATGGTCACGATTGTGTGATCATCGTGAAATCGACTTGAGACATCTAGCTCCACGAGCCGAACCTTACCGTGCCGGGGGCCCAGGCGCCAGGCAGCTACGGTGAGCGCACGCTGAGAGTTCACCGCAAGCAGCGGGCCGCGGCGGCGCCCCCTAGCGGCGGCTGCGCTGCTTAGCGCCGCTCCGCAGCGGTGGCCGGCACGGCCACCGTGGTCATCTGCGGGACCGGCACCTCCGCCCATACGGTCGTGCCCTCGTCGTCGTGGCTGGTCCCCCAGCACAGCGACAGCCGCTCCACGATCCGCAAGCCCCGGCCCCCGGTCGTGGCCGGGTTTGGTTCGCCCAGCTCAGGGACGGTCGGCGCGCCGCCGTCGGTGACCGAGACCCGGACGCAGCCCGCCTCCAGGCACCAGGTCACGCGGAGTCCGGAACCGGGCAGCGGGGTCGCGTGGCACAAGGCGTTGCTGAGCAGTTCGCTCAGCACCAGCGCCGCGTCAGTGACCGCGGGACCGTACACGCCCGCGTGGATCAGGTCCGACACTAGGCGCCTGCGGGCCGCGCCGACGCTCGGCGCGGCGAACGGGAGCAGTAGGTCGCTCGACGCAGTCACCTCCTGTCGGGTCCAGCCCGCCTATCCGACCCTGTGCGAACCCGGTACGAGCGGGAAATGCCCCGTTCAGGCGGCTTAGAAACACTCGTGCACTCCAGCACCCGCCGGGGCGCGGTAACGTCTCAGCGTGAAGGTAAGCGGGCCCACGCCCACCGTGATCGTCGACGACCTGCACGTCGTCTACCGCGTGTACGGGGCGGGCGGCGACAAGGGCACGGCCGCGACGGCCCTCATGCGGGTGGTCAAGCGCCAGCGCCGGCCCTCGGTCCGCGAGATACACGCCATCAGGGGCGTCTCGTTCGTGGTCAACCACGGCGACGCCATCGGGGTCATCGGCAGGAACGGCTCGGGCAAGTCGACCCTGCTGCAGGCGATCGCCGGCCTGCTGCCGCCCGAACGCGGCTGCGTCTACACCAGCGGACAGGCCGCGCTGCTGGGCGTCAACGCGGCGCTGATGGACGATCTCACCGGGGAGCGGAACGTCGTCCTGGGCTGCCTGGCCATGGGCATGACCCCGGCCGAGGTCAAGGAAAGCTACGAGTCCGTC
>Ga0335074_10014807_pt1 | contig 10936 bp, 8 predicted proteins | sample Lox_Sample_23_FD_206715 | JGI IMG/M metagenome (GOLD analysis project Ga0335074, IMG submission 206715) | Soil microbial communities from Loxahatchee National Wildlife Refuge, Florida, United States - Lox_Sample_2.3 | ecosystem: Environmental > Terrestrial > Soil > Wetlands | place: USA: Florida... | reverse complement strand
TGCCATTTCATGGGGCTCGAGCTGGCGCACTTTCGCCGGCTAAGGGTCGACAATGCGAACCTCTCGGCTTTAGAGCTCGCGGATAACTTCGCAGAGGTGAAGTTCATCAACCTGCTGCCGGACCCTGCCCGCGCCTTCGTTCCGCCCTTTCGCGCCTGATGTTCTGACTGCACTATTCCTTGGTATTTCTCATTCTCCGACATATTCTCCATTGATTGTATATTCGTTTATGCTAAAGTGTCGTACTTGCGCTGCAGGCATGGTTTCAGATGGTCTAACCGCCGCAGCTTAGCGTATCGATAACATAGAGCGTTAGGCTCCTATCGCTCACCGCTGCGCGTGTCCCTCGGGTGACCGTGTCAGCCGAAGAACCAACGACGGCAGCATGGACCGGGAGGGGACCATGTTAACTAAGCCTGCGCGGATGATTCTGACGGTCGCGATCGGCCTCGCGATGCTGTTCGCCGACGGCGCGAGTGCGACTCGACTCGATGTTGCGTCAGTCGATAAGCCATCGATTAGTAGTGCACCGATGGTCCGGCTGCCGGGCCATGTGCTACCCGCGCTGGCGAAAGCGCGGCTAATCAAATCTGCGCCCGATGCGGGCGACTCGCGAATCGCGCTGACCCTCACACTGAAACGGGACGATCAGGCCGGCTTCGAACGCTATCTGCACGACATCTACGATCCAAAATCGCCGCTGTTCCATCGTTATTTGACACAGCCCGAGATCGCTGGTCGCTTCGGCCCCAGCCAGGCCGAATACGATCAGGTGGTCAGCTATCTGGAAGCTAACGGTTTCAAGCTTAAGCAGGGATCGGTAAATCGCCTGACTCTCACCGTCGAGGGAACTCGCGCGGAAGCCGAAAAAGCCTTCAGCACACGCATCGTAGACTATCAAATCGGGATGCGGCGGCTGTATGCAAACCAGACCGACCCGGCTTTGCCGGCCTCGATTGCGCCCCATGTCCAGGCAATCCTGGGTTTGGTTGATCTAACCCACCCGCACCACACGACCGCCATTATTAAATGCCTGGGTGGAGAACTGTCGGTAATTGCAAACACGGATTGCGCCGCAAAACTGACATCTTCCCAAAACTTCAACTATGGGGAATGCGTAAAGACGGTCGCCGGGAATGGGACATACAATGGTCCCTGCGGTGTTACGGTTAGCGGCCCGATGCGCCGGCTCGGCATTGCGAATCAATCAACGCGTCATTCGGCGGGTCAAAGGGCCTCGTCTCCGCTTACTGCTTCCTCCAATTGGGGCACTATCAACGGTGCAGGCCAGACCATCGGCCTGGTCGAATTCGACACTTTCCAGCAAAGCGACGTAGCCGATTACCTGGCGCTGGTGGGCGAACCGGCCACGCTTATCAACCAACTGAGCAAGGTCGATGTGAACGGCGGTATCGCGACCCCCGGTGCTGACCAGGACGAGGTCCTGCTCGACATCGATGCTGCTCTGGTTCTCGCGCCGGGTGCACAGACGGTGGTTTATGATTCGCCCTTCGGTGCTGGTCCGGGCTTCGAAGCGGTGCTCAACCAGATGATCGATGACAAGGTAACCGTCATCAGCAACAGTTGGGCGTACTGCGAGAATGAGACCACGCTGGCGGACGTTCAGGGCATCGATTCGGTCCTGCAAAACGCCGCCGCCGCGGGAATTAGCGTGTTCAATGGTGCCGGTGACTCAGGAAGTACCTGCCTGGACGGTGGCACCGATGTCGTAGCGGTTCCGGCGGACTCGCCGAATGCAACCGCCGTAGGCGGCAGCTCGGAGACGCCGGGGCCGAATTCAACTTATGGGCTGGAAACCTGGTGGGATGACTCGAACACCACGCCGCCTGCCGGACAAGGCGGTTTTGGCACCAGCAGCTTTTTCGCCCGGCCCAGTTATCAGAACGGGTTGGACCCGGCGGCGAATCGTTCGATACCGGACGTAGTCGTGAATGCCGATCCCTTTCAGGGGGTGTCGATCTGCGAGGCTGCCAGCGGCGGATGCCCTACCGGACAGCTCTTTGCCGGTACCAGTCTCGCCGCGCCGACCTGGGCGGCATTTACCGCGCTGCTCAATCAGGCGCAGGGCAGCAATCTAGGCTTCCTGAATCCCCTGCTCTACGCGCTGTCCGGAACCGGCGCCTTTCATGATCCGACCGCGCTCGGCAGCGATTTCATCCACGTGGGTCTCGGATCGCCCAATCTGAACATTCTGCACCAGCTGCTCAGCGGAGCGTCAGCGGGAGCCGTCAGTGCGACAAACTCGTCGGTGGCGTTGACGATCCGAATACCTGCAACCGGGATGGCGCCCACCGGAGTCTTCGACGATGGCACCACGGCCGGCATCATTACCGTAGAGCTGCGCGATGCCAACGGCAACTCTATCGCCGGGAAGACCGTTACACTGACACCGAACGCCGGCGGCCATGTAAACATCACGCCGACCAGCGCGGTTACGACTGCCGATAACGGCGTGGCGAGTTTTCAGCTCACCGACACAGAGGCTGAAAACGTCAGCATTACTGCAAATGACACAACTGACGGCACGCCCATCACCCAGCAAGTTACGGTCCCCTTCGTCCCCCCGCCCGCAGCCGCCGCTTCGATCATGGCAAGCCTCAACGATGAACCCGCCGACGGTACCACCGCCGATACTGTCACCGTCACTGTCGAAGATTCGCTGAGTCGGCCAACCCCCGGCAAAACCGTCATGCTCTCGCAGGGGAGCGGCAACTCCTCGATCACAGGCCCATCGCCTCAGGTGACTGATGCCAACGGGCAGATTCAGTTCTCGGTCGTCGATACCCATACCGAGAACGTCACCTACACCGCGACCGATGTTACCGATGGCTCTCTACCGGTACCGGGCAGTGCAACGGTGGATTTCACCAACGGCTCCGGGGGCTGTAACTCGGCTTCATACGTTACCGGAGCTGCCGCGGCTGCCTCGGGTTATGCGGTTAGCGCTTTCGCCACCGGCTTCGAGGTCAATAGCGGTGATCAGGGCTTTTCCTACAACTGTTTCGGCGCCTACGGGATGGCCTGGGACTCGGCGGGTAACCTCTATGTCACCGACTGGCCGACCGGCAATATCTACAAATTCGACTCATCGGGTGGCGCCGCCGACGCTAGCCATCTGTTCGCGACCGTGAAGGCGCCCGCCACCGGTCTGGCGATCGATCCTGCGGGTAACATGTTCGCCAGCGAAGGCTCGGTAAGCGGCGCCAACGGCGACATCGTCCCGGTCGATCTCTCCAATGGCACCGTTGGTACAGCCATCGCGTCGGGATTTCCTTGCCTGGGAAACATGGCGATCGACCCCGCGATACCTGCTTTGTACGTGGATGATTTCTGTTCGAGCGGGCCGGTCAGTCCCGACATCTGGCAGATCACAGGTATCGACGGGGCGAGCCCGACTACCACCGTTTATGCCCAGACACCTGACAATATCGAGAACTTCAACCTTGCTGTCGCGCCTGACGGCACCGTTTACGATATCTTCGGCGCCTCGAACGGCGCGCCGATCGCGCGGATCACCCCCGGCTCGCCGCCGACGGTGACGTTGCTGACGACAGCAAACGGTTCGCCGGTCAGCCTTTACGGCGGGCTGGGGATGACGGTTGGGGGTAAGCAGGCCAACGACGACGCACAGTTCGTGCTTGCGCCCTTCAACTCGCAGGCCAACGGGGAGTCCGGCCTCCCGCAAGGGGTGCAGACGCTCGACTTGACCGGATCGGCGCCCGCTATCGGCCAGCAACTCACGACGAACGATTTTTCAGGGCTGTCTAACTTTGCGATCGGGCCGGACGGATGTTTATACGTTGCGGGAGGACCGACCGTCTCTAAGATCACCAATGCCGACGGCACCTGCGAGTTCGGGCCGACGGCGCAACCTCTGACGCTTAGCCTCACGCCGATTACCGCCTCGCCGACGCAAGGGGGCTCACAGAACCTTGCCGCAGCGTTCCACTATGGAACCGTACCGGCAGGTACACCCGTAATGCTCGATGTAAACGGGGTAAACACGCAGACCATTTTGGCGCGAACGGACTCCAACGGGACTGCATCATTCTCCCTTAAAGGGGCATTTTCGGGTTCAGACGTGATCAACGCGACCGCCACCGTGAACAACAGTACGGTCACATCCAATTCGAGCCTGTTAACCTGGGAATCCGGGCCGGACACGACCGCCCTATCACTGAACCTCAGTCCCAAGAGTGGGATGCCAGGTGATCCGATCACTCTCATCGCTGCGTTGACGGATGTGTCGCAAGATCCGGCCGTACCGGTGGTCGGTCAATCGGTCACCCTTGAATTGGGAAATAACTCCTGCAGCAGCTCAACGAATTCGACCGGTATCGCGAGCTGCCAGGTTAATCCGGAGATCATCCCCGGGGTTCCATCACGGCCGATAACCGCTAGCTTCGCCGGCACTGCCGATCTGACCGCCGCCAATGCCTCGACCGGCTTCACGTTCACCGCCCCACCGGAAGACGCCAAGCTGAGGGTCACGCCCAAGGCGCTCGACTTCCCTGCGGCGATCGAGATGGGCGGCGTCGGCGCCGTCAGCAAGCCGCATATCGTGACGGTCTTCAACCCCAAGAACAAGAAACAGAAGCTGACCGTCACTTTCCTGGGAGCAGAGGATACCGGCGATTTCACGATCGTCTCCGGCCCCCCGACCACCTGCAATGCGACCCTGGAGGCCAAGGCGCGCTGCAAGATCGCGCTGGTCTTCTCGCCCACCACCACCGGCGCCCGGACCGGCACCCTGATGGTCGACGACAACGCCGATCTCAACAATCAGCAGATGGTTAAGCTCAACGGCAAAGGCGAGCAGGGCAAGCTCAGCTATTCGCCCGCCATCCTGAGCTTCGGCAAGCTCGCGGTCGACAGCACCAGCAAGCCCAAGACCGTGAAGATCGCCAATCATAATCCGGTGGCGATGAGCTTCGCGGCCGATACCAGCGGCGATTACCAGATTACGTCGAATACCTGCGCGAGCACGCTGCCGGCGAAATCGACCTGCGAGATCGAAGTGACCTTCGAGCCGACCGGCGCCGGCTCGCAGCCGGGGACCCTGACCTTCACCGATGATGCGGCCAGGAGCCCGCAGACCGTGAAGCTCGAGGGCAGCGGAGAATGAGCGCGCGCTGATAGCTATGGCGGCGGAATCGAGGCGTAGGACGATCCCGGTCCGACGGTGACACCCTTGCGCACCCGCACGGTATCATCCGGATGGGTAGGGACATCGACCCGCAGGCTCCGGTAACCGCCTGCCGACGGATCAGGTGCAGTAAATCCGACCGTGTACTGCTCGCGCAGTTCATGGCTTATGGTGGTGGTCGCCGCGCGCAAGGCCTCGCCGTCACCGACTTCGCGAATGATAAAAGTTCGCGCGCCGGTCTCGGTCGATAGCATCCGCAGCGTCGGCGCATCAACCCGATCGATATCGCCGCCGAAGATAAACGGCCCGATCGCCAGCCCAGGCATCGAGGAGCCGCCCGGATCGCCGATTCCAATCGAATAGATCAGCACGCCCAGCCGCCGCGCCTGTGCGATCACCTGCGGCAACGAGGATTGGCTGCTGTTGTCCATCCCGTCGGTCACGACCAGCAGCGCTTTTTTATCGTAGCGGCCATGCTCGACCATCAGCAGCCCGTCCAGAATCGCGTCGAACAGCGCGGTCTGCCCGTAAGCATGGAGCAGCTCGAGGCGGCTCGCGATCAACGCGTGATTGGTGGTGAAGCCTTGCAGCAGAAAAGGACGGACCGAAAAGGCGAACAGGAACAAATCGTCACTGTTGTTCAGATTCATCAGGAACTGCATGATCGCGGCGCGCGCCTGCGGAATCTTGGGCTGCATGCTGCCCGACGTATCGACCAGAATTCCTATCGAGACGGGAGTGTTCAGGTCCTGGCGGAAAAACTGAATCGGCCGCTGCTGGCCATCTACATAGAGGCGCAGGTCGTTCTTGGTGAGCCCGGTTTCGTAGCCGTGCTGCGGATTGGTGACCGTCACGGTCACCTGCTCATAGCCGGGCTGACGCGCCAGTTGTCGCGATGGCAGCGTGAGCTCCTGCCCGGTCTGCGGGTTGAGCGGCGGAATCACCTGGTTGGGGTTGCCGCCTTGCGACGGCGGCAGCGACGGAATTGTCAGGGCGTCGGCACCCGGCTGCTTGGGCTGGGCCGGCAGCTCCAGCGTCGAGGTGCCGCCCTGCTTGGGAACCTGGAAGTTCTGATTGATCTGCGGTGCCTGCGCGCGGGCGACGGTGGCCGGAAGCCAGGCGAGGATCGCGCCGAGGGCCATCAGGCGGTACGCGATGCAAGAGCTGAAGTTGCGCTTTGGTCTCATCATCTGAGATGGAGTCTCTGAAAACATGTCCCCACCCACTATATTTTGACGATCTTCCTATTTGCCCGGTTGACGAGCAATCCCGTCGACCCGCTGATTAGACGCTCAGCCTGCGCATCGGTTTCAACTCCCGGAAAGTCGGCTCGGTTCCAAGCCTTTTCCCGACCATGAATTTCAAGCGCATCCGCATCCACCACCGCAACATCCGCCCATTGGCCCCGACGATCCATTCGATGTGGAGGCCGCGGCCTGCGCCATTTCGCCGGAGCCGTGAGCCGCAAACACCGACATTTCACGCTTGATATGTCCACCATGGCAGCCTGGACATTCGGACTCTGACTGCCCCGGCATCACAAAGCTTTCGAACGATCGGCCACAGTCTGCACAGCGATACTCGTAGATTGGCATGATGCGCTATTCCCCTAAGGGCTGGGCGTATTCGACCAGCACTCCATGCGTCGCCTTGGGATGCAAAAAGCATATCATGCCTGCCAGTCCGGGTCGCGGGTGCTCGTCAATCAGCGGCAGCGATTTGGCGCGCGCCGCGGCGAGCTCGCGGGCTACATCGTCGGTCTCGAAGCAGACATGATGCAATCCGCCGCCAAAGCGGGCGAGAAACCGCCCTACCCCGCTTTCCGACGAGAGCGGCTCGAGCAACTCGATTTCGCTTGTTCCGATCGCGAGCAGAGCCGCACGTACGCCCTGGTCTTCCAGCGTCGCGCTTTTGGTCAGCGGCAGGCCCATCAGATCGCGCCAGAACCTGAGCCCCTCATCGAGGCTCGGCACAACGATCCCGACATGATGAATCCGCTTCAGCATCGTGATCGCCAAGGATAGGCGATTGCGAGCTGCGTGGAAACGCTTGGTGATTTCGTTATAGCTACGCGGTCGACTTTCCAGGCCTAGCGACGAGTCCCGTTCATCGGAGCGTTTCGTCCGGTTCAGTTGCGCGGGATGCTAAGAATCTTTCCAACGGCGTTCGGCAAAGCGTTCATACCATCGCGCGAGCGCGCCGTGCGGCGGCGGCCGGCCGGTCATCTCATTGAGGAAGCTGAGCGCCAGCAGCGGCGACAGGAACAGGAACATGAAGAAACTGAGCAGCAGGTAGCCCCACAGGATCAGGACCCAGCCGACGATCGAGAGAATTCTTGCCGGCAGCGCCCAGAGCCCGCGCCACTTCAGCGAAACCTCAGCCAGCCGCGGGAAGAAACGAAACTTCTTCAACCCGCCGGCCTGCAGAAAGCCGCCTGCCGCAGCGGCGAAATACATCGCGAGCACAATCAGCAGGAGGTCGCGGCCGGTCATCGATCAATCCTGGAGAAAGAACCGGGTTCTGATGATCGGGCGCTAAGCGCGCTCCAGTATCGCGATCGCTTGGCGCACATCGGCGAGCGTAGGCACACGAATCACGCCGTGGGCCGCTGCGATCGGCGCGCCGGGGCGATCCTCGACCAGCACCGGCGCGATTTCGGCCGCTCGCGCGCCGGCGACATCGAGCAGTTCGGAATCGCCGATGTGAATGGCGGCGTCCGGATCAATCGCATGGCGGCGCATCGCAACCCGAAAGATTTCCGGCGACGGTTTCGCATAGCCGGCTTCCGAAGAGATCGTGATCGAGTCGAAGTAACGCGCCAGACCGAGGCCATCCAATATCCGGTAAAGGCGATAGTCGAAGTTTGAGATCACGCCCAGCGTCAGGCCGCGGTCACGCAAATCCATCAGCAACTCCGGCGCCCCGGCGAATGCCACCCAATGAGCGGGCTCGGCGAAGAAATCGAATAGCTCGTCGAAAAAGGCGTCGAAATTATCGAAGCTGCCGAGGCCCTCGAACGTCGTGCGCACCACCGCGCGCCACCATTCGCATTCACGTCGTCTCAGTTCCTCCGGCGCGATCACGGGACCGAAAGCGAGCCCCGGAGCACCGTGGAAAGCCCGGATGAAGCCTGCGCGCACGTCGCGCTCACCAGCCTCGACGCCGTGACGCCGCGCGATCGCCGCATAACTTGCCGCCACCGGCACGCGCGAGGTGAAAAGCGTTCCCGCCGCGTCGAAGAAGATCGCCCGCAACGTCATGCTAGTGGCCCCGCCCCCGGCGCATCAAAGATGCTCGAGCCGCGCCGCGAGGCCGTCGCTTCCACCCTCGACCACGATATAGCCGCCATCCTTGAACGGTCCCGCATTGAGGATCGTCGTCCGGCCTATCCGATCGACGCCAGGCGACTCGTGGATATGGCCCGATATGCAAATCTCGGGGCCGACTTCCTCGATAAAGCGGCGCGCGCCAGTGCTGCCAACCGGGCGGCCGCTCAAAATCCGATCGCACTTGGTCTCATACGGCGGCGTATGACAGACCATCAGCAGCGGTCGACGGTCCCTCACCGGCTCATAGCCGGCGCGCAGCGTCTGGTAGATTTCGTCTTCACTGAGCTCGGTGGGCGTCTTGAACGGCGTGATATTCGAGCCGCCGCAACCAAAGATCGCGATGCCGTCGACCATCATTCCGCGGCCGTGCAAGGCGACGCCCTGCGCTTCGAGGAACGGGATCACCTCGCGCTGGTCCAAGTTGCCCGACAGCGCGAGCATGTGCGGGCAGGCACGGCGCACGTCGTCGATCACCTTCCCCGCATCCTCGATTCCGCCGAAGTTGGTCAGGTCGCCCGAGACGATTATCAAGTCGGTATCGCGCAATATCTCACTCATCCGGGCCAGGTTGCCGGTCGCCATGTGGACGTCGCCGAATGAAACAATTTTCATGATGCGATCCCGATCTCTTCCTAGAATGACCGAGTTGGGCGGTTCTGTCACGCCGCCGAGCCGGCTCGGCGCGGGCTGTCAATCACCCGTCGATTCGCACAAAATCGACGGCCGTGAGTGATCGCTCGGATCATTTCGCCTTCGTGCTCTTTCATCCGCGCTCGGCGGGAAATATCGGTGCCGCGGCGCGCGCATTGAAGAACATGGGCTTCGCCGATCTGCGAATCGTGGCCGCCCGCAAGCCGACCGGCACCGCGGCGCCCAAGATGGCCGTGCATGGGCGTGACGTGCTGGATGCGGCCCGAATCTATCCCGACTTGAAGAGCGCGATCGCCGATTGCACAGTCACAGTCGGGACCACCGCGCGTGAAGGCCCGTACCGCAGCGCCGCCCGGCCGCCGCGCGATGCGATCGCGGAGCTCGCGGCCCTCGCGCCACCCAATCGCATCGCATTCATCTTCGGCCCCGAAGACTTCGGCCTCACCAATCGCGAGCTCAAGCTCTGCCAGAGTCTAATCACCATCCCGGCCTCGCCCGACTATCGCTCGCTCAATCTCGCACAGGCCCTGCTGCTGATCGCGTACGAGCTGCGGCTCGCTTGCGCCACGCCGACCGCGGAGGACCGGGCGCCGGTGCGCGCCGCGACAGCCGCAAAGGTCGACGCGATGTTCGAGCGAATGGCACAGTCGCTGGTGCGGATCGGTTTTTTGCCGGCGGATAATCCCGATCACATCATGTTCGCGATCCGGGAAATCTTCGGCCGTACGCGACTGGCGCCACGCGAGGTCGATATTCTCAACGGCATCGCACGGCAGATCGAATGGTTCGCGCGCGGCGGGCGCGAGACCGTCGCGGCCAAGCGCCGCGCTGGTAAACGAATTCGATGATTCGCCGGGCCACCACTGGTCCGCCGCACTCGAATTGGCGATAATCGATCGCAGGCGAGAACTCCGTATGGCGCAGATCATTCGGTTCAGCGAAATCCAGGCCGCGCGCCAGCGTGGCGTGCGCCAGGCGCGCGATCGCGAGAGCCTCGCGAGCGCAGTGGCGCTACTTAAAGAAAGCCTCGCCGCCGCCGCCGGGATGCTCAACGAGGCGTCGGGCGCCGAGCAGGCTGAACTGCTCGAGCGGGTCGAGCGGTTGGCCACGATGGTCCGCTACGGTCTCAGGATGCTCGGTGAGATCGGCGAGGACAGCGACCGCGGTCCCGCGCTGGCCCCGCTGCCGTGACTGACGGCGAATCAGCTTAGTCCATAGTTCGCGACGTGCCAGACGCCATAGGCGATCAGGAGGATCGAGAGCACGATCAGAATCCGAGTCATCTGGTCGGCGCGACGCCGCACGCCCATCGCCATCAGCACCAACAGGAACGGGAACGCATGCAGATAATGGCGCGTGCCGAACTGCGAAAAGCCGTTGGTAAAGTAGAACAGACTCGGAGTCATCGCTACCAGCGCCGCAATCACCATCGCCGCAGCTTCCAGCCGCTTAAAGCTCGGCCGCAGCGCCAGCACGAAGGCGGGGCTCGTCAGCAGCAGCGCCTGGCCGACGAAGCGCGGATGGATATACGGGAATTTGTCGTCGAGGCTCGGGGCCATAAACATCAGGGTGTAGAAGTTGCCGCGAAGATACTGCCACCCGAACAGATGCTGGTCGCGTCCGGCGAAAATGAACACGCCGCGATCGAAAAGGCTGTGATAGCGCGCTTCGTTCAGGAACACGTAGATCAAGCCGGCCAGCACGAAGCCCGGGATCATCCAAAAAAGGGGCCTGACCTCGCGGCGCCGGCGATATTCGAGCAACACGTAGATCGGCCAATCGAAAGCGA
>Ga0335074_10014806_pt1 | contig 10936 bp, 11 predicted proteins | sample Lox_Sample_23_FD_206715 | JGI IMG/M metagenome (GOLD analysis project Ga0335074, IMG submission 206715) | Soil microbial communities from Loxahatchee National Wildlife Refuge, Florida, United States - Lox_Sample_2.3 | ecosystem: Environmental > Terrestrial > Soil > Wetlands | place: USA... | reverse complement strand
TGACCGGCCGTTCGAGCAGCAGCGTGAACCGCTGTGGGTAGACCTTTCCGCCGCCGCGGGCCACGCGGCGGTGGTGGGCGCGCCGCGGACCGGCAAGTCGACGATGCTGCGGACCCTGGTCTGCTCCCTGGCGCTGCTGCATACACCGCGGGAGATCCAGTTCTACTGCCTCGACTTCGGCGGCGGGTCGCTGGCCGGGCTGGCCGTGCTGCCGCACGTCGGCGGGGTCGCTGCCCGGCTGGACGCCACCCGGGTCCGGCGCACGGTCGCCGAGGTGCAGGGCGTGCTCACCCGCCGGGAGAAAGAATTCGCCGGGCGGGGCATCGAGTCGATCTCCGCGTACCGCCGGATGCGGGCCAGCGGCGAGATCACCGGGGACAACTTTGGCGACGTGTTCCTGGTCGTGGACGGCTGGCTCACCCTGCGCCAGGAGTTCGAGGAACTCGAGCAGACGGTCACGTCCATCGCGGCCAGGGGGCTCGGCTACGGGGTGCACGTGCTGGCCTCGGCGGGCAAGTGGTCGGAGTTCCGGCCCGCCGTCCGTGACCTGTACGGCACGCGGCTGGAGCTGCGGCTGGGTGACCCGTACGAGTCCGAGGTCAACCGGAAGCTGGCCGTGAACGTGCCAGAGTCCGCGCCGGGCCGTGGTCTCACCCGGGACGGCCTGCACTTCCTGACCGCGCTGCCGCGCATCGACTCCCAGTCGGACGTCGACAGCCTGGCCGACGGGGTGCAGAAGCTGGCGCAGACGGTGGCGGTCGCCTGGCAGGCCGATCCGGCACCGCCGGTGCGGATGCTGCCCGAGGTCCTCCCGGTGAGCGCGCTGCCCAGTGCCGCCCAGACCGGCAAGAAGATCCCGTTCGCGGTGGACGAGAACACCCTGTCCCCGGTGCTGCTTGACTTCAGCGCCGACGCGCACCTGCTGGTGTTCGGCGACCCCGAGTGCGGCAAGTCCAACCTGCTGCGGCTGATCGCCGAGAGCGTGACCGACCGGTACACGCCGGAGCAGGCGCGGCTGATCTTCATCGATTACCGCCGGTCGCTGATTGACAGCACGGAGACCGACCACATGATCGGCTACGCCGTGTCCTCAGCCGCCGCAGCCCCGCTGATCAACGACGTGCGCGAGGCGATGACGCAGCGGCTGCCGCCGGCCGATCTGACCCCGCAGCAACTGCGCAGCCGGTCCTGGTGGCAGGGCTCGGACCTGTTCCTGATCGTCGACGACTACGACCTCGTGGCCGGGGCCACCAATCCGCTGCTCGCGCTGACCGACCTCATCCCGCAGGCTCGTGACATCGGGCTGCACCTGATCCTGGCCCGGTCGGCCGGGGGGGCCGGGCGGGCCATGTTCGACTCGGTCATCCAGCGCGTCCGTGAGATGGGCTCACCCGGCTTGATCATGTCGGGCAGCAAGGACGAGGGTGCGCTGCTGGGCAGCACCAAGGCGCAGCCACAGCCCCCCGGGCGCGGCTTCTTCGTCGAGCGGCGGACCGGAAGCCAGCTGGTCCAGGTGGCGCTGCTGGACGACGGCACCGCGCCGGCCCGGGGGCAGCACCACGCGAGCCGGGCGCCGGAAGCAGGCAACGGCCACGGGCTCAGCATGCCGACCGGCCACGCCGCACCGCGCGCACACGGCTAGCGCTGCGCGCGTCCCGCCCGCCAGTGCCGGCGCCGGCCCTCTCTGATCACCACGGCGCCGATGGCAACCAGGGCAGTCAGGCCGAGTGCCCCCGCGACCACCTGCAGCGCGGTGGTGCGGGCGGCCAGGTCTGGGAGCGGGGCCCGCTCCACCGACACCGGCCGGGGCCTGGGCGTCGGCACCGTGCTCTGCCCGACCGCGGGCGCGAGTATCGCGGTGACCGCCAGCAACGGGTTGACCAGGCCATCGCCGGTTCCCGGGCCGGTGTTACCGTCGGCCGTTTCCTCGATCCGTTTCACGACCGCAGGCCCGCTCATTTTCGGGTAGCGGGAACGGACCAGCGCGACGACCCCGGACACGTACGCTGTCGCGAAGCTCGTCCCGTTGTAAGCCTGGTAGCCACCGGGGGTGGTGCTGGTGACGTTTACCCCGGGCGCGGTGACCGCCACGTGGGAATGCAGGTCGGAGAACGGGGCCAGCGAGCCGTCCTGAGCCACCGCCCCGACCGACAGCACGCCCGGGTAGCTCGCCGGATAGAACGGCCCGTGGCCGGTCTCCTGGCTGTCGTTGCCCCCGGCCGCCACGATGACCGCGCCCTGGCGCAGCGCACCCGCTACCGCCGCGCGCAGCCCGGGGCTGCTCACGGTCGTTATCGAGACGTTGATGACCTGTGCGCCCTCGAGTGCCGCGTCGGTGATGCCCTGGGCCAGGGTCGCGGAACTGCCCTGTTCCTGGTTGTTCACCTTGACCGACAAGATCTTGGCGTCGGGGGCCACGCCCTCGAACGGGTTGCCCTGGGCCTGCAGGTCGCTGGCCGCGATGATGCCCGCGACACCGGTGCCGTGGCCAATGCAATCGCCAAATCCGGTGCCGGTGAGGTCGATGGCCTTCACCTTGCCGGCCAGTTGCGGGCTGAAAGCCACGCCGCTGTCGACCACGGCCACGGTGACCCCCTGGCCCTCGGTCAGCGGCCACACGCTGCTCCAGTCCAGCGCCTCCTGGGCCCACGGCACCGACGTGACCTTGGAGCTGACCTGGCCGGGGCCCGGGCAGTTCTGGTTGGGCTGGGGCTCGGCCGCCACCGGCGTGGGCACCGTGGGCTGGGCCGGCCGCGAGGGCGGCGGGCTGGACGATTGTTTCGGCGATGGCTTGGTCGAGGGCTTCGTGGTTACCGGCACGACCGGCTGCCTCGCTGAGCCAGCCGCCGCGACCGCCGGCGCCTGGACCGCCGCGGCCAGCACGACGCCAAGCACCACGACAGCGATCCGGCTCATCTGCGCCGCCTCCGAGGCCAGACAGGGCGTTTGAAACTCCAAACGCACATAGGCTACGGAATGGCTGCACTCCTTCGCAGCCTGCGCAGCTGAGATGAAACAGGTTATTTGCCGCACATGAGCGTACGGCCGTGAACTGGCTGCTGGTAGCCGCGCTCGCCGCCGCCGGCCTGGTCATCGGCTGGTGCCTGCGGCCGCTGGTCTTCCGCCTCGCGACGTCGGCGGGCGAGGCACCGGGCGCGGCTGAGTCCCGGCCAGCCGTGGCTGAGTCCCCGCCCGGGGTGGCCGGCTCCCCGCCGGGGGCCGGCCCGTCGCGCCGGGCGCGCACCGGACCGCCGCCGCTCGCACTCGAGCTGAGCACCGCCATCCTGCTCGGCGGGCTCGCCGCCCGGGTCCACCCCGGCCTCGTGCTCGCGGCGGCCTGCTGGCTGGCCGTCTGCACGGTGGCGCTGGCCTGGATCGACATCGCCACGCTGCGCCTCCCCGACGTGCTCACCGCCCCCGCCTATGCCGGGACCGTGGTGCTGCTGCTGGCCGCGGCCGCGGCCAGCGGGCAATGGCCCGTGCTGCTCCGCGCGCTGCTCGGTGGGGTGGCCCTGGCCGGCGCCTACCTGTCGCTCGCCCTGATCAGCCGGGGCGCGCTCGGCCTGGGCGACGTCAAGCTCGCGGCCAGCCTGGGCACCCTGACCGCCTGGTATGGCTGGCCCGAGCTGGTCGCCGGCGTACTGGCCGGGTTCCTGCTCGGCGGCATCTACGGCGCTGCCTTGCTGGTCCGGCAACGCGCCGCCAGCCAGCGGCGCATCGCGTTCGGTCCGTTCATGGTGGCCGGCGCCTTCCTCGCCGTCCTGGCCGCCGCTGCGGTCACAGCTTCTTAGCGCCGCCCCAGCGCTCATGGCCTGGGAGGCCGACCGCGGTCGGCGAACAGCCCGGGCCGGGCCAGGCCGGTCTCGTAGGCGACGACGACGAGTTGCGCGCGGTCGCGCGCGGAAAGCTTCATGAGAAGCCGGCTGACGTGGGTCTTGGCCGTGGCGGCGCTCATGTGCAGGCGCTGGGCGATCTCGGTGTTGGAGTACCCCCTGGCCACTTCGTGCAGGACTTCCCGCTCGCGCTCGGTGAGGGCATCCAGGGCGGCCGGAGCGACCAGGGCGGGCTCGGTGCGTGTAGCGAACGACTCGATGAGCCGCCGGGTGACGGTCGGGGCGAGCAGGGCCTCGCCGGAGGCCACCACCCTGATCGCCTCCAGGAGCTGCTCGGGGGAGGTGTCTTTCAGCATGAAGCCGCTGGCTCCCGCGCGCAGCGCGGCGTAAACGTACTCGTCAAGGTCGAAGGTGGTCAGGATGAGGACCTTGATCCCGGCGGTGTCGTCGTCGTTCTTGATCTGCCTGGTGGCCTCGATCCCGTCCAGGCCGGGCATGCGGACGTCCATGAGCACGACGTCGGGGTGGTGCCGGCGGCTCAGCGCGACCGCCTCGGTCCCGTCACCGGCCTCGGCCAGCACGCTCATGCCGGCCGCGGTGTCGATCAGCACCCGGAAGCCGCCCCGGACCAGCGCCTGGTCGTCGGCGATGACCACGCCGATGGTCATGAGACGGCCTGCTCGGTCGGGATGCGGGCCAGCACCCGGAACCCGGAGGCGGTCGGCTCGGCGACCAGCCTGCCGCCATAGACGGCGGTCCGCTCGCGCATCCCCACGATCCCGTGCCCGGTGCCGTCCTGACCATCCCCGGCCGGTACTGCCGCCCGGGGGCCCCGGGCGCAGCCGTCGTCGGTGACCTCGATCGTCACCTCGTCCGGCTGGTAGCGCACGGTGAGCTCGGCGGTGGCCGGGGCGGCGTGGCGGACCACGTTGGTCAGGGCCTCCTGGACGATCCGGTAGGCGGACAGGTCTACGCCCGGCGATAGCCGGCGCGGCTCGCCCTCGACGCGCAAGCCGACCGAAACACCAGCCTCGTGGATGCGGCTGATCAGGCCGGGCAGGTCGGCCAGGCCCGGTGCGGGCTCCCGGTCGGCGCCGGAGTCCGGCGTCTCGTTCCCGCGCAGCACCCCGACCAGGAGCCGCAGCTCGGCCAGGGCCTGGCGGCTGGTGCCCTCGATGATGCCGAGCGCTTCGCGCGCCTCCTCTGGCCGGACGTCGAGGACCATGCGCGCCACGCCCGACCGCACCGCGATGATGCTCATGGCGTGGGCCACCACGTCGTGCAGTTCCCGGGCGATCCGCAGCCGCTCTTCGGCGCCCGCCTGCCGCGCCCGCTGTTCGCGCTCGCGCTCGCGCTCGGCGGACCGCTCGAGCACAGCCTCCAAGTGCGCGCGCCGGGACCTGGCGTTCTCCGCGGCCAGCCAGCCGGCCGTCGCCAGCGCCAGCAGCAGCAGCGCGCTGCCCCACTCCGGTCCGCCCGCCGCGGACAGCGCGCCGGCCTCGATGGCCGCGATGGCCGCCCCGATCCCGGCCACCGTCCACGGGCTCGCCGACGCCACCGCCACCGCGTACACCGCGAGAGGCACGGCCAGCCCGGACAGGCCGCCGCTGCCGGTGATCAGGCCCCGGCCGGAGCCGGCCAGCGCGTTCAGCAGCGCGACCGCGACGGCCACGGCGACGAGCACCGGCGCGGCGAACCGGCGGCGGAACGGCAGCGCCCCGCAGGCCACCGCCACCGCCAGGTAGCGCACCACGGTCCACCCGGGCCCCGCGGGCGACGCCTGGTGGCTGGCCGCGATCTCGGCGGCCGACGCCGCGGCCAGCAGCACCGCCACCACCACATCGAGGAAGAGCCGCCGGCTGACCGGAAGCCGCTCGGTGAGCGGCGAGCGCAACTCGTCCACGGCAACGACGATAAGTCCTGGTCGGCGGGCGCGCATCGGCCGCCAGGACGACAGCGCTCGTACATCTCCGCGCCTACCGGGCGCCGCCGCGGGCCCGGCCCGTACACCACCGGTCGCAGCCAAGAAAGCGCTTCCAGGCCGACGCCCCGGCCGTGGGCACCCGCCGATCATGGTCCCCGGACGAACCCAATCCAGGCAAGAAGGAGGCCTACCATGCGCACCAACCGTGCCGTCCGCGGGCCCGCCAGCACACGACTCGCCAGCGAGGCCGCGCCGGACCGCAACGGAGGCTGGGCGGTCGAGGTGCACGGGCTCACCAAGCGTTTTGGCGCCAGGACCGCGGTCGACAACGTCGACCTGCTCGTACCCCGGGGCTGCGCGTTCGGCTACCTGGGTCCGAACGGGGCGGGCAAGACCACGCTGATCCGGGTGCTGCTCGGCCTGACCAGGGCCGACAGCGGCACGATGTCGCTGCTTGGGATCCCAGTCCCCAGCAGGCGCCGCGACGCCCTGGCCCGGGTGGGCGCGATCGTCGACGAGCCCCGGTTCCACGGCCATCTGACCGGGCGGGAGAACCTGAAGATCCTGGCTGCCGCCCGGGGCGGAAACGCCGCGGTGCAGATTGCCCCGGCGCTGGCCCGGACACGGCTCACCGAGCGGGCCGACGACAAGGTCTCCGCTTATTCCATGGGCATGCGCCAGCGGCTGGGCCTGGCCGCCTGCCTGCTGGCCGACCCGCAGTTGCTCATCCTCGACGAGCCGATGAACGGGCTGGACCCGGCCGGCATGCACGAGATGCGGGACATGATCCGTGGCCTGGCCGATGAGGGACGCACCGTCATGCTGTCCTCCCACCTGCTGGATGAGGTGCAGCGCACCTGCGACCAGGTGGCGATCGTCGATCATGGCCAGGTCATCCGGCAGGGCCCGATCGAAGAACTGACGGAAAGCGCCGGAACCGCCATCGAGGTGCAGTGCTCCGACCCGCCCGCGGCGGCACGCGCCCTCGGAACGCTCGGGATCGCATCGCGCATCACGATCACCGAGAACGGGCTGACCGTGACACTGGCCGCCGGGCCGCGCCGCGAGCAAGCAGCCGAAATCACCCGCCGGCTGGCCGAGGCCGGGATCTCTGTCTACAGCCTCCAGCAGACGCACGCCAGTTTGGAGGACTGGTTCCTGTCCGTGACTAGCCGCTTTGGAGAAGAAAAGTGACCCAGCACAGTCTCGCCGCCGGCCAGCGCAGCTCCTGGCTGCCGCCGCTGCCCGTGATCGGCGCCAAGCTCCTGGAACTGCGCAGACGCCGCGTGCTCATGATCGTCACCGTCGCGTTCACCGTGGCCCTGCCGGTCATCTTCTACGGCATCCGGCTGATCTTCCACCTCGGCGACCCGGCGCGCTATGCGCTGGCCGGCGCCCCCAGCGCGTTCGCCACCGCCGTCACCGTCATGGACGAGTTCGGATTCATCATCGCCGTCACGCTCGGCGTCACCGCCGGCACGACCGACCTGACCGACGGCATGTTCCGCCATCTCGTGATCACCGGCCGGTCCCGGCTCGCGCTCTACCTGGCCCGCATCCCGGCCGGTCTGTCCATCCTGCTCTCGCTGGCCGCCGTCGGCTTCACCGTGGCCTGCCTGGTAACCGGCTTCCTCGGCAGCCCGCTGCCAGCCGGCGCCGTCATCCCGTCGCCGGGGGCCATGACCGACGCCGGGCTGTGGCTCGAGCTCGACCTGGTCATCGGCTTCACGGTCGGGCTCGGCCTCGGCTCGCTCATGGGTCAGCGGACCGTCCCGGTCATCCTGCTCATCGTGCTGGAGATCATCATCACCCCGATCATGAGCAATCACGTCCTGCCGTTCTTCATCGACGGCCAGCGCCTGCTCGTGGGGGTCGCCATGGACCAGCTGAAACCAGCCGTCCTGGCCGGAGGCACCCGGATCGGGCCCGGCGGCTCAATCGGGCTGAACATACCGCCCATGCCCACCTGGGCCATGATCACCGTCATCGCCGGCTGGATCATCGGCTGGTCGGCCATCGGGGCCTGGAAGATGTCCACCCGCGACGCCTGACCGGCGGGGTGACCGGGCGCCGGCCCCTCAACGGCATGGCCCGTGCCCCGGCGGTGACCCGGAGGCGACCCCGGAATCACGCTGCCGGGCATGGGCCACATCACCCCGGCACTGGCCGGCCCGGCACGGTCTCAGGGGCCGGCCAGGCGGAACGCGAGCTGGGTTACCCATTTGTTCATGTCCGGTTCCACCGCCGGGTCGGTCTCGTAGATCTCCAGCCGGGCCGCCCACCGGTCCCCGTCCTCGGTGCGGGCCACATCCCAGGTCAGGTTCTGCTGCCCGGCCCACTTCCGCAGGGACTCGGTCGCGCCGAGCAGGCCGTCCGGGTGACCGGTATATCGCAGCGCCGCGTAGCGCCCGGCCGGAAGCACGCCAGCAAGTACCCGGTCATCACCGTCCATGGGCCCGGGGACTGGCACACCCACCTCCACCTCCAGATCCCGGTCCATGTCGATCACGTTGTACTTCCAGAACGGGGCCCCGGCCGGCGGGACATCGTGCTGACCGAGCCACGCGAACACCTGAGGATGGAGTTCGGGCAGGGTCGCGCCGATCGTCTGCATGGTGACGTGCGCCCTGATCGCGACGTACGGCTGGGCCTGGCGCTCGACGACCTCAGGTTCGGTGATCATACGGGACCTCCTCGTGCGGCTGGTGCCGGTAAGACGAGCCAGGAGTCAGCAACTCATCGCGCCATAGTGGTCGGGCTCGCCCCTGGGGGACGCGACCGTGCGGGATGGGTGTTGTTATAGCAACACCAGATCCGCACGGACGGCGCCAAGCCCGTGGCCCTCAGAGCTCGGCGCCAACCAGGACCGGCTCGCTGACCAGCTCGACCCCGAACGCCTGGCGCACGCCATTCCTGATCTGCCGGGCCAGCCCGACCAGGCTGGCGGTGCTGGCCCCGCCCGGATTGGTCAGGGCCAGCGTGTGCTTGGACGAGATGCGCGCGCTCCCGTTCCCGGCATATCCCTTGGTGAAGCCGGCCTGCTCGATCAGCCACGCGGCCGGCACTTTCACCTGCCCGTTCCCGGCCGCGAAATGGGGCACGGCGACCTCATCCGCCGGGCGCCCCGACCTGGCCGCGGCCCGGCGCCGCACCTCGTCGAGCTGGCGGTGGTCAAGAACCGGGTTGGTGAAAAACGAGCCAGCGCTGCGGGTGTCGGGGTCGGCCGGATCGAGCACCATCCCCTTGCCCCGGCGCAGCGCGAGCACGGCCGAGCGGGCGTCGCCGAGCGGCACCCGCCCACCCTCGGCGGTGCCGAGCACCCGGGCCAGCTCGCCGTAGCGGACCGGCGCCGAGAGCGGATCCCGCGCGAGCCGGAACGTGACCCCGAGCACGACGAACTGCCCGGCACTGCGCTTGAACGCGCTGGTCCGGTAGCCGAAGCCGCAGTCGGCACCGGCCAGCTCGGCCACCGTGCCGCGCCGCCGGTCGTACACGCGAACGGCCACGATCGTCTCCGCGACCTCCTGGCCGTAGGCGCCCACGTTCTGGATCGGCGTGGCACCGGCCAGGCCTGGTATGCCGGACAGGCACTCCAGCCCGGACAGGCCCTCGCCCACGCACCGCTCGACCAGCGGGTCCCAGTTCTCGCCCGCGGCCACGGCCACGGTCACGCCGCCGTCGTCGTCGTCGGTGATCTTTACGCCGCGGGTCGCCACGTGCACGACGGTGCCGGGGAAGCCCTCGTCGGCCACGACCAGGTTGCTGCCGCCGCCGAGAACGAGCAGCGGCTCGCCGCTGGCATCTGCCTCGCGCACCTCGGCAATGACCTGATCATCACGATCGGCCTCGATGAAGCGGGCCGCCGGGCCGCCCAGGCCGAGCGTCGTGTACCCGGCGAGCATTACCTGTTCACGCGTCGCCTGGCCACGGACCGTCACGTTCTACCGTTCTTTCGTCTGTTGACGTCCTCCCCGGGATACGGGTGGGCTCAGGGCAGGCGGACCACGGCGCGCGCCCTGGTCAGCACCTTGGCCTCGCCGGACCGGGCGGTGAGCGCGAGCACGACGCGGTTGCCGTCGAGCTTCTCCTCGACGGTGCCGCTAACCTCGATCGTCGCGCCGGTGTCGTCGTCGGGCACGACCACGGGCGAGGAGAACCGGACACCGAAGTCGACGACCGCCGCCCCAGGGCCGGCCCAGTCGGTGACATAGCGGCCGGCCTGAGCCATCGTGAACATGCCGTGCGCGATCACGTTCGGCAGTCCGACCGCCTTGGCGATCCGCTCGTTCCAGTGGATCACGTTGAAGTCGCCGGACGCGCCGCAGTACTTGACCAGGCTGAGCCGCGTGGCCGGGTAGCTGGCCGGCGCGAGTTCCGCGCCCTCCTTGACCTCGCCGTAGCCAACCGATGCGGTCATGCGGCACCGCCCCGTTCCACCAGCGTCGAGTGCGCGGTGCACACATGCTCGCCGTCGACCGTGCGGATCTGGGTCTGCGTGGTCATCAGGACGTTGCGCCCGGCTTCCTTGATGTCGGAGATCGTGGCCTGCGCCGTGACCACGTCGCCCGCCATGATCTGGCGGGAGTACTCGAACCGCTGCTCGCCGTGCACGACCATGGCGTAGTTGAGGCCGAGGCCCGGGTCGGCCACGGCCTGGGCGCTGCCGGCCATGCTGATCACGATGGCGAACGTCGGTGGCGCGATCACGTCGGCGTACCCGGCCGCCTGCGCGGCGGCGCGGTCGCGGTAGAGCGGGTTCGGGTCGCCGATCGCGTCGGCGAATTCGGCGATCTTGACCCGGCTCACCTCGTAGGGCGCGGCGGCCGGGAACGTGCGGCCCAGATAGTCGCGGTTGATCGCCATCCGGGCGCCTACCGCGTCTCGCGGTGCGGCCGGTGACAGCGGCAGTTCGGGCAGTACTTCATCAGCTCGAGCCGGTCGGGATCGTTACGCCGGTTCTTGCGGGTGATGTAGTTGCGGTGCTTGCATTCCTGGCAGGCCAGCGTGATCTTGGGCCTAACGTCTGTCGCAGCCACGAGGGCGTGCCTTTCTCCCGTACGGACTTCCTGGTCAGCTCGCGGACACCTGGTGTCTGCGGCGAGCCGCTGCCCCTAAGTGTGCTCAAGGCTAGCCGCCCGCGCAATCGGCGAACTGCGAGCCTCTTCAGCCTCCGCCGCCT
>Ga0335074_10014805_pt1 | contig 10936 bp, 10 predicted proteins | sample Lox_Sample_23_FD_206715 | JGI IMG/M metagenome (GOLD analysis project Ga0335074, IMG submission 206715) | Soil microbial communities from Loxahatchee National Wildlife Refuge, Florida, United States - Lox_Sample_2.3 | ecosystem: Environmental > Terrestrial > Soil > Wetlands | place: USA... | reverse complement strand
AGCGTGTCGGGCTCGACGATCGGGTTCCGGTAGCGGAACTCGGAGGCCGGCTCGGCGTCCGCGGGTATCCGGGCCAGCTCCTCGATCATCGAGGCACCCATCTGCCCCACGTAGTAGGCGGAGCCGCAGCCGAGGATCTTCACCCGGCGGAACGAGCGCAGCTCGCGCGGGGCGAGGTTCAGCCCGTCCAGGCGCGTGGTGCCGAACCGGTCGTCCAGCCGCCCGCGCAGCATCCGCTCGATCGACGTCGGCTGCTCGAGGATCTCCTTGCGCATGTAGTGCCGGTAGCCGGCCAGGCCCACGTCCTCGAGGTCGAGGTCGATGGTGATCGGGGTCTTGGCCGTGTTCTCCTCGTCCTTGCTGAACGTGCGGAACTCGGTCGCGGTCACCGTGGCCAGCTCGCCGTCGTCCAGATGGACGACGCTGGTGGTGTGCCGGACCAGGGCGGACAGGTCGCTGGCGACGAACATCTCGTGATCGCCGACACCGAGGATGAGCGGCGAGCCGTTGCGGGCCACCACGAGCCGGTCCGGGTGCTCCTGGTCGAGCACGGCGATCGCGTACGTGCCGGTGATCCCGGACAGCACGTCCAGGACCGCCCCTTCCAGTGTCTTGGCCTCGGACCGGGCGATCAGGTGGGCGATGACCTCGGTATCGGTCTCGGAAGTGAACTTCACGCCCCGGGCGTCCAGGCGGTCGCGCAGCGTGGCCGCGTTGTCGATGATGCCGTTGTGCACCACGCTGATCCGCCCGTCCTCGCTGGTCTGCGGGTGGGCGTTCTCCTCGGTCGCCGGGCCGTGCGTGGCCCAGCGGGTGTGGCCGATGCCTACCTTGCCGGCCAGGCGCACGGGCAGCGATGCTTCCAGGTCACGCACGCGCCCGACCCGGCGGAACACCTGCGGCCCCCGGCTGCCCAGCACGGCGATCCCGGCCGAGTCGTATCCCCGGTACTCCAGCCGGGACAAGCCCTCGATCAGGATTGGCGCTGCGTTCTGGTTGCCGATGTAGCCGACGATTCCGCACATGCAGGTAGCTCCTCGTTGGTTAGCCGTAGACGATGCGGCGCAGCTGGCGCTGCGTCAGGCTGGGCGCGGCGACCAGCCGGGTGGCCAGCTCGCCCGCGATCAGCTCGAAGATCTCGGGATTGTGCTTGCCGTACAGACGGTGATGGGCGTGGCGGCGCTTTATGTAGTCCTCGACCGGCTCGCGGTACCAGGCCAGGACGTCCTCGACCACCCGGGCCGCCTCGGCGGGCGTCAAGCCGGTGGAGCCTGCCACCCGTTCGATGAGATCCCCGTCGCGCACCGCTTAATCCTGCCGCCTCGTCACCCCGATGCCAACTTCCTGCCCGAAACCGGGCAGGAAGTAGAGGTCAGCAGGTTGCAGATCCGTCACATTACCCCAGCGCGACCGGCTTAGAGCAGCTCCTGATTTCGCGCCAGGTACTCGTCCAGGGCCTCGCGCAGCAGGCTGGCCTCGGGCCGGCCGGTGCGGCGGGCCAGCTTGGTCAGGCGGTGCAGCGCGGGCCGGGGGTAGTAGCTGCTCTTCAGGATCATGCGCTCCTCGACGTGGATCGCGATCCGGTTGCCGCCGGAGCGCTTGGCCCGGACCAGCCCGGCATCGGCCGCTTCGAGCAGTTCCTCGGCGGTGGAGCCGTGGGCTGGCCGCCCGGCGATGCCGATGGACACGCCGAGCCGCTGCGCCAGCCCGGCCACGGGCTCGCGGCCGGCGAAGCCAGCCCGGATGGATTCCAGGGCCAGCAGTGCCTCCTCGCAGCTGGTGTCGGGCAGCGCGACCGCGAACTCATCGCCGCGGGCGTGCGCGATCAGCGCGCCGCCGGGGAGCCCGGCGGCGAGTGACTGCTCGAACGAGGCGAGGACCGCGTCGCCGGTGTCGGTGCCATGCGTCTCGTTCAGCGGGCCGAACTTGTCGAGGTCGGTCACGGCCACGGAGACCGGCAGGTCTGGGTCGAGGAGGTTGATCTCGGCGGCGAGGCCGTTCAGCGACAGGGCCTGTGAGCGGTAGGTCATGCCTCAAGTATGGAGGTTAGACATACATATATTCAGTATCTATACGGCAAGGATCTGCTAACTGCGGCGCAGGCGGGGGGAGCGGGAGGGTGGCCGGGCCGCGGTGAGCTGTAGCTGGGGCGAGCGCAATACGATGAGCCAGTGCCTCGGTGCGGTTTCACGGCGGCGCTGCTCGCCGTGGTCATGACCGCGGCTGCGGCGTGCTCTGGCGGCTCGCCCGACCCGTCGGCGGGCCCGGTGCCGGCCGGCTGGTCGAGGACGCCTCTCGTCGTGCCGGCCGGAGAGCGGGGCGGGGCGCTGACCGCGAGGCACACGCTGACCGTCCCGTCCGGCTGGACGGCCCGGGTGTGGGCACGGGTACCGGGTGCGCGGATGGAGGCCTGGACGCCCGAAGGCGATCTCCTGGTCAGCGCTCCGGGCAACGGCAAGATCATGGAGCTGCGGCCTGGCGCGGCGGGCACCGCGACCGTGAAGACCCTGCTGGCCGGGCTGACCAGCCCGCAGGGCATGGCGTTCGCCAGGCTGGACGGCAATTGGGTGCTGTACGTCGCGGAGGCAAACGAGATCGACCGGTATCGGTGGGGGCCCGGCGGGATCAGCGGCGCCCGCACGGTGATCGCCCCGAGACTGCCGGATCTCGACCCCACGGGCGACGACGTGCACAGCGCGAAGGACGTCACGGTGGCCGCGGACGGCACTGTTTACTTCAACGTCGGCAGCTCGTCTAACGCCAACCCCGACGACCGGACGATGTCGCCGCAGCGAGCGGTGATCATGGCCGTCAGCCCGGCCGGGACCGGCCTGCGGGTGGTGGAGCGGGGGGTCCGCAACGGCGAGGGCCTGGCGGTGGCGCCGAACGGCACGGTGTGGACGGCGGTCAACGAGCGGGACAACATCCCGTACCCGTCGCACGGCCCCTTCGGCTCGTACCGCGACGCGTTCGGCCGGGTCATCCAGGCCTACGTGAACAACCACCCGCCCGACGAGGTGGCGGCTGTCACCGCGGGCCGGGACCTGGGCTGGCCGTACTGCAACCCGGATCAGGACGGCAATCACCCGGCCGGGTCGCTGGCCGACGTCCCGCTGGTCCCCGACGCGGTCACCAACCCGGGCGGGAAGAAGCTGAACTGCGCGGCGCTGGCGCCGGTTGAGGTCGGGCTCCCCGCGCACACCGCCCCGCTGGGCATGACCTTCCTCGAGGGCAGCAAGCTTCCGGCACCGTGGCCGGGCGGTGCCGTCATCGCCGGGCACGGGTCGTGGGACCGCCAGCCGCCGCGGGCGCCCGCCGTGCTGTGGCTGGCCTGGAACGCCTCGAAGGGCACCGTGGAGCCCGCGGTCACCCTGGTCAGCGGGTTCGAGAACCCCGACGGCAGCTACTGGGGACGCCCGGTGGACGCGGTGCCCGGGCCGGACAGCGCGCTGTACGTCAGTGACGACAAGGCCGGCGCGGTCTACCGCCTGGCCCCGGCGGCCGCGCGGGGCTGAGAGCAGCCGTTACCCAGACGGCTCGCTGATGCGGTATCCGACGCCGGGCGTCGTGGAAATGACCGGTGGGTCACCAAGCTTCTTGCGCAGCCGTCCGATGGTGACCGTAACCGTGTTGGTGAACGGGTCGGCATGCTCGTCCCAGACCTGCTCGAGCAGTTCTTCGGCGCGCAAGAAGGCCGGGGTGGCCAGCATCAGCGCTTCCAGCACGCCGAACTCCTTGACCGACAGGTCCAGGTGCCGTCCGTCGCGGGTGACGGTGCGGCGGAGCGGATCAAGCTCGATCCCGGCCACGCGGAGGCGCCGGGATCGCGCCGACGGCCGGCGGCGGGCGAGGGCGCGGATGCGCAGCACGAGTTCGGGAAAGTGGAACGGCTTGCCGAGATAGTCATCGGCGCCGAGACCGAGGCCGGTAACCCGGTCGCCGGGCGCGCCCGCGGCGGTCAGCATGAGCACCATGGCCCGCTGGTCGCGGTCGGTGATCATCTGGCACAGCATGTCCCCGTGGATGCCCGGCAGGTCGCGATCGAGCACGACGACGTCATAGGGGTTGAGATCGAGCTTGGCCGCCGCCTCCAGCCCGTCGTGCGCGGCGTCGACCGCCATGCCCTGATCGCGCAGGCCCTCGACCAGGACCTCGGCGAGCGACCTTGAGTCCTCCACGACCAGCACCCTCATGCCGGCACACCGGCCCTGGTGACCGAGCCGGCCGGGGCAGCCGGCAGGTCGATGCAGACCCGCAGCCCGCCGCCGGGCCTGGCTTGCAGGTCAAGCCGGCCGTCGTGGGCCTCGGCGATGGCCGCGACGATCGACAGGCCCAGGCCCGAGCCCTGGTCCGTGCCGATGCGGTCCGCCTCGAGTCGCCGGAACGGCTGCGAAAGCTCGTCCACCTGCCGCTGCCCCAGGACCTGGCCGCTGTTCTCGACGACCAGCCGGGCCCGGCCGGCTTCGGTCGCGGCGGTGATACGGACCCAGCCGCCGTCCTCGTTGTGACCGATCGCGTTGTCGAGCACGTTCTCGACCAGGCGGGCCAGCAAGGCCTGGCTGCCCCTGACCCAGGCGCCGCCGGGAGCCGTGCTGTCCTGCACCGTGAGGTTCCTGGCGTGGATGGCGGCCTGCTGGTCGGCTAGGGCCGCGCCGACGACGTAGTCCAGCGGCAGCACGGCATAACCGGGCAGGCTCCGGTGCTGGGCCCGGGCCAGCACCAGGAACGCCTCGAGCAGGCTGTCGATCCGGTCCAGTTCCGCGCGCACCCGGGAGGCCAGCGCGATCGTCTGGGGCGGCGCCCCTTCTGGCTTGGCCACGGCGACGTCCAGCGACGCCCGGATCGTGGCCAGCGGGGTGCGCAGCTCGTGCGAGGCGTTCGCCACGAACCGGCGCTGCGCGCTGAAGGCGGACTCCAGCCGTTCCAGCAGGCCGTCGATGGTGTCGCCGAGCACCTTCAGCTCGTCGTCCGGCCCGGTCACGGCGAGCCGCTCGTCCAGGTTGTGGGCCGAGATCTGCTGGGTGGCCGCGGTCATCTGGCGCACCGGGCGCAGCGCGCGCCCGGCCAGAAGCCAGCCCATGAGCACCGACCCGATGGTCATGAAGCCAAGGGCGATGGCCGAGGCGATGAGAAGGGTGTGACTCAGCGAAGACGGCCCGCTGCCTGCCTGGCCGGCCAGCTCGTGCTGGAGCTGCCGGATCACGGCCCGGTCGTGAGCCAGCTGAGCCGCGGCCGAAGTGGGGGCGCTCGGGGCGGGCGCTGTGGTCGCCCGCGAGCTGCTGTTGATGACGTACCCGCCGGAGATCAGGAGCAGCAGGGCGCCGGAGACCAGGAACAAGACGCCGTACAGCGCGGTCAGCCGCCACCGCAGGGTCCGCATCACCGGCGGCAGGGGGATCCACGAGGGCAGGCGGAGCCGCCGGCCGCCGTGGTGCGGCTGCCTCATCGGCCCTCCTCGCTCGGGATTCGCTGCGGCCAGGATGCCTGGTCAGGCCTAACAACGAGATAACAGTGCCCGTGCGGGCCATGTTATGGCCGGCTCCGTAGAAACGGGTCACGGGAATTGAGCGGTGCCCAGGGATCCGGCCCGGAGCCCGGCACCGCCTCAGTGGCTAGAGAGGGATCACATGCAGGCGACGATTGAAGTCAACGGGCTGCGCAAGCGGTTCGGGCCGGCGCTGGCGCTGGACGGGATGACCTTCACCGTCCAGCCGGGCCAGGTGACCGGGTTCGTCGGCCCGAACGGGGCCGGCAAGTCCACGACGATGCGGGTGATTCTCGGCCTGGACGCGCCCGATGCGGGCAGCGCGCTGATCGCCGGAAAGCCGTACGCCAGCATCCGGCGGCCGATGAGCCTGATCGGCTCGCTGCTGGACGCGGGCGCGCTGCAGCCGAGCCGAAGCGCCAGGAACCATTTGCTGTGGCTGGCCCATTCGCAGGGGCTGACCGTCCGGCGGGTGGATGAGGTCATCGGGCAGGCCGGCCTGGAGAACGTCGCCCGGCGGCGGGCGGGCGGCTATTCGCTCGGCATGCGCCAGCGGCTCGGTATCGCCGCGGCGATGCTCGGTAATCCGGCCGCGATCATGCTGGACGAGCCGTTCAACGGAATGGATCCCGAAGGCATCGTGTGGATGCGCGGATTCCTGCGGTCGCTGGCCGCGCAGGGCCGGGCCGTGCTGGTGTCCAGTCACCTGATGAGCGAGCTGCAGGACACCGCGGATCAGGTCGTTGTCGTCGGCCGGGGCAAGGTCATCGCGGACACCACCGTGGCCAGCCTGCTGGACGCCGCGTCTGGCGACCGGGTGACCCTGCGCACGGCCGCCCTGCAGGAGGCGGCGGCGGTGCTGGAGGCCGCGGGGGCCACCGTCGCCGCCACTGCCGAAAACACCCTCACGATCTCGGGGTTGCCGACCGAGCGCGTGGTGGCCGTCCTGTCCGGGAAGGCGGTGCCGTTCTCTGAGGTGTCCGCGCACCGGGCCACTCTCGAGCAGGCCTACATGGAGCTGACCAGGGATGCGGTCGAGTTCCGCCCGGTTGACCCGGCCGCCGGAGCTGAGCGGGAGGCCACGCGATGACCACAGACGCGCTTTCCAGGCTGCGCGCCGGCACCGGCGCCGGCGCTAGCGCCGGACGCGGCGGATTCGGCTGGCTGCTGCGCTCGGAGTGGACGAAGTTCCGCACCGTGCGCGGCTGGGTGATCGGCATGGTCGTGGCCGCGATACTGACGGTGTTCGTCGGGCTGTTCGCTTCGGGCAACGCCAACATCGGCTGCCAGAACAGCCCAAACGGGCCAGTGCTGACCGGCAAGGCATGCCTGCCCTACATCCCGCACGGGCCGGGCGGCGAGGTCGTGAGCGACAGCTTCAACTTCGCGCACCAGCCGCTGACCGGCAACGGCAGCATCACCGTCCAGGTGATCTCACTGACCGGCGAGCACACTAACATCACCAACGGGCACGGGGACCGGGTCGGCTCAGCCCTGGCCAATGGGCTGGCGCCTTGGTCGAAGGCGGGCATCATCATCAAGCAGAGCCTGCACCAGGGCTCGGCCTACGCGGCGATGATGGTCACCGGCAGCCACGGCGTGCGCATGCAGTACAACTACACCGGTGACACCGCCGGCCTGCCGGGAAGGGCCTCGGCCGCGGACCCCCGCTGGCTGCGGCTGACCCGCTCCGGCGACACGATCACCGGCTACGACTCCACCGACGGCATGCACTGGACACTGGTCGGCGCGGTAACGCTGACCGGATTGCCCGCGACCGTGCAGGCCGGGCTGTTCGCAACCTCGCCGACGTACACGGTCACGAACACGTCCTTCGGCGGGAACAGTAACGACAGCGGTCCCAGCCAGGCCACTGGCGTGTTCGACGACCTCACGGTGTCCGGCGCGCCTGCGGGCGGCAAGTGGGCCGAAGTCGCGGTCGGCGGCGGCGGCCCGATCGGCGGCGGTGCGGCCGGCGGGGGCCCGGCGGGCAGTGGGTCAGCCGGCAGCGGATCGTCCGGGTTCACCGAGGCGGGCAGCACGTACACGCTGACCGGCTCGGGGGACATCGCGCCGGCCACGCCCGGGCCGGGCAGCAATTACCCGACCGCGACCATTGAGCAGAGCCTGGCGGGCGCGTTCATCGGCCTCATCGCGATCGTCGTGGTGGCGGCGATGTTCGTCACGGCCGAGTACCGCCGTGGCCTGATCCGCACGACGCTGGCCGCTACCCCCAGCCGCGGCGCGGTCCTGGCGGCCAAGGCCATCGTGGCCGGCGGGGTCGCGTTCGTCGTCGGCCTGGTGGCCAGCACGGTGGCGATAGCCGTCGGAGTCCAGCTGGAAACCAGCAACGGCCAGGTCGTGCTGCCGGTGTCCGTGCTGACGGAGATCCGGGTGGTGGCCGGCACCGCGGCCATGCTGGCCGTCGCTGCCGCATTCGCAGTCGCCCTGGGCGCCGTACTGCGCCGCAGCGCGGCAGCGGTCACGATCGCCATCGTGACGGTGGTGCTGCCGTTCCTGCTTTCCGCGCTGAACGTACTCCCGTCCGGGGTGGGGGACTGGCTGCTCCGGCTGACACCAGCGGCCGGCCTGGCCATCGAGCAGAGCATCCCGAACTACCCCCAGGTCACATCGGTGATCAACCCGGCCGACGGCTACTACCCGCTGCCGCCGCTGGCCGGATTCGCCGTGCTCTGCGCCTGGGCGGCCGCCGGCCTGGCCCTGGCCTTCTACGTGCTGCGCCGGAGGGACGCATGAGCGCGACGGTGCAGGCCAGCCGGGCGGACCAGGCGGCCAGCCGGGCCGCGCCGCGGATAACCGGAACCGGGCTGATCGACGCCCTGCACGCCGAGTGGACCAAGCTGCGCACGGTCTCCGGGCCGGGCTGGCTGCTCCTCGGGGTCGTGGCGCTGACGATCGGCCTCAGCGTCGCGGCCGTGGGGGCCACCCACTGCCCGGCGGGCGCGCAGTGCGCCGTCGACCCGACCAAGCTCAGCCTGACCGGGATCCAGTTCGGCCAGGCGGTGGTCGCGGTCCTGGCCGTGCTGACGATCTGCAACGAGTACAGCACCGGGATGATCCGGGTGACGCTCACGGCGATGCCACGCCGGGAACTGGTCTTCGCCGCCAAGGCGATCGTGGTCACCGGCCTGGTGCTGGTGGCCGGGGCCCTGGCCGCGGGAGGATCGGTGCTCGCCGGGTACCTCATCCTGCCCGGCCATGGCTTCACCGCGGCGCGCGGCTTTCACGTCGTGTCGCTGTCCTACGGGCCCACGCTGCGCGCCGTGGTCGGCTCGGCGCTGTACCTGGGCCTGATAGCGCTGCTCAGTCTCGGCATCGCGGCCATGATCCGCGACTCCGCGGTGTCGATCGGGGCGGCACTGGGCGTGCTCTACCTGTTCCCGATCATCCTGGCCTTTGTCACCAACGCGACCTGGCAGCACCGGCTCGAGCGCTGGACGCCGACGGTCGCCGGGCTGAACATTGAGGCGACCACCGGTCTGCGCGGCCTGCCGATCAGCCCCTGGGGCGGGCTGGGAGTCCTGGCCATCTGGGCCGGGGTGGCCCTGCTGGCCGGCGGGAGCGTGCTTCGGTTCAGGGACGCATAAGGACGGCTACTCGGCGTGCAGGGCCGATGCGCCCGGCGACCGCGATGACCACCCCGGCCAGGGCCAGGACGGTGAGCTCCGGTGCGCCGTCCCGGCCGCGGTGCGGCGCTGCCCCGGGCCTGGGTCAGGCGCTGCGGCCGGTCAGGAGGTCGCGGACCGCGTCCTGGACCAGGGCGCCGAGTTCGGCGCTGGGGACGTTGTCGAACGCATCTCCGGCCAGGAACAGTCCCCCGATCGCGCCCAGGGAACACGCCATCCGGACCCGGTCGCGCAGGGACAGCGACGGATCGGCGAGCGCCTGCTGAAAGCGCTGCTGGATGTCGTCGTGCTCGTCGTCGTGGTTCTTGCGGTGGAGTTTCTCCAGGGCCGCGTGGTTGCGCTCGTGCATCAGGAACAGCCTGCGCTGAGCCCCCATCTGATCCACCAGTTCACTGAGCGCCGAACCCCAGATCTCGGGTGTGATGGCCTGGCCGGCCAGACGGGCGAGCGCCGCCTTGGCGAACTCGTGCTGGCGCATGTGCAGCGCGAGCAGGATTTCTTCCTTGGAAGCGAAGTGGTAGTAGATCGACGGCTTGGTGATGCGGAGCCGTTCCGCGATCTCGCGCATGGAGGTGCCGTCGAAGCCCTGGTCGGTGAACAGGTCCAGGGCGACGCCGAGGATCCTTTCGCGCGTGGAGGCGCCAGCCTGGTCGCCGTTGCCCGGGCCGCGCCCGGGGTGATCATCCCGGCCCGATGGGCCCGCGGTCGCGACTGCTGTGTCTGCCTGCGCCACGCGACCATACTAGTGCCGATCCGCCGCTTACCTACCGTTCGGTCGGCGGCGTGTTAAGCTCACTGGGCAACGTACCTACCGACCGTTAGGTAAGGAGAGGTGCAGCGGCGGTGAGTCTTACAACGACGACCAGGATCGGTGTGGTGCTCGGCAGCAGCCGGGGGCAGAGGCTCGGAGAGCGGGTCATCCGGTGGGTGCTCACCAGGGCCAAGGAGGTACCCGAAGCCGACTTCGCCCTGTTCGACCTGGCCTGCTATCAGCTCCCTTTCTTCGACGAAGCCATCGCGCCGTGGGACAACCCGGACCGTCATCCCGCGCCGAACGTGGCGCGCTGGCTGGGGGACATGGCCTCGGCCGATGGCTACCTGTTCGTCGTGCCCGAGTACAACCTCGCGGTGCCGGCCGTCGTCAAGAACGCCCTGGACCTCCTGGCCCACGAGGCAGACGCAAAGCCGGCATCGATCCTCACCTACTCGGACACGTTCAACGGGGGCGTCACCGCCGGGCACGAGTTCCGTCTCGTCGTCAACAAGCTGGGGATGCTCCCACTGCCCATGACCGTTCCCCTCCCGCACGCCGAGCAGTTGCTCGGCCCCGACGGCAGCCTGGCCGCGGAGTCCCGCTTCGCCAAGGTCGTCGCGCAGGTCCTGCCCTACCTGCTCCGGGAACTGGTGCACTACGCCGCCGCACTCCGTCCCCTGCGCCAGGAGATGGCAGCCTGGGAGAAACCGTGGCGCGATTAGCAGGCGTACGCCGACTGCTGAGTCATGGGCCGACCGCGGCCCAGTCGAAGGCGTCGCCGGCCTGCTGCAGTTCGTTCTTGGTCCGCGCGTCGCACAGCGCGCCGCGCTGCCCGGCCAGGTAGCAGTCCCGCGCAGTTACTCCCAGTTCTATTGCGGCTGCGTAGTCAGTGGCCAGGTCCGTCCCGAACATCGCCGGATCGTCGGTGGACACCGAGCAGCCGATACCGGCCGCGGCCAGCACCGGCAACGGGTGCTCAGCCAGCGAGCCGACCACACCGGTGCGCAAGTTCGAGATCGGGCACACGTCCAGCACCACGCCTCGCGCGGC
>Ga0335074_10014804_pt1 | contig 10937 bp, 10 predicted proteins | sample Lox_Sample_23_FD_206715 | JGI IMG/M metagenome (GOLD analysis project Ga0335074, IMG submission 206715) | Soil microbial communities from Loxahatchee National Wildlife Refuge, Florida, United States - Lox_Sample_2.3 | ecosystem: Environmental > Terrestrial > Soil > Wetlands | place: USA... | reverse complement strand
CCGCCGTGACGACCAGACCCGAGACGTCGACGTCAACCGGGGCGGCAGGCAGCGAGCTCCCGACCGCCGTGATCTGCTGGCCGCTGATGGCCACGTCCCGGACGTCGTCCAGTCCGGTCTCGGGATCAATCACGCGCCCGCCGCGCAGGACGATATCGGGACTGGTCACTTGGCGCTCCGGTATCAGGCTCGGGCCGCAGGATGCCGAGCCTAACTCGCCAGTCAGGAGGGGCCTCGGGCCGGCCCGCTCCGTAGGTGATCAAGCCCACACCGCCGCGTTGACGAGCGGACCGGCATTTCAGCGGGTCACACGAGTGGACAGTAGTCACAGAGCGCTAAAGCCACCGGAAACACCCGGCCGGCTGGCATCAGCACTGACACCATGTGCTGCGTGGCAAACTCCCGGCGACCGACGCATCCAGGCCGACTCACGCCGAGTCCGCAGGGCCGGCATCTGTACGTCGTCCGCGATGATGCCCGGGCGGCCGACGGCAGCCAGGCCGGTCTCTTCGATGATCAGGAGCTCCGGCGCCTGGCCCAGCTGCGCGAGATGGCCATCCGGACCGGAGCCTCGAAAGAGGCGATCAGGCTTATCGACAGCGCCAGCACCGCGGAAGAGGCCATGACGCGGCTGAGTGGCGCCGGGCTGCTACCTGATGAGGCCGATTCCTTCGAGGGGATGCTGTCCTGGTTCGCCCCTCTCCTTGAGCCTGACTGTGACCAGCTCGAAGCCGAGATCTGCGGCTGCGAGTTCGTCGGCGAGCTCCGCCGCGCCGCGCCGCCCGACTTGGACGTAGCCGACGTGCTTCGCGACGTCATCGAGGAACTGCCGGGACACCAGGATCCAGCGGCCCTGGCCATGTCACGCGTGCTGGCTGCGGTCGGGCCGGCGTCGGTAAGGCCGATGGCAGCCGCGGCCGCCCGCCGAATCGTCTCAGGCGGACAGCCCGACATGCCCTGGGCGGCTGACCTCGGGACGCCGAAGCCGGGCGCTTGCTTCGGCTACGCCGACCTGTACGGTGAGCAGCGCTCGATTGTGATCACCTACAGCTACGGGCGCAAGAAGCACGCCCTGGCGGTGCTGATCGACTACGTACTCGGTGGCGGCATCAAGGACTGCTATCCGGTCGACTACACCAGCAGCCTGCGGGACGACTATCGCAAGATCGGCGGGCAGCCAGACCTGCTGTTCACTGACCTCGAGGGCGGCGAAGCCAGGCAGATCCTGGCAGCGGCGCTGTCGAGGGAGCCCTGCCCGGCAGACCCCGAGCAGGTGGAGGACCTCGAGAACTTCCTCGATCTGCTCGCCGCGCGCGTGGAACTCCTGCCGCCACCGGTGGCGACCAGGATTCGCCCGCGTACGACCGCCGCAACGCCGACGGCCCCGGCAACCCGGGCGGCTACCGTGGCCCGGCGGACAGCCGGGGCAAAGAACGTCCACCGGCTGAAGGTCACGCTACGCGGGAGCAAGCCGCCGATCTGGCGCCGCTTCGAGGTGCCGTCTGACATCACCCTGGCCCGGCTGCACCTGGTTATCCAGCTCGGATTCGGCTGGGAAAACAGTCATCTCTATCTCTTCGAGACGCCCGCCGGCCGGTACGGCGACCCCGACCCCGACATTGACCTGCGCAGTGCCGCAGCCAAGAAGCTATCCGCGGTTGCGGACTGGCCCGGCGACAAGCTGCGGTACGAGTACGACTTCGGCGACGGCTGGGAGCACGACATCGTCGTCGAAGCAGTGCAGCCGGCTGAGCACGGCATCGCCTATCCGCGCTGTACGGCCGGCAAGCGAGCCTGCCCGCCCGAGGATTCCGGCGGTATCTGGGGCTACAGCGAGCTGCTCAACATCCTCGCTAACCCTCGGCATGAAGGTCACGAGCAGATGCTGCAGTGGCTCGGCATCTCCTCGCCTGCCGAATTCGATCCGGCTGGCTTCGATCTCGATGCCGCCAGCAAGTACCTGGCGAGCATCGCGAAGACGCTGATCAGGTCCTGACCGGCAGGCCAGCCGGTCGGCCCTCACAGCAGCGAAAGCTCGCCGGTCACGGCGTCGATCCTGGCCTGTGCCGCCGGTCCGATCGCGCAGCAGGTGGGCGTTCCCTCCGCTACCTGCGTCCGGCCCGCATCATGGATCACCTGGACCGGCAGGCCAGCCCCGCTGGCCTGGTCCGCGATGGCGCTGAGATGCGCTTCGCTGGCAGCCCGCAACACGACTTTGGGCTGGCCGTCCGCCAGCCAGGCGCGAAAGTCGGCGCTCCCGCTTGTGGCCAGCGCCGCAGCGACCGCGGCGTGTGCGGCCTGCGCAGCTATCTTGCCGCGCCCCATGCCGAGGTCGGCCCGGACCACCAGCGCCAGCTTCGTCTGCACGACTGACACCGTATCCGTGCCGCGCGCAGGTGTGACTTACCTCCATCGACGGCGCGGCTGGCGAACCAGTCCGCCGCACAATGGCGCGCAGTACAACCGCCGCGTGCTAACCGCTTCCCCATCCATACGATCAGGCAAAGCACCAGGAAAACGATTACCAGGTCCATCCGAATACGACTCCCCCGCCGATTCCCCCTTGCCTGACCACGCCCGCCCCGAAGTCAAGCTCTTCGCCACGGGGTTTACCCTGCTCGTCGCCTCACCTATCCGGCCGCCTCGGTATTGTCCGCTGCATGCAGACTCAGGACGCCATCACGTCGCGGCGCAACGTGCGCGAGTTCACCGATCAGCCAATCCGGCCCGAGGACCTGGACCAGATCCTCGAGGCAGGCCGCCGCTCTCCCTCCTCCCAGAACTGGCAGCCCTGGGACTTCGTCGTCGTCACCGACCGGGCGCAGCTTCGGGAACTGTCGCAGGTCTTCTACGGCGCGCACCACGTGGCGAGCTCAGCGGCCACGATCGCGGTCGTCGCGCCGGCCGCTGACAACGAGTTCCGGCGGGCACAGTTCGATCTCGGCCAGGCGACGATGAGCATGACACTGGCCGCTGCCGACCTGGGCATCGGTAGCTGCCACGCCGGCGTCGCTGACCTGGAGCTAGCCCGCCGGATACTCGGGTTGCCCGCGGACAGAGAGTGGGTGCTGCTGCTCTCGCTGGGCTACCCCGCCGACCGGCCGCTGGCGCCGGTGCGCAACCCGAAGCGGCGACCGTTCGGCGAAGTGGTGCACCGCGGTCGCTGGTAGCAGAACGCTGTCAACTCCGACGCCAACTACCTCGTTCAGGCCGGGAACGCAGCAGCCGCCCCGACCGACACACACAGCTCGCGGCTTGTCATGCCCGCGATTCGCCCGCACAACGGCTCGATAACGGCAATGATTCAGTTGCGCACTAGAACGTAAGACGTGGGGCGGGAACTAGTGACCGATGAAGCGCGCGCCATGCTGAGCGCAGATGACGCGGAACTTCTTAATACGGTGCGCGCGGGGAATACCGCGGCGTTCCGGGTTCTTTGTGAGCGGCACGAGCAAGCGGCGCGGCGGCTGGCGCGCGATCTGGTCGCGACGACCGATGACGTCGACGACCTGGTAGCGCAGACGTTCGCCCGGCTGCTCGACGCCATCAGGGTCGGCGGTGGCCCGACCGATGCGTTCCGGCCCTATCTGCTGGCCGCGGTTCGCCGGGTCCGCGACGACCGGCTGGCGCCGGAGCCGGCCAGCGCTGCCCTGCCCGATCCCGGCGAGCTGGCGGCCGAGGCTGGCCTGGACCAGTTCCTGATCGTTCGCGCCTACCTGTCGCTGCCGGAGCGGTGGATGGCGGTGCTCTGGCATGCCGAGATAGAGGCGGCGGGCCCGGCCGAGATCGGGCCGCTGTTCGGGCTCCGCCGTAACGGCGCCGCGGCGCTCAGGCGGCAGGCCAAGGACGGCCTGAGACAGGCCTACTTGCAGATGTACATCTCCGGTGTCGCTGCGCCGGAGTGCGCGGCGATAGCGACCCGGCTGGATGCGTTCATGCAGGATGCGGCCGACGGCGGGACGGTAACGGAGCACCTGAGCCAGTGCGACGACTGCCGGGCCGTCTTCGCCGAGCTGTCCGACGTGAGCATGCCACTGCGCGCCATGGTCGCCCCTGTCTTCCTGGGCGACTCGACGGAGTACTACCTGGCCGGGACGACACACGAGCCGGCCGCCTCCCCCGCGGGCGCCGGCCTGGGCACCGCGGTTGCTGCCGGAGCCGCCGCAGGAGCGGCGGCCTGGCAGCTGCGGATCGCCGAGCTGGCCGGGCTCTCCGGTCGCCGGCGGCGCTGGCTCGCTGCGGGCACTGCCGCCGTGGTCGTGATCGGCGCCATCGCGCTGGCCGTTTCGCTCGGCGGGCACGGCTCGCCGCTGAAGCCAGGCGGGACCAGCCCGGCCGCGGCTGCGCTGCCGGACGTCACGGCCTCGGGCGCGTCAGCTTCGGCAACCCCGGCACAGTCGGGCTCCGGTCCGGCCGTCGTTCCGGCATCGGCCCGCCGCACCAGCAGTACGCCGGGGTCGCCGGGCTCCGTGCAGCCGACCGGAGCGTCGTCGGCGCCCGCCGGCCCCAGCCCCTCTTCGTCTGCACCGGTGCAGCTAGCGGCGTCCGTCAATGTCTACAGCGGCGACCAGCACTGGCAGGGCGCCACGGTGGTTTTCCACGTCAGCGATACCGGCACGGCAGGAACCGGGAAGCTGACTGTCTCAGTTGCGCTGCCGGCCGGCAGCTGGCTGATCACCTGGCCGCACGGGAAAGGACATGGCCCTGGCCACGGCGGCGGGCACCGGCACGGCCCTGGCCGCGGCGGCGGGTGGCAGGCAACTGCTGGCGGCAACCCGCAGGGCTGGTCTTGTCAGGCAACCTCATCCGGGGCGACCTGCCGGCATGACGCGATCCCGGCTGGCGGCCAGTCCTGGGGGACGATCTTCGTCGGGCTCCGCGGCTCCTCGGCCTGCGGTCAGTCCGTCGCGATCACCGCAACCGCTCGACAGGCATCGGCCAGCGCTCAGTCCCCGCAGCAGATCCAGTGCTAGCGCGGCCGGCCTCGGCTGGCCCCGCCTTCGGGTCTTCGGCTGGCCGGGCGAGGCCAACAGGCAGGGGAGAGTAGACTGCGCGGCGTCAGATCGCGCTGCCAGGGACTGTCGATATGCGCGATATCTGCAGGCTTGAGATGAGATAAGCTCCGCCTGTCTCTGCGGTTCGCGGGAGGCAACCGGTAGCGTCAACGGCCCGGTAGGCGGCCGTCTCGGCAAGAAATCATGAACTACACCGGAGGAATCAGGTGAGTCAAGCAACTACGGTTGGCACGGCCGGCAGATCGACCGGGCGAACGCTGGCCGTCATACTCGGCATTCTCGGGATCCTGGCGATCATCCTTGGCGTACTTTACGTCGCCGGTGCGCTGAACTCGGTGCACTTCCTCGTTGGCTCTCACCACAAGGGCGCGCACGCGGTCCGGGCGGGTGTCTCGTTCGTCGTGGGCATCGTGCTGCTCATCCTCGCCTGGGCGGCCGGCCGCTCCCGCTGAGGCTCCTGCCCGGGCGTCACCGGCGCGGCATCATCCCCCGGCCGACAACTGCTCGGCCAGGGCACCCGGCAGCCAGTCCAGTTCCTTCTCGAAATGAACGGTCGTTCCGGTGGGGCCGCTCCCGGTCAGTGACAGCTTGTCGGTGACGGCGTCAATGATCTTCAAGCCCCGGCCGTGCTCAGACATCAGCGTGCTCGGGTCGGTGGGCTGAGGGATCGCGCCGTCCCGGCTGCCGGTATCGACCACTTCGATCACGCACCGGCCGTTCCTGGTGGTAGCGACAACCTCGTATTCCCGGCCCGGCCCGGCGTGCCGGATGACGTTGGCGCAGGCCTCGCTCAAGGCGAGCGCGATGTCGGCGCGCGTTTCCGGCTTTACGCCCAGGCGCTCGAGGCAGGAATCCAGAACCTGCCGGGTGACCGGCACGCTTGCCACATCCCGTGGCAACGTCAGCACCACTTGGACCTCCATTCAGACCTCCCGGCTCAGGGGTCCGCGGCGGCTCGCCGCTGAGCCGGCGCCGCTTAACAGATGTCCACTTCCGGGCAAGCTATTCGCCAGTGGCGATGCCGACTGACTGGCGCTGGCCCGGGTGCCTGCGATGCCGGGCTGCCCTGGCGGGGTGCCCGAACGACGCCACGGTGTTCCAGCGGAGTGCGCCAGCCAGATCCCGCGCATGCTCGGCCGCGGTGTAATCCGGCCGTGCGGCCGTCGCCGCGATGGCTCGGTCAAGATCGAGATCACACCGGTCGAGCACGACCGAGAAATCCCGCCGGACCGGCTCGAGCAGGTCATAGCCGAAGGACCGGTGCATCCGGGCGAACCGCGCGCGGTACAGCCGGGCACGCTCATGCAACCCGGAGGAATGCGACATCGGGTTCTTAGGCCGCCGGAGGATGTAGCCCGGCAGCACATCGGCGAATGCCTGGCGCATGATCCACTTCTCCTGGCCGTCCCGGACCTTCAGGCCGAGCGGCAGCCGCATGGCCAGCTCGACCACCGCCGGGTCAAGGTAGGGCACCCGGGCCTCCACGCCGTTGCCCATGCTCGCCCGGTCAACGCGCTGAAGTTCAGTCCGGTACAGGTTGCTGATCACGTGCAGGAACAGTCGCCTCGATGCGGCGGCACCAGCCTGCTCGTACATTGGGTACCCGGCGAACAGTTCGTCCGACCCGTCGCCGGTCAGCACGACCTTGATGCCAAGCTGCTGCGCCCTGGCGAACAGCGGTACCGACACGACCGCGTTGATGATGTCGCCGTACTCGGTGAGTTCTGACATCCGGATCGCCTCGCGGATGTCACCGGCCCGGATGTCACCTGGCTGCACGTCGATGATCTCGTGCGGCACTCCGAAGTCGGCACAGAGCCGGCGTGAGTAGGCCAGGTCGTCGCTGCCCGGCGCTCCGATGGTCAGCGCCACGCAGTCCGGGTGCATGGCCAGCACGTTCGCGAGCACGATCGAACTGTCCAGCCCGCCCGACAAGATCACCCCGACAGTCAGGTCCGTGTCCACCCGGACCCGGATGCTGTCCTCAACCGCACGGCGCAGCGCCTTCGCCGCGTCCGCCGGGTCCTCGATCGGCGGCTGATCCGCGCCCAGGCGAGTCAGGTCGATGTACGCCGTCAGGGCGGGCTCGGTCATTCCGGCTGAGCCGTTGCTTGCCCGAGACGCTGCGTTTCGTCGCCGGGCTGTGTTTCCTCGCAACTCAGAGCTTGCCAGCGGATCTGACCAGCCGTGGTGGCCCGGAGGCACCTCGAAGACCCGCGCACCCACCGGCACCAGCGCCTTCACTTCTGACGCCACGTGCAGCCGGCCGTCCCGGCAGGACCAGTACAGGGGCTTCACGCCGACCGGGTCGCGGGCAAGATAGATCCGCCCCGTCGCCCGGTCCGCGATCGCCAGCGCGAACTCGCCGCGAAATCGGCCGACCGCGTCTTCGCCCCACTCGCCGAAGGCTGCGAGCACGATCTCGGTGTCACTCTCGGTGCGGAACTGCCAGCGTCTCGACATCAGCTCGGCGCGGAGCTGGCGATAGTTGAAAATCTCGCCGTTGTAGCACAGCAACCAGCGTCCGTCCGTAGACAGCAAGGGCTGGACTGCGCGTTCCCGGTCGATGATCTTTAAGCGCTGGACGCCCGCGAGCAGCCGGCTGTCGCAGAACGTTTCCTCGACCTCGCCGCGCGACGCCAGGGCGTCAAGCATCTGGCCGAAGAGATCGGCCCCGGGCCAGGCGCCTGCGATCAGCGCGATTCCGCACACCGCTAGCCGCCAGCGCGGTGACTGGGGACCAGGCGAAGCGCACGGCCAGCGCCCGGTCTGACGCAAACGTGCCAGGCCTGGCCCTCGTCGATGACATTGAGCTCGCCTGCGTGCTGTCGCGCGAGCAGCACGCTTTGCAGAGCTTCGTCCGCTCCGTACTGGCGGAACCAGCTCATCTCGATGTCAGCGGCGTAGCCGACACAATGAGCGCTCGGCAGCAGGGCCGCGTAACCGAGGTCACGCAAGTGACGCTGATACTCGACGCTGCGCGCGAGGCTCGTGACCCACAGCGGCGGGCAGCCGGGCGGCGCAAGCGCTGCGAAGTCGGCCGCGATCTGGTTCAGCAGCACGATCAGTTCCGGCCGGGAGAACGCGAACCGCAGGCCCGCGGTCTGCGGGTAGCGGCCCGGCGCAGCCTTACGCTCGGCGGAGCGGGCAGCCCTGGCTAGTAGCGTCGACGCCTGGTGGCGGTAGCGGAACAAGAGCATGCCGGCCCGCCGCAGCCCGTCGAGATCCAGCAGCTCGTCGCAGTCGCGAACGTCGCTGTCGGCTTCGAAGGGAGCCAGGTGCCCCCACCAGAGCACGTCGATCTGGGCCAGCAGCGCGATGCGTATCATCGCCGCGAGATTCCCGGCCGAGCTGAGCGCGGTTTGCTGGTAAGACCTGACCTCGCGCAGCACCCGGCGCACCGCGACGTCCTCCCCTGCGGGGGTCGCGGACAGCACCATCGCGAACTCCGGCTCGGACAGCCGCCGGGTCAAGATCCGCTCCGCTGCGGCCGTCCTCGGGCGCTGGTCGCGCGGACCCGCTAATTCCGCCAGCAGATCGGCGACGGCCTCACGATAAGTCGCCAGGTCCGCCAGCCGCCGCAGCTCCCCCGCCGACCCATCCGCTCGGAGATCCCAGGCCAAACTTCCTGTCACAGGTGCCCCCAATGGTCCAGCGCCCGTAAGGCGCTGAGAACTGAGAGTAACAGGTATGCCACTTAGCGTGATGCGAAGTGGCAAATCGCGCGAGGGTTAACCCCTGAGTTCCGCAGGCGCTTTCGGGGGTTGTTCCGGGATCTGCCGGAGTTCCTGGCGTACCTAGCCTGCTCCGCCTGGCGGCCGCGGCACGCATTGCCCGGGCCGGCGCACACCGCGCGAGCCCTCCGCGCCAGGCTTTCTTCGCTCTAGTTGAGTTATAACTTGTCTAGCCGAGCGTCGCAGCTTACGCTATCGATATATCGTGATGCTATCGCGAGAGGTCGGCAGCGGAAGATGACGGCGGAAGCATTCGGCTCCTGCGCAGTACTCGGGCAACTCCGGGCGGCCATAACGGCCGCGGCTGCCGGTGCTTCCGGCGGGTCCGGGCGCGACTTCACCGGCGGCGAGGACCGCCGGGGCGCAAGTCGCCGCAGCGGGGGGCACTGGGGCGACGGTCGTCGACGCGGCGCGGGGCACTGGGGCGGCGGCCAGTGGGGCGGCAGCCAGTGGGGCGACGGGTTCGCCGGGCCCAGTTCGGCCTGGTGGCCCGGTCCGCCGAGCGCGCCGGAACCCAGGGCCGGCCGAGGTGACGTGCGCGCCGCGATACTCGCGCTGCTCCGGGAGGGACCGCGCACCGGTTACCAGATCATGTCCGAGATCGCCGAACGGAGTCACGGCGCGTGGCGGCCGAGCCCGGGCGCCGTCTATCCCGCGCTCTCCCAGCTCGCCGACGAAGGACTCATCGCCGCGGAGAAATCGGGCGGACGGCGCATATTCGGCCTCACCGACGCTGGCCGCGAGTATGTGGCCGCGAATCCGGAGATGGCGCGCGGTGCGTGGGAATCAATAAAGCAACAGGAGGCATGGCAGGTGCCCGGCCTGTTCGCTGAGGCGGCACGGCTGGGCCGCGGAATCGTACAGCTTGCCCATGCCGGGACTGCTGCGCAACTCGAGGTTGCCGAGCGGTTGCTGGCCCGGACCCGGCGCGAGATCTACCAGATCCTCGCCGACGACGGCACGACCGCCGGCGATGCGGAGCAGGACAACTAACGAAATACGGGGAAGTGCAATGCACGAAAACATGAGGGTCTCAGACACCGACCGAGAGCAAGTCGCCGAGCAGTTGCGCGAGCACTTCGCGGCAGGTCGGCTCACGTCCGAGGAGCTGGACGAGCGAGTCGCTACCGCGCTCAGCGCCAAGACTGTCGGGGACCTCCGCGCCGTCATGGCCGATCTGCCCGGGCCGCGCCCGCTCTGGCAGCAAGCCGAGCAGGAGCGACTGCACTGGACAGCTCCGCAGGTCTACGGCTACCGGCGCGGGCCGCGCATCCTGCCGCTGGCGCTCATCCTGCTGTTCGCGGTGATCATCCTGCCGCCCGCCGGGTTCGTGTTCTTGGCGTTCCTCAAGGTCATGCTGCTGCTCTGGCTAGTGGCGGGCATAGCGGGCATCCTGGCGGCAGGCCGGCTCAGTCGCCGCGGACGGCGCTACTGGCACTCGGGCGGCCGCCGCTGGCACCACGACGACTGGCAGTAGCGCGACTTAGCACCCGATCCGTGCGGCGAAAGTCCGGCATATAGGTAAATAAGGGTTTCGGCGGCGACCGTTTCGGGTGCTAAGTGAGAAATCGGGGTGCCCGAAGCTAGGGCCGGCGACTCCAGCGCGGGCCGACGGTCAGCCACGCGCTCTCCCAGCCGGCCAGCCTGCGCCGGTCCAGCGCCCGCCGGACAAACCAGCCGAGCAGGCCCAGGACCACGGCGAGCGCGGCCAGGCCAATGGCCGTGGCGGTGTCAGCCCGCCCGGCAACCTGGCTCGCCGAGGCAGGCGGAGTCTGCACTGCTCCGGCCTGGTTCAGCCACACGGTCACCGTGCGGCGGGCGGGTGTGCCCGCCGGTACCGGTACCGCGCGCTTGTATTGCCGCCCGCCGGAGCTCCACCGGGCCGGCACCCAGACAGTCCAGGTATTCGCACCGCTGTCGGATTGCGCCGGGCCCGGCGCCGACTGCAGCAGTACTGCCCGGACGGAATGCCAGGACTTCAGCTCCGTGCGCTCGACTGCCGCATTTCCCGCGTGCGCCCAGATGCTCATTCCGGTTGCGACTACCGGCCACAACGCCAGGAACACCGCGATTGCCGCCGGCGTCAGCCACGCCTCGATCTTGTCCGCACGCCGGCGCAACGGGTTGCCGTCTACACCGAGCCGGCGGGATAGCTTCACCCACTTCGTCGTGGTCGCCGTCATGGCCG
>Ga0335074_10014803_pt1 | contig 10938 bp, 9 predicted proteins | sample Lox_Sample_23_FD_206715 | JGI IMG/M metagenome (GOLD analysis project Ga0335074, IMG submission 206715) | Soil microbial communities from Loxahatchee National Wildlife Refuge, Florida, United States - Lox_Sample_2.3 | ecosystem: Environmental > Terrestrial > Soil > Wetlands | place: USA: Florida... | reverse complement strand
GCAGCCCCAGGTCGCTCTGGCACCGGTAGGCTCCCTTCGCTCCCGTCAGTTTCGCGGCGAGCCCGGCCATCTCCCAGCCCAGGTATTCGTCGCTCGGAATCGATGGTTCGACGAGCTGCGCCAGCTTCTCCTTCTCTCCGAATTTCCTCAGTATCGCCGCCGCTTCCGTCACTTTCTTCGGCAGGCTCGGGTTCGCCCACGCCCACAGCCACGTGTTCTTCTCGCTCGACGTGCTCCCGATCACCTGGATCGACGCCCTCACCTTCGGTGCGTCCCCGCGCAGGAACGTCAAAGTTCCGCGGTCGAGGTCGTAGCGCCAGCGCGGCCACGTGGAGACCTTGAACTCCCGCTCGCAATCCTTGTTGAGTTTGCGAAGTTGGCGGATCCCCGCCTGCACGAGGAACGAGTAATTTCTCGGCTTCATCAATTTCGACCCGCAGGAGATTATAGCGGAGAGAAAAGACCTACTGCACGCGCGCCACCATCAGCGGCCTCGTGGCGATTGCAAACTCGCCCTCAAAAAGCAGGTTCTGCTTCGTGGCGTCCGTAAGTTGCACCACAACGCCCACCCTCGCGGGGTTCCCTTCGAATGGCGAGGGCCGGATTTCGACGCGTTCCGCGCCGTTCACCTTCATGCGCGCCGCTTCGAGCGCGAAGAATCCGCTGTCGTCCCGCACGCCGAGAATCAGCCCGCGCATGTCCACCGCGTTGATTCTTGCCTGATCGTACCCGTCCACCCAGCTGCCGTGAATCCGCAGCACTTCACGTCCGTCGACCCGGTAGATCAAAAGCGCTTTCGCCACCACGCTCTTGCTGGCTTTCGGATCGGCGGCTGCCTCGTTCTTGAACTGGATCACGGCTGCTTCCCGCCCCTCCGCGTGGTAGGTCCATTTGCTCAGCGGACCGATCGGCGAAATCCAGGTCGGGCGCAGATCGACCGCCTGGATGCCCTGGCCCGGCGCCGTCGCGGGCGCCGGATTCGCGGGTTTCGGCTGGCCGGCCATGGTCTTTGGCGTGATCGGCGCCGGCGCCGCCTTCGCTTGTGTGGCCGCGCGCGTTTGCGTCGTTTTCGCAGACTTCGCGGCAGGCTCAACCACCGCCACGCGGCCCGAATCCGTCTTCGATGTAGATGTATATGTCTGGAAGATGAAGCACTCGATCGTGGCCGGGCTAATGTTTCGAAGCGACACCTTGGTCGTCTCGACCGCGATGTCCCGTGGCGGCGGAGCGGGCGAATTGAATGAGTTTCTCGAAAAAAGCGCTTTGTAGCTCGGCCCGCCGCGCAAATCCTTCGTCTGCGCCTGCAGCCTCGATGCCACGTTGATCGCGCGGCCCAGGTATTCCGTCTGTTCGTTCAGCTCCAGCCGGATCAATTCGCCCGCGTCGATGCCAAACATCAGCCCGATCGGGCTCGGTTCCTGCAAGAGCAACGGTCTGATGGCGCGCTCGAACTGGCCCTGGTACCACTCGGAAAATCTCGAAAGCCAGCCGCAAAGATCCTTCTTCGGCACATTGTCCGGAAAAAGCAAAACCCATCCGTCGCCGATAAACTTATAAAGGCACATCGCCAGCTGCGGACCTTCCTGCTGTAGATTCGCCTTCATCTCCAGCAGAAGATCGCGCCACGCCGCCAAATTATCGGTGCGCTTCAGGTCCTCCAGAATCGTGGTCGATGAGCAGATATCGAAGACGACAACCAGATGGCGTTCGCGGCCTAATTCTTCGGTTTCCCGCATGATAGCTTTCTCCGCCATTGCCTAAGTCGCGCCTGAGAAGGACGCCGCTAGTCTCACCCATCATTCGCACGAAGGCAACTCCGCTCCTTCGCCCGTGTCGGGGATTGGATACGTCTGCGGCACCGAACGTCGGCGTGCATTCGCGAACGGGTGAAATCCCACAAGGATCGTGTTAGGGTAATTTGCTGCCCGCCAGGAATCCTGGAATCGCGCGCCGTCCAGCTCGCGCCGGATTCAAAGCGCGGGACGCGCGACACAAGTTAGCCCAGCCCGTGAGGGCTGGGAGGATGCAGAAATTGAACGGCCGAGCGCCGTAGGTGCGACACCGGAAGCGCGGCTCTCTAATCGACACGTCTCGCGCGACTAAACGAAGCTTCGAAAAGGAAAAATGGCCACACTTCAAATCACGCTGCCCGATGGCGCCACACGCGAGGTCCCGAGCGGAACAACCGCCGCCGAAATCGCGCAGCAAATCTCGCCGCGCCTCGCCAGGGAAGCGCTCGTCGCGCGCGCCGATGGCGAGCTGATCGATCTTTCGCGTCCGCTAGACCACAACGTGAAGCTTTCGATCCTCACCTCGAAGGATCCCGATGCCGTCCAGGTGCTGCGTCACTCCGCCGCGCATCTTCTCGCCGCGGCGGTCCTCGAGCTGTATCCCGACGTAAAACTCGGTGTCGGCCCGCCGATCGAAACCGGCTTCTTCTACGAATTCCTGCGCGAGCAGCCGTTCACGCCCGAAGACCTCGAGAAAATCGAGGCCAAAATGCACGAGCTCGCCGCCAGGGACATTCCCAACGAGCGCAAGCTCATCCCCAAGCCCGAGGCGCTCGACCTCTATCGCCGGACGAACCAGGAATTCAAATGCGAGCTGGTCGAGGAAAAAGCGATCGAGCCGATGGTCTCTTTTTACACCACCGGAAAATTCATCGACTTCTGCCGCGGCCCGCACATCCCCTCCACCGGCCGCATCAAGGCGTTCAAGCTGATGAACGTTTCCGGCGCCTACTGGAAGGGCCACGAAGGCAATCCGCAATTGCAGCGGATTTACGCCGCCTGCTTCGTCGATCAGAAGGAACTCGACGAATATCTCCACCGGCTCGAAGAAGCCAAGCGCCGCGATCATCGCCGCATCGGAAAAGAGCTCGGGCTGTTCACGGTCAACGATCTCGTCGGTGCCGGCCTGCCGCTCTGGCTGCCGAAGGGCGCCACCATCCGGCGCCTTCTCGAGGAGTACATCCTTGAGAAAGAACGCCAGGCGAACTACGAGCACGTCTACACGCCGGACCTTGCGAAGGTGGACCTGTACGTCCGCTCGGGCCACTGGGCGCACTATCACGAGGACATGTTCCCGCCGATGGACCTCGAAACCGAGCAACTCGTCCTGCGGCCGATGAACTGCCCGCACCACATTCTCGTTTACGAGTCCAAAAAACGCAGCTATCGCGATCTGCCCGTGCGGATCGCCGAGCTGGGCACGATGTACCGCTACGAGCGCTCCGGCGTCTTGAGCGGCCTTAGTCGCGTGCGCGTGATGACCCTCAACGACGCGCATATCTTCTGCACTCCGGAACAGATCAAGGAAGAATTTGCCGGCGTAATGCGGCTCGTCGAGCAGGCCTATCGCGACCTCGGCATCACGCAATACAGCTACCGGCTTTCGCTGCGCGATAAGGTGAACGTCGGAAAATATGTCGCCAACGACGAGATGTGGGATCTCGCCGAGCGTATGCTGCGCGAAGCCATGGATTCGCTCCACCTTCCCTATACGGAAGCTCCCGGCGAGGCCGCCTTCTACGGACCGAAACTCGATATTCAACTGGCGGATGTGATGGGCCACCAGGAAACCTATTCCACGATTCAAATCGACTTCCATCTTCCCAATCAGTTCGATCTCGGCTACGTCGGCGCAGACGGTCAGGAACATCGCCCGGTGATGATCCATCGCGGCGTCATCAGCACGATGGAGCGGATGGTCTCCTACCTCATCGAGCTATACGCGGGCGCGTTTCCCGTGTGGCTCGCGCCCGTGCAGGCGTCGGTGCTGCCGGTCAGCGGCAAATTCGAGGAATACGCGAAGAAAGTCGCGCAGCAGCTCAAGGACGCGGGCATGCGCGTCCATCTCGACGACCGCAACGAAAAGCTGCAGGCCAAAATCCGCGACGCCCAGCTCGAGAAAATTCCCTACATGCTGATCATCGGCGGCAAAGAAGCCGAAGCGGGCACCGTCTCCGTCCGCCATCGATTCAAGGGCGATCTCGGCCCGCGCCCGCTCGAGCAGTTCATCGCCGATCTGCAGCAGGAAGCCGCCACCAAGGTGATCGATCAGCCTCCGCCCGCCGAATCGGGCTCCGAAAAAGCGCCTGCGGGAACAAAAACAAAATGACGCCGCAAGCCGCGAAATTCCTCGCGCGGCTCGCGGCGTTCGCAATCGTGTCCGCGGTTCTCGCGCTCGTCGCGCCGGCCCAGGAGAATTCCCCGGCCTCAGCCAGCGCCGATCGCGCCTGGGTTGAGAAGGTTTTCCCCGTGGCGCTCGACCAGTTTTTCCCGATCGAGCATGCCGAGGGCGATTTCCTCGCGGTGCGCAGCCATCAGGAAGGCTTGAACGGCATCCCCGAATATTCGTTCATCCTCGAAGATACGCAGGATGCGCACGCGCTGCACGCCACCATTCACGAAGCGCAAGGCGCATCGCTCTTCGATCAGCTCCTCGCCCTGCATGCGAAAGATGCTTCGAAGTCCTACGCGGATTGGAAGCCTGAGCTGAAGGTACGGGAGTGGAAGCTCTCGGTCGCCGGGTGTCCTGCGCTCGCCGCGCAGCTCGCCGCCTACGAAAATATCCAGTTCGTCCGCCCGCGCGACGACGACGAGGTCGCCGAGCATCCCATCCTCTACGAATTCCACGAGTCGGTCGGCGGCAGCGATTCCGAGGCTGTCGAATACGTCGAGTCCCGCGCCTTCCCCAAGTGGGCCAACTCCACACGCGAAGCCCTCGACGCCTGCATCGCCGCCACGCCCTCCGCCGCTGCGAAAACCCGGTAGCAAAGGCCGCGCAAAAGGCTAATGCGCGCTGCCGCCTGCGCCATTCATCTGATACGATGACTTGCCACGCGTGTCCGCGCGCGCAAGCTGCGAAATCCGAGATGAGGTGACCGGTCGTTGGCGCAATCGCGTTCGTCCAGGAGCAAGACCCCGAGGAAAGCTTCCGGCGGGAAAAAGCTGAAGATCGGGCTGATCGGTTTCGGCACCGTCGGGCGCTCCGTGGCCAAAATCCTCGCCGCCGACGCGGCCGGGCCGCTCGTGCTGACGCACATCTGCAATCGCAACATCGAAAAGAAGAAAATCGCGGGGCTGCCGTCGCAAATCCGCTGGACGTCCGATCCCGACGATGTGATCGGCTCCGATGTCGATGTCGTCGTCGAGCTCGTGGGAGGAATCGAGCCCGCGGGCGAATGGGTGCGCAAGGCCCTGCGCAAGGGCAAGTCGGTGGTCACCGCGAATAAGCTGCTGATCTCCGAATCCGGTCCCGAGCTCGTCGATCTCGCGCGCAAGGCGGGCAAGCATCTCGAATTCGGCGCCTCCGTCGCCGGAGGAATTCCCGCCATCATCGGAATCCAGGAAGGTCTCGCGGGCGACCGCCTCTACAAGATCGCGGGAATCCTGAATGGCACCTGCAATTTCATCCTCACGAAAATGGAAACGACGGGCGCGAGCTTTGCCGATGCGCTCAAGGAAGCGCAGGATCTCGGCTACGCCGAGGCCGATCCCACCGCCGATGTGGATGGTATCGACGCGCGCGCCAAGCTCGTGATCCTGACGCAGGCTGGCTTGCGCCTCCGCGTGCACAGCGAGCAGATCGCGGCGCGCTCGATCTCGCCCATCGAGTCGGCGGATTTCATGTACGCGCGCGAGCTCGATTGCACCATCCGCCAGATGTCGCTGGCCCTGAAAGATGCGACGGCCGGCATGCGGCTTTCCGCCGCGGTGCAGCCCGCGCTCATTCCCGAGGCGTCGCTGATGGCGCACGCGCAGGGCAGCCAGAATATCGTCGCGGTCACCGGCGAATTCGGCGGGCGCGTGATTTTCTCCGGCTACGGCGCGGGCGGCGATCCCACGGCCGTCGCCGTGATTTCCGACCTCTACGCGATCGCGCGCAGCGCTGGAGCCCCGGCCGAGGCTTTGCCAGCGGCAGCGGAAACGCCGGATTCCGTGAACGGCGATTTTACCGTCCGCCACTATCTGCGGTTCGTCGTGCGCGACCGCCCCGGAATCGTTGCCGGACTTGCGACGATTCTCGCAAAATATCAGATCAGCATCGACGCGCTCCTGCAGAAGCCGGGGTTCCCGCATTCGGCGCTCTCGTTTGTGATGACGCTCGAGCCGTGCGACAGCGCGGTGCTCCAGCGGGCGCTCGAAGAGATCGCGCGCCTCGATTTCCACGTCGAACCGCCGCTGTGCTTGCCGATTTTCCTCGATTGAGCCCCGCCAGGAGCGCCGCGTGGCAAATTCCGTCCAAAATCGGCCGTTCCTGGCCATGTAAGGCCTGTGTAACCTCCTGACGAGTGCAACATTGTTGCACCTGTCGGAGCAGAAATGCAGGGCGGTTTGCGCGGGTTAAGATAACTCTCGAACCGGACTCTACGCCGACTTCGACTTGGCGTTGAAGAGCGGAACGAAGACATCCTCGACGAAAGATTCGTAGGAAGTTGGCGTCGTGTTGCTGTCGGTGCGCTCCTCGAGCGCGGCCATGTGGCCGGAGTTGAGCGCGTCGCACATTTCCAGCATCAGGTCCGCGAAGTTTTCGGACATTCCCATTCCGACGAACGCCGCGCGTACTTCGCTCGAAGGCAGCTGCAGGTAAGAGAGATCGGGATTGTCGATCGCGCGGCCGATGATCGCAGCGGCCTCGACCATGCTGAGGTCGCGCTCGCCGAGAAGCTCCTGCGTGTTCGGGCCGCTGAATTCGAGCTCGATCAGCGTGTCGGCGGCGTACTCGCCGATATCCTGCGTGGCGATCAATGGCAGATCGAGATCGCCCCGCAGCGGGCCGGCGGTGGTGCCCATCGCTTTGATGATACCCGCCTGCGCGAGCGTGTTTTCCATGAAATAGCCGGCGCGAATGAAGCAGACGTTGAGGCTCGCGATCTGCCCGAGCCGCTGTTCCAGATAATGCAGCCCGGCCACGGGACCGGTTTTGTCTTTCTTATCCGCGCCAAAGCTGCTGAGCGCCACGGCGTACTCGACTTCGGACGCTTCGAGCGCGGCGGCGATCGAGTCTGTCACGCGATCCTGGAAGGCGCGGTAGTCGCGGCTCGTGGGATTCGGAGGAATCATCACGTAGACGCCCTCCGCGCCGGCGAACGCTTTCGAGAGCGCGAGGCGGTCGGCCAGATCGCAGATGACGGGCTCCGCGCCTTTTGTCACCAGGCGCCGCAGACGCTCGGCGCTGCGTCCGACGACGCGCACTTGCTTTCCTGCATCGAGCAGGCTTTCCGCCACAACGTGGCCGCTATTGCCGCTCGCTCCGACGACGACGTACATGATGTCCTCCTTCTCGGCTGGGAACCCTTTCTGCGAATTGGATGCCGGCGCCGCGGAGGCGGAGGCAGAGAGGTGCAACGGTTGCGATTGGCGGCGCAAACTTCGCGCCTTGACGGGCGAAATGCACGCCGTGCGCCTCGCCGGGGGCGTTGCGGACGCGAGGCTGCCGCCATTCTTGCGCCGCGGATTGCGGGAGTCAAGCGGGAGGGCGAACACTCCCTGTGAAGGGGTAGATGTAGGAGTAAGGAGACCTATGATAGAGTAAGGAATGGGGAGGCTCGAGTGACGAAACGAGCAAGAATTACAAGCAAGGGGCAAATCACAGTCCCGCATGAAATTCGACGCGCCCTCGGCGTGCGTCCCGGTGACCACCTGCTATTCGAACAAGAGGGTTCCGAAGTCCGCGTCCGGCCCGAGAGAACCGAAAGCCCCTTCGAAAAGTTTCGCGGCATTGGAACTCCGGGAATTTCCGGCGGGAAGAAGGGGATCGTTCGCTGGGTTCGCAAGCTGCGCGGACGATGACGACGGCCATCGATACGAACGTCGTGGTCGCGCTCTGGTACGAAGACGACGCGCTCAATTCGACCGCGCGGTCGGCCCTGGACGAGGCCCTTGCGCGCGGCAGACTTGTGACGGCCGCTCCGGTCTTCGCCGAATTATTGGCTGCGCCGACACGCACCGAAGCCTTCGTCGATTATTTCCTGAAGGAAACGGGCATCGCCGTCGACTGGAATATCGACGAGCAAATTTGGCGGATGGCGGGGCGCGCGTTTCAAAACTACGCGACACGCCGGCGGAAACAACAGAGCGGCGGCCCGCGGCGAATTCTCGCCGATTTCGTGATTGGCGCCCATGCCCTGCGCCGCGGCTATCGGCTGCTTACGCTCGATGACCGCATGTATCGCGCGGCGTTCCCTCGTCTCTCGATCACACGGGTATGACCAATCAGCGTTTCGTAGCGGCATGTTTGACCGGCCTGCGGCCCTCCCCTAGAATGAAATCGCCATGAGCTTGACGCAGAACGAAAAGGCGAAGAGATTTCGGGCGCTGCACAGGCTGCCGGCCGCGGTAGGCGCGAAGATCGAGCCGTCTGGGCCGGGAGCATTCATCATTCCGAATCCATGGGATGCAGGCAGCGCGCGAATTCTCGCCGGGATGGGATTCGAGGCGCTCGCGACGACCAGCAGCGGATTCGCGTACTCGCTTGGAAAGCGCGACGGTTCGACGACGCGCGATGAATTATTCGCGCACTGTCGCGCGGTGAGCGAGGCGGTGGATGTGCCGGTCGCCGCGGACCTGGAGAAATGCTTCGGCGACGATCCCCAGGCTGTTGCCGAGACGATTCGGCTGGCTGGCGCGACGGGAATCGTCGGCGGGTCGGTGGAGGATGCCACCGGCGACGAAGGCAAGCCGATTTATGATTTCTCGCTCGCCGTCGAGCGCGTAGCAGCCGCGGTAGAGGCGGCGCGCGCGCTGCTCTTTCCATTCACGCTGACGGCGCGCTCGGAAAATTTTCTGCATGACCGCGCTGACCTCGACGATACGATTCGCAGGTTGCAGGCGTTCGCGGAGGCCGGCGCGGAGGTGCTCTTTGCGCCGGGACTGCCGAACCTCGATGCGATTCGCGCCGTGTGCGAGGCCGTTGCGCCGCATCCCGTGAATGCTCTCGCAGGCATCAAAGGGTTGTCGTTCCCGGTGGCAGAACTGGAAGCGGCGGGCGTGCGGCGGATCAGTCTGGGTGGCGTGCTGGCACGCGCGGCGTTTGGCGGGTTGATTGGCGCGGCGCAGGAGATGAAACAGAAGGGGACGTTTGGATTCGTCGACAGCGCGGCACCGACCGCGGAAGTGGCGGCCTACATGATGCCGAAGAAGAATCGCGCCGGCGCGGCCTAACGGATCCGAAGGAGGACGAAAAGCGCGTGGAGCGCCCGATCGTCGGCTTCACCAAGCAGATCCCAGACCGCAACGATCGCGCGCCCGGCCTTTCGGAATTCTTCGTCGCACACTTGTTTCAATTTCCCGAGAACCATGCGGGGAATATTAGTAGCGGTCCGGCGCGGAATCAATACCGCCGGGCAAAGAGTTTCCAGATTTTGAAGGCAAGGACGACCTGATGTTCGAAACGCTGACAGAGAAACTGCAACGCACATTCAAGAACCTGCGCGGGCAGGGAAAGCTCACCGAGGAACACCTCGACGCGGCGCTGGGAGAGATTCGCGAGGCGCTGCTCGAAGGCGACGTCAATTTGCAGGTGGCGGACGAATTCATCGCGCACGTGCGCGAGAAAGCGCTTGGTTCCGAAGTGCTGCTGCAACTTTCGCCCGAACAGCAGGTGGTGAAGATCGTGCGCGACGAGCTGGCGGAACTGCTCGGGCGCGAGGCGCGGCCACAGTTTGCATCGCGGCCGCCTTCGGTGTGGCTGATCTGCGGATTGCAAGGATCGGGCAAGACGACGTCGACCGGAAAGCTGGGCAAATGGCTCGCGGAGCACGGGCACCGGCCGATCGTCGTATCGACAGACGTGTATCGCCCCGCGGCGCGCGAGCAACTGGCGCAGGTGGCGAAGGCGACGGGCACACCCATCTGGCCCGGCAGCGGAACCGACAAGCCGCTTGAGATCGTGCGCGGCGCGGTGCGCGAGGCGAAGCTTTCCGCATGCGACGTGATCCTCGTGGATACCGCGGGGCGGCTGCACATCGATGATGAGCTGATGAACGAGCTCTCGATGCTGAAGAAAGAGCTGGGCCCGGCGGAAATTCTGTTCGTGGCGGACGCGATGATCGGGCAGGACGCGGTGCGGTCGGCCGGAGAATTTCACAAGCGGCTGGGAGTGACGGGAGTCGTCCTGACGAAGATGGACGGCGATGCGCGCGGCGGCGCGGCGCTTTCGATTCGCAAGGTGACGGGCGCGCCGGTGAAGTTCGTCGGCGTCGGCGAGAAATACGATGCGCTCGAGCCGTTCTTGCCGGACCGGATCGTCGGGCGGATCCTCGGGATGGGCGACGTGCTCGGGCTGATCGAGAAGGCGCAGAAAAACGTCGACGAGAAGAAGGCGCGCGAGCTCGAACGGAAATTGCGCGAAAACGAATTCACGCTCGAGGATTTCCGCGATCAGTTGCAGCAGATCCGCAAGATGGGCTCGATCGAGCAGCTGATGGGCATGCTGCCGAAGGTGGGGCCGTTCGCGAAGATTCCGAAGGACGCGTCGCTCGACGAGAAGCAGTTGAAGTCGATCGAGGCGATCATCAATTCGATGACGGCGGCGGAGCGGGCCGACGCGAACGTGATTGACGGCAAGCGGCGCAAGCGGATCGCGCGCGGCAGCGGAACGTCCGTGCAGGAAGTGAACCAGGTGCTGAAGCAGTATTCGGACATGCGGCGGATGATGAAGCAGTACGGCAGCATGGCGAAGATGAAGATGCGCGGGATCGGGAAGCTGGCGGGATTGAAGTAGAGAAATGCCATGGTTCCAAAGAGCGAACTCAGACGAATGCAGCGCGAAGTACGCGACGTCCTGATGAATGTTTGGGACCCGATTGGTGTCAAAGATGAGCCAGCATGTGCGGACGAGTACGATTCTTATGCCGGGGCAGTGCTGGGGCTGCTGATTCGCAGGGAAAGCGACGAAAAAATAGCCCAACATCTCGCGGAGATCGAGACCGTC